>SDBT01000219.1_pt1 | contig 83685 bp, 125 predicted proteins | sample 2277101 | NCBI WGS metagenome assembly SDBT01 (sample SAMN10404973, study PRJNA504765) | marine sediment metagenome | isolation source: marine sediment core GS10_PC15, 103 cmbsf | place: Arctic Ocean: Southern Knipovich Ridge | collected 2010
TATCAAAACCAGAACAGAAACAATAAGATATTGTATTCATGAAACCCTGCTCATGATTATGGCAAAACATTACAATCTAAAAGAAGCAATCGAATTAAAAGAAAAGGAAGATAAAAAAGCAAAAGAAAAAATCAAAGAAAAAGAGAAAAAAGAAGAAATAAACAATAAAACTATTGAAGAAATCACAAAACCAAGAAGAGGGCGAAGACAAATTAGGCAGAATGACCTCTGAGACATCAAATTCTACGGCCCTGGCTTTGCGCTGACAGACATTTTAACCCTTAATCAATATCATTGCATAAACCAAGCTTTTAAATGGCCTTAAATCGCATATTCTGTAATTTTTATAACCATAAAACATCCCTAAAAACATACTTTATCTTTCTCTTCTTTTCTTTTAAGCTTTTCTTTTCTTCTCTTTGATCTTAATATTAATATTATATTAAAAGAAGATATAGTATTATATAAGAGAAGATATTAAGAATTAATATATGAACGACTATAATACTTATGATTTTTAGTTGATATAAACCATTGAAATCATTAACAAAAAAATTTAAAACATGAAAACCATCTAAAACCATCAAAAAAGGAAGATTTATGGAAAAAGAAGATGATTTAGAAAACAACGTAGAAAAAGAAGAAAATAACTTAAAATCTAAATATCCTTATCGGTTTAAATGTTCTGAAGAAAACTTTAAAAAACTAGAAAAAATAACTACTTATTGGGATAATTTCTCATGTTTTTCCAAAACATTCAAAACTTTTATCTATAAAGAATTTTATGTTTATACTAGTAGTAAAACAAAGAAAGAATCTCTTATCGCAATCTTAAATCTTTTATCTAAACATAAAGTAAAAAATAATCGAAATGATCTAGAAAAGGTGCTTGTGAAAAAGTTCACAGTTTTTGAGTTGTTTAAAGCTATTCACAATACTCAGGTAGCAGCAACAAATATAAGTTATCTGCCTTTTAAAAAGAAATTTTTAAAGGGAATGAGATTTTCTAATTTTATAAGAGGATTCCGCTCTTTTGAAGATACTTCTAAACCTTTAATTGCAAGATCGCCTTTTTTGTATTACTTAAAAAATTATCCAAAATTAATACTTCCAAAAATAAAAGAAATGACAAAAGAAGAGATAGAACTTACTATTGAAAACTTTCAATCTGTGTTTAAAGAAAAGTGTGGGGATTATGACGTTATTGAGGATTTCAAACATTTTATGTGGGCTGTCAAAAATTTGGTAAACTTGAAAGAAGAGTTCGGGAAAATTGCTGTTTTTCATTATGATGAAGATTCCGATGATAACTTAATATGGATAAATCTTATCATTGATGTGGTCATGGAATTTACTTTAAAAAGCAAAAATAAATTACCTTTGCCAAGAGATTTAAACATTCCTTTTTTGAATGCTCTGGTGGAAAGATATTTAATAGAAAGGAGAAGATTAGAGCAAGAAACAGGAGATGATTATTATTAAATTTTTTGTCTTTTAAAAACCGTATTATATGTAAAAGGAGAAAATTATGACAAAGGAAAAAACAAAAAAACATAAAATTAGAAAAGCTATTGGATATAAGACTGAAGATAATACCTTCTTTGATACTCTTGAGAAAGCTCAAAAACATCAAAAGGAAGAGGATAATTACGAAGCCATTACAGATTGGGTAACTCGTCATTTTCGTGGGTATTCTTCAGAGATACATAGTGTAATTGTTTTAAAAATACATGTAAACGGCGATGAACTAAAAAGTCTTTTATAAGGAGAAATAATGATTATAATTACCAGAAAATTTGAATTTGCTTATGCTCATTCCCTTCCGCATCATACCGGAAAATGTATAGAATTACATGGACACAATGCTCTTTTGGAGGTGTCTGTAAGAGGACATTTACAGATGGAAGGAGAAGCAAGGGGTATGGTTATGGATTTTAGCGTTTTAGATGCTATAGTTAAGAAATTAATTATTAATAAATTAGATCATACTCATATAAATAAACTTGAAAAATTTTCATACAGAGATAATGTAAAACATTATCTCTGGAATGATATGACAGATAATCCAACGGCAGAAAATATGGCTTCTTGGATATGGAATGTGCTTTTTGAACAATTTTATAATCCTATGAAATTGCATAAAATCAAATTATATGAGACTCCTAACAATTTTGTTGAGATAATGTAAAAGGGGGGAAACAATAATGGCAAAATTTACCACCGTTAAACTTAATATAAAAGACAAATTAGAAACTTTTTCTATTCATTATACTCAAAAGGAAGGATTTTACATAAAAGACTTCCCAGATGAAATTAGCACCATGACCGGCTTCAGGTTTTCTCATTATCAAGAAGAAGAAAAACTTAATAATGCGATTTATGAAGGACTTTTAAAATATCATGAAATGATAAAAACAAAGAAAAAAGTCATTGCCTATACTTTTGTGATGACTGCCGATTTGGGCATGCATAAAACAAGCGAAGATTGTTATCGAGGATTTAAAACATGGGTTCCCCAAATCTTTCAAAGCCATTCCCTTAGAAGTGAAAGTTCAGGAAGGGGGTTTTCTATTAATTGGAAAATATTGCTGGAAATGTCTTCGGATAAAGTTAGATATTATTCTGTAAATGAAGAAGGAAAAGCGGGCAGAAAAGTTAATGTCAGTAATTGGCAGAAAGTAGATTGGACCCCAGAGAGGGAGCAGGCCTTCCGAGGAATAGATAATTCAATGGAGATGTTAGCGATGAGAATTGTCAAAATTCTTGGAAGCAAAAAAGAACTTTTAGAAATGATTGATAATAAGATGAAATTATTGTCTTAGAAAAGAGGCAGGATGAAGGGAGGAACAGATGAACTCACTTAAGTTCAGAATATGGCAGCCGAAACGAAAAGAGTTTCATTATTGGGGATTCATAGATAAGGGGCATGGTCTGGTCTTTGTTGGCCCCATAAATAATTATTCTGGTTGGGGCATGGAGGATTATCAGAAAGCATCAGAACAGTATACAGGTAAGCTGGATAGGTGTGGTACAAAACTATGGGTTGGTGATACTGTTCAATCATTTATAAATAGCAAAACCAATCCCAAAATAGGGCAAGTTGTTTATGGTGGATCTTATGAATATGCGGCATTTGGCTTGCAATTCAAGCGGCGCAAAGGTGACGTTGGACCTGATCCTACATGGGATTTTTTGAGTGATGAATGGTCAAAATATGTTGAAAAAATTGGAAATATTCATGAGGGGGAAAATGACCAAACATACACTTTATAAATGTCCACCTGAATGTGATCATCCACATTGTCCTATCTGTGAAGGAGGATTAGCTTTATGTATTGTATGTGGAGGGGCTGAAGGCTCTCTGCCTACCGATTGCCCTGGATACAAAATGTCACAAACACAGGAGGATAATGTCTTTAATAAGACTCTTGATTTTATAAATGGAGAATGGAGGGAAAAATGAGCAATCCTGCATGTCCAAAATGTGGCACAGAATTAAAACTCAGATTTATTGATAACGAGATTATACACGAAATTGCCTATTGTGAAAATTGTAAACTCGAAACCTCTTTAGATGATCCAGAGGAAGAAAGAACTTGGGTTCCATATAAATCTATTAAAGGTATGGAAGTAGAATAAACAAAAACAGTTTAAATCCTGAAAACACATAAAAATTTTTTTCGGTCAGAGCCGTTTGAAAAGCGTATATATACAAATTTAAAAAAGGAGAGTTTTATGGAAACACCAAAAGAATTTAATAGATTACAAAAAGAAAAAGGGGAAGAACTATTTAAAATAAAAGAAAAATATAATAAGCTAATGAAAAAAGCAATTTCAAAAAAGTTTCCACTTGCAAAAACTGTTACATATAGAAGAGGAATTTTAGATAAGCCGGTGTTTAAAGGAATAATTAAAGGAGTACTTTTAGATACATATTCTTTTTCTATATTAGTTATGAATACTAAAACTGGAAAAACTTATCCAGTAGATCCTGCAAAAATTATAGAGGTTGTTTAAAATGTGGGTGCAGGAAATATTTCAATCAATTGAAGGAGAAGTTTGTCGATACTATCAAGGTAGAATTACAACTTTTGTTAGAATGGCTGGATGTAACCTTAAATGTAAATGGTGTGACACCAGCGAAACTCAAACTATCAATACAGCAAAAGAGATGTCTGTAAAAAAGGTTATCATTGAGATAGAAAAATTAGGAACTAGAAATGTCACCATCACCGGGGGTGAACCGATGATGCAGAGAGAAGAATTAATCTCTCTGCTTAACAAACTTAAAAAAGATTTTTATCATGTGTCTGTGGAAACAAATGGAACTTATGCAATAGATAAATCCATTGTTGATAGGGCTGGATGTTGGATGATGGATTATAAACCTATGTCCGCTTATGCAGGAGATTTTACATCTCTTGGAAATTATAAAAATCTTCGTAAAACAGATTTTATTAAATTTCCAGTTGATAATCATATGGATCTAAGAGAAGCTTTTAGGGTGATGAAAGAACTAAGGGAAAGAAAATATCTACCTATGTTTGCTATTTCTCCTATTATTGAAAACGTTGAATATATAAAAGTTGTTTACAAGAAAGTGCTTGAAATTATTCAAAAAGAAGGGCTTCTGGATATTATTTTAAATGTCCAGATACATAAAATGATTGATTTACCTTAATTTTTTTAATTTTTTATCTGGACAAAACCGTATCTTAGGGTAAGATATCATTTTTTGAAAAATAAATTTGGGAAATTCAAACAAAAAGGAGAATCTTATGGAAGAATTTAAAATGGAATTTAAAGACCTGAAATTTCTGGCTAAAGAAATTGAGGTCAAAAGTGTGGGTATGACCAAAGAGTCGTTAGCCCTTAAATGTGTAACCAAACTCAAAGAAAATCCTGACTTGGAAAAGAAGCTGACTAAAAAAGCCGATGGAATTTATGATGAATTGCATGATGCTTTGGGGGTAGACAATCCTGAAGACGCTTTTAACATTTTGGATAAAATAGTCCAAAAACAAATGGAGGCCAAAGGTAAAGGAAAAACAAAAGGCAAGGGAAAAACTACTTCTAAAGGTTCTCCGGCTGCTGAATCAAAAGAAGCAAAAGCCAAGAGAGAGAAACTAGAAAAGGAAGAGAAAGAAAAGGCAGAGACTAAAGCAAAAGAGAAAGAAGCTAAGGCTAAAGCCAAAGCTGAAAAGAAATTGGCGGCGGTCCCCAAGGAGAAAAAAGAAAGAACCTTTGCTAAAGATGCCAATACAAATGTTTACATGGAAACTATCATCGAACATTGCTTCTTGTCCAAAGAAGATATAGATGTTATCGCTGAAGAGAAGGGTGTGGTCCTTGCAAAGGGAACCAAGCAGATTCTTTATCGGCGGGTGCATAATGTTATGCGAAGCCCAAATCTTGCTGAAACCCTGAAAAAGATGGAAGACCTTAAAAAAAGCAAGCTGTCTGTGGTCAAAGACAAAGAATAATAAATTATGTGGCGGTGGCATAATAGACAGTCAAAATCTTTAAGCAAAGATAGATATTAAAATACGCTGCGTGTAGAATAGGTGAAAATCTATCGCACAAGAAAAAAATATCATCCAGGTTCGAATCCTGGTCGCCACATAAACAAAAACAGTGTGGGAGAAATCCCACACCAATTATACAGGAGAATATATGAGTTATATTATTCGTCCTGCTCTTCTTTCCGAAGCTGAAACTGTTCAATCTATAATTAATGAAAAAAAGAATATCTTCTGGACAGGTGGTTTTACTTATCTTGAAGCTATTAAAAAGAAAATAAATATTAGAGTTCCTGGATATTTTGTTTGTGAAACAAGCAAAGGAAAGATTGTAGGTTGCGGAGGAATAGACGCAAGGACAAGGGAATTTTTAACAAGATTTTGTACTCTTTCTGTTCTGCCTGAATATCAAAGAAAGGGAATCAGCAGAGCTTTAGATGTTGTGCGAATTTTTCAAGGACTTATGGAAGGCCGAAGATTATTTGAAACTATTGTCATGGAAGGAAATGAAAAGAGGTGTGGAGGTTTGGAACATCTTGGATTTAAACAAACAGGAACTTTTCCTCATATCACCGGAACAGCTAAATCATTACATTACTATCATTATTCCATGCTATGGGACAGGAACACTTTAAATAATATTATCTCTAATATCCCGAATGGATTTGAGTATGAAATGCACATATCAGAAGAAACAAAAAAAATGTTGGAAATAAATATGAAGTCTTACATAAAAAATAAGATTAATTATGATTTCCTTGCGGTTGCAGATGCTATATCAGATAGAATTGTAAAAATTCCTTCTATTACAATTGTAGAAATAACCCCTTCATTAAGGAAATTATTATGACAATACCTAAAGGCCCTGTTGTTTTATTAAGTGGTGGAATGGATTCATGTCTTGCTTTATATTATCATATGAATTTTGATGATGATGGTTCACCCCTTGGATTGATCTTTGATTACCATCAGAAACATGCCAAAAGAGAAGTTTCATCAGCAACCAACATTGCTAGATTGATGGGCATAGAATTTAGAATTATCACTGGTTCTTATGGCAATGGTATTGGAAACAGTGCTCTATTTAATACTTTAACTAATAATCCTGATATTAAAACTAATGTTTCACATCCAGATAATAAAAACCTTCCTTCAACCTTTGTTCCCGGAAGGAATCTATATTTTTTATTAATGGCAGCAATATTAGCAATGGAAACCGGAAGACATAACATTTTAATTGGAGTTTCCCAAGTTGATTATTCCGGGTATCCTGATTGTCGGGAAGAATTTTTAGAATCAGCAGAAGAAACTATTTCTCTGGCTTTGGATTATAACATTTCTATCTACAGTCCCTTCCTTATTTATACAAAAGAAGATGAAATTAAGTTCGCCATGGATCAAATAGATGTTTATCCTAACATTGCTAAAGCATTAGGGTTGTCCTATTCCTGTTACAATGGAACCTCGATACCCTGTGGCTCCTGTGAGGCATGTAAATTAAGATCGAAGGGGTTTGCCGGGGCTGGAATCATGGACCCCGCAGAGAGAGCTACAAAGGGGTTGCCGAATGACAAGTTCTATAAAAAATAAAGATATGGTGGTGAATTTCCATATGAACCCAATTCATCCGGGAGTTATATTATTTGAGATGTTTATGGAACCTCATAAACTCAGCCAGAATAAATTAGCAAGGGATATTTTTGTTCCACCCCGAAGAATTAATGAGATTATCCATGGTAAACGTTCTATTACAGCGGACACTGCTTTAAGATTAGCAAAATATTTTGGTGTAGCTCCTAGATTTTGGACAAGCCTTCAGAACAATTATGAATTGGAATTAGCAGAAGATAAAATAGAAAATGAACTTAATAAAATATTATCATGGGAAGAACAATATGGAGAATAAAAAACAGAAAGATATTGAGAGTCTTTTATGGCAGGTATTAAATACCTTTAGGGTAAAAGGACTTCCAAATGATCAGACAGCTAAAAGAATGACTCGAATGTATGAAGAATTTCTAAAGAATGAAAATGTAGAATTTAATGATTTTGGAATGGTTAATAATACAGATAACTACAATCAATTTGTTGGTTTAGATGAAATCCCTTTTGTGTCTCTCTGCTCTCATCATTTCCTGCCTTTTCATGGCAAAGCATGGTTCTATTATCTTCCAGAGAACTATCTGGTTGGGGCTTCGAAATTAGGTAGGATAGTGCAGCATTTTTCTGCCAGAGCGCAGATGCAAGAGGGATTGTGCCAAATAATTTTAAATCGTTTTGTAGAGAAAATTAAACCTAAAGGAGCTATTCTAGTAATGAAAGCAACTCATGATTGCATCACTACCAGAGGGGCAAAATTAATAGGAACCACTTTCACTACTTCAGCTATATTTGGAGTGCTTGAACATGCAGAGGTCAGAAAAGAAGCTTTTGATCTGATGCTCTTATCAAGGTGACAAATTAAGGAGATATGAGGGATGACCCCTGAAGAACAGAAAGCATGGAATGAACTGCTGGCGGCGGCGGAAAGTGTAGCAGACTTATTAGTAAAAAAGGCCGACCCAGATTACCATTGCAAACCGCTTAGAAGGGAATATAAACAGTTTTTTGAGCTTATTGATAACGCAATAAAGGCCGTGAAAGCACTGAAGGAGGACAACGATGGAGAATAAAGACCATTTAAGCGAGTTGTGTGGAAACTGTAAATGTAGTCGCGGATCACACCTTGCTGCAATGCAAAAACCAGGAAGATACCCTGATCATTACTGCCCTGGTCGTGAAGGAGATAATAATTGGAAGATAGGCCCTGGAACTGTTTTTAAACCTACTGGCGAATATCAGACAAGCGAGGAATGGGTAGAAGCTGTTGATAAATGGGGTGGATTAGAGAAGGGGGTATGAGGGAGGCCTCTATTTATAATGATTTATTTAAAAACTTTTTTTGTATTACTTTTATTTTTTTCAATTATTGTTCTCTTTATAAATATATCCGCTGTTGCAGATGTACTTATAAAAATGGGAGAAAAACTCTCAGGCATAGAAGCTAAATTAAAGGTTAAAGACAGACTTGATAAAATGGAAATGGAGGTATGGAAAGAAGGATCACCCGCTGCTAGGATATCAATATTGGAAGGGGAGATGGAAGTGTTGAAAAAATTAATGGAATTACCTTTAAAACAAGGAGAATAAGGGAAATAAATATGGTAAAAGAAATGTCGGAAAAAGAATTTCACCTAAAATTTTTTAATTCTTATTGGGATAAAACTTTACTTCCATCTGTAATGACAAAGCTTGCAACAGAAATGGTAATGTCAGGAGATATGAAAAAATTCAATGTGAAATATAAACCTTTACTATTGAAGTCTTTATTGGAATTTGGAATTAATAAAAAACAATTCATAAAAGCTACATGTAAACCTTTTGGTTTTCACATTCGTTTTGGTAAAGAGATTTGGCATTGGTTTCTTTATATAGGAAAAAAGGATTGGTGGGTATTACGTGAAGAAAAAATTAATTAAAGTGTTTTTAAAACAAGGAGAATAAGTATGACAAAAGAATCTATTAAAAGAGTTAGAATGTTTTCTGTGGAATTGGTTTTGTTGGCTCAAATGCTTGGGACATCTGCTAAGGACCCGGAAGTCTACAAAAATTTTATTGCTTCCAAAGCTCCTGAAGAAACAAACACCGATAATGAGACAATGAAAAACACATCTATATCAGATGAAGAGAACAAAGGCTGGACCGGCTTTTTGAATGATGAAGAAGGTAATTTCATGAAGGCTTATATGATTAAAGGCTTTATGAATCATGCTGCAAATGTAATGAAGGATGTTTTTGGAGTCTCTGCTTTTAAATCAAAGATAAAAAACTATGTGCATATCTTCCCTGATAAAATCAGGTTGCCGGAGATTGAGGACAAGCCAGTGGAAAGACCCCTCCGAGCCAGCACACCAAAAGGAGAAAGGGTAACTGTTGTTCGATCAGACAGCATTGCAGAAGGAACTGTTATAAAATTTGATCTGCTCTTTGTTTATCATAAAGATTTAAGTGCGGAAATTCTTGAAAAATTATTTATGTATGGGCAATTATCGGGACTGCTTCAATTCAGAAGCGGTGGCTATGGTAAATTCTCTTCAAAAATAAAAGAATATGAAACTATTCCAGAGCAATATAAAGACCTTGCCGCAGCTTTATCACCTATGGTGTAATTGCACAGTATGATATAGTAAAGTAAAGTAATTGTATAGTGACGTTTCGTAGCGCAAGGGTAAGGTGTCCTTAATTAACGTCTGGTTTTGTAATTGTGTTGTACAGTAAAGTAAGGTTTGGTAATTGTGCGGTCCTGTCATGAAGGGTTATGTAACGTAATAGTACAGTCGTGTTCTGATAAGTGCTGTAATAGTAAAGTTAAGTATTGAGTGGTTTAGTAATTGCACAGTAGGGTTCAGTAACGTTATGTAATTGTGGAGTCGGGTAACGTTATGTAATTGTGGAGTAAGGTAACGTGTAGTTGCGTTATAGTAAAAGTGAAGTAGGGTAGGATATGGTTTTGTTGAGTCATGGTATTGTAAATTAAGGTGAAGTAAAAGTGAAGTGGGGTCGAGTCGTGTGAGGTTGTGGTATTGTAAGGTCAGGTGTGTTGCTGTAATTGTGTGGTTTAGTACGGTCCCGTTTTGTCTAGTAGGGTGCGGGTTGGGTCAGGTAGTGTGCAGTGGTTGTGGAGTATCGTAACGTGAAGTTATGGTAAAATTAGGAGTTATTATGTGGAACATTAAGGAGGATATGATGGCAGATGAATTAAAGGATGCTCTTACTGCTTTAAAGCCCAAGAGTGAGTTTGCTGAAGCAGGAGAAAAAGAAGCAGAAGATATTCTTGAAAAAATTGGGTGGAGTGAGGACATCTCTGGCCTTACGAAAATAATGGTGTCTCTTGAATCAGAAGAGTTTACCTCTCTCTGTCCTGTCACCGGACAACCTGATTTTGGCAGGATTATTGTGATGTATAAGCCTCACAATTTTATTGTAGAGAGCAAATCTTATAAGTTATATCTTGGTTCATTTCGAAATAAGGGAATGTTCATGGAAACTATTGTTGAAAAGATTGGAGAGGATTTAGTAAATCTTTTAATTCCACTTAGTTTAAAAGTAGTAGGAGAATTCAGGCCAAGAGGTGGTATAATTCACAATATAAGTTTTGATTACCCCAATAACGATGAATAATCTCTCACTCATGCTGGATTCCGGTGCTTATTCCGCCTGGATTAATCACACGCCATTAAAGGTGGAAGGGTATGCTGAATATTGTAAGGCCAATGAGCATCTTGTTGATTATATAATCAACTTAGATGTAATCCCCGGCATTTATGGAGATAAGAAAAGATTATCTTCCCTTGATGTTGAGGCCGCAGCTATACAAGGCTGGAATAATTATGAATATATGTTAGCCCAAGGTATACCCAAAGAAAAATTAATCCATGTCTTTCATCAGAATGATGATGTGAAGTGGCTGGAGAAGATGCTGGAATTCGGCATGACCTTCATTGGCATTAGCCCTGCCAATGATTCATCCACCAAGCAGAGGATAGCATGGCTTGATAGCATAATGCCTCTCCTGTGTGATGACAGGGGCTTTCCTCACACCAAATTTCATGGCTTTGCAGCTACCTCTGTAATTTTGATGGTTCGCTTCCCATGGTTTAGTGTTGATTCTACATCATGGGTAAAATTTTCAAGGTTTGGAACTATTTATGTTCCTCACATAGACAAGCATGGAAAGTATAAATACAATAAAAGACCATGGATGATTTTTACTTCTACCAGATCAAGAATGTTAAAGATAAAAGAAGCCAGACATATAGAAAACTTTTCTCCTATGGTTCAAGGAGCAATTTTAGAATACATAAAAAGCAAAGGGTTTTGTATAGGAGTATCTGAATTTGAAGAGGTATCAGATAATTATAAACTTAAAAAAAATGAAACATGGTCTGATCAAACCAAAGGACAAAAAGAGATTGAAATTATTTTAGAGAGAGGAGTTGCTAATCATTTTTTAGAGAGGGACAGACTTAATCTAATTTATTTTATGGACCTTGAAAAATCATTTAAACCATGGCCTAATAGACCATGGAAAAAGACTAAATTGGTATCAATGTGGAGTTAATATGCGGCGGTGGCGAAATGTAGACGCTAAACAATGGTAAGCGATAAGTCTTGGCATTGAACCGAGGCGCGCAGTGTGGCTGCGTAGCCAGCAGGGGCCAGATAAAAACCCCGAAGTTGGTGAGCATCCAGGTTCGAATCCTGGCCGCCGCATCAAACAAATGGAAAGGAAGTAATAAAATGAAGAAAAGAATTATTCAATTAGGAAGCATTGTAAAGGATACTATTACGGGATTTCAAGGCACAGCAGTAGCTCGATTAATTTGGATACAGGGATGTAATAGATATTGCGTTCAACCACCAGTTGACAAAGAAGGAAAGATGCAGGAATCTCAATATTTTGATGAACCCCAACTTAAAATTCTTAAAGTTCCGAAAGAAGAAACAAACAAAGCTAATTCTAATGGTGGGCCGCTTGATGTTTCAGCCGGAAAGCATGAATTAAAAAGGTAATGCTTTTTAGAGGAAAAAAGTATGGGAATTTGTAATTATTGTCAAATGAAATTATGGAAAGCTGATGCAAAAAAACAAGGGTTTAATATCAAAAAGTTGTTATCTACTTGGGGATTAGGTGGACAATCAGTATTTATGGTCCCGAAAAACATAACATTAGGAATGATTAGAACTTGGAGAGAGCCGTCTGATTCATTACCAGATGGCGATGAAAATTGGACAAAATATTGTATTGGCTGGATGAAAGAAATTCCAGAACATTGTTGCTGTTGAAAAATTGTAAATGCAAATATTCATAGCGACATGGCCCGAAAAAAACCAGAAAGAAACCTTAGATTCTCTTGGAATTTTTAAGCGGCTAATATCGTATTATCATATTAGGGAAACCAAACCAGAATGGCTAACAAAATATAAAGGAGAAGATATGCCAAGAAAAAAAGACAGAGAAAAAGTAGAGGAAAAAACAAAAGAAAAAGTTGAAGAAGTTTCTTCTTCTACTGATGAGGTTGTTGAAGTACAAGATGTTGAAGAACATCAAACTAAATTAAGGGTTGTTAAACAATTTCCTGATGGTGAAGATTATGAAGAAGAAAAAACCATTGAAGTTAACCGATTTGTGACTACACCAGCAAAAATAAGAATTGGGTTTGGAGAAACTCTTCCAACCGATGTAAAATACAAAATGATGAGGATTGATGTTTCTATTGAGGTTCCCTGCTATCCAGAAGAATTGGAAGATGCTTATGTGTGGGCTTCAGAACTGTTGGAAGATTTCTATAATCAAGAGAAAGATTTTCGATTAAAGGAAAAATAATGGAGAAAAATAATAGAATTAACAGAGCGGTCGCAAGGTTGTTAGCTCCTATTGAAAATATTGATGAAGAAGGAAGAGTCTTTACTTCTTTGGATGAAGATAATCTTCTTTCATCTCATTTCGAGGAAGCTCTATTAAAAGTAATGGAATTTGAGGGGGTGTATTCTGATAATCCTAATGATGCAGGAGGACAGACTTTTTGCGGCATTTCTCGCAATTTTTGGCCTGATTGGGAGCATTGGCTATATGTGGATGATCTCAGAGAATCGGGTAAATTAAAATATAGAATGACTATGGATGATTTTCTAAACAATAAAGAACTTGAAAGCATTTATGAAGATGTTCAAAGATTTTATCATACTCACTTTTGGGAAACTATTAGAGGGGACCGGCTTTATTCTCCCCTTTGTTATGAGGTGTTTGAGGCAGGAATAAATTGTGGAGTGATGAACTCTATTAAATTTCTGCAAAGGTCTTTGAATGCTTTAAATTATAATGCAAAAAGAGGAAAAGTTCCTTTAGAGAATGATCTTGTTGTTGATGGAATATTTGGAGATAAAACAAAGTATACTATTTGGGCTATAATACATGGGAATAGAGAACAAGCATTAAATGCTATTTGTCTATGGTTTAATGTTTTCCAAGGTATGCATTACAGTAAAATATTTAAAAACCGTCCTTCACAAAAAGTGTTTGCTTTTGGTTGGACAAGAAGATTGGAGAATGAATAAAATGGGAAAAATGGAAAGACCTGAATTAACTGAAGAGATGATTGAAGAAGCATTTACCATGTTAAAGGAACATCATATAAAAGTTTCCGAAGAAAAAGGAATGGGGGCTATTGTTAGTTCACATGAAGCTGTTGGAATAATCCAAGAAGAATTTTTAGAATTAGGACAAGTATTAACTTCTGGTGTAGATCCAAGATCAAGTCAGGACTTTAAACATGAGCTTTTAGATATTGCTTATGCTGCTATTTATTCCTTAGCTTCCTTTAAAGCAGGAGCGTTTGATTTTTAAAAATCAAATAACTATTCAAGAAATAGTAAATCTTGGAAAACTTTTTGGTTGTAAGTTTAATCTTTTATCACACCAAGGTGATTATAAATATAAAAAATATATTAGATTATATATTCTTTTTTCTAATGCAAAAGTTAAATCTAAAAGTTTTTCAATAGGATATTTACTTTTTGATAAAGGTGTTTATACATACAGGTGTATGTATAGCAGAGGCATGAGAATTGATAAAGGAAAATTAATAATTGATAAAATTAATATGTATTTGGATTGCAGAACAAAAGAAAACCTTTCATCAGACTTCTCAAAATTAAAACTCATGGCTTATGTATGTAAAGAAGGAGGTGATATTATGCGTTGAGGCTAAAAGCCTGTGACTAACATCGGTATATATGTCAGGTAGTGTCTGTATTTATATACCATTTTTAGAAGCTACTAAATTATTAAACTTAATAGGGGATTAAGCCGATGTGGAATTAAATCTCTTTCTCTGTTTGCAAAGATTTGACATTTGAATTGGATGGTAGAAGAGGGGAGTGAAAGTCCCCCTTCAATTAAAGGTTTTAATATGACTATTGAAGAATTAAAAATTTTTACAAATTTATTAAATTGTATGGTTAAACTTGAAAAAAATAAGTTAAAGTTTACTTTTTGGGAATTTTTTGATATTTATTTTAAAAAAATATATTTAGTGCAAATTAGTTTTAATGATAATGAAGCATTTCATATAGTAACACATTATGATGGAACTGATCATAAATTATGTAAAATAATAGAAACTATAGAACAATATAAAGAAGACAGAGAAACCATGTCCTCTGATTTTGCAAAACTTAGATTAATGGCAAGACAAAGCATAGCATGATAACTCAAAAGGTTTTAATATGACTATTGAAGAACTAACATCTTTAGAAAATTTATTTGATTGCACTTTTACTGTTGAAAGGACTGGATCACCTGATTGGGTAAACATTTATGTTATTATGAAAAGTAGAAATACAGACGGAGTCAGAAATTCAATTGGAATAATAAAATTTCATACAGGCAAATTTTATTATTTTAAACCCAATTTTTGGCATGAACGTTATATAAAAGAAAATATTGTGAGAGAAAAAATTTCATCTTTTATAAAAGATAGAAAAACTATGTCATCTGATTTTGCAAAGCTTAGATTAATGGCAAGACAAAGCAAGGAGAAAAATTATGGCTCTGGCGAATTTTAAAAAGAAGTATGACAAGACTGAACTTTTAAATGCTCTGCAAATGGTTCTTCCTGGCATTGCCAAGAAGAAAATTGTAGAACAATCATCTCATTTTATGTTCCAAGGAGATAAAATTATAACTTTCAATGATGAGGTTGCGGTATCCTGTCCTTTAGATACCGGCTTTAATCTTTCTGTTCCTTCAGATAAGTTGTTTTCTCTCTTGAAAAAAATGAACACAAAAGAAATATCCATGGAACTTTCTGATGGAAATTTAAAAATTATTGGTGGAAAAACCAAAGCCTTTCTATCTGGTATGGAAGAAGGCACTGTCATAGAAACCATGACTAAAGAGATAGGAGAATTATCAGAAGATTCTTATCAGGATATCCCGGAAGGTTTCTTAGAAGCCATACAGATTTGTGCTGTCACCGCTTCCTCTGATATGTCCAACCGATGGGCCACCTGTGTTATTGTAGATGAGAATTTTGTCTGGTCCAATGGTGATTATGAAATAACTTATGTTGTATTGGATGAAAATGTTGATATTGGAACCATGCTTATTCCGGCAACTTCTGTAAAGCTCATGAAGAATTTTGACATCGTTGAATTCCAAGCCAATGATTCATGGGTGCATTTTAGAACTAAAGATGGTGTAGTTTTCTCTTCCCGGCTTGTTATGGGAGAAGACTATGATTCAAATTTTACAGAAAAGTTTGAAATAGAAGGTAAGTCTTTCACTCTCCCCGAAAATATATCAGAGATGTTGGAAAGAAGTGGCATTATTAATGATCATGAATTGGAAATAGACAGAGAAGTTAAAGTTTCTATTAAAGAAAATAAAATTATTTGCCGTTCTCATAGCTCTGGAGTTGGTTGGATAGAAGAGGAAGAGGAAATAGACTATCAAGGTGAGCCTATAACTTTTATTACCAGTCCTTCATTTTTTATTGAAGCTTCCAAGAAAACATTTGATGTAATCATTGCTGATGATAAAACCAAAGCCTTGTTTGAGGTTGATAATATTCATCATTTAATAGGTTTACATTTAGAGGAAGAGTAATGGCTATCAGAGGATTTTTTAGTAAAGAACTTTCTTCTGAAAAAAAGAAAACCAAATTACCAAAGAAACTTGAACCTTTAAAAGAACCTGAATGTATTAAATGTAGGGCTGATAAAGGTGTGATTTCTCCTTGTATGAAATTTTCTGGCAGGGGTGAATTGGATATTCTTTTCCTTGGTCAATCTCCTGGTGAGCAGGAAGATTTAGAAGGAACGCAATTTGTAGGACCCGCTGGTAAATTATTAAGGAAAACTCTGAAAGGAATAGGCAAGGATTTAGATCAGGATTTCTTTATACATAATGTTTTTAATTGTCGCCCGGTAAACAAAGATGGGTATAATAGAACACCTACCTTGCAGGAATTAGAATATTGCAGACCAACTTATATAAAAACCATAAATGAATTGAATCCAAAAATTATTATTTTCTTAGGGGCTGATGCCCTAAAATCATTTTTAATGTATAAATCCAACACTGTCACAAAGCACCAAAGCATGGATTTTTGGAGAGGAAGGAGCTTTGTTGATACAACATCAGGGGCTAGATGTTATGCAACTTATCACCCTTCTTTCATTAACAGAGATAGGAATGACAATGGTTGGAGTGCTTATGAGCATATATTTCAAAGAGATATAGCCACGGCTGTATTTTCCGTCAGAATATACACCGCTCCCCGAAGGGAATTATGGACAAATAGAGTTCATCTTTTGGCTACATATGAAGAGGTTATAACTGAATTAAAAAAGGTTCCAGGTTTAATGAATGATGATGACTTTGCTTATGATTATGAAACAACCTGCTTAAAGCCTGTCTACCCCTATTCTGAAATTGTATCTATCTCCTTTGCTTATGGAGCAGAGGGGCAAGAGCAATCCTTCTCTTTTCCTCTCAACCATATTGAGAAAAAATGGTCTGCTTTGGAAAAGGAACACATTCTTGAATTATGGACTGAAATAATAGCTGAAACAGATTTTGATTTCATCGGACAAAATTTAATAATGGAGGAAAGATGGAATCAATTTATATTAGGTAAAGATACTTCTGATTATTGGAGATGGGATACCATGCAAACCGCGCACATTCTTGACGAAAGGAAGGGCATAACATCATTAGATATGCAGGTGTTTGAACATTTCGGATATGAATATGGCAAAAGCATGGGGCATTATAAAAAAGGTGTGGATGATTACAGTCCTAATAGAATGAAGAAAGCTCCCTTAGATAAATTACTTGAATATGGAGGACTTGATTCTTTATTTACCTTAATGATAAAAAGACTTCAAGAAACAGCAATTAATATTAATGGATTGGAAGAAGCTAATGATTTATGGATAGAAGGAACTAAAACCTTCAGTAAATTAGAATGTAAAGGCATGGTTGTTGATCGGGAATACTATTTAAAATTGGATAAAAGAATAGAAGCCAAAATTAAAATTTTATTTATTAAATTAGGAAAAACTGAAGGGGCCAAAAAGTTTAAAGAAAGAACAGGAAAAGAATTTACTTTATCTGATCCTGATATGAGAGTTCTTTTATTTGATATATTAAAACATAAATGTATGGCCTTTACAGAAAAGACTCAAATTCCTTCTGTAAATGAAGCTGATCTTGGAAGTCTTATGCACCTTCCTTTTGTGTCTTTAAGAAAACAAATTAAAAAACTAACCGCTTTAAAAAACACACACCTCTCTCATTTTATTAATGGCATGGCTAAAGATAAAAATGGAGATTGGAGAATATACCCTAATCAAAACCTTCATTTAGCAAGATCATATAGATCAACAAACAGTGACCCTAATTTTCAAAATATTCCTAAGCATGATCCAGAAACAGGGGGCATGATCAGAAAAGGAATTATTGCTCCACCCGGATTTAAGATTGCGGAACCTGATTATGGTTCTATGGAAGTGCGGATGGCGGCTATTGTTTATGATGATCCTGTTTTAAAGGAAGAAGTTCGAAAATCTTTTGATCCTCATAATGAATGGTCTATCTATCTTGGTCTGGATAAACAGAAAAGTGCTGGCCTTGCAAGATTTGATGCCAAGAATGGTTTTGTTTTTCCTCTAATTTATAACTCTTGGTATGATTCAATCTGGAAGGACCTTGTTTCCAGAGGATATGATATAGATATAGAACTTGTAAAAAAAGCTGAAGCCGCTTTCTGGTATAAGTATTCTGTGATGCGGGAAAATCAATTAAAGGCTGTGGAAAAATATTATAAGACTGGATATGTTCACATGGCTTGGGGACATAAAAGAGGGGGGTTTTTAAAGAAGACCGTGATTTCGAATAGCATGGTTCAGGGTCCGGCATTTCATTGCCTCCTGTGGGCTATCATAGAGGCTCAGAAGGTTGCTGAAGAGGAAGAATGGAGGTCTTCTATCAATGGACAGATACATGATGCCCCTTTTATGTATCTTTGGCCGGAAGAAGAACAACATGTTATTGAAACAGTTACAGATATTATGGAAAATAAAATAAGAGAAGCCAATCCCTGGATATCTGTGCCTCTTAAATGTGAATGGAATATTTCTTCCGTAAATGGAAATTGGACTCAGCTAACAGAAATAAAAAACATGAATGAATATTTTAAAAATGATTGCATTATTGAAGAACCACCGTTTTAGTTTGGAGGGAGTGAAATGATTGAGAAATGTAAGGATTGTGGGCATGTGCCAGAAGACGGTTACGGAAACTATTTATGTGAACATGTAATTTATGACCCGCTTGCCCCGGATGATATCAGGTCAGTCCCCGGCCCCGACTGCATCGTCAACCGCCTATTGAAAACAGAGGCCGTGCTGAAGGAGTTGGTGGAAACAATTGAAACAATGACTGTGGTTAGAAAGTATTTCCGTGAAGTCCTGTCTACAACAAGTGTTCGGCCAAAAAAGAAGTCGATTATGGAAAGTAAATTGGACGAAGCAATCCAAAAAGCAAAGGAGGTGCAGAGTGACGGTTCCTGAGACGTGCTACGGATGTAAGTGCGGTGATTGGAGAGAAAAAGACGGCTCTTTATTCTTGGGTTGCGGGGCCTCTGATGCACTATCAATTTATCAAAAAGCAAAACCGGGTGACAATTGCCCCTACCGCATCATAGCTGACAGGGACGCTGAGATAGCCAAGCACATAGAAAGAATTAATAATGATGCTGCAAGGTTGGTTGAAAGTAACCAGTATTATGCAAGCAAAGAACGAAGAAGAAACAAGGAATATGAAGATGAGATAGCCAAACTTAAGACTAAATTAACAAACCAAAACGAAAGGGTAGTATAAATGCCATTACAATTAAAGTATCGACCAGAAGATTTTGATGAATTTGTAGGAAACAAAGCCTTGATGAATTCTCTACTATCAAGGTTGGAAAATGAAGAAGACAGGCCACATTCTTTTCTTCTTCATGGTCCCTCCGGCACAGGCAAGACAACATTAGCTCGATTGATAAGAGATTATCTGAAATGTAAAGATACTGATTATCATGAAGTTGATGCGGCAACAGATAGAGGCATAGCAAACATTAGAAATCTTATGTCAAGAGTGTCTATGGCTCCTATGTCCGGCAAAACTGTAATCTATGTGTTTGATGAATGTCATGGATTAACTTCTGAAGCACAAGATGCTCTTTTAAAGTCTTTGGAAGAAGCTCCTTCCCATGTCTATTTTATATTATGCACAACTGTTCCAGAAAAATTAAAAATTACTATTAAAAGAAGATGCTTTGAATATAAAACTGCTAAATTAACTTTTAATCAATCCAAGAATTTAATTGAATGGATTTGTGAAAAAGAAGAAGTGGAGATTTCACAGAAAATAATAAAATGTTTGTATGATACAACTGAAGGTGCGCCCGGAGAAATGGTCAAGCGGCTGGATCAAATCTTTGATTTAGAAGATGATGATGAAGCTATTGAAATCATACAAATGAATTCAGGCGAAACACCAGAAATTGTTAATATTAGTCGTAGATTATTAAAAAATGATAGCGGTGGGGGTAAATGGAAAGACATATCCGCTATTTTAAAAGAGACTAAAGAAGAGCCTGAAAAAATCAGAAGGTCTATCTTAGGATATCTTAGAGCGGTGCTTTTAAATAAACATCGGGATGAAGAATTTATAAGGATTGCTAAAATTATGTCAGAGCTTGAAGCCCATGTTTTTGATTCCGGGAATGCTGGATTAGCTTTAAAATTAGCTATTGCTTGCATTCATTAATTTTTGAATTTTAATCTGAACAAAACCGTATTATATGTAAAAGGAGAAATCATATGAAAGATTTAAAACCAGAACAAGATGCTCGAATTGATCTTGATCATCTTGAAATAGAAGCAGCCATGCTCCCGCAAATTATCCTTGAATATTCTAATTTATTAATAGAACTTATTAATAAAAAAGCAAAAATAAAAAGAAACACATTAACTTTAAGAGCTTCAACTGAATTAGAAATCAGGCTGTCTCCTGAAGAATATGGAATTATTGGAAAACTTACTGAACCTGGAATAAAAGCAGCCCTTGAACTTGATGAAGACATTGCTGAAATTGAAAATGAATCCCTTGAATTAGACCATCAATATAATATTGCTAAAGGAAATCTGGAAATAATCAGGGATAAGAAAAAAGCTATTGAGCTTGCAATAACTCTTTTCATAGCTCAATATTGGTCCATGTCAGAAAGCACTAAAATAGATGAAGCCTCTGCTGAAATTCTAAGGCAAAGAGAATCGGAAAGACAGAATATGAATTTAGAAAAAAAGAAAAGAGGGAAAGGAAAATAATAAGTGTGGTTTCTTCAAATAATAGGAGTTCTTTCTGTAATAGTTCTAATCTCTTTTTGGATATATGTATTCGGTAGAATTTTTGGATTAGGACTTATCAAAAGTTTTAAAGAGTTTATTTTAAATAGTAAAAAAAGTAAAAAGGAGTAGTTATGGGATTCTCTAGAGGCGAAGATTTAATGAAAAGAATTAGAGCGGGGTCGAAAGAAAGCCATGAAGAGAGTGCTAAAAGAAAAGATGATTTTGGTTCTTTTGGTTCTTTTCTTACATCCGATCTCCCTGTTCCTTTATTTAGGGATAAGTCCAGTGCAGAAGGAACTTCTCATTGTTTTGATATTATCCCTTATTTGGCTGGAAGTAATGATCCGAACAGAAAAGAAGGTGCATCTGCTTATGTTTTAGATATCTATGTTCATATGAATGAAGGAGCAGCTGATGATCAAATTGTTTGCCCCACTAAAAACTATAAAAAACCTTGTCCTATTTGTGAAGAACTGAAAGCATATTTAAATAAGTTTGCAGACACAGCTCAATATGATAAAAAAGTGGTGGAAGCTCTTCGGCCAAAAAGAAGATGTCTTTTTTATGTATGGGTTCATAACACAGAAGAATCCACAAAAATTGGTTTGCAAATTTATCATGTCTCTCATTGGTGGTCAGAAAAAAGATATTTGGATATGGGCACTCCAAAGATTGTTAAAGGAAGATCAATTGGAGGCCGGGTTTTTTATGCAGATGTAGATGAAGGAAAATCCATTGCTTTTAACAAAAAAGGCGGCAGAAATAACGTAGAATATTATGGTTTTGAATTTATAGATAGAGATGAAGGAGAGGAAGTTCCTGTCTCTATGGTTGAACAAGCTGCTGAAAATCCTTTGGATGAATTAATAAATATACTTTCCTATGATGAAATAGAAAAAATTCATTTTGAAGGAGAGGAAAAACAGGAAGCAGATGATGGGCCTTCCGAAAATCAAGAAACAGAAGATGATTATCCATCTGATCCTTATCAAGATGATCCTGATGATGGGGCTTATCGAGAATCTCTTGGAACAGAAGAAAAATCAGAAGAGAAAACAAAAAGTAATGAAGATGGAAGATGTCCGCATGGACTTGACTACGGAATAGATATTGAAAATGAAGGTCCTGAGTGTGGAAAATGTGAGGAATACACTAATTGCGCTCATACTTTAATGGACGCACAACAAAAAGCAGCGGAAAAACCTAATTTAAGAAAAGCTAAAACTAAACCTGAAACTGAAACAAAGACCGAAACAAAAACCAAAGGTCGGAGAAGAGATTCAGAAAAATCTTCTGGAACAAAAAAGAGACGCCGACTTTAATAAGCCTGAATCTAGTACTGGTAAAAACCATTCCCAAATCCTCAATCAGTATGATGATTCATGGTCCCTGTTTGAAAGCTACCCCATTTAAACAGGGACCAAACTTAACATTTAGGAGAAAATATGCCACGAAAAAGAGCCGAAGAAGTTGAACTAAATCATTCGGAAGAAGATTCGCAACCTAAAATCTATGATTTTGATAATGTCATTTCTACCGGAAGCACTTTATTAGATCTTGCTATTTCTTCCAATAGGATTAGAGGTGGAGGAATTCCCGGTGGAATTGCTATAGAAGTTTTTGGGCCTTCCGGCACAGGCAAGACAGGGGTGTTGATTGATTCTTGTATTTCTGTGCAAAACAAAGGTGGAGAAGCAAAATATCTAGACCCTGAAGCAAGATTAGATATAGCTTATGCTAGAGCATATGGATTACAATTAGGTAATTTACAATGGTCTTATTTTCAACCAAACACTGTGTCCGAAATTTTTAATGATCATATCAGAAATTGGGAACCAAAAAATTCTAAAGCTATTAATATTATCGCTGTTGATTCCTTGGCCGCATTGTCCACCAATTTAGAATTGGAAAAGGGTGACAAAATGGGGCAAAGGAGAGCTAAAGAATTTTCAGAAGGATACAGAACTGCAACAAGACACATCTGTAATACCAATTTTATTTTAATGGCCTCTAATCAATTGAGAGAGGGCGACAGAGGGGAATTTACCCCCGGTGGAAAGGCTGCTGGTTTTTATTCCAGCCTAAGAATAAGAATAGACTTTCCAAGACAATCAAAAGACCCTTTAGCTAAAGCAAGAACTGTAAAAACCAAAAAGATTAATGGTGTAGAAAGAGAAAGAGTTGTAGGTATTCATTCCATATGCACCATTGTTAAAAGTTCTATTGATGTTCCTTATCGAACAGCCCCAATATTTATAACTTTTAGATTTGGTCTGGATGATGTGAAAGCTAATCTTTTCTGGTTAAGAAAAATTACAAGTTCTCCCACTTATTTTGGTTCTGATAAAAAAACAATTGAACCGGCCATTGATCATATAGAAAATCATAACATGGAAACAGAACTTAGAGAACAGGTTATAGATTATTGGGAAGAAGAAGAGAAACATTTTAGAATAGAAAGAAAAATGAAGCAGAGGTTTTAGATGCTACTTATATTTGATGCAAATAATATAGCACACAAAGCCAAACATGCTTTTAAAGGACTGTCTTTTGAAGGGGGAAATACCAATGTGATTTTTGGTTTTCTTTCTCAAGTTATAAATATAGCTTTTGCACATAAAGGAGCAACTCTTGTTTTTTGTTGGGATGCTCTTCAATATAAAAGAAAGAAACTATATCCAGAATATAAAGCCAATAGAAAAAAAGAAAAAACAGATGAAGAAATGGCTTTCGATGCCTCTGCTTATAAACAAATGCAGTTATTGAAAACAGATATTCTTCCTTACCTTGGATGTAAAAATAATTTTCATCAACCGGGATATGAAGCTGATGATTTGATTGCTCATTTAGTTCATAAATACAGGAAAGATGAAATAATAACTATTGTTTCCTCTGATTCTGATTTATATCAATTATTAGATTCTTATGTTTCCATATATAAAAATAATAAACGTATCTATGATTATGAATTTCTTAAACAATATGGAATCAGCCATCGGGATTGGCCTAGAGTCAGAGCTTGGGCAGGGTGTACTGCTGATAACATCAAAGGGCTTGCAGGTGTTGGAGAAAAAACCGCTATTAAATTTATAAATGGAAAACTTAATACACAAAGTAAAATTTATCAAAAATTTTTGTTGAAAGAAAGTATAGAAATGTTTGATAGAAACATGAAGCTTGTTAAATTGCCTTTTCCCGGTGTTCAGGACATATCAATCACAGAAAATAATTTCACATTTGAAGCTTTTGATTATGCTTGCGCTCGATATGGACTCACCAGCTTTTTTAATAAAGAAAGCGTTGTTAAATGGAAAGATATATTTAAATGACATGGAAAGGAAAAAGGAAATGCCAGTCGTAGGGTATATAAAAGGTCTTTCTCTTTGCCATGACTGTAATCGTAAAACCCTCATAGGGAGTTATACACAATACCGATGTAAATATAGGAAAAGGCCGGTTTCAACAGTTGATATTATTACGGGAGAAGTGGAATATTCTAAAGTAGAGGGAGACTATACTCAACTTTCAAAGAAACCTTACCCTTTATGTGAAGACATGAACCCCGAAGGAAATTGTCAACATCATAGTAAAATAGCTAAAAAAATGAAGGGGCCACCTTTAAAATTCCCGCCCTTTTTGGTTTTTGCCTTTTGGTGGTTTGTTTTGGTAGCTTCAGGGACTGCCTGTGTATATTTTAACCAATGACAGAAAGGACAGGAAATGAAAGCACCGGAAACGAAACCAATCGTGAACATAATGGGAGAGCGGACGGAAGAAGGAAATGCATATTCCATTATGGGAAGAGTATCAGAAGCACTTGAGTATGCAGGTGCTGATGAGGAATACATAAAAAAATATCAGGCAGAAGCCCGATCCGGCGATTATGATCACCTACTTGAAGTATCTAGAGATTATGTTGACGAAGGAGTTTAATATGGGTAAAGGATCAGGATTTGAAAGAGAAATAGCCAAGAAGTTATCTTTGTGGTGGACCGAAGGGGAGAATGAGGATGTATTCTGGAGGTCACAGGCTTCAGGTGGTCGGGCTACCATGCGGAAGAAGAAGGATAAGGATGCTCTCAATTCACAAGCAGGGGACATCACCGCCTTTGATCCTATAGGAGAGCCTCTTATTAAAGCATGGAATATTGAATGTAAATCTGGTGGTGGCAGGAAAATCAAAGCAGCAGATAAAAGAACATTCCAGAATTGGTCAATACTTGATTGTATAGATTCAAAACAGAAACAACCAACTATTTTAAAATGGTGGGAACAATCTTGCCGGGATGCAGAAACATCAAACAGAGAACCAATATTAATATTCAGGAGAAATTCCAAAGCCCCTTGTATTGTTCTTAGTACACTTGAATTTACACGTATAATACAATTTTTACAATGTGATCCTTTTGTGCCTCGTATAAAGTTTGTAGAATATGGTGAAGTGGTAATACTTATAATAAATTTAGATATTTTTCTTGAAAAATTTATAAAGCCACAAGGGTTTTTTAAGGATAAATAAATGCAAAAAGAACATATTGAAGATTTAAATTATATTGTTCCTTTTACAAAAAAATTAGCAATTTGCAGTAATTGTATATCTTCTACTATAAAACAATTTTGGAGAAACGAACTAGGTGATGATCGTTGTTTGTATAGGAAAAGGCCGGTTTCATCTGTAAATGTTATAACAGGCAAAAATATGTATGCTAAAGTAGAGGGAGATTATACAAAAGAATCTAAAGTTCCATATCCATTATGTTCAGAAGTTAATCCTAATGGGGTTTGTGTAAATTATTCTGATGGAGCTAACTTAAATCGTTCTAGGGGAGGTAACATATTAGATGTAGCTATTGTTTTAGGAATAATAACTATAGCTGTTGCTTTAACAATAACATTAGTATAATTATTTTAAAGTAATAAGGATAAATAAATGCAAAATGAACATATTAAATCTATTAAAATAAAGAACTTTGAGATACATGAAGACACAGAAATCATGCTTGATCCGGGGGTGAACATCATTGCCGGTGATTCCCGGAATGGAAAGAGTGCTATCTTCCGAGCCTTTGGATGGGTGTTAGACAATCGGCCTGTTAATATTGACCCCCATCGGAACAATGATCATAAAGATAAGCCCATTGAAGTTTGTATTAAAATGGCAGATGGACAATTTGTAAGAAGAATTAAAGGCAAAAAAGAAAATATATATGAAACTAATGAACATATATTTTCTGTGGTTGGCCGGTCTGTGCCAAAAGAAGTTACAGATATTTTTAATTTAAAAGATTACAACACCCAATTAACTCAACATGATCCATATTATCTATTAGGGGAAACCCCCGGTGCAAGGGCTAAAAAACTAAATGATGTGGTGGGCCTTTCTATTATTGATGCGGCGGTTAAAGAAGTCAACCAGAGATTAGCTAGAAAAGTAGTAGATATAAAAATTATAGATTCAAAAATAACAGACACCCAAACCAAATTAGATGATATGCCGAATTTGGTTATATTAGAAAGTATTTTAAAAGAAATTAGAAAAGATGTAACTAAATTAAAGGCCATCCATAAAAAAATAGAAATGCTGGAAGAAATTATTTCCAGAATAGGAATAACCATAGCGAAATCTTTAATACTAAAAGGCAAGCTAAGAGCAGAAAAAGAAATCAATAACCTTCAAAAACTGGTAGATGAACAAACAACAATTAAACAAAACATAAAAGAACTATCTACTTTAATTGAAAACATAGAACAATTTGAAGAACTATTGTCCAAGGAACCAAAAGTTAAAAAAGCAGACAAAGAATTAAAATCTTTGGATGCATTAATCAAAGCAAAGATAAAAATTGAAACAAATATAGATTTAATTGAATATACTTTAACCTCAATAGATAATTTAAATTCTAATATAATTAGAAAGGAAAGTATTTTAGAAAAGGCTAAGACAAAACTAAGCCTACAATTGAAAAAATATCCTAAGTGTCCTATCTGTCAATCAGATATTAATGACGATATAATTAAGTCTATTATTAATGATTTATAAAGTTTCCTTCCCCATCTTTTTGCATGGCATCTGTGGTCCTGTGTTTTTTGTATCGGTAAGGGGAAGGGCATAAAGAGTGCTACCGATACAAAGCTTTCTCCTTATGCTGCCATAGGGTCGATGTGGCTGGTTGTCCACACCTTAAAAAGGACCACAACAACCATTTCTTAATGCCTGAGCCTTCGCCTGTGAGGTTTTAAAGCATGGATGAAGGGGAAACCATAGGGTAAGATTTAAATCCTGCTTAGAAAGGAAAAACAAATGAAATTAATATGTGCCGGTGATTTACATTTAAGGAATAGTTCACCAAGGTTTCGAATAGATAATTTCATCGAAGCCCAATTTACAAAACTAAAATACATGATTAAAGTTACAGAAAATGAGAAAGGATTGCTTCTGCTTCCCGGAGATGTTTTTAATTCACCTTCAGCTTCGCATGGTTTTGTCAAAGAGATCATGGCTATATTTTTTGAGTTGTTTTTTAAAAAGTTACATCCCCCTTTTGTGGTGTATGGTCAACATGATTTATTGTTTAGAAACAAAGATAACTGTCCCCTGTCTGTATTAATCCAATCAGGAGCAGTTAGATTAGCTAATGACATTCCTTGGGAAATAGATAATGATCCAAATATTCATATATATGGAGCCTCATTTGATGAACCAATACCAATTATACAAAACAAGGATAAATTCAACATTATTTTGGTTCATACCATGGTTACAAATGATGGTCCGCAATGGCCGGGGCATGAAGGGTATATAGATGCTCGTAATTTTTTAAATAGACATGATTTTGATTTGGTTGTGTCCGGGGATAATCATAAAGGTTTTGTCTCTAGTATGAAAAGGAAGGATGAAAAAATACTTGTAAATTGTGGTTCCATGATGCGGACAAAATCCGATCAGATGGAACATAATCCTTTTATTGTGATTGTTGATAAAAATAATAATAAAATGCATATAGAAAGTTTACCTACAACTTCTTCTGAAGATGTGTTTGATTTAGCGGCTATTGAAAGAGAAAAAACCAAGAAAGATTCATTACAACCGCTTGTGGCTGGTCTGAAAAAAGACAGAACCTTAACCATAGATTTTTTATCTAACATGAAAGAAACAATTAAAAATGAAGGTGTGACCAGAGAGATTAAAGCCTTGATTGAAGGTATTCTTGAAAAAGCCATGGAAATAGTTGAAGAACAAAAAGGAGAATGAAAATGAATGCTGAACAAGCAATTGCAAATGCAAGAGAAGAGATAGATACAGTCAAATTAGAATTAGCAAAATGCCAAGGAGGATTGGAGTCTGATTTAAAAATACTAAAAGAGAATTTTGGAACTGCTAATAAAAAAGAAGCTGAAAAAGAATTAGATAAACTTTTAAAAAAAGCAGAAGATATCAATGATAAAATAGAAGTTGGATTGGAGAAGTTACATGAGCATGGATTCTGAAATAAATGAATTTAATGAGTTATTGGCTGGCTTAAAAGCTCAGAAAAAGATGTTGATGAGTTCTTTATCTGATCTTGAAAAAGATAAAGAGAAAGAAAAAAAGAATCATGGAAATCTTATAACAGCCGGTAAATATATCAGAGAGGTTGCAGAAGCAACTCAAGATAAAATTAAATTTCATATCTCAGAATTTGTAACCGCTGGTATACAAAGTATCATTTCTGATGATTCTGAATTTGTGGTAGAGTTTGACACCAAAAGAAACCAAGTTGAATGTCAGATGTGGCTTAGGAATGGAGAGGACCTTGTTAGCCCCTTTGGTGCTGATGGTGGGGGAGCCTGTGATGTCATAGCTACCCTTTTACGATTGTCCATGTGGGCTATCAACAAATCAAGGCCGGTGATTCTTCTGGATGAACCATTTAAATTTCTCCATTCGGTAGAATATCAAGAGAGATGCTCTGCCATGATCAATGGAATTTCCAGGGAATTAGGAGTTCAATTTATTATTATTTCTGCACAACCGGATATTGTCTCCAATGCTGATGCTATTTTTGAAGTTAAAAAAGGCCGGGTAGAGAAAATAAAATAAAATGGAAAAACTTAGACATGATAAAAAACCTGAACTACAATTAATACGTACTAATTTGAGAAGATACACATTCCAAAGTCCTAAAATTAAACGATGGGTAGAGAAAAATGCGTATGGAAAAGTATTAAATTTATTCTCTGGAAAAACACTACTTAATATAAACGAATTACGAGTTGATGTTGACCCCTTAATGAAGGCTGATTATCAAATAGATGCTCTTGATTTTGTTCGAGAATGGGATGGTGAATTATTTGATACAATTATTCTTGATCCTCCATATTCATATCGTAAATCGATGGAAATGTATAATGGAAATTATTCAAGTAAATTTAAACAAATAGCAGATATTATCCCAACAATACTATCTAAAGAAGGAAGAGTGATTTCTTTTGGTTATCATTCTACTTTTATAGGAACAAAGCGAAAGTTTTATCTTGATACAATGTGTATCTTTGCTCATGGTGGAGCGCAACATTGCACTATTGCAATTATAGAGAAAATAAAATGAAATATACAATTGGAGATTTAGTAAAGGTTAAAGCTGTTTCTTTTTTTGTTTATTTATATGAAACTAAAGATGAACTCTTAATAAAATTAAATGGAAACAGAGCTATTATTAGGGAACAAGTTGAAGAAGATTTAATTGGAATAATATGCGGAGCTAGTTATAAAAAAACAGGAATGCATAAAAAATATACAAGAATACAAAGAGCCATAATGCTTTCACCAGAATATTTGGATGGCAAGAATCATATTTTCCCCACATATCTTAAAATTAGAGCAACTTATCTTGTTTACCATGTTCGTCTTGGTATGTTAAACAAACCAATACTTGTATGGGAAAATGATCTGGAAATTCATAAAGATGAAAATTTTAAATTACCTGAATTAACAAGCATAAAAAACATTCCTGAAAATCCTGGAAAAAAACGTATAAAAAAATTAAAACAAAAATTTCTTAGTAATAAAAATATTGAAGTTCCTAAATCTTTTGATCCCTTATTGTTTCATGATTATCATACTTTATCTAATTTTAAATTAGATGCAAATATATCATAAAAACTATAATTGGAGAATGATTGTAACCGAATCAATGGATACCCCTACCTTATACTTCCAAGGATCGACCGCAGGCTGCTCTTCTGTTGGAACACCATCAGGACCAATATAAACCTCACCGGAACCGGACCATGACCAAGGGGTATGCTTTATGGGGCCTATTCTCTGACCAAACAAATATTCACCGGAAACATGAACCTCACCAGAAGGCATGAAGGCCCTTGCAGATTCACCAGAGATGGGCATTGTCCATTCCCCATTTTTTATATTCATGGGATCACCGGGAGTGAAAGATTCCCCTACCCTGGCTTTATAGCGAAGAATGGTATGAATAGCATCATCCAACTTTTCCATATTGGCAGTGCTGATAGCATTCCAATTAGGATTACCATAACTGGTTTCTTCCAGATCATATTTGTCTGTCATGTTCTTTTCCTTACTAAAATTTCATTCCAATCACTGGAATAGGTATAAGGGGTTTCTTCTATATAATTCTTTAACTTAAATGTAACTTCATTAGCCAAACCACTATTGTCTGAAATATTCATTGCTTCGGTATAAATCCATGTCCTTGCATCTATAGCAGTTTCTGTTCTCACCAAAACATCAGAAACATAAACTTCAATCTCAAAAAGCCCTTCCCAGGACCATTGTGTTCCAAGCACAACATCAGGGATGCCCATACCGGCTCCAAAAGTTCTTCTTCTTGGATTCCACAACAATATGATATCACCAACATACATAGGAAGCCAAACCCTTTCATTAGCTCTAAATACAGATGGCTTATAAGGAGTTTTAGCTCTCCCGGTAAAGGTGAGATTAGAAACATCAGCTAATGAAATATCAGCACTCCATTGTAAAGAGAAAGGATTTAATTTAAAATATCTATTTGCGCCCACATCAAATTTAGAACTGTCTTCAAACAGCCCATAAAAAGATTCTCCTAAATAATAAAAGTCTTCATTGATAGCATGAGCAGCCTGTTCAGTATCATAGATTCCTCTTCTTATACCAGTCAGTAAATATTTTGTTCCCTCAACAGGGGTGACTGTTTGCACAGCAATCAACTCATTTCCCAACAAACATAAATTAACATCGGTAAACAACTCAGCTCTGGTGATGGTAGAAAATACGTTTAAATCTGTATCATCAAATTCAACTAAGAATCCGAACTTGTCATCAATATTATGAGTGTCCAGCGCATATGCTCTCATCAAGGTGGCGTGTTTACAATAACTGGAAGACTGATTTAGATATTTATAAGATGCTCCGGTGGAGGATATATGAACATTATATCCAATCTCTCTGCCTGTTTCCCTGTTAGCAAGAGTTATTATTTTCATGGTATCATCGGTTACAATGCCATAGGGAGCTTCAATCACCGCTGTTTCGGTCAAGGGGTCAATGGAGGTGTCTTCCAATGCTGCAACCCCTGTAATGCCCTGTGGCCCTGCTGCTCCATCCTGTGGTGCGCCGCCGCCTTGAGAGGCTCCGGCAACATTATCAAAATAGTCCTTAGCTTCCATCTGACCGGAGATATATTCAATTGCTTCAATAGCTGTAACCGTTATAGTCTCTTTTTCTAAATTATCATCTTCAATGGAAACAACCGTAAAAACCATGTTGGTAATGCCAAGATTAGAATCGGAATAAACAAACTTATCTCCTGCCTGAAGCCGAAAAGCATTTCTGTTCATAACTTTTCTAATTTGGGCTAAAGGATATGATTCTGCTCTCAACATCCTTGATCCCGCAACCATGGCATATTCAGTTGCTCCGAATAGAGCAAGGGTTATCTGTTTAGAATTAACCCTGTTCTGAATCTGCTGATTGCCGGGGTCCTGTGTTGTATAAACATTGGGCTTGACTTCAATAATCATATCTCAGCCTTTTTAGGTAACTTAATCTTCTCTCCTTTGTCTAATTTTTCCTTCAGGCTTTCAGGAGATTCTTTGGTGTAAGCATGGTAAGTGCAATCCTCTTCATCACAATAGAACAAACCTTGATATTGCTGAGGATTGTTTTTATCCTGAAATGGCTCAAGGAATTTTAAAATAGCTCCGCATTCAGGACATTTAAGGTTCATATTCTCACCAACAAAGAAAGATACTTTAGGAGATTTAATTAACCTGAAATGGGTTTTATCCAGACCTAAATCCTCAGCATAATCTTCCTGTGCTTTGGTAATATCAACAGGTCTGTCGGGGTAATTGGCCTTAAATCTTTCTATGGCAATCTTGGTGTAATCCAAATGCTCTGATCTTCTCTGTCCATCTTCCAGCCAATTAAATTTCATCATATCTCCTATTTAAGCCCCATTGTTTTTATTGTCAAAAAACCAACAGAGGTGGGCCATCTTGCAGCTGTTACCCCATTTGTAGAAACAATATACATTCTATAATTTTTATCTGTTGGTGGAGTCCATGAAAATTCAAATAATCCAGCACCATCATATCCTGTGCATACTGGAGGATTTGGAATTGAAGGGGAATCTGGAATACAAAAAACATGAGAATAGATTAAATCCCAATTATCAATAGATGGAAAATTATTAAGCTGATCATTCACCCAATCTTCTTCAATTGCCCATACTTGTAAATTAAAAGCATTTCTTTGTGGATCGTTATCCCCCAAATTAATAATCATCTTAGAAAAATTTTCTCTTCTTCCAGAATCAACAACTTTGCTCATTACAATACCAGCATAAGCAAAATCACAAAACATTCCCCTATAATAAATTTCTTGGTTATTTGCTGATTGGGTTGCTTGAGTAGCAGGATTAGTATCAAAAGCAATAGGATTTTCTGCTCCACCTGGACCCGCGCCCGATATACCTGAATCTGGAGTATGAAAATCTACACCTATTTCCATAGGACAAAGCATGGTGTAGATATCAAGGCTATCCATGATTATTCCACAACATAATAAATCTATTGTTGCTCCATTATACCCAGTTCCTTCTGCGGGAGAGGTATAAATAACCGATGATCCATACATTGTATCAAGACTTCCTCCACCATCTCTAATAGACCATTCATAATCAAGACCATCTGAAGATGTTAGAGTCTGATTTTCATTAAAACCCATAGTTGGGGAAGAGTATGAAATAGTTGGAGCATCATCATCCTGCACACCGGGGCATGGTGCGCCCACATCCCCATTAATACCAGGATTTTCTTCTGTAATTCTATGGCATATTCTTAATGGATAATTTATTTTCAATTCATTAATCGTCTTAGCCCAAGAAGTCCTTGAAATAGTAGGATTCCCGATAACATCATCCTGATCAAAAGAGGGCAAATCATCAACAGCTTCCCCTGTTCTTAAAAGACTTAAATGAAATTTTCCATCTATATCATAAGTTATAATTCCCCCAATGTGATTAAGAATGTCATTAATAATTGCTACCCCAGACCTGTAAGCGGTCAGAAGCATTGATATACCAAGTCTTTCTGTCCTCAATGTCTCAGCCACCGCTTCAAAACTTGTAGCATCAATGAGAGAAGTATCAATAGATAACTTATTATTCATCACATAATACAAAGCCAGAGCAGGATTGTAATCAAAGAAATTAATTGTCTCAGCTAAAAGAGTATTTCCTGAAGGAGCAGAAGGCCATTTAGACAAAGAAAATGACATAGAAGGAGCACGGTCAAAAGCTCCGATATTCACATCATCAAAAACAGCATAACAGAAGCCCCGGTAAGCCGGTTGATGATCTCCTGTAAACAAAGTATCTACATTTTGATTGGTGGTTCCAAAATAAAACCGGCATGTTCCCATATTATTTAAAGTTAAAGTTATCGGACCTCCACCAACAGGAGGTTCCTGAAACCCGGACCAGACAGGTTCAGAATCTTTCCAAATGGTAAAGACACCTGAAATAGGACCTTCGCAAACAGCCACCGCCCATGATTTATAATATTCATAAGAGATTATGGTGGAGCCTCCGCTTTTGTCCTCTTTTTTTCCACCACCTCCTTCAGATACTTCTTCAGCCCTTGTATCTCCTACCCAAATAACATTACAGGATAATTTGGTGGAGCCTATAACATCTGGAACAGGATTGCCTTCAGTTGCTGTCATTACAACGGTAGATTCCGGTGCGCCCTGAGAAGGGACTTCCGGCGGATCAATCATAAGGCCCACACCATAGCCTACAGTGAAACCATATAAAGCACCAACCGGACCACCAATAAGAAATCCGCCTATTGCTCCAATTGTGCCGCCAACAAGACTACCAAAAGTACTCATGTTATAAACCTAAATCCTGTTATCATTCTTCTCTTTAATTGAGCATCATTCCAAGCTGTAGAGATAACTCCTGTTCTATAATAAGCATGATGAATGTTTCTTTGGAAATAAATACCGCAATGAGAGCCAACCCGCCCAAATCGAAATACATACACATCCCCATCTTTTGGATCATCCATGGATATTTCTTTACAAGGAAGCGTATCTTTAATCCAATTAATAAAACCTTCTTCCCCTCTGTGCAAATGCCAATCTACAGTATATTCAGGAAGCTTTATATTAAGAGGAATCATATCACATTCCTCAAGCACTCCCATCATAAAAGAAAAACAATCACAACCCTTTCCCTTCACCCTAGCAAAATGCCGAAATGGAGTGCCTTGCCATGAAGCTAAAGATTCAGATAAAATCATTTCTTGCCACTATCACTTTGCTCAACCCTTGGCATGGTTGGTGGTCCAGAAAGAGTTGCTGGATTTACCAAAGGAATATAAGGAAATCCTCCATATTGCACAACATTGTCATATTTTGCTGCACAAATTTGAATGGTTCTGTCACAACCTCCATAAATTGTTACAGAATCCGTTGCAATTATGTCTGCTAATCTATGCTGTAAAACAATAGAGGTTCCTGTATGACTGATAATCATTCTCTTATCGGCCCCTTTTTCCAACCAACCAAAGGTAAAGAAATTATCAGCATGTCCACCAATGCTATTTACAACAAGAGTTCTTTCATCTGTTTCAACTGAAGCTACAGTTGTATCTACCTTATGATCATCTTTATCTAAGCCGCATTTTGGATCAAACAGAAAATGGTTGCACATGATCTGAAAGCGAAACCTTGGAATCTTTTGACTCAAAAATATTTCATAGCCGGTGCAATCCAATTTAGCGGATTGACCAGAAAAGGTAACGCTTCCAATCTCCCCTTTAAATATCACTACACCTTCTGTCAGAAAATCAGCAAAGGTTTTAGTGATAGTTACCCAAGTTGTTTCTACAGGATGTTTCACCAGATATTTTATAACCGCTTCTGATAACCGATCAACGCTGATCTGTATCTTTGTTGCCCTTAATTGAGCATCATATGTAACCTTGCCCCTTTTTATGGGAGTGGTTGAATATGTATCTCCATCGAAAACCACATCAGAATCATAGCTTGTGTATCTCCAAACAGTCCCATCTGTAGCAAGCTCAAATTCATATAGCTCAAGTGGCTTTCTTATTGTGGCTTGTTCTTTGGCTATAAAATCATCTGATGAAGTTTTCATAAAGCCTTTGCTTTTCCTGTTATCAGATCAATAATGTTAGGAGTTGATTTTAAATCCCAAGCTCCTATAATATTAAGTTTAACTAAATTGTTATCTTTCATAGACTCTTTTAATTGTTTAAATTGTAATTGAAGCTCTTCAATACTTTCAGCAGATGTAAAATATTGTTCCTTATTCGGCATAAAAATAGTGCCTTGCTCATATATCTGAACAGGAACCAAGGAGCATACCTCAAAAATAGCTATGTATCTTGGAATTAAAGTTTTATCCTCTTTGCAAACTTCTTCAGCTAAAGCTGCCATAGGAATACTTAAAACAACAAACAAAATAATAAATAACCTAAACATAAAATCCTCCTTATGTGGCTGTTGGATATTCATTAGGAAGTTCCTGAAAATATAAAACCGCCTCTGCAATATCATAACCATAGTATTTCCAATTGATATCATCCACATCAAACCTGCTCAGATAAAGAAAACTAATCATTTGAAAATCATTCACACCATAGGCTTTTCCCAAAGCTGAATCTATGGTTATCTGTGTTGAAGTTGGAGTAGCTGTTACCTCTCTTGCATACCATTCAGTTCTGCTTTTATAAAAAAATAAATATCTTCCTGTGCCTGAACCCCCGGAGCCTTTTTTAGGATAAAAAGTTGAATACTCAATGTCTTCGATATCAATATTAACATCCGCAGCACCTATATTAGAAGTTATTACAATATCCTTCTGCCATGAAGGAATCCATAACACCCCCCATCGACCTATATTTTCATTAAATAATTCATTAAGTTCTTCAATATCTGTTTTGTTTGTCAAAGAATATTTGTTTTTAGCCCTGAACAGAGGATAATTCTGGAATGATTCTGCAAAGGAATGTCCAAGAGCATTAAACCTGCCTGTAATTTCTTGCACATACATAGTTGGATTACCAGACCAGATAGGAAATCGACTTAAAACTTTATTAGATTTATAAGTGGAAAAGCTCATACATGAACCATCCTGAATAATTCTGCAAATTGAAAAGAGGCTATGAAATTTTGTGGTGTTATCATTTTAAATTCCTGATGATTCTGAAGTTCACAAATCATAACAGGAAAAACCTTGGTGTTTGCATTCCATGAATTTACCAGAACCGATGATAGCGTTATTGAATTAGCATCATAAGAATCTATCGGTCGGGCTTCCCAATTATTATAAGCCAATCTGATCAAAATGTAAGCAGCCAAGCTCATGTCCCTGTTGGTGGTATCCTCAACATTGATTGTAGAGCCTCCAGCCTCCGCAGGAGAGGATAAAACCATCCGGTGGAACCATAGAGGCACACCCCACACAGAAGCCTTGTAGAGGCGAACATACCGTTTTAGATAAGCAGTCTCTGCTTGGGATGTAGTAGACACAGAAAAGCTGATCGTTCTTCTTGGAACTTGAAAGATAGTATTTCTTTGTTCAACCCCTGTCTTGGACAAAAGAATATTAGTTTTAAACTTTTTATTATAAATCACCCCATCATACCAATCAGGAGCAAAGGTCATATAATGATCAGGAGTTTTTAGGGCTAAAGTCATCTTTGAATAATTCCTCGAACAACATGAGCTTCATCACTGATAATATTCAATATCGCATTCTTTCCTTCTGTTGTGCCTAATGCTTGAGCCAACATGGAAGAATCAATAGTATTAATAATGGTTAAAGGCATTCCTCCACCGCCTAAAGATGCTTCCTGTTCTTCTGTTCTTATAGTTTCCCCTTTTTTAGCAATGATAGGCACTTCATCCCGGCCCAATCGACCGCCCTGATGAAACCTTGGAGCATCTTTAAAAACATTGGGATTCATAACTTTAACTGATAAAGGAGATTTGCCAACAACACCACCTTCATGAAAAGCATCGAGAATGCTTCCTTGAGTTGTTTGTCCAGAAATTCCTCCCATACCACCAATCATCTGAAGAAGATTAAGTATTTGTTGTTTGACAATAAGTTCAATCAACCATTTAGCCATGCTCCTTGCAAAATCATTGAAAGCAGCCATAGCACTTTTGGAACCATCAATGAAAGAAGAGAAAGCTTTAGTAAATCCTTCGGAAAATTGTTCACCTATGGTTTTACCAATGTTGATAACAAGCTCAGACCATCTTTGGATCTTCCCAAGAAAGTCTTGATGTCCAAAAAGAAATTGATCTTTGATCTCCCCAAACAACATAACTTCAGCTTCTTTAAATTCTCTAAGTTTGACTATTCCAAGATCAAACCCTTCTTTCATAACAACAAAAAATTCAGTATCTGTAACAAGACCTAATCTCCATGCTTCAGTTATATCTTCTATTGCCCTTTGCCAGTTGCTTACTCTTTGCCCCAGTGTAACCCTTTCTTTTGTCTGTTCCTGCTTCTGTAGATTTAGCCTCTTATCAAGGAGAGATTTTTCAAGGCTTAAAAGCTTTTCTTCTTCTTTTATATATTCAGTAGTGCCTATTTCATGAAATTCTGTAATTTTTTCAAGCACATTTTTTTGTTGTGCAATTCTTTCGGCCGCAATATTTATATCATGTTCTGCAACTTCAATCTCTAATTCCTGTAATGATTGAATGACAGCATCATTTTGATGTTGAAAAGCTGCTGTAACAATCTTTCTTTGGTTTTCTAATGCTACCCGTTCTTCAGCAAAACCTATTAAACCTTCTGTGGCTTTTGAACCAAGAATAAGGGCTTCCCTGTCCTTTTGGTTTTCAAACACTTCTGCCTGATATCTTTTATCCTCCATTCCCCTTAATCTATTAAATCTTTCTTCCATCTCAACAAGAGATTTGCCAGCTTTTAAAGCAACTTCTTTATATTTTTCATAGAAAGCATCAATATCAGCCAGCCTTCTTATATGCTCCATCTTAATTTTCTTGGTTCGATCCACCTCAAGAGAAGCAACCCTTGAAGTATAATCCTTTTCCAAATTAGCAAGTTCCTTTGCAATATTCCTTTTAGGGTCTATTTTTGCTTTTGCATCTTCTTTAATAATTTTTCTTATGGCGAATAAAGCAGTTTCATAATCTCTTTGAAACTTCATAATAGTTTCATGTGATTTTGACAAAATAGCATCAACTGTCATTCTATGCATAACAGTATCTATTTCTATTTCACTAAAATGCTTATCATTCAATGCTAATTCAATAGCTAATCTTTTTTCTTCCCTTGCAACATCTTTTTGAAATAGAGTTTCTCGATTCTCAAACAAAGCTGTTTGAATCTGTGCTATTTGCTGGCTTTTTTCTTCCTCGGTTCTTACCGTTTCTAAAGCATCTTTCCTAAATGCAAAAGCTTTTTCCATTGTCAATTTAATAGCACTTGCAGTTCTCTCTTCTTCTGAAGCTCCAATCTCTTTTAAAGCCTGTTCTTCCCTATCTAAAGAACGGTAAAGCTCATCTTCTCTTTTTCTTATAGAAGCTCTACTTGCTGCATCTAAATCATCAAAAGAATCTGTAAATAAACCTTTTACTGAATCCCAATATTCTTTTTGTTCTTTCTTTGCAGCTTTAGCTGATTCCCTTAATTTGTTTCCAAGATTATTTAAATAACCAAGAATTTTAAAATAAGCAATTCCAGCTTCATCAGCAATTTCCTTGGAAATTCTTTTTAGTTCTTCTCCCCTAACATCTTTTGTAAAACCTTTTTCAGTAGCCGCTGCACTTATATTAAGTCTAATCAGCATTTCTGTATTTTTTATTTCTGTCCGAAGTTCAGCAATCCTTTTCTTATTTTTATCGGATTTTCCACTAAACTCTTCCCTCATTTCCACAGATGTTTTTAACTGTCTATTTAATTTTACTAAAGCCTGTTCTTGTAAATTAATTGCAGTTATATGAGCTTTAATTAATTCTATTCGTTTAAGTTCAATTAATTCATCAAGGGCTTTCCCATTATCAAGAAATCGAGCATTTAAAAGATCAATCGAATCAGCCAACACAGAATGTTTATTAATCAACCTTGACAATTCAGCCCGATATTCAACCGAACCTTTTTTTAAAGTACTAAATTTTTCTCTAACGCCTTCTAAATCTGTAACTGTTGTCTTGGTTAATTGCAGAAACTTTTCATTTTCTTCTATAAGTTTAGTTAGGTTTTTATGTAATGCAGCTAAAGCAGCGACCAAACCTATCACAGCACCTATTGCAAAAGTCCATGGATTTGCTACTATAATTGCCCATAATCTCATAGCTGCTGCTTGTACTAAAACAAATGATTTAGCAAGAAGACCATTTGCAACAGCATAAGTATCCGTTAATCCTGTTAAAAGTAAAAGTCCTGGAATTAATTTTTGCCAAAGTGCCACAGAAACAAGACTAATAGCTCCACTTAGTAACCATAAAGTTGCTGTTACTGTTGTTAATATAACAACAAAACCCACAAAAAAGTTAATAACTCTATTACTAACAATCTTATTCATTAAATCAACAATTTCTCTAAGCGCATCTACAAAAGCTCCAAAGGCTTTTTTGATCCCCCCTTCTGAAAAATTAACAGCAAACACCCCAAACCGATCATTCAATTGTTTTAATCTATTCTGTAAACCTTCCATCTGCTTGTCAGCCATTTTTTGTGCAAGGTTAGCTCTGAGAACATTATCCATATATTCATTATATTTTTCACCTAAGTTTCCAAGGATGATTGCCGCTTGCGCCCCTCTTAATCCAAACACCCTGAAAGCTCTGCTTGAATCATTAGTTACAATTGCAAGCTCTTTCAAAACAGAAGAAAAATCTGACATATTATCAAGGACTTTAATATCAGCTCCCATATTTCTAAAGGTATCTCTAAGCCTTTGAGAAGGAGCAACCAATTTAGATAAAACCTGCCTCAATCCTGTTCCAATGGTAGAGGCCCTCAAACCGGCATTAGCCAAACCCATCATGATACTCATTGTGGTTTCAAGAGATAATCCCGCTTGTGCTGCTGATGGGCCAACAAAGTTAAAAGCGGTTCTAATCTTATCAATGGTTAATTTTGATTTGTTAACCGCCGCAGCAAAAATATCAGCAATCTTAATTGAATCTCTGGAAGTTAAATTAAAAGCTCTCAATGTTGTGGTTACAAGGTCTGCTACAGTTGCTAAATCTGTCATTGTAGCTGTGGCTAAAGTTGACACCGCATTAAGTGCATCATAAATTTCAGCGGCATTAAGTCCTGCCTGTCCTAAAAGCACCGCTCCCTTTGCCACCTCAGAAGCAGAGAACCTTGTGCTAAATGCAACCTCTCTGATTTTATCTCCCATCAAAGAAAGTTCTGCATTGGTTGAATCAGTAATAGCTTGTAAATTCTTTAAAGCCTGATCATATTCAACAACCGCTGTTTTAGCTGTGTTAATAGCCCCAATAATACTGTATAAAAACACAGCAGAAGCACCATAAGAAGCAAGAGAAGCCAGGGATTTACCAAAACGAGTTAAAACTGTTTCTGCTGATTTTGTTGCTTTTGCAAAAAGAGTCATTGGTTTTTCATCAATACCTCCAACAAGACCAACCTTTCGCATACTTTCAACAACCTCATCAGTTACGCCCACCGCTTTTGCGGCTTCCCGATTATAAAATTTAAGCAAACCCCCGGAAACAGAGGCTTCCTTTCCGGGCTTGGAAAGCATGGTGGTTAATTTAACCATACTAATAGAAGAAGCTAATTTTCTACTTTCCAGATTAGCGTTTTTCAATAAAGCAACAGTTCTAAAAACAGCATCCCCAACCTTTTTAATCATCTTCTCTGTTTGTATTTGTTCAGCAGTTAATTTTCTAGCAGGATTTAAAGTGCTTTTATATATATCCCTAACTTTTTTCTCAGCTTGTGCAATCTTTTCTATTTCTCGGAGTCTTTTTAAATGTCTGAGCTTTTCTGCTTGCACAAGTTTTTGGGTTGCTGCTTCTGATTTTGAAAAATTTTCTGCAACCACTGCTCCCTGTGCTTTGAGCAAAGCAGTAGATTCTAAAATAACAGCTTTATTTTTGAATTGAGCAGGTCCCTTCATCTTGCCAACTTTAGCAAACATATCGCTGGCACTTTTAGAAAGCTGCTTCATTTCATCATTAAAGGCTTTAAAATTACCTTTAGAACTAAGGTTTTTTATAGCCCTTTTAAAACTCTCTCCCATATCTTCAGCAACGCCCTTAGTTTTAGAACGAGACTTCTCAAAAGCCTTCATAAGTCTCTTGTAGGCGGCATCTATCCTATCAATAGCCTTTAGCATTTCAGCCGGATCGGAAGAAAATTTGGTTACAAGATTTTGGACCTGTTCATCTGGCAATTTAATATCTCCTTTTTAAAAAACCGGCTTTTCTTTTGGAGAAAATTGTTTCTTTAATTTACTCATTGCCTCTTCCGTTTCTCTTTTCTTTTCCTCATCACTCATATGTTCATATTCAGAAGGGTCTTTAAATACAAATTCATCACTACTTGTTTTATTTTTAGAACCTTTTGAAACATCATATCCAAATAAGGAAGCGAGAATTTCAAATTTTTCCATTTCAAGTTTATAGCCAATTGTAAATAATCCCAAAGCTTGCTTAGTGGTTAAACCACCTTGACAAAATGATTTCCGATAGAAGGAGTCTAAGTCATATTGGGGAAACCATCTGCATATCCTAATCACGACCTCATCAGGAGAAAGCTCTAAACTAGAGACTCCGCTTTCTTCAGGAGGTCCACTACTTTTTTTGCTAAATCTTCATAATTAACTTTAAAAATGACATTACCAATAAACAATGCTTGGGTATTGGTTATTTCTTTCATTAGATCTTCTGTGTAATCTTCTCCGGTTACAAGTTTTAAAACAGTTTCAATATGATCAGAGATAAATTTAAGAAAAATAGTTGCTATGGCAATTCCATTTTCTTCACCTGCTTGTTTTTCCACCATAAAAACTTGATAGACTTCTGTAATTAATCCTGTCATCTGTTTCTGATCAGCCAGGGAAAGTGGATAAATTTTTATCAATCTTTTAGTTCTAATACCAATTTCCACATCTCTTATTTCCGGCTCAATACTTACATAATTAGCATCTGACATTTTTTCTCCCTGTGTTTTTATTGTTTGTCCGGGGATTGCCCCCCGGACAATTAGCTAAATTTTTTAAGTCCAAATAACTCTACCAAGGGGTCTTTCATCCCAAACATAATGTCCATCAGTAACTTCTGCATCTGCTCTTTTAGCTTCAAAAACAACCGGAACCTTAGCATTGTCTTCCGACTGAAGATCAATTTCCAAGGAAGATGTCACCTGCGCTCTTGGAAAAACAATTTGCAGCTTATTAGTTCCATTAGGAAATGTGTATTCTGCTTCCATTCGCACATAAGCAGGAGCCGCAGCGGTCACTGCTCTGTCACCAAGAGCAACTTCACCAGAATGGACCGCAAAAGATGTTTGCGGAGCAATTTTAGGATCACGCCCTCTGGCAATTGCCATGTTAAGAGGAGTTATTTCCTCCATCTCACCTTCCAACATTGCTTTCTCTCGAAGCACAATTACCAAATCCTCCAATTCAGGGAAGCCACTCATGTGCCTCCACCATTCAACCTCAGAGGTAAATTTGCTCGAAGTTAAAGCTCCAACAGAATCACCAGAAACAAGTACCGGATCTGCTTCTGAAATGTTGTCAGCACTAGAACCAACCTTAATCTTAGCCAAACCAAGAGCAATGGCAGATGTGTTTATTGTTACCGCGCCTTGTAAAGCCATATTAAATCACTCCTTTCTAAAAAATTTATAATTCTATTTCCTTGTCTTTCAGAGCCAACTGATTCGATCCTTCCTGAAATGGAAAAAAGGGAAGAATGTTTTCATGTTTGCATTTATCCTTTATGCAATTCATTTTAACTGAACCGCATATTGTTATATCAACCACGGAATGACGGAGAACTGTTCCATCATCACCTTTAACTTGCCCAAATTTGAAAACATAAAGACCATTGCGTAATCTTTTCATTAAAGGTTTTCCACATTCAGCACAATACATAAAATGACCTTTATCTTCATTCATATTTTAGTGCCCCAACTTAAAGTCATTGTTATTGTTTTAAATTTTGTTTCATCCACAGTCGCAAGAGAAGCGGATTCTGAAACATTCGATACCACCATTGTCCCAACCTGCACCCATGCCTGAGATTGATAACTTCTATATAAAGGGATTCTGGTTCCCACATTAGCATATGTTGTGCTATCAATCAAGTATCCTATTACCTTATCTTTTAACTGTGCTAATTTAAAACCTTCGGAATCATTTCTTGTGCAACAAATAACTTCTATGAACATCCTAGAGAGTGAACCTAGAATCATTGCACCAAAATCAACATTCACCCATCTGTCAACATTAATTGGTTGGCCTTGGGTACTAGGAGAATGTAAACCCTTATCAAAAGATACAGTAATGCCTTCTATTGTTTTAAGATTATCAACAAAAAACTTTTTAACACTATCTCTAACATTTGCTTCTCTGGCAGTAGCATGTAAAGCCATTACAACCTCCTTCCCCAACCATAAGCCACATCATCTAAAGCCCTCTTTCCTAAAACCCCCCATTTTTCTTTTACCATCTGTTCGTTTGTCGGTCCAAATAAAGGTCTTCTCATTTCATTGGCAAATGCATATACAGCTATTTCTGTTGGAGCTTTTCTGGTATTTACGCCGTACCCTTTTCCACCTTTATCCATTGGACCAGCAGCAATCCCTGCAAACCAAGCATTCTTTTCTCCCCTCCAAGCCGAAATTTCATTATATAAATCCATATCTAGTTTCCAGTATCCTGAAGGCTTCCCTTTCTTGGCTTTCCATGTAGCATATCTTTGTGTAAGAGGCTTACGATAAGACATAGCAAACTTTTCAGACATAAGATTTTCACGAAGCAATGTTCTATAAAATTGTGCACTCTCATAATTAAAAGTGCCTGTATTTGGAGAAGCAAGTTTAAGAAGTTTCTTTTTCATTTTTGCTAGAACTTTTCTTGCTTCTTTTATAGCATCAGTTCTGAATTTAATAGTAATCATGTTGTATTTTCCAACTCAACCCTACCATAATGTTTTCTATTCTGCTTAATTTGCTTTTTCAATTCATCATTTTTTCTTTCTAATTCTTTAATTCGATCATTTAGTTCTTTGGTAGTTTTTTCTTTACCTTTAGAAAGAGTTTTATTAACTTCATTAAGAATAATATTTTTTCCTTCTGTAGTTATTAATACATCAGCAAATATTGCTGGATCAAACGTATTAATTAAAGTTACATTTTCAGAGAGCATGATTTGAATCCTCCCTAATAAAACCATCTAAAGACCTTAGAATGTTTATGTCCTGTCCATCCTCCGGCAATAAAACATCTGACCTCATCCTTACATCCTTTTGATAAAGCCTAATTCCTTCCTGATATATTTTAATACCTTCTTTATTTATAACTTCTTTATAAAAAGAAATAGCATTATGTTCTTGTTGATCCATAAACATAACCAATCCCTTTTTTATAGAATCATCAATACTTTCATTATCATAAAGAAAGAAAAACCAATCTGTTTCACATGCTTCAGCCGCTTTATTAAAATCAGGATGATCAAGAATTCTAACATCGGGCCAATCACCAAAAAAAGTAAGATTATCTAAAACTTTTCTATCTACATTATAGTTTCCAGTAGATGGAAGAATAAAAAGCGTTAAAGTGCTCATGAAATCACCTCAATAATTCCGGTTTTTTACAAGCCTTTTCAATAAAATCTCTAAACATTACAAGTTGCTCTGAAGATAACTCTTCTGTTGAAACATTGGAAACATAATTTCCCGGCTTGCCTTTAAACCATAAAGGTCCTCCATTATAATTAAAAGTTATTCCCCATTCTTCAGGAGCTTTAAATATATCAGAACCGGGTAATGGACTAAATAAAGTTACATCCATATCATTTGGTTGAGCTTCTTCAATCCATGTAATAGTTTCTTTAATTGTTCTTTCTGTCTCTCCCGGTAATCCTACAATCAGAAATGCTTTGGTTCTTATTTTATACTTTCTAAGCATCTCAACAGCCTTGGTATTTATCTCTCTGGTAGTTCCCTTGAAGTTGCGCTTTAAAACCTCGTCTGAGCCGCTTTCTATTCCAATGCCTACCTCTACCACCCCCATTTGAGAAAGATGCTCACAGACAGCCTCAGTGATCAAATTTGCCCTGACAAAACACCTAAAGAGATATCCACATCCATCAAGCTCATTTGCAATAGCCTTCAATCTTTTTTTATCAGATACAAAAACATCATCAAAGATCATAAATGCTTTAAATCCATACTTCTCATTAATATGATGAATTTCACTAACGGTTCTTTCCACTGATTGTAAAGAAAATTTATTACTTATCTTAGCACAAAAAGAACAAGAATAAGGGCAACCGAAAGAAGTCATGATGGTAGTTGCCGGATGTTTCCTTATAAAATATTTATAATCATGAATAGGAAGTGCATCTCTATCTGGATAAGGAATATCATCTGCTGAGTTTATTTTTACCTTTGCCTCTGGTTTTAAATATTCCAATAAAGCTTCATAGGCAAATCCTCCAATGACTTTATGAAACCCATGCCGATAGCATTCAGCAGACATATGATTAGCATGAGGACCCCCGGCAATCAAAAAATATCCTTTATCTTTAAGTTCATGAACAATTTTAAAAGCTTCATCTCTTTGGGGTGTTGTAATAGATATACCAACAACCTTAGATTTTATATCTAAAAGAGAATGCCCTAAAGATAAGTCAAGACATTGCACAGAAACCCCATGCTTCTTTAAAAAAGCAGATAAATACATTATTCCCAAAGGAGGAAAAACAGTTTCACTAATCAAAAAAGGACTATTTGGAAATATTAAAGTTATATCATACATAAATTAAGCCCTTTTATATTCTTCTACCAACGAATTAACATCTTTGTGATATTTAATATTAGAATTTCTACATTCATCAAGAAAATTAATATCTGCTTTAGCTGATTTAGCAACACCCCTCCAATTATGTTCAGTAGCAAATACCAAATCAGGATGAATGCTTTTAAATTTGGTGGTTAGAGGTGAAATAACAACCACCTTTTTGCCAAGTAAAAGTCCCCAATAAGCCCCATGAAAACTATTAGTTATAAGAGTTCTGCCTTTTTGAATAAATTTTAAAGCCGCTCGCATAGAAGTCTTGTTCAATGATTTCTTTTTAAAATTACCAATATCAATAAGCCGATTGTCATGATGATAAATCACATAAGCAGATGTAGGTTTATCTCTTGGCTCATCAAAAAGAGGGGACATACAAGAAGAGCAAGGGACCCATCTGTATTCATCAGATTTATTTCTCATTCCATTGAGTTTAAAAGCAGTTTTAAAATAAGGTGGATAAAGAAGTTCATCCAAACCTGGAACATTATGTCCAAGTCCCCATGTAACCATCCAAGGAGATAATTTAATAATTTCTTCTATATGCCCAAATCGACCATCATTGTAATCGGGTGCAGGAATATGAATATGACCTCCACCACCATAAATAATAAAACATTCTTTAAGTTCTTCAATTTTAGAATGATAACTTGTAACATCCATTCTAATCGCTTCACAATCAAACCCAAAATAATCAAGAGGACTAGAAGAACGGTCCCCATAATTATTGGTGTCAATCAACATCAAATTGACTATTTTCTTCATCACTTTCCTCCTTTTTTTCATACATTTCAATTACATTATTTAAAGCCATTGGATAAAGATCTTTGGATAAATGCCAATAATCGGGAAAATAATTATCCACATCCAGATTTCTCCTTGTTGCAAGCATCCACCAAAACATAGTTGTAAATTTGAATTTACCCATTTCAGATAGTTCTTGCAAACAATCGTTAAAAGCCCCGGAAGCTATTAAAATTTCATCATAAAAACCTGTTTGATAGTTCTTATCAATCATCACATCTTCTTGCTCTACATCTAATCGAAAGAGAGGATGAGGACCTATGATTCCAACATCAAAACCCCTGGAAACTAAATCATCAATGAAAGTTGCATATCTAATTGCACAGTCTTTGGCTACCTCAATAATTGATTCCTTGTTGTCGTGCGCTTGTTTAACAATATGATTCCGGCAATCAATCTCACCAAAATGAAGAACCAACCGACAATTCTTCGGAACTTCTTTTATCCATGATTCAAAAGTTATTCTTGCTCCATGAGTTTTATCTGCCAAACTATAAGCCAAGGAAGACCCCATATGCCAAAGATGAAGAAACTTATGTTCTCGATTTAGTTCAGGAATACCCGGTTTTATCATATTAGGAACATCTTTATTTCTTAACAAATTTCCTTTGTAAAGAACTATGTGAGAATTTCCAAAAACATAAATGTCCTCAGAAGGGGGTTTGACCAGACTCATATTTAATTCCTTTCGCTACATTCTGATACAACCAATCATATCTTTTAGCCATAAGTTCCGATGTAAATCTTTTTTCAAAATGATTTCGACATTGCTGCCTACTAATCTCTCCTATTCTTTTTAACCTTGGAAGTCCTTTTTCAATTATCTCTTCAACATCCTCCGAATCAAAATATTCCAACAAAAATCCTTCTTTGCCGTCATGAATAATTTCGTCAACCTTGATAGCACATTCTTGATTAATTCGAGAGAAACCGAGAATAGGAACGCCCATAGCAAGAGACTCAATATTAACAATACCAAAATGCTCTTTCCAAACGTTTCCATTACTTGAAATAAAAACTTTCGCCCTAGACATGATCTTTCTTTTTTGAGCATCATCAACTCCTCTAAACCAAAACACAGACTTATTATCAATGTATGGATAGACCTTTTCCCAAAAACAACCGGTGTTATAAGGTGGAGCAAGAATAACTATTTTCATTCCAGCAGCTTTGGCTAACTTAATTGCCAGATCAGGAGCTTTCCCATTTTCAATTTTTCCAATCCAAACTGCATAGTCATCATGAGTTGGCTCAAAATCATATAAATCCTTCGGTATGCCATAGGGAATTTTAAAGGTATCAATGCCCCTTCCTTTAAAATCATCTTGCATAACCTTAGAATAAGAAATAGTATTAAAAGCCTTTTGTTTTAATTGCCATGGAATGTGCGCCCAAATACACCATGTCAATTCCACATAAGGATACATATCAATAATTTCTTTATCCCATCCATCCCCAAAATAATTACATTGATATATATCAAATTCAGTACCTGTTTTATCTACATAGTCACAAACAGCTTCATAATGAACATCTCTGTCAGCTTCTAAAGGACCAACAGGAATATAATCAGCTAAATATCTGGCTGGAACATTGGTTCCTTCTCTGGAAAAAAGATAAATCTCATGGCCTAGTTTTGATAGTTCCTGTATCAGATAATACAAAATCCTCTCACCGCCATAGGCAAAACCTTCTCCGAAGGGGAAAACATTACCTGTAAAACAAATTTTCATTATCTTACCCTTTCAGCCCAAAGTTGCTCATGTCCTGTTTCAGTATATTTCATATACCAATCAGGTTCTTTTTCTTCAAAATGATTTTTTATCTCACTATCTGCTTTGACATCATCAAATACAATTAAACTTCCTATTTTAGAATAAGCTTTTAAAGTAGGCCATTCTTCCATTATACGTTCATATACATGAACTGTATCATGAAAACAAAAATCCCACCATTCCATTTTTGGTAATTCAATTGGCAAAATATCTCTGGCTAATCCCTCTTTATAAACAACTTTGCAAGAACCATAACCTCTGGATACCCTTTCATTTCTTGCAGACAGGACATCTCCCCAACCCTTCCAATGCTCATCCTTTTCCCAATCAAAAAAAGTAGGAGGAGTTGTGTTTATATCAAATGGAAATCCTGCATCAATGGTAAGAAAAAACGAGGAAGGTAATATTCTTTTTAAAGTGTTTGCTATAGTAACTAATCCTATTCCTTCAAAAGTGCCTAATTCAATACAATTTACAGGTTTACATATTTCAAGTCCCTTAACAATCATATGCATATTTTCCGCAGCACTATTCCATGATCTAAGAAAACCTTCAGCTTTCATTGGTTCCTCTAAAGGAGTATTAACAGCAACAGATAATATATCATTCCAATGTTCAGATAAAACACTCATTAAATTTCCCTTCCAATCACATCATTTGGATAACCAATTCCACCACAAGAGTTTACATAAGCTAAAACTTTATCATAACTTAAATCACTTAATTTGCTAATAATTCCAGGCTTATATGTTTTAAAACAAAAAATCATATAATCTTTTGGAGACATAGGAGGATAAAAAACCCTTCCCGGACCAGCCATCATTCCAATAATATGTTCTAACCAAGGACAGCGACTTTTCTTTTCTCCATATTTACCGTAAAGATATTCGGAAGATTCAAGACATTTAAGAATCTCTGAATGATCAAAAAAATCTCTTCGGCCAATAAAAAATCTAGTAGAAGCCCACCAATAATCCCCAAAATTAGAATCAGTTATAGGCACAGGAGAATAAGGAGAAGGATAGGAAACCAGATCAATTTTACCGGAATCAATTATATTTACTAAAAAAGCAGCGGCATCAAAATCCGGTCTGTGATAACAAACAGTATCTCCATCAAAATGAACAACATATTTTCCTCTAGCACTTATAATAGGATTAAGAATATTCAAATCCAGCCATTTTGGAAAATGTGCATGTTCTTGAAACCTTTCAATGTGATGATTAAAATAAAGATTAATTCCCATTTTCTGCAAATGCCCAAAAGCTTCCCAAACTTCAGCATGAATAGGATCATGAACATCCACATATACAATCGGTTCAAGATCAAATTGATCAGACTTAAAAAAATTAATTTTATTGAGAATACCATCATATAAAAAATCAACAGAACGAACTCCATCCCCCATAGTTTTTACACCATGAATAGAATCCATATATCCCGGCCTTGTGTCTACATTAATAACAAGACTAATAAGGTCCTTCACAAAGCACCTCCTTGAGCAAAACATCCTGAAATTCAGAAAGAGTTAGCCCTCTATAATCCACAAGTTCATTTCCAGTAAAAGGATTATATCTTAAATCTCCCGGAAACTCTAACATAAGCCCAATCTCATCTGGCAATAAAGGAATATTCAAGCCCATTTTTTGGGCATCCTCATCAGATATATTTTCAATAGAATTCATACGGTCATAATAACAAAACTTTGGATGCTCTTCTGCTCTAATGCCCCTTCCACACATCTTGCAAACATAAAATGTAAAGATGTTTTGCTCTTCCATTACCTTATCCTTTTCACACATCCCACAAAAATTGTTGACATATCTTCATAACTTTGCCAAGTATCATTTCCTTTTTCAAGATTATGTGCGTTAGTAAAGTTTTTGGCAAACCCCCAATCAATTTGTATTTCCTCATATTTGCCTGTCTCTACCAAATATTCAGCCGCTAAATGAGGCCCAATATATTGATTTTTATAATCATGGAAAAAAACCAGACCACCGGGAAGTATTAAATCTTCTATTTTATTACATTCTTCCTCAACCCTTTCCGGTTGATGATCATCAGAATCAATAAAAATATAACTTATAGGAGATTTTCTAATTTTATCAAATAACTGATTAGCAGATATACCAAGCAACATATATTGTAACTTAGAAAATTTATCTATATTTGTTTTAATAACTTCTTTAAAATTTGGTTTATGCACATGCGCCCATGGCATTTTATCTGCGGAGCCTTGAATTGTATCTTTCCATGCTTCTTCATTTTTTAAGTTATAAATAGGATCAACCATATGAAAATAATCTTTTCGGCCCATCTCTGATAAAGCCGCTATGGCGGTTATTGATGATTTTCCAGCATGAGAGCCAAGATCAATGGCAATAGCTCCATCAGGAGCTTCTAAATGCATCATAATGGTTTTATACAATCCAGCCATTTCGGTCATGCTCACCGCACCGGGAAGGGTTTTCGCCACCTCTAAAACTTTTAACAATCTGTTTAAATCCATTTTCTTAACTCCCATTCTACAAGTAGATTAATAATAGCCTCATCAATAATAAGATTTAATTCAGTTCTTCTTTTACAAGTTATTTCTCTATGATAAAAACTACTTAAAGCCTGCACCAACCTATCAGATGGATCAATATCTAAATGACTACAAAGCCTGTCCATTAAAGTTATATATGATTTTCTTATAAGATAATGAGCATAAAATCCTTCTCTTTTCATTTCAGAACAAATAGAAAGAACATGCCAAAGATATCGCAAAGCACTTCTATTAACTTTTCTTTCCAAATCCCCTTTATAGTTTTTATTCCATAAAGGTTCAATTACTTCTTTCATACTTTCTGGACATGAAGTACTTTCTAAATCCATATCTAATACAAAATTACTTTCATGAGCCATCATAGAATCAATAACTTCTAAATGATCTCTATCGGTAAAAATAAAATATGGTTTATACCCTTCCAATGAAGAAAAGTAATCATACATTGAACAATAACCGGGAGCCTTCAACACTAAACAATTATCCTCACCTTCAGGAACCCATTGATCCCATAATTTAGAAATACCACCCGGCATACCAACTTTAGGATTTTCATTAGTGCTTCTTGGATTACCTTTTAATTTAGCTCCAAAACATTGATGGTGCTGCACAAGAGCTTCCAGCATTGCGGTTGTTCCGGTTCTTGGCGCACCATATATGATTACTAGTTTTTTCACTACTCTTTCCAATAATCAGGATCAGCAAATTTAGCCACTTCAGGCTTTAATTTAGTCTCAAACACATCATAAGAAAGACCAAGTTGTTTCCTTCTGGCTTGCGCCCTCAACCATTTCTTTTCAATTCTCTCCCTATCCCGAAGATCGTCTTTTTCATAATGAATCATGTAACAATCTTGGTTTAAATTTAAAGGGGCATCTCCCCCAATAAGCATATGATGAGGACTGTTAATCCACTTCATTTTATAGCTTTTTTGAATAATTCTTGCTTGGTAATCCGGCCATTGCCCTATTCGATGAGATACCACCGGCCAACCATCTTCATCTAAAATACAATGGGGAGAATCTTCATACCGACAAAGTTCTGTTGTTTCTCTTGCTACATTAATTACATTTCTTTCATATTCTTTTGAATCAAAAGTATTTAAAAAATCTTTTAATGCTCTATTGCATTTTTCATCAAAATCCAAAATAAAGCACCATTCATTTTCAGGAATATAACTTAAACCAATATTTGATTGAATCACTTCCATATCATGATACTCATCAAGCCAAGGATGAACAAACACTTCAACCTTAGAAAATTGTTTTAATTCCTGTCTTGTATAATCGGTTGAACCACCATCAATAACTATAATTCTTTCACAAAAAGGTTCATTATAAAAATTAGAAATACATCTTTTAACTGCTCTTTCTTCATCCAGACATTTCATTAAAACTATCATATTACTTCCTTTTTTATTTCTTGTTCAAAGTATTCTATAGTTTTATGTAATCCTTCTACAATAGAAACTTTCGGTTTCCATCCAATAGTTTCAATAATTCTGGTTATGTCCGGTTTTCTTCTTGTTGGATCATCTTTAGGTAAGGGCCTATTCTCAATACCAGATTTTGAATTAGTCAAATCTTTAATCAAATAAGCTAATTCAGCAACAGCGTATTCAACCGGATTTCCAATATTCATAGGAGAATAAATTTCAGGACTTGTTTTCATCAATCTAATAAGCCCATCCACCATATCAGAAATATAACAGAAACTTCTTGTTTGAGAACCATCCCCATACATAGTTATAGTTTCATTCTTTAAAGCTCTGACAATGAAATTGCTGACAACTCTTCCGTCATTAATCTGCATTCCCGGACCATAGGTATTAAATATCCGGGCAATCTTAATATCGACATCATGTTCCTTGTGATAGGTGTAGAAAAGAGCCTCAGCAACCCTCTTCCCTTCGTCGTAGCAGCTTCTTTCTCCAAAAGGGTTAACATTACCCCAATAGCTTTCTGTTTGTGGATGCTGTAAAGGATCACCATAAACCTCACTAGTAGAGGTTTGTAAAACTCTAGCATTTTGCTCTTGTGCCAATCGTAAAATATTTATAATTCCAATTGTATTAGATTTTAAAGTTCCTATTGGATCGGCTTGATAAAATTTTGGGGAAGCAAGACAAGCTAAGTTATATATCTGATCAAATTTCCCCCCATAAAAACCATCATGCATATCATGTGTTATGTCTTCCTGAATAAAATTAACCTTTGGATCAAGTCCATCTCTTGTTCCTGAAGAAAGATTATCAAAACAGCATACTTCATTAGATTTTACTAATTCATTACAAAGATGTTTTCCAATAAATCCCGCTCCACCTGTAACAAGTATATTCATTATACATCTCCCTTTATTAATGTCATAAGAGCTTTTTTAACTGTAAATGGATTTACTGAATCTATACAGGCAGTCCTACATACTGTTCCCGGCTGTCCCCAACAATTAGTATTGTTTGGGCAAACATCTAATTTATTAGGCTCTATAAATGTCATTTTGTTTGGATTGCCCCTAGGCCCTGTAACCCTTGCCGGAGCAGGTCCAAAAATAACCACCACCGGAGTTTCCAAAGCCCCGGCCAAATGAGCAGGAAAAGAATCAATAACAATAGCCCCCTTTGCTCTTTTCATTACCCAAGCAGTTTCTCTCCATGTCAATTTGCCTCTTAAATCAACAGAAATGCCCTTACAAAAGTAATCATCAGACCCCCCTATTTGAACTACCGGCAAACCAATGTTTTTAATTGCTAAAGCCATTTTTTTATAAGTTCTGTATAAAGAATCTCCACCTGTTGTATGCACAACTATATATTCATCAGGAAGAGCAAAACCAGTAGTTTTATCAACCACAACTTTACTATCATCATCCACATGGCATTCAACATGTTTCCCGGTTGGCTCCATCTCCTGTATAAAAATATCATCAGCATCAACTTTACAAAAATAAGGATACATATCTGTTAATCTTGTATCCAAATTGTTAAATCCACCTGGAAGGATTCTTTCCCCATGGGGATTATAAACAATCTCATATTTATCAAGAAGTTTTTCATCCCATGGAATAATTTCATTAATGTAAGGATTACCTTCTACAATATCCATATATTTAGAAGACGTCATATAAACAAGAGGAAAATTTGGATGTTTTTCTTTAATTCCTTTTAAGCATTGAGTGCTCATTAAAACATCACCAGCAGAAGAATGTTGAGCAAACAAAACCGCTTCTTTTCTTCTTGGAAGAATAGCTGATTCTGGTTTAGCAACAGCCTCTTCAAGAAATGCGTTGATATCTGAAGCCCCGGCAATCCATTCCTTTGCTTTTTTCAAAACCTTACCTTTTAAATCAATTTCTCCCTTTTTATGACATTCTATAAAACGTTCCATGTATCGACAAATATCATCTGAGGAACAAGCCAAAACATCAATATCACAAGGCCCGGAACTGGTTATTACATTAAGTGTTGCTTCTTGTGTGCAAGGAACCATAAAACCAACGTCTTCCACTAATTCTAAATGAGCAGTTGATTCTGAAGCAATAACCGGCACTCCACAAGCCATAGCTTCAATAACTGTCCATGACAGACCTTCCTGATAAGAACAATTAACCAAACAATCAAACATATTATATAACTTGTTCATATGATCAGGTGGGAAATATGTTCCAGAACTCTTAGCATGTAAATTTCCGGTAAAAATATTATGGTCTTCGGCATATTGATATATATTAGTAAGAACCTGTTCTGTATGAATATACAAATAAACAGGATCATCTGTTTTTTCTACAAGTTTAGCAAAAGCTTTAAGGAGCTTGGGAATATCTTTTCTACGCTGATCAACTCCCACAAAACCAAAAAGCGGGGCATCAGGGGGAACTACAGGAAAGTGCTTTGCTCTAAGCTCTTTTCTCTCTTCTTCAGGGAGTGGTTTATAAACATCTTCAGGATATAAATAAGGACGATAATATCTAAGATTAGGCACTTCCTCTTTCAGCATATCATATCCATATTGAGAATAAACAAGAGGAAAATCAAGCAGGTTCATCCATTTTGTCCAATCTTTTCTTAATGATTGTAACTCATAAGGGAAAAGCCATGCCCATTTAAAACCAGCGGAATCTCTGATATCGGAAATAGGTTTCATGATTTCATCATAACTCCAAATATCAAGACCAACCATAAATAGAAGATCAAAATCTCCTTTGCTAATAATTTTAAGAAGTTTCTCTTTTCCCCATTTATCATTCAGAGAAGACCCCGGAATAATATTTACAGGTGGGATTTCAAATGCATCAGCTAAAGCATAATCAAAATCTCCGGTAACAAAGCATCCGGGAAGGTATAAATCCGTGTTAATGTTAGATAAAAGGCCATGCAGCATATTGGCATTTCCAGTATACGCAAATGGATTGTCGCCTACAAATAAAACCTTTTTGCGGTCTTTCATTTTTCACCTCTTGATGATTCAATTTTTAAATTCAAAAATTAAGGAAACTCTTTAGTATCCTCAGTTATTTGGCAGACAACTAATCCGCCTAATATTCTTTTTCTGACAACACCAATTTTATAATACTCAGCACTGTTCTCACCGGAAAATACCACATACCGATCTAGGGGCTTTGGTTGATAAGAATCTGGAAGCATAAGAATCTGTTCACCCTCTGCAATTTGTCCTATAGGTGAATCTTCTATCAATGTATTGTTGGATCTATACTCAGATAAAAGACCGTAAGCATTGGATTTTGTTCTAACCCAATTAGGAACTGTATGATATTGTGCATCCCTCACTTCACCTGATGAACGCCATAACTCCCCTGACACATTACATTTATAAAGAGTAACAGGAGTTTCAACTACTTCTCCCCTGAAAGCCTCACTTACTTTATTAGTAACTAAATAAGGAAAACTATCAGGACTAACAATAACAATATCCCCTGCTCTAATAGGGGTATTGTAAGGTAAAGAAGCATCCACAAAAAACTCCCGAAGAAAGGAACCTGTTCCTCTATTCGGTTCATAAACAAGATATTCTCCTGATTGGTTTCCCCCATCAACAACTTTTTCAAAAGGGACTCCAACTTTTTTAAATACCTTTACTAATTTGCTTCCAACACTTGCCACTATTCAATATCATCTGGAACCGCATGTGGTGTATTACTTATTCTGTAAGTTGTATCTCTTCCCATAAAGTCACTGGTAAATCCAGCTCTTACTAAAGTTCCAAATAAAGCTTCAACATTGACACCTAAAAACTCATTTAAGTTGTCTTTAATCGCTCTGGCAAAATCCCGATCCATCTTATTAATCGTTCCTTTTAAATGGTCAAACTTTTGATTAAGATAAATCTTTTTATACTGAAATTCTTCTGTTGCTTCTAAAGTAAGCATCCAAAGAAGATGACGCTTCATCCTCTCTTTAGACCACCTGATTTTAAAATTAGTGGTAACAGGAAAGGTCCAACTAGTTTCCTCTACAACAGAAGCAGCGGCATTGGTATAATCAATGTCCTCAAAGTTCGTCGCCAAACCTTTAAGTTCTTGACTAACCGTCGTTGCTATTTCACCAGATGTATAAGAAGCCAAAACTCAAGCTCCTTTATTTAGTTTTACTTCCGGCATTTTTTCTTCCTCTTTTTCTAGCCGGGGCTTTCTCAGCTTTTGCTTTTTCCTCAAGTTCCTTTTTTAGTTTTGCTTCTTTTTCCTCCAGTTCTATCTGTTCTAAAGATTTTCCAGGTTCAGGGCCAGGGTCGGGGTCGTTCGGGGCCATAGGAGCAGGAGAAGGCTGTTCATCCGAATCTGGCGAATCCCTTAAACCTGAATCGGCAACCTTCCCTTGCTCCTGACTTTGATCCTGTTGTAACGGAGGATCAAAGGTTTCTGGTTGTGGTGTTTCTTCCTTGATGATTCTAATATGCTTAGAATCTAATTCAAATTCTCCTTTAAGTGCAATAGGAATAATTTCTTTTTTACTGTCAAAAATTCTTCCTTTTTGCCATGCAGTATTGCCAGATTTTAATGTCGTTAGTAATTCGAACTTCATTTTCGATTCCTCCTATATAAATTATATATTAGGTTCAAGATCAACTACCACAATAACATCTGCCATTTCAGTATCCGGTGTTGTTCTTGTTAAATTCAAATCAACATAAACTAATTGTCCTCTGCTGATTTGATTATTATCTGCATCAATAACTGCAGTAGTGAGATCAGTTGCATATTCTCCTGAATTCATAGTAATAGCCGGAGGAGTTGTTAAAATACTAGTTGCTCCAATTCTAACATCTGCGGATAGTGCAAGAGCATCCGTGGTGTCCCTTCCTCTATTGCCCACGGACAGTGAAACATTAGTAAGTTTACCACCAACAGAAGCAGCTCCAGCAAGAAGCCCGAAAACATTATTTATAATCTCACCTGAAAAAGTAGCAATTAAAGGAGTTTGAGAGTTAACCGCAAGTTTCTTTAAATCCCCTACACCTAAAATAGGGCCTTGTCCTTTAGTGGTCATAAGATATCACCCCCTCCTTCTATGCTACGGTTAGAATGTAAAGGGCATCCTTTTGTTTCAAAACCGGCAATCCCTTATTCTGCACCCGAATCCAAGTTCCTTCAGGGTCCCAAGCATCCTTTTTATCCACTTTCATACCATAATGACGATCAAGGCCGAAAGGAGCCGCCATAAAAGTACAAATAGGCATTCCATCAACCCTTGTTGCCATTAAAAGAAACTGGTTATCCGGGATGAAAGAACGAGTCATTGTTATAAAATCTACCCGTGCCTTGTAAGAAGAGGTGGGAGCAGTGTCTATAGTTATAACTCCTGTTTGCCTGTTAATCGAAGATACAGTTAATTCCTCAGAGGTCCCTTCGGACTGATCATGAATCTTCAAAACTGTATCGGTTTCAAAATCTGTAGCATCTTCAATGCTCAATTGAACAGTAGAATCTGCTGTTACAGCCCCGGTAAGATAAGCCTTAATCACATATTTCTCATCATAAACAATGAGGTTTTGAATGTTCATAAGTTTACCAATAACCGAAGCATTGGTTCCTGCCAAAAGTCCTGCGGCATCAGCATGAATAAGAGTACCGTCTCCGTAAGCTTGCTTTTGCAGCAAAGTTCTAATCGCCGGATCATCCCCAAAATAACGAAGAGTTGCGCTATTGCACAAAGCTACATCGGGAATTGCCCCATTAGCATCAGAAATTTTTCTGAAACCATCAGTAATATCACTTAAAATGTTTCTATTTGAACCATTGCTCCACTTAGCATCATCAGTTAAAGTTACAACATGATCGGAAGGAATGCCATAACTAAGATTAATTTTCATGCCGCCTTTTTCATAATACTGAATTTGCCCTGCTGTCAGCAACATGGCAAACATCCACTCTTTCCTTCTTTTCAAGCGGTTTTCCATCATGACCATATTTTCGGCTAACTGTGACTGAGCGGTCCTATAAGTTGCATAAGTTCCAGGTTCCCGAAGGTTATTCAATGCTTCCTCATCAAAAAACATTTTTTCCTTAAAGAATGCAGCTTTTGCAGAATGTTCTGCAAGGCCCACAGGAGCAACTCTCGGAGCCGGAGAACCCGAAGGAACAAAAGGTGTCAACCCTCTCCCACCAACTCTTGATTCCCATCTAATCGTATCTGACTCAGCATTGATTGTGGGAAATATACTTTGTAATTTTAAGTCCGGGCTATACCAGGTGGTAATAAGTCCCTGAAGAACTTCTAGCCTCAGACTCGGAATATCAGAAGAACCTCGCATTTTGATTTACCTCCTTTTAACGAAGCAGACTAAATTTAGCATAATCAGTCATTGCAATAGCGGTTTTTGCTGTAGCATCCATATTAAATAATACTGCTGTGTAGACCATGGCATTGCTTATAAGAATCTGAGCCTGCGCACCCTTAGCTTTTGCACCAGTGCCTGTTTCAACCGCTTTGATTAAAATACCTTTACAGTCCGAATAATTATTGCTTGATCCAGCCTCAATAGCAATGTAAGCAAAATTAGCAGGGGCAAAAGTTCCAGAAACGCCACTGCCCACTGTAATAACCGCAAAATTGCTATATGTGGTCCTGTCAATAGCAGTAATTGCACCGGCATCTTCTGCTGAAGTATTATCATCATTAATGATAATATCATCCCCAACAATGAATTTGTAGGAATCAGCTATAGTAACATTAAATGTTGCCGCAGCAGCATTTGTTGCTACCAGATAAGCCCTTCCCGGATGATCCTCCGCTCCTGTAAAAACAAGAGGATTGTAAGGCACATACATTCCAACATTACCACCTGCTGAAACATTTTCTGCTATAGCCATACCAAGCTTTAGCAAACCATAACCCGGAGCAAGAGTTATAGGTATTTGAATTGCACCTTCTTCATCATTATAAAATAATACTCTGTAATCTTCCTGTACTCCCTCTACTTGATAAGGGGTATCTCCATAATTAGGCATTTAAACATCACCTCCCTTTTTTAAAAATTTTCGTTATCATCATCACCAACATCAGCCGAAGCTTTAACCGAATATGCTTCCTGTTCTTTTCCCATTGCAGTTTTCGACTTACGACCAACCAACTCTGTCATACTCTTAATAAGAGCCTCATCGTCTTCTTTCTGTTTAACATCCTTTACAGAATCTTTCCTTGTATGAAAACCCTCACCTGTAACAGAAGAGGCTGTTTTGGTTTCCATCTTACCCCAATCAGCGATTTCTTCATCCACTGCTTTTGAGAAAGCCCCCACATCAAAATTATCATCCTTGACAAATTTTGAATGAGTTACGTGTTTTACAATCTTAGAAAAATAATTGGGATCAAGTTCAGATTCCTCAAGCTTTGCTTCCCAAATACCATCCGCCTTGGCCTTCATTTCTGCACCAAGTCTCAGGGTTTCCCTCTTTTCAACATCAAGTTCGAGTTTCGTAATCTTGTCTTTTGCTTCTGTTAAAGAAGTAAGAACCTTTTCCATCTCTCCCTCAAAAGGTTTCTGGATTTCGACAGACAGTTTAGCTGTCACATCCTTTGTAATGCTCTCGGTTAATTGAGCAACAAAAGCATTATAGCCTTCGGGGTTTTGTTTTTTAAACTCCGCAGCAGTCATATCCATTTTTAAATCATCTCCTTCCTGCTCTACTTTTTCTTTTTTTATTAAAATTACATTTTCTTCTGGCAAAGAAATTTTTTGTTCGGTAAAAGCTGTTACAGAAGTTTTATTATCTGCACCAAATGTAACAACAGATACTTCCTTTATCTCCGCTTTTCTAAAAATTGTTCCGGGGCCTTTCAGCTTAAAACCATTAACTTTCGCAGTTGCTCCCTTTTCCAATTTCTCAATATTGGAAGGTTTAACATATACAGAAGCTTGATAAGGATATTTCTTGGCAAGATTACTTTGAAATTCCGCCGCTTCGGGAGTATCAAGCATCACAAAACCATCTTTAAAAACAACTGCACCATCTTCAATAATGAATTTGCCGGTATGGGCTATTTTTCGATCTGTCATATGGTCTTCAAGAACTGGAATTCTCTTTTGAGACATAGACAGACCTTCAACATCAATCACTAAAGAATCCCACCACCAATGCTCAATAGTTTTCCCGGAATAAGCAACTATTTTAAAGGAAGTATCTTCCTTTTCTGCACCTTCAACAAATTCAAATGCTGTTCTAAGGCACAAAGCAGATTTTGGAATACCATTATCATTCATTTCCATTTTCCTTCAATTACATATAATTTATATGACAATAACACCCAGTTAAGATAAGTTCAAGTAATTTTTTACTTCTTTCCATTAGGTCCACTTTTTTCAATGCCTTGTCGCATGAAAATAGCAAGTAAAGCCCCTATCCCTGTTTGAATAGCTGTTGCAGGATCAATTGCACCCAATAGCAATGAAGCAATAGCACCAAAAATAGTTCCTACGGCCAATTTATTAGTTTTTGATGTTAACCAAGGCATAATTTTATACTCCTATACTTGTTGAAGACCTTTCAACTTTTTTGATAATGCTCTAACCTCTGAACAATCAGCTCCGCTACTCTCACTCATATGAATCAAAGCATCGGAATGAATAATTGCCACCATTCTCATACCCTCAAAACCTGTATTTATTTTATTCTCCAACCTCTCCATTGTTTTTACTATTGATTCAAAAGTATTAGCTCCTAACATAAACTCTTCCTTAAAATCAGTTTTACATTCTTTGCAATGATCTGTTGATATACAAGAATCCTCCATTTCCTTTATTCTTTTTTGCACCTCCTTTTCATCTTTTGTCCAAGGACAATCAATTCTTGGAACATATATTGTAGGAAACTCTTCAATTTTCTTTATTGCAGTATCAAAAGACTTTATAAATCTTTTTATAAAAAAAGCAATAATTGAAAAAATAACAACACCAAGTAAAGAAGCTCCGACTTTAACCACAATCCATACAATTTCCATTTAATTCCCACCTCTACTCAGATTTATTGAAATGTAGTTCCCTCATAATTAAGACCCATTCTAATACTAACCACCACGCCTTCTTCTAATTGCAGTAAGTCTATATTAAAAGAATGATTCGAATTACCTGGAGTAAGATGAATAATCCTTATTCTAATTATTCCATCAGAAGTTATATAATCACTTCCATCTCCCGCAGTATTAAACGTAAGAACCTGTTCACTTGCTCCAGCAGGAAAATCATTATCCTCACCCGTAAGATCATCCCATTCTTCCCCGTTAACATCCCAAGCAGATATTTTTATCTGATGAGAAGGATTACCCTCATACCACCCTCTAAAATTAACAGTAACCAGTCCTGTAGGAGCAGGATTACCGAAGCCTCCAAATGCAAACTCATATTCAGAACCTGGATTATTTATTTGCTCGCCTAATACTAAATTAACATCATCATTAGTATAAGTATCCTCTAAAACGTTAGCATCAATTTCACCTACAGTCATAGTAATTGTATGAGCTACCATCCAATCCAGATACTCATGAATTCCTATATCAGGAAGTAAATTAAAAGGAATACTCGCTCCCCAGTAGTCTACAGCCAAAGAGACATCAACTCCAGCGTCTTTAGCAGGAGAATCAGTTGGTATTTTAAAGTCACTAACATCTGAAAAATCTCCATTAGCATTAACGAAAAGAGGATCTCCTATACTAGAATTACCATCTTGACTAGTAGCAGTTTTCCAGTCAGCAAAATCAACGTCACCTGCACCTCTTACATCTTTAAAACAATCATCTGTTCCACTACAGTCTGGATGAAACAAGTTATAATCAGAATCTATTGCCCCTTGATCAGCCCCTCCTGAATCCCACCAGATATGTTGATTATCAGGACTAACAGAGATATTATTATAAAACTTAACATTAGGCCCAATATAGTATATTATAGAAGTAGTATCCGCAGCTTTAACAGCAGAAATATTAAGAACTTCAGGATTATTAAAATCACCAACAACAGTATCAATAGAAATAGTTCCTATTCTATTAGGACTCGCTCCTGTCAAGTCAGATATATCCTTGACTCTTGTTGTAGCTCCACTACCTATACCAGTTATTGTAGCGTGAAGAATTATCGCATCAGTTCCATTTTCTATGTCTATTACAGTTGCTTGATTTAAAGTGACAAAACTTTTACCAAAGTTCATAATAACATTATTATAAATTTTAATTAAATCTTTAGTCCAGCCAGAACGAATACCAGCACTCCCTGTATCAAAGATATTTCCATAAACCTCATTACCTGATCTATCTGAAATATTAGCATTATTAGAAACAAAGACTATACCATATCCATTAGCCCCTCCTAAACTATGGCTATTCTTAATTACATTATACCTAAATATAGTATTCGTTAATTCTTGATTAGGTTCAGTATTCAAAGCTACACTAGAACCGCAGTCGATTAGAAGGTTATTCTCTATTAAACCATTATCTCCGCCCTGAATACCTATTCCATGAGCGTCAACATGATAAGTTCGAGGCTCATTACCTATATCATATATATAATTACCACTGAAAATATAATCCGAAGCTCCTGGATTAACATCGTCTGGAGCTGAAATAGTATAAATAGCATTAGAAGCTCTACTCATTTCACTATTAATAACCTGTAATCCATCATTACCAGACCAAGGAGCTATAAATGAGTGATCTCCAAATATGAATGTATTACCATTCCAAGTTATATAATCAGCATCCCTATTTTTCTGTACTCCCATAGCAAAACTTCTACCAATGGATAGAAATGTTATATTTAGAAAAGTTATATAAGACAAGCCATCCAACTGCCCAAAATCATATCCATACTTACCAAATGTAACTCTATTCTCTGGAGTTAATCCATCAGGAGCATGAACATATAACTTCTTAGCATCATCATCCCAGTAATAAGAACCTGCATTTGCTTTACAATCAACTACTGATTCTTCTTTATCTAAAACAGTATAATTGGTTCCATCTACCACATCTATAAAACCCCACCTAGAAGTATCATCAGTTATATTACCACTCCAAGTCCCGCTACCTTCACTATTCCAAGTTGTATATCCTGACGCAAAATGAACAGCTCCCCATATAGTTCCTGCATCGCCTCCATAGTCCCCTCTAACAGTAACTCTATTATCATCATCAGATCCACTTACCATATTTATGTCTCCACCGCCTTCACCAGGCCATGAAGCAGCACTAAGTAAATGATTACCTGCTACATATAAAGTATCACTTGGTCCTACTTCTCCAGGATCAGTTCCCCAAACTACATTAAGAAGTCCGTCCCAAGCATCAGCATAAGTTGATCCATCCTCATTACCATAACTACCACCAGCAGGACGAACGTATAGAGTCTCAGCATAACAAACTGAAGATATTAATGAAAAAATTAGTAATGTAAGTATTATTTTCTTAAACATTATTAATCTCCATCAGCATCTAAATAAATATCATCCATATAAAGCACGTTAGTAAAATCTGTATCAAGCCCGCTGTCTATAATACCATATTTAAAGGTTCCTAATGAACTTCCATGAGACACCATATTTGTAATAGTGTTACCATACTGAACCCAATTTCCTGGAGTGCCTGAATATACAGTTAACGAACTAACTCCTGGATCAGCGTTATAATCAAAGTGAACTTTATACAGAGTATCATTAACCATAGGCTCACTTAATATATAAGTATTAGTCCACTCATTAGCAGTAGCTCTAAATTCATAAACATTTCCATTATCTTGTAATTTATGTTGAACTCTATTACCAACAGTAAAAGCAGCGAAAATAGTAACATAATCATTATTAGCCCAACCACTAAAGTTAGGTGCTATGAAGTAATAATCTGTAGCAAAACCGGCTAAAGGCGCACCTGCATGATCATCATCTACAATAAATCCTTCTTCTTCCGAGCCGTTAGTAGTAATTGAAAGTGAATAACTACAACTTATTGGAGAAGTATCATCAGAAGTATTAACAACCGCTAATCCTGACTCATCCTCTGTAAATCCAGTCGTGCAGAAGTTGCCATCTATACCAGTCTCAAATCCTTCTATACCACCAGCAGAGAAATCTCCTGAACAAGCAATTCCACACGCTGCTTCACCAGACTGAATTCCTGCAATGTAAGGATTCATTTTTGCTTGTGAGTAAGAAGCAATAAATATTAAAGATATAAGTATTAATAACTTTTTCATATCCCACCTAAAATGTATCATTAAGTAATCTTTTATACTTAAACTGAATAAAAGCCACACCTACAAGTTGAACATAAGTGTCTGTATCATCTACATCACGATAAAATTTAAACTGAGCAAGTTCTCCTACCGCAAGACCTGTAATGTGGGTAGAAGTCATCGCACCTGACCAAGCAGTAAAAACTATATCATATTGAGCATCGGCTCTTGAACCTGAATTGCTTGTCTGTGCTGTTCCCAAGGTTCCATCTAAAGCATCCCCACTGCCCATAGAGAAGCCTTGAAGCTCAAACTGCCATGTTTCCCCGCTTGGGCCTGTAGCCACAGTTATAACATTAACAACTCTAAATTTAATTCCTGATGTTACATCACAATCATTAGGAACCTGCCAAGTAAATACTGTATCTTCGTCCGCAGAACCAGAAAAAGTTCTAACCTCTACTTTATCTGTGCCTGAAGTAATCGTCTCAAGTGCATCCGGCGCTGAAGCACCATCTATCATCCAACCAACAGGAATAAGTTCTGTCTCAACAAATGACACTTCTTCATAGTCAGTGCCATCGGCTACAAGTAGTAAACCAGCGGTGTTAGTAGGCATCTGTAAAGTGTCTTTAATCTCAACTGGTTGACCAGAACGACCAAGTTCAAGATTAGCATCCGCATCAGCTTTCATATAAGTAACTAAAGCACCAGCTTCTTGCTGCTTATACTCAACATCCATATCCTCAGTGCCATCGCCAGTATCTGTTAAATTACCTTTAGCCTCTGCATTTATATCTGGTGGAGAAGCTATTGAATCTGAGTCCTTAAGTTCCCATCCTGGAGTTGCTGAAGGAGCGGTTGTTACTGAGTTAACACTTATATCAGTTTCCCAATTAGGAGCACCAGCCCCATTCGCTTGAAGTAAATAATCCTGAGTTCCACTATTAAGCACTACTAATGTATCTGCTCCTGAAGCATAAATTATATCACCATCAGTAAAAGAAAGTCCCTCTAATGATGCAAGTGTTGGTTGAGTAGTCCAGACTGGATCAGCAGCACCAGCACCTAATAAGAAATAACCTGATGTTCCTGCTCCTAACCAAGATGGTGCTCCTGCTCCATTAGCCATTAGTAAAGTGCCTTCAGCTCCATTATCTAATTTCGCATAAGCGTCGTCTCCCGTAGCATAAATTATATCTCCATTAGTCACACTCAACCCGGCAACAGAAAGTAAACCTGCATCATAAGCTTGAACGCTAACTCCAAAATCAGCTGAGTCTAGAATGTTCCTCCAACCACTTCCATCATATCTCTCTATATAACCAGTAGAGGAATTTTCTCTGAAGTGTCCTAGAGCAGGAGAGCCAGGTCTATTTCCTGTAGTCCCAACTACTAATTTCATAGCCTGATTACCGGGCAATATAGGATTATCGGCTATCCCAATAACAGGATTACCACTAACCCCATTACCATTACTTACACTAGTTTCATTGGCTGTTGCTGTAATGGTCCTTCCAGTGAAAGTATCAGAGCTTGTTTGTGTTAGAAGACCATTTGTATTATATGCAGCTAAAGCAGCCAATGTAGCATCTGAGGATTGAAAAGGAAGGTCACTCACTAAGCCCCTAGCGATATCATCTGAATTATCGCTATCTTGGTATACAATAACATCAGCAGCATCAACAGCGGTGCTTTCAAGGTTTGTGGTATTTTCATCAAAATCAAGATTGACCTCTGGTGTAGCGGTTGTTCCATCATCTATTCTAATACCATCTCCACCATCAATTCCTGTAACATCACCACTACCACTGCCACCGCAATTATCACATTGAATTCTAAGGGAATTGTTAGTCTGATCATAGACCATATTAAAAGCCACTACATCAGATACATTAGCATTTAATTGATTACCATTAGCATCCACTAAAATAGAATTTAATATCTGTTGTATAGTAAAATTCGTCCCCATGGCAAATGAGGACGAAAATATAATCAAAAGAAAAACCAGAAGAAACGTAATCTTCTTCATCAAAAAATCTCCTTAAATATATTAAGCCCCTAAAACAAGGTCAATATCAACCTCTCCGGTCCCTCTTTCAGTTGCTCTTATTTTAACTTTTTCATTTATTCCAATATGCAACATCATAATACCCATTCCGTCATTATCTCGACCACTTCTTGGATTTAAAGCAGAGGCTATTCTATAACTTCCAGGGGTGTCTTCTCTTTTATACACCTCGGAATCCAATGATTTTAAAAGATCAAAGTCTACCTCACCAGAATTGCCGCTACCTTTACCATATATTCGATATTGCAATGCAATGTTACCATCATTATCCGCAAGATTGAGGGGAGAGGTAGTGGTGCTTCCCCCTACGAGAAGAGTTTCACCACTAATAATCCTCTGCACTCTCATCACCCCGCCTGCATTTAGCCTATCCATACGAATACTTACAGGATTGACAAAATCATACTCAGGCATCTATTTCCCCCCTTTCCCTGAATCTGAAGCTGGTTTTTTGCTTTTTGGAGGTTCTGCCTCTTTCTTTTCTTGCGCAGCTTCATCATCAATATTTGGCAAAAGCTCAGGATAACGTCTTTTTTCCGTCTCATTTTGTAATCTAAGACTAGGAAAATTATTAAAACCAAGTTTCTTCACAATCCGTGACATGGGAAGCCCGGCAACATCATTCAAAGAACCATGTTTAACGCCAAGATAAGCTTTCGCCCTTCCTTCCGGGTCATCCATCTCACTTGTCGGAAAAACTATATCAACTAATTCTTCCGGTTTTCTATCTACATCTTTAAAAATAGGTTCGGCAAAAGCATCCTTACCTTTAGGTTTTTTAAAACCAACTGCTTCCTCAACCTTAAAAACTTTTGGAAACTTACTTAAAGCACTTTTAATATAAAAAATAGGCTTCCAAAAATCAAATATCAAAAATCTTTCAAAAAAGGCCATCTCATCAGAGGTTCTATCTGACATAGGACCTCGACTCATTTTTACAGAAGCATAAGTTCCTTTTGATTGTCCCGTTGTAACATCCGCAGCTTCATTCAAACCTGAAGTTATCATTTGCATAATATCTGTATCTGCATCAGAAATACTGGGCAATTCAGGCGATACAGCGGTTAATGTCACACCCGGAGGCAGAAACATTTTCGAACCGGGAGTTAATTTGCCCATCATAGCGGTTGATTTTCGTTGGGCTTCGGTCATATTTATCCAAGTTCTAAAAGAAGCTTGATCTTCAAATGAAAAAGCCCACACATAAGCCCCGGCTGATTTTTTATGATCTATTTCGTACTTCTTCAAATTCTCATAATAGTTAATCCATTCAAGGGTTGTTCTTAATGAAGAAAAATTTCTCTCTGATACAAAACTTTTATCCCAAGAAATAACAAATCTTTTAAATCCTCCAATAGGCTTCAACCATTTTGCTCTACTCTTTTCTTTATTAAAAATCTTTGGATCAAAATGCTTATGATGATCCTTTTTCCCTCCACCAGAACCTTTTATAATGTTTAATAAAGAAGGATCATAAGCTAAATAAATCGAAGGAACCTGATACCTTCTCTCACCATCATCCAGATTATAAACAAGAGGAAGGAGAGTTTTTGCTGGATGGTAAATAATCCCTTCATTATTAGCTCCACCTTGAACAACACTTGGATCAATATAATCAACTTCGCAAAAACCATCTCGATGAGGAGTTATCATTAAAAATAACTCACCCTCCACCGTTGCTCTAGCTACATATTTAGTCCAAAAAGTATAAAGCCTGTTTCGATAATCATTGGTTATTTCATCAACAAATTCCTGTATTTCCGGTATATGAGAAAAAGCACCAAAACCCGCTCCGGTCAACCGGCCAACCATACCTCGAATCGCGGTGTTGACCTGCGGGTTTGCCAGAAACTTATTCCAACATTCTGTTTGTAATTCTTCCCGCTTCAGCCGATCATAAGAATTTTTATCTTTTATGCCTGTATCAAAACCATCTTCATCTTTCATTGGAGCCGAAACTTCCGTTCCCCAAGGAGAAGAAAAAGCTATCTTGGAAAGAACCTCTGCTGGCAAATCTTCAATTATCTTGACCACCGCTTCATTATCAATAGGGTCAGATATTAAAATTTCTGGCTCGTTATTCGGCATAAACCTCTCCAAAACAGTAAACTTAAATTAACACAAATAATAAATTAATTTGTAAAGAAGTGCAAGTTAAATTAATAATTCCCTAATAGTTCTGTATTTGTATAAAGAAATCCCATGGTTGAGGCATCTCCCCTTGGCCTGAAAAAAGAAACATCTAACATTCGACTACCATATATATTCCATGCAAGAGAAAACATCGCATCATCTTGTATCCCATTTTTCTCTGATTTATGGGGGGAACCAAACCCCTTATGTTCCATATCATGATCAAAAACCCGCATCTCTTCTCTTAAAATATCATCTTCTTTAGAACCAGGAACAAACACCTGTGGAGTTTTAAATCTTCCATCTCTAACCAAAATGAATAATTCAGTAAAACCGGCCTTCTGCATACTATAACTAGGATTAACAATTTCAAAAGTTAAGCCTTGATCTTCGCACCAAGGGGATAAATCCCACATGCCCCATTTTTCAGCAGTTATTATATCTACCGTATCATATTCTTTATTTGCCGCCATCACCTCTGTTTTCATTGATTCTAAAGTACTGTCTTTAATATCAACAAGATAAAGCAAAAAGTATATATAAGGATGAGAAGTTCCTGAAGCTGCCATTCCGGGGTCTTTAGAACGAGAACCTCTAAGCCCTTTAGCTACAATAGTCATTATGGTTCTTGCACCACGTCCAACCTTCATTGGATCAGCCCTATCCAGACCAACCGATATAGCCCAATCAGTATCATATATATCACTTAATATATTAAGTTCCTCCAATTTTGCCATACGGGAAAAAGGAAAACCTAATCCTTCCTGACCTAAAGAATAAAGAGGATCAATAGGCATTAATAGAGACATAAGTTTTTCTTTTTTATCGAGAAAACCGTCGTACAATCGCACTCCTTTAGCTTTTAAATTTAATGCTGTTTCCTCCATTTTTATAACTTCTTCAAGAGTTTCTATAACTTTTTTATGTTCTCCATAACATTTATCATATCCCACATACTGCATACCCCGAATCATCTCTTCACCAAAAACATTCTCTATACCGGCTCCCCATGTATTCAAGAAAAATCTTTCAAAATCCCCCATAGGAAATCTTACCTTATATGACTCTAATTGAGTATCTGTCATATTAGGATTCCAATAATCTTCCAAATCTCCCTTTTCAGATTGTCGATGAGAAAAGAATAAAGTTTTATCCTTTCTATCTCGAAAAGCCTCATAAAGTGCATAAAGAATGTGTGTCTTTGGTGAAACAGTAGAATCAATAATTCCTAAAGAGTTAGGAATGTTTCGTGTAGAACCATCAATTTCTGTGAAAAAGTCTGTTTTCTGCATCTTGCACATCTCAGAAAAGGTATATCCGGTAATATTTGAATAAATGCCGGTAAAGGTTGAAACGGTTTGAATGGAAGATTCAAGATGGCCTCTATCATTTCTTCTGCGAATCATGCCCCGATCAAGAATATTCTCCCTACCTACCAACTTGTATAACCTTGGGGAATTTCTTATAATTCCAGTCATAATATCATAATGAACAAATTTAGTCTGTTCTTTTGAATTTGCTCCAAGCACAATCATCTGTCTCGGCCAACAGAAAAATTTCCATAATTGAATCAAACAAGCAAGTAAACTTTTTCCTTCTCCACGTTGCCAGCAAAAAATAAGTAATCTATAAATAAACCTTTCATTTTCCATTCTCAGAGCTTCTTTTAATACCTGTCGCTGCTTCAGCCACATATACCGATAACTCTTTCCTGTTTCTGGATTCGGGATTTTTGGTAATTCCCCCATTCTAACCCATTCAACTCTATCCGAACCTTCAGGGTAAATAGAAATATGAGCATTATCATCAGCCCATGCCGCAAACCCTCTAAAACCATCTCGGTAACTTATTCCATCAGTATTAAAATCCTCTGCATCAAGATTCTCTTCAGATGCTTTATCAATAACAAGAGCATCATCGAATATATTATGAAAGGATTCAGCAATGATTTCCTGTTTCTGCTTTATAGATAACTCATCCTCTCTATGCATGTTCCACCATTTTCTTCATTTTTTCATCAAAATAAGCTTCAGGATCATCTTTTGGATTCTTTTTAGGATTAACCTTATGAGTAAAAGTTGAACGCCATAAAGCATCTATAGCTTTCATGGTTTCCCTTATTTCCCTAAAAATAGGATGAATTCTAACTCCAGCTTTAGAATGCATTATAGAATCTCCATCATGATCAATCACCAAAGCCATCATCTTAAATTTTACAAGTTGGTGGTATAATGGAATAATCATGGTTCCTACTGCTAATTTCTGATCAGAGGTCATCCCTTTGATACGATCCTCTAAAATTTCTGAATATACCTGATCCACATAACCCTTTTCAACCAAACACTCTGGAGCAATCTTAACTTTACATTTTCCCATCTTTTTTAATGAACATTTTTTTGGGGTGCAGGAAGGAATAGGCATCCAGGTCATAATACTTTTTCCTGAAATAACAACAGGAGCAACTAAATCATTCATAATAAAATTCCCTTCTATAATATTATAAAATCATGTAACTTGAAAAAGCAAGATAATTTTATTTTATCATTATAAAAACCGTATAATAAGATTAGGAGAAAACCATAAAATGAGAACAAAATTCATACTCGCACTCACCATATTAATTTTAGGAGTAATTGTCTGCTTTTTTGGATTAAGCCTTGAAATTTTCCCCTTAATTGGTTTAGGAATTGCAATAATGTTTATAGACATTCTGTATTATGAAATAAGTGAAGATACTTATAATGACATAAATAAGGAGTTAACACGAAAAATTGCAGAAATAGAGTCTTTAAAAAGACGTATTGCATCAACTCATTCAATTAAGTTACACTAACTCATAAAAAAGGGGGCAAAAATAGGGTTATTTCTAAAAACGGCATTTTTAAGGCAGTTTTCGATTAACTATAAACATTAATGTGTTATCTAATGTTTCAACAGCTTTTACTCCTAGGACATCTTGCAAAAAGGAACAAGCATGAATTTTGATGAATTTTACACAACATGTGCCACCTTTTTATTGGTAATGATATCTGTTTCAATCGGCACAGGTATCTATTTCATGATTAAAAAGTTTATAACTCTATTTTAAAAAGGTATTTAAATGAGTACAATGTTTGAAACCATATGGGAAGAGAAACATAAGGATTGTCCTTGCTATGATGAAGGACATTGTATTTCTCAAGGATTTAAACAAACATATGAAGAAGGTTCATATGAATACATATTTGAAAACTGTTTAATGACCACCTGTTCCATTATCTTTTGGTTAAAACATCTTAAAATAACAATGTAAGGAATTTAACAATGTTTGTAAATAGTTATGTGGTGGGATTAGCTTTTGATATCTCTCAAAAAAGAATTGTATTAATTGAAAAGAACAGACCGGATTGGCAGAAAGGGAAACTGAATGGTATAGGCGGCAAGGTAGAAAAACTTGAATCTATTCATGAAGCCATGTCCAGAGAATTTCAGGAAGAGGCAGGACTTAAAACCATGCCTTATGCTTGGAGATACTTCTTATGTTTAAATTGCATAGAAGATAAAACCTCAATTCATTTTTTCACTTGTAATTTAAGTACATATGAATATCATAGTCTTAAACAAACAACAGATGAAGAATTACGCATAATAACAGTAGAGAATTTACACCATAATAATTACAACGCCATCCATAATCTCAAATGGATTATTAGAATGGCTAAAGACCCCTTTATTATGACCGAACCTCTGTTTATTCAATATGGTGGTAATCCTGATACTTGGAGGATAGCTAAATGATTGTAATAGTTACATTATTACTTATAGCAGGATTTACTTGTTTTTTATACATAATAGCTGATGTTTCTATTTTAGCGATAAAAGATAAAGATTATTCTACTCCAGCAATAGGATTTTGTCTTTCTTTAATACTTCTTGTTCTTTTTCATGAAGGAATAAAGATTATTTTATCGAAATTCCCATTCTAAGAGCATTTTAGCCCTTACCCCTGCCTTGGGTATTAACCAGAGCATTTAAAGCTCTTACAGCTAAAGCAGGAGCTATCAGGAGAGGAATTATGATCAGGTTTACATTCCAATATTTCAAAAAAATGAAAAGAGCATTGATTGCATTAAATAAAGACTTTAAAGATACATATCCAACTTTAAAAGAATGTATTGAAATGATAATGTTTATGTCGGTATGGATAGCGGGAATATGCGGAATTGTATATTTTTTTATATGGGCATTAGAATGTTAAATAAAAAAGGAGAGATATCATGAATAGAATCATAAGCCGGATATTCAATAGAACAGGAACAGCATTAAAAGCATTGGATGGACTTCTTGATGGAATGTATTCCCATCTATTATTTTTTATTGTAATAGCGATGATGATAGCAGCAATGATATGTGGATTTTTATTAGGTATGGTAAAGATATTTGAAATGCTGATGGGAAAAGTATTAAGTTAAAGGAGAATAAGAATGGCGATTCGATGGCGATTAAATGGTGATTTAGTGTGTGCCGCTATGAGCAAACCAGGAGATGGAGATACTTACATTGATGATAGATTGCATCATCAGCTTAATACAATCTCTCGAACTATTGTGGTTGATGTGGATCACGAAAAGAATGGTCTCTGGCATTGGGTCCATGGTGATTACTTTTTAAGAGGAAAACCAGAATAAGTTAGGGGAGAAAGAATGAAGGATAAAGAGAGGTTAAGGCTTTTAAGGGTTTTAGAACGTATAGAATTATTGAAACTTTTAAAAGATGTAAAAGCAGCTAAAAAATTTATAGGTTCAATAGGAGTAGGAGATTAAAAATGGCTGGTATTGATTGTTATAGTTGTTCTTTTAGTTATTCTCTTTGCCCTCATACCAAAGGGGAGTTTTTTAATCGGGGCATTACACCAAATAAAAGAACATGTCCTTATGTTGAAATATCTAAGTTAAAGAAGAAGATACAAAAATTAAAAAAGGAGATTAAGAAATGACAGTTTTATATCCTATTCAGCTTCGCGTGAACAAGACTTCCGATGAAAAATTATTTGAGGATGAGAAGGAAGCAATTGCCCACCAAGAGGAATTAAACAGTCAAGAGAGTATCCGGTGGTGGATAGAGGAATGGTTAGGTGGTGTTCTTTCTGATGATATTTCTGAACTACTGTTTCAAGCCCTTGTTGATGGTGGATCAGTTTTAAGGCCCCATCTGGATAGTAAGTTCACAATAAAAAAGAAGGAGGAGAAAGAATAATGGAGGAATTACAAGGAAATGAAAGAGTTGTTGCAGATCAACTACAAGATATATCTACTCAAATGGAAAAGCAAGAAAGGGAATATCCATGGTTTGATGTAACTCTAACAGCTATAGATGTTAAACATGCAATTAAGAAGGTGCGAACCAATGGCAGTGGGACAAAAGCCTCAATGGTTACTCTCATGCCCCTTTACAAAGAGTTATTAAAAACTATGGCAGATACGATAGAGCGTTGTAATGAAACTATTATTTTGGCAGAAAAGGGAATTGATCTATTTTTTGAAAACTATCAAATTTGTCCAATCTGTAAAGGAAAGCAAGGTGAAGGTGTTTCCGGTGGAAGGCCAGCATGGGAAGATTGCAGTAATTGCAATGGAAATGGTTACATAGAAAAAGAAGGTAATTAAGTTAAGTATTAGGATTTTTCAGAAAAAAGAAGTTTATTAACATAGGTTGAGATAGCTCCCCCCTTTACTATAAAGATAGTAGCAACTCAACCCAACAAAAGCAAAGGGGATGATATGTCATTTGGTTATAGTTCTCCAGTAGATTTAAGTGATTGCGATCCAATGACCACAGCAAAAAGGGGCAATGAAATTATAGAAAGAGACCTCAGGAAAGCCATAGAAGAGATTTCAGCAGATGCTTGGTATGAAGCCAGATTTGTTAAGGCAGAGGGAGAGGGAACACTCAGAGAAGGTTATATTATTATTAAGTTAGACAAAGAAGATAAAAGCCCCCATGCTCATATAAAGGCTTTGGAAAAAGCCTTGCAATATTATAATGAAGTGATGAGAAGAAGTCATTATTTACCATATAGGTAATACATCTAAGTTAATTCTTAGGATTTTTCAGAAAAAATAATATTATTTGGAATACTTTATATTGCGTTATATACCCGCTCCAAAAGCGGGTATTTTTGGTATCTTTTTTTACTTGCTTTTTGGCCGTTTTTTATATGCATTTTATGCCCCCTTGACAAATGTGAACATGTGAAGTGAAAATGTTTTGTTTTATTGGACAGGTTTTTGTTTGTTTAGTCCTGTTTATGATCATTGTTAGTAATGTTCTGAAAATACAGGAAAAATCTTGTGGGGGGGACCCCCTTCTGTATATCCAAATTCGCACCCTTGCTGATTTTGATAGGGGTATCAATGGGGAACCCTTGCTATTGCTGTATCAACAGGGATTCAGGCCATAATGTATAGCAATGGCGGTGGTTGCCAGCCAAAGGCCGGGAACATGCTTGATTGCTGGCTATTATGAGACAAACACCTGTTAAGCCTTGCTATTGCTATGCTCTCACACATAGCTTTAAAAATAAATATATACAATACCTGGGAACACCTGCTATTGCTGTATGCGAGAGCTGCATAAGGCTAATGTATAGCATTGACAAGGCTTGCGAGCGAAGCAAGCTAAAGCCCTTGCTATTGCTGAAGATTGTATGATAATATTGCTAATGTATAGCATTGACAGGGGTTAACAGCCGAAGGCCGGATAACCTTGGTATTGCCAGATCCCTGAGAATATATAGCATTTGAGCATATTAAAGCGGTGTCTCTGTAAACCCTTGTGGCTCTAGGTCTGCGAGATACAGAAAGCTGGGAAGCTTTATTACACATACCTTTAAAAAAAGCGTCCCTTTTGCTTAAAAAATGTATATCTATTAGACATCTTTTTTCTTGACATTCTCTTTTTTATTGGATATCTTTCTATATAGATCATATCTCTAACATAAGGAGCAAAGACAAACCATGAAAGACATACAAGAAATGATGCAAGAAATAGAAGAGAGGACCGATCAGGCATTAATGCAATTAGAAGAGCGCAAGCACAAGGTAGGTGCAATCTATCTTAATGCTTTGATAACAGGTGAAATTGAAACCGGCATTAATGAAATGAAAGCAACCATGAATAAAAGAATCATTAATCCTTATGATATGGATAACAGCTAATGATTACCCTAACACCAGCAAACATCGGATTGGTTGCCTGTATGACCTTGTTAGCAGGCTTAATTAGCTTGATCTGCTATGATGCTATACATCTGTATTGCTGGCTTGTAAAGGTGATAAAATGACCGATGCACAATATGCTACATACCAGAAATTGTCCTCAGATATGGCAGAGGCTATTGGAAGATTAAAAGCAGATATTAGCTTTATTGACATTGACACACCTAATCACACACAAGCACACATTGAAGCTGCTAAAAAAGAAATTGAGAAAATATCCGATTTGCATTTAGATTATGTCACCTTGGTATGCCACCTTTAAACCTGATAACAAAACATTAAACCAGATAGGAGATTAAAACAATGATAACAGATAAGGAAAGGAAAAAAGCATTGCCTGAAAATTGCGATGTAATCCCTTTTCAAGATTGTGAAAATTGTGAGACCGGATGTAATCATCCCAAATGTAATGATAATTGCGGGCCTTGCGCTATAGAAGGCCGATGTGAATTTTTCCGAGATTAACCTTTTAACAAACCATTAAAGGAGATTGTAAAAATGTCAAAAGGAAAAAAGATTGAAGCAAAAAAAACAATGGGTTGCGCTATTGTTGATTGTAAAGATTGCAAAACAGAACATGGGTGCGAAGATGAATTCGGTCAAAAAATCATCTTCCAGAACAAAAAACAGATTGAAGCATGGGAAAATTTTTCTGGAAATGAAAAAGACATTACCAGCTATGAGCGCACCAGCAAAATTGTAGCTAATCTTACCGAATGCCTTTTTTCCCATTCTATCCAAACATTCCATAAAGCCAATTTTGAAGCTAATAGCGAAGCTGAAACCAATTTTTTGACAGGAGCAATCGGTAATCCGCTTCATGAAATTATTTCCGATTTTTCCCCGCGCCATAAAGCAATCTCAACCGAACAAGATATTGTCAAAAAATCTGTATTGACCGACAAATTCAAGGTTTATGTCAAAGGTAGATGTAAGCCTGATAGGTTGCGAAGGGTCTTACACCTTCGCGGTTTAGGTCCGATTGAATGGAAAGACAAATTACCTGCGAAAGATGTTTCGCTGATTACAAAAAGGCGGAAAGGAAAGGCAATTCCCGAACAAACCGAATCCGAAATTTGAGGAATGGGGCATAGAAACCCGCTTGTTTCCATTGAGGAAATTTTCGCAGGTTTAACCGGAATTGAAGATAATCAGAAAATTTCGGTTGCCCGATGTTACCAACAATATTTAAATGTCATTGGCTCTGAAAGATTAAAGGAAAAAATGAAGGATGAAACCTTTCAAGGTAAATTGGATATGGCCTTGGATTTCCATTCTGATGAAGACAATCCGATTAACCAGCTTGCACAAGCTCAAAGGTTGATGAATGGTTAAACCTTAATTGCTCCCAGCTATGGGAGCATACAATTAAGCCGATTGATCTTACCTTGAATTTGTCGGCTTTATTGTGTGATTGGATTGTTCTTTAATATGGATTTGTTGCGCTCTGTAATCGCTTGTGCTGGCATTTTAGGCTTTACCCTATGCCTTGACCTTGGCTTGATGTTTTGATCAAAAAAATGTTTGTGCTGGGGAAAAATGTTATTGAGAATTATTCTCAGGTTTGGGCCGAAAACATGTTATTGAGACACATTAACAACAAATTGTGATCATGTGAATGTGAGCTTGTGAATGTGAACATGTGAATGTGAACATGTGAATGTGAACATGTGAATGTGAACATGTGAATAAAAAACTTGGTATCTGTCAATATGCGAAAAGCCTCTTATCAAGGTGGGTTTTTCAACTTAATTGGCTGGCATCAAGGTGGAGAAAAGACCAAGCACTATCAAGGTGGAAAAAGGAGAAAATATGTTTTACTTATGGATTAATGACTTGCTTGATGTCGCTATGAATAATGCGGACAAATACACATACAGATTAACTCGCAAAATTGATATTTCAACAGACTCTTACAGAGCATATTTTATCACAAGATACTAAAATGATTCTGATGATAGAAGCGAAACTATCGCTTGCAGAATGTAGAGTGATTTCTACTTGATGATTTGTAGACACAAAGAGGCACTCAAATAAGACCCCTCCTTGATTGACTTGCCAAATCAAGCAAATCTCAAGCGGTGCACTTAAGCAGAAACCTGTGCGGTTAAGTTCTATCCATCTGTTCTTTGACAACTCAATAGATCTAAACAGGAGGCTCCACTTGCTATCCATTAGAGATTAGCGAGTGCCGAGGCTGGTGAAAGACCTCACTTAAGATCAAAGCATTTATCTCTGATCAATATCTGTTGGTAAGTAACATAACATATTGATTAGAAGGCCAAGATCACTTAAGGGTAACTCATCAGGTAGCATTAAACCCATAGTAACAGGATAAAAGCGAGCTAATACTTAATTGTAGAAGCCATGACCTTAACTAAGATCGCATGGATGGAATGTGTGAGTGTTGTCGATTTTTAGATCAGGGAAGCCCCTAATACTTCCTCTTCTTTATGCCTATCATAAACTCAGATAGGAGAAAGTGTAATGGAAAACAAGGAACAGAAAATTGAAGTAGCTAATAATGCCATGGAGAAAAGGCTTAAGTCCAACAGAACAAGTAAATGTGTATTCTGTGGCAAAGAAGCAAGTTTAAAATATACAGAAGGTAAAGTTCCTGCTCTCTTAACTTGCACCGATTGCCTCCCGAGTCAGATGATGTTCTCCATGGTTATGGATAAAATGGAGAAGTGGATTATCAGTGCCAAAAATCCAACACAGCCGTATAAGAAAGTAACCATGGAAACTCCTTGGAAAGAAATAGATTATAAAGGCTTAGTCCAATACATGGAAATAAGGCAAAGGAGAAAGTGATATGTTTTGGTTATGGTTTATGGAACAAAAGAACTTGGTTGAGCCAATTAAAGTAAGTAGCGGAAAAATAAACAACCTAACTCGAATCTTTTACAAAAGAATGAAAGTTCCACCATTATATATAGTTACCCGATGGTTACTTGAAACATAAATAACATTACCAATAACTTGATAGGCAGGCAGACAGAAGAGGAAGTATTTGTGTGGCTTGCTCAATAAGACTCACCTTTATGAAAAGGGGTGAGTTATGGAAAAACATAGTAAATCTCCATGTGAATTATTAAATATGATAATTTATTATGGAGAAACTATCCATAAATGGGAATTAAGAATAAAAAATCCTTCTTTGGATAGTATAAGCAGAAATTTTACACTTCTATGTATAGAAAAATATAAAACAAAGTTAGAAACCGCAGAAAATGAACTTAGAATGTTAGAAAGCAATCCTTAAAAACTTTAGTTGAATAACCAAAAGGCGAGTCGTATTGAGTGAGCCACAATATCTAAGTATGGGGGAGAGTGTCCTTATGAACCGAGTAATTGGAGAGTAAGGAAGTGGCAGACAGTTTTGTCTGCTTTCCCGAAGGCGACTACCCTACTATCAAGGTGGGTTTTCTTCGGGAGAGTAGCAATAACATCTAACAAAAGGAGAGAGTGATGGATAGAACAATAATTGAGGCTTTAAAATTAAAGAATGAATTTGACAAACAGGAAGAATGGGCAAAAAAGATGGAAGTAATAGCTGAAGCAATTAAGGAAGTTATCCGGGCAATGCCCATGATTGATGATGAGGACAGTGATGGACATGATGAAGAGCGGGAGTGTCTGTTCTGTCATGGTGAAACTCCTTTGTTGATCATTGAAGGAAAGTTTGCTATTCCAAAATTCGGAATGTGTGTCTACTTCTGCACATTATCCAGAATGATCATGACACTTATCACAGAAGGTCAATTTAAAGATGATATTGAAAACATCTATCAATTAGAGAGTATCCACAAACATGTTTTTCATAAAATTGAAAAGGATTTCTCGGAACTTGCCATTGAATTTCATGATAATCAATTCCTTACCGAGTGGGTAAAAAGATACAATAAAGACTTTTAACAATGTCAGATCATTGACAGTTGGGGCCGCTTGAGTGGCTCCTTCTGTGAGTTATCTGAATTTAATCAATTAAAAACCGTAATATAGTAACACAACAACATTTTCTAAGTTAACCCCTTGGAGAACATGCGTTTATCAAGGTGAGAAAAAGGAGAAAATAGAACAATGTGCAAAAAAGATAAAGTTATGTTTATTGATGATGTCACTATCATTGACAAAACATTAGAAAGAGCGTTAAATGCCCTTATACTTGCCAAAACAGTAATAATCCGTTCCAAAAAACCATCAAAGACCAAAACAGTTATGAAATATGCCAAAATACATGGTATACAACTTACCATGATGAAACCTGTAAAAGTAAAACCAATGGACTTAGTTGGTTTCCCAAAAAGGAGGAAGTGGTGAAGGTAATAACAGATCATAAATGGAAGCAGTTTAAATACCAAAATGAAGTACCTAAAAAAGTACTGATAGAGCAATTTGAACATTTAAGCGAAGAATCCACTATAGATGGTTTTCTCAAATACAAAAACAACTGGTATCACATTTCAGATTTTATGAGTGCCAGCAAACAAGATCACCCGTGGCACGGATATACTTCAGATACCGTTTGGTCAGGGGTTATGATTGAAGTCTCAGATAATGGTGAGGAGTATAGAATAGGTTATTATGTTTCATGAAAGGAGGAAGTGGTGCTAAAATTCAGACCTACCAGAGTAGGAATTATAGACAATAAAGGAACTATAGAACGAATAGAGCAAGGCAACTATCACATATCAGCATATTCTGCTGCCGTAGAAGCTCACACACGCAACATAATTGATTTTCACATAAGTGATACCCATTGGACAGTAGAAACCGAGGATGGTCATAAACTTCCTCCAATAGAAGTTAATGAAAAAGATGTTTACAAGTTCATGAAGGATGTAATAATGAATTATAATGACTCAAAACAACGCTTGATAATGTAAAGGAGGGAAGTGATGGATGCGCTTGAAAGTCTATACTCCATATTAGTCAACACACAGAAGTCCATAACAAGAATGATTACATTAATCAAGGAATTACAAATTAAAGTAAAAAAGTTAGAGAATAGGGTTGATGAATTAGAAGGAAAGGAGGAAAGTGATGACATATAAATCTAAAATTGTTGATGAATTTATCCAACTTGGTGAAACTCTTGGATGGAAGCCTCCAGAGTTTAAAAATGATGATGAAAAACAAAAAACACTTATTAACCTGATCGACTGGGTAACATATAACAGATTCAAAGCATTAGGAACTCATATCTCTGTTGAGACAGAAGTTATGGCTTTTGCCAAAAAGCACGGACATAAACCCGAACTGGACATTAGAAAGTATTCAATCAACAAAATATGGAGTGATGGGGTAGAGTTTATCAGAACTAAAGCCATGTTCGGAGATGTCACAATAGAAGAGTACCGATAATTTCTAAGTGGCTTCACAGTTGGGATTGTGAGTCAATCCCTTCTGTGAGTCTACATAGATAATTCAAACCATCAACAGAAAGGAGTAAGTGTTCTTCAACCATGATGCCTAAACGATTATGCGTTTATCAAGGTGAGAAAAAGGAGAAAGTAATGGAAGTAATACAATGTGTGGAATTAGTAGAACTTTTAGATCGTATTTGGCCTTGGGTAATAGGAGTGGCAGTTTTTTGGTGTATTACCAGATAAAAAGGAGAAAGTAATGAGTCAAGAAAGTGGAGTTGAAGCATTAACAAGAGTAATGAACAATCAAACAAAAAGAATGCGAACCATTATAACAGACATGAAACTACTTGATCATGAACAATACTACACCCATAAAGCAAAGGAAAAGTGTTTGTTCTGTAGTCGAGACAGCCTTGCAGTGCTTACCGGATTAGGCGGTCAAGATGGCACTTTAGGTATTTGTGCCGCAAAATGCACACTTAGAAGAATGCTCCTGTTTCATATGAAATATGAAACCATTAAAGTGCCATTGGTGAATATTGTAAGTAAAAACGGTATAACTCTTCAGGAAATAATAGATATTAGCACTTGGGCTAAAAAATTGCTTTTGCATTACTCTTAACCAATAATAAAGGAGAAAGTAATGAATTCAGTAGCTGCTATTATTGATCACTTAACAGAGAAAAAAGGATACTCCATCAAGGAAGCACTTGATGAAGCTAAAACAATCCTTGGAATTGGAAAGTTAAAATTATTAACAGAACAACTAGAAGAGGAAGTGAAGGAATAAAATGTGGAGAATAATCGGGGGAATTATCTTAGCTATTGACAGGGCATTGACGTTTATAGCAAGTGTTTTAGTCCTACTATTTCTTATAGGATGTATTGCAAGCGTTGGGCTTATATTAATCAGCGTTGCAATCAATATAGTCGCCAGTTATTGCGGTTTTGGAAAAGTATTATAGAAGGAAAACGACATGAAAACCTGCCCGGAGTGCGGGTGGATGGAGGAATGATGAAAGAGTGTGAAATTATCAGAGAAAAGGGCTTAGGAATTCAGGTCTGCTCAAGTTTGTCCGAAAAAGAAGCCCTTAAATGGGTTAAGTTAAACAGCCCAGCAGGGACCACGAATAATTGGGGGATGTCAAACGATGAAGCCCACAAGGCTGTTGTCTGCGCCAGTGATAAGAACAGGAAACATTACGTTTTTACTTGCTGAAAGGTGATCCAATTTGTCATAACTGTGTATTAACACTTGAAGGGACACAAACGTTTGAACAATGGTTAAATAAATAACAACTAACCAAAACAAGGAGAAAGTAATGAGAGAAGTATTAAGAGGGCAAGATCAACCCAAGATCAGCACTGAACAAATGATTCAATTGCTGATAATAGGTCTTCCCAAAAAGGACCAGTTTCTTATAGTTGGTCCTCCAGGATGTGGGAAGACATATGG
>SDBT01000220.1_pt1 | contig 83671 bp, 158 predicted proteins | sample 2277101 | NCBI WGS metagenome assembly SDBT01 (sample SAMN10404973, study PRJNA504765) | marine sediment metagenome | isolation source: marine sediment core GS10_PC15, 103 cmbsf | place: Arctic Ocean: Southern Knipovich Ridge | collected 2010
CGGTGGTATCACGGTCGACATCCTCTGGCTGGATCCCGGCTAAGGTCAAGGGCAAAGGCTGCTTGACCCAGGCAGCCTTGATCTTCTTGAACTCGACGTTGAAGACGTCTTCGGCCAGCATACGACCCTCTTCAGGCACCAGCACATGGGCCTCGACGAGCTTGCCGATCACCTCTGCCATCTTCTGCGGATCTCTGGTGATGGGCGCATTGGTCCTGAACCGCCAGAACCTGATCCCCATGTCCACCAGGAACTGCCGGTTGATCCTGTTGTCGAAGGTATCACGCTCTGGCTGAAAGACCTGCTCCTCCGCAAAAATTTTGGCGGCATCGGCCGTGGCCCTATTGAAGTCTTTTGTCTCTCCCCGAATAATTTTGGGGACACGAAATGATCCCGCGACCTTGTCCCTGTTATTCTCGTCGTAGCCCTGGAAGAGCTCATCCTTTTGCTGGCTGTTGGTCAGTTCCTTGATTTCAATTTGCACCTTGCCTGAATGCTCAAGGGTGGCCCGGTTCCTGGACGGCTCAGCCTCAAGAATCAGGATCTTGTGGAAGTTGCGTCGGCCCTTTAAGTTGTTCTCAATATAGTTCTGGATCCTAGGGACGCTGTCCTTGCTGAGCCTGCCCCCTGACACCAATATCGCTAGGGGTGGCACTGCCTTATTCTCAAAGTAAAGGAAGTTCACTTCCTCTGCCTGCCTAGATCCGAGCACACTGATCAGGTTCCCGATCCATCTAGGCACCCCGTAAGGGCTTCGAATAGACTCGATCTTCCAATGGAGGATCTCAGTGGCGGGCTTGACCCCCTTCTCAAGCTTTTCTAGGGCATCCAGGTCCGTATAATATTTTCCAGTGGCCCGGCTCATGATGCGGGGGTCTCCATATTCCTTGAAGAAAACCGGATTTTGGCCGGGGATCATCTGAATGAACTTCCTAAAGGTCCGGAACCTTTTTTGCACCTGCCACGTAATTGGGGTCAGCTTCGTCCGAAAATCAACCTCAATCGGCTTCGGATCCTTGGGGAAGAGGCGCATGTGCATCGGAGGCACATATTGAACGCCAGCTAGTTCTCCTTGGACGGTTCGGAGCGGCTCCCAAAAGGCGTTGCCTATGAGCTCATGATGTTCCCTGGTCTTCCTGCGGATGGCCGTAAAGTCTTCTTCAGGGTTGATGAAGTCAAAGAACTGGATGAGCCGGCTCTTCTCACGGCGAGCCTGGGCACGGAGCCTCTTTTTTCTTTCCTCTATTTCTTGTTCGGTAGCCTCAGCGATCTTGAGCTCGTCTACCGGGTCACTGGACCCTGCCCTGGTAGCCTCATCTTCCATCTTGGTGAGCCGTTCAATGAAGATGGCCTCACTGATAATGGCGTCGGCCTCTTTACCCTCTAAATTTACGACCGGTTCAAAGCGATGTCCAAAACTATCGATATTGGTGACGTACGCATCGATGTTCTGCCTGAGACTGTTGCTGTTTTCATAAAGGAAGGCCAGGCTCTCAAACGGATACGGTGGCTCGATAGCGCCCTTGTCCGTGAAGATCCGTTCTTGATCATGGAAAACTTCGAGGACAGCTGACTCGGTGACCGTGTCTTCCCGGCCGATGGTGTGGATCTTGAGCAGCATGGACCTGGGAGCCAGGTCCTGTAAAGACTTAGCCTTTTTTACCTTTTCCTTTATTGGCATAAGCTCCCTTTAGTGGCTGGAAATGCTATCAGGCCTTTCAGCTAACGCCGGAGTCGGGACAGGCACCGGTGTTGGTGGTGGTGGTCCTCCATTCATAGCTCTTACGTCCGACCAGACATTGTAGATCATTTTATTCTGATCTTCCTGGGCCTTGGCCATCTGACGCATATCCTGATTATGTTGGCTGCGAAGATCCATAATCTCGGTGAGGCAGGTCTCACTCCTTTTTTCGGCTTCCTCCAACTTGGTCTCAAGTTCATCGGTGATGGTCCATGAAACCAGGCCTTTCCACCAGCTAGCAGCGATAGGCAAACCTCGGTGGATCGCATAGACCGAGGTCATGATGACTCCAAGGGCCATCATGGTGCCGACAAACTTACGCCAAGGCTGGGGAACAAAAGACAGAGGGTTGAACCTTCGAAGATCACCATTTCCATTATCATCATTGGGCTTCTTACGTTTCTTAGGCATCGCGAACTCCTTTTTTAGGGTGGCCCGATAATAAACCATGGTCCATGATCCAGCCCTTTTTAGCCTCCCGATAAACTACGTTGTGGCGGGGTGCCCGTTCTGGCCCCGCAGAAACGTACCTCTGATATGGCTAGCCTATGTTACGTGAGCAGTCATTCCTGATGGTTCTCTGGTCGATCCTGTACACTCCATGATTTTCTAGGGCATTATGGTGGCTGCTAATTGCTATTAGCAGCACGCTGGCGCTCTAATCTTCTATCTAGAGCTCTCTTCTGTTGCCTGGACATATTATGCTGGCCCTCCATGATCCGGTCATATTGATCCTTCTTAACACCACCACCCCTGGCCACACACTTGCAAATCACTGGGATCTTCTCATCCAGCTCCTCTACCTCGATGTAGCTCTTGATTCCTTTTCCTTTGCAATCATTACAGTTAGAGTCAGCCTTCGAGATGTCAACATCATCGGCCTTCCTAACCCTAGGCAGGGGTAGGTCAACACTGGCCACTGACTTCAGCTTACCTGCCTTACGCAGCGCGACCAACCTATCGTGTACACGTAGTGCAGTCTTGGAGTTCTCATCCAGGCCGTTGGTTGGCTTTTGTCGTGAGCGTGAGGTTTGTCGAGAGGGGCTGGATACCTCCTGGTCAGGCACCCGCAATGGTGACGTGGGTTTGAAGTTCTGATCCAATGTCATCCTCACTTTCCAGGTTAGCTATGAAATCCTCAACAATCAGCATCACTACATGGACAAAGGCATCCTGCAAGTCATCGTGTGCTGACAGAGGAGATTGTAACAACTCTGTCACCAGGTCACCACGGTGTTCTTTGAAGTATGGTGACTGGGGGTTTAGATGGGCCGCGAATAAGATTTTACCATTTTCAAGATACGGTGTGATCTTTTCTAACCTAAGAGTCTTCGAGAGCCCTCTATGCTTGACAGGAATCACAGGTAGGAGAGTGGTGTCCACTAGATGCTCTCTCAGGGCATCCTGATACGCCACATCTTCTACACCCATGGCTATAGGCTTTAGGTGTCTGCCTTCTCGCTTCAATGTGATTACCTGCTGAGGAAAACTCAGTCTATCGCGCCAAGCACGAAGGATGTATATCAATCCCGTCTTCGGAGAGAAGCCAGCAGCCACACTGGCAAAATAGTCATTCGTGGCCTTCTTCTTGATGGCCAGGTCATACCCTGTGTAGATGATGAGGTCATCAGGCCGCTCAGCATAGAAAGAAATCCATTCAGGCTGAACAACCACGATATCCCCTGAAAGGGCGATATTGCGAAAACCACGATCAAACTCTGTGCTTCCAATCTCTCGCTTCCGAGCCAGAAGCTCCTTAGCACCCCACTTCTCTGGCCAGATAGGCTCGAGGTTAGGGCCAATCTTGTGTTCAACCTTAAAATACTCTGGGCTTCGCTGAAGCTCATGGCTAAGGTCAGCGGTATGCCACAAGGTGCAGATATACCAAATCCGCCCCTCTGGCTCTAGAAGGTTGGTCCAATCGGATTTCCAGCTGCCTTTGATGCTTTCTCTTAGGGCTGGGAAGTTCAGAGCGTTCCTACGATCAACGACGTCATCTGCGATCAGGATATCAGCCCGGCCTCCAGTAGCGGTGCTGGTGATCCCTAAGGCTTCCACCGAGGCGTCCTTCATGATGGAAGTGCGTTGCACAACGATTTTGTGCTTGGTCCAGTCTCCCTTACCCGCTGGGACTAGGTTCGGGAACACCTCCTTTACCCTCTGATTCTGCTCCAGATGCTGCATTATCTCGAACAGGCGTTCGATCGCTTTCCCGTCCGACTGGCACACGATCTTTATTCGCAGATTCTGGTTTCTGCCCAGCTCCCAGATCGCTCGGGCTACTATCTGAGTCGTCTTGCCGTGATCCCTCGGGGCTATTATCAGGACTCGAGGATGATCCAGCATCGCCTGCTGCCACTCCCGGTGAAACCACTGCTGCCGGATCATGCCTCCTGTGTTGTCCCGGAAGCAGAACTCCAGAAACCAATCCGGGCTTTCCCTTGCTAACTGGAGTTGAACGTTCCTTAATGTCTCGGACAAGCGAGAGAGCTTCCGTAACAATAGTTTCAGCCTGTGCTCTGGGACCACTTTTATTTCCGCCAGAAGCTCTAATAACCTCGTTTCTAATGATGGCAGTTGGTTTTCCAGTGAGTGCTTGGTATTTGTCGAGGAGGATTCCGAGGGTGATGGCGGCTGTTTGGAAGGGTGCGCTATCGGCTTTGTCGAAGAGGAGTTTGATGATACGCTGGATGGTGTGGAGGATGTCATCCTTAACTAGGTCCTCTCTGGCATACAAGACTCGTTTCGCATCTGGTTCTGATTGTATCAAATCCCATACTTCAAACGGAGACACATGATACATTTTTGCCAACTGAGTCATGGTCGTATCACCATGCTGAAATATATCAATGATTTTCTGACGCTGACCTTCGGTCAGATCATCAACGCTGCGTGTCTCAAGAGGTAATTGGCCATTCTTTGGATCTAGAGGTAAACCAGCCTTGATCCTGGCAGCCTCCATGGCAGTCCTAGGCCTGTCATCGCCACCTTTGGTCTTCGGAATCCCAGGGCTCTCTTTTTTATTGATGATAACGTAGACCACCTTCGCCGACACTCCATACTCTTCACCTATTATGGCATAGATTGGTCTCTTGGGATTATTATGATACTTTTCCCAAATTTCAGCCCGTTCTCGGGCATTTAGGCGCGGCATTATTTCCTAGCGAAGCTCATTGTGCCCAAAGTCAGCGGTAACATGACTTTAATGTCATTCTTGGTCCCAGGTTCGGCCAGATACAGAGGATTCTTGCATACTGAGCATTGTACCACCTGCCCGGCATCAAAAGTCCTGTTATTGTTGAAGGAATAACCCTTTCTGGTCACCACAAACCGCGTAGTGAAATATTCCTTGGTAATTCGCTTCCCCTTGGTGACCGGTAAAGTACCAATGATCCTATTCTCAGACGGACATCTCACTTCTAAAACATCATTTTCAGCCATGGTGGTCTCCTTTTGTAAAAAGTCATCATTTTTCATCTAATATAGAAGGAACTCGATTTCGGCATCCAAAGATGTGGCTAACTATCATTAATGATACAATTGCCGTAAACGCATGGATTCGGCCCTACTAACAACGTAACGCAGGGAAAATCCAGAAATCCCCTCCATCTATTTTCTAGTAGGCCTAACGAGGGCTCCAGCTGCTGAGCACTTATTGGTTTATGATACAATTCACGGTCGGTGAGTAAAATAGATTTGATATGTACCATAATCCACCCAGGCTCCTCTTCAATTTCAAAAGATCTCTACCAGACCAAATTACAACCTGATTAGAGAGAGTTAGAGAAAAAAAAAAGATAGTTTTAATGTTTTATGTTTTCCCTTACACTCCCTTCTGCAGATATAATAAGAGTAATTTCTGGATTTGAAATAGCTTAGGTTATGTTCTCTGCTGGCCAATGAAGCGAAATATCTCGCTGAGGTCCCAAATGCCGTGTCCGGCCCATGAGAACCTTAAGGGCCAGCGCTGCCATTCTTCCACAGTCAAGGACTGCAGATTGTTCTCACCCTTACGAAACCAGAACCATGGACACTGGACCATCACCTCTTTACCCTGTCTGCCCTGCCTCATCACCCCGACCATGACCATCCCGATCCCGCCCGCTTTGCTCCAGGCCGTGAGGTGATGCCGCTGCAGTGGTGTCACGTCCTCAAGCTTAAATGCAATGGCACCAGCCCTTTTCGGCAGAGTTCGCATCGCCTTCAATTCAATCATGACCGGGAACCCTTCAATTACCGCTAGCAGGTCTGGGATCCCTGCCTGGAACTGGCTGCCGTGCATCTTTTGAATGTAGGCATCTGGGTAGGCCTTGGCCAGACTTGCTTTTACTTCAGTTTTGAATTGTGATTCTACGGGCATTAGTCCTCCTTGAGACCCTTTGGGTGTCCATCTCGCTGAATCGCCTCCAGATTCAACTCTGGATCAATCCAGAGAGGTTCATTGCAGGCTGAACATCTGTAGACCAGACAGTTCTGTGGCTGGACATGTTCCCAGTAGCTAGGCACCGGGATTTTTATGGCTTCGTCTATAGGGACCAGGCTCAAGGTCCCATGACACATTTCAACTGGTGGTATATCTGGAACCTCTGACAGATCTTGTGATTTGTCCATAAAGAATGGATCTCTAGTCATTGTCCCTCCTTGAGACTCTTTAGGGAAACACCAAACCATATTTTGAATGGACCAATGTGAATCCTGATGTTTGGCATCCGCATATCAGCCCAATATCTGAAAGTGATGCCAAGACTGATCTGATATGAATAAAATGTTCCGCCGAAGTTGAACCATTTCCATTTGCAGTAAAAATCAGGTGCTAAGGTCATTATCCTGAGACCACAGCCAGTATATGCCAAAGGACCTGTCTTTGGGTCCTGGTCTCGGGATCCTTCTGTTGCAGAATTCGAGCTGCACCAGTAATATCGGATTTTGACCAACCCGTGATCTTTCGGATCCGCCTAATGACCTCTCGGTCAAATTTCCTAAACCAGTACCACTTGATCAGTTTATTGAGCATTAGTCCCCCTTGAGACCAAAGAATTCTTTCACAGATGTCCAGAATGTCTTCTTGTACCAACTCGCTGGCAGACATCTTCCCATACGGAATGGATGTTCTCTCATGAGCTTTAGCATCTCTTTCATCTCAGGTACGGATGGGTCCCAGGGTTCAGGTTTCATCAGCTTGAGAATCTTTTCTATTTCAGCTGACGTCGGATTCCATGATTTCATCCTCTTTAGGTGTCGTTTCAAGCTCGGTGGGGACTTTAGTTTAGCTGTGATCATCAGTCCCACGTCTTCTTGGTATGTCCATGAGCCCATGATTTGGCCACATCAGCATGGTTGGCCACAAAGACAAAGTTGTGACAGTCCTGACATTGATAGGCCCTGAAAAATTGTGGATCAATGAACTGTGAGGGCATGTGTGCTGTCATCTGTTTGGCTGCCTCATGATTGTTGACCCGGGTAAGGGCTCCGAAACACTGTACTGGAAGCCACGGCTCCTTTGGCTCTTGGATCATGGACCAAGGTTCCTAAGACAGTAGCTAAGCACCAGCACTGAAGTTACTACTCCAGTCATGACTCCTAACAGTAGTCCTATCAAGAAGACTTGCAAATGGGTCATTGTCTCTTCAAGCATTACCTCTCCTTGAGACTCCTTTATCATTCAACGGATTGTTGCAATTGCAGACGTATTTAGGTGTTTTTCCAGTAATGTCCTTGAAGAAGAAACCACCACAGATCTTGCAGATCGCGTCTTTGATCGTGATGGTATCCTTCAACTCGATCTTGATTTTCATCATGCCCTGGCCTTCTCCTCTAGGACCTGGCTCAGATACATGAACGTGTATTCATCTAGGGTCAGTTCATTTGTCAAGATCTCCCCTAGCAGGTCTCTCATGTTGTCAAAGTCATCCATGCATCTCTGGGGGTCCCTAGACCAATAACGAAGGACACCAGATTGAACCGTGCCTCGGAATGTACGCATCAGACATTGAATCATGGCCCTCTGGAAGGCTGTGGTGGGCTCCTGGATCTCACCTGGGAACATGGACAAGGCGATCTTGAGATAGAACCTCAGAGCCGCCAGGTCAATCATCCAGGGACCCGGTACAAGAAACCATGGCCCTGCTTGTCCCGCACAACTCGCTTGGTCTTGACCAGGTCTTTGAGATAATTGTCAATGGCCTTTTCTCCCACACCAATGATCTCTCGGAGTTGTAAAGATGTCAAAGGTCCGAACTTGCGAATGGTGACCAGAACCCTTTCTCGACGGATCTGACTACCCGCTGGGGTATTGGCTCTCATTGTTCCCAGGGTCCACTGATGGCCTTGACCAGAAACCACCACAGACTGAACATGAACAGACAGGCCGATAGAACGGTACCAGCGCTGAGCCAGATCCAATGTTCCTTCAGGAATTCGAGCATTGACGCTCCTTGAGACTCAGCTTAGGGACCAGCCTGGCCGGATACGACTTCAAATAGTATGTGTATGGATTCAGTGGGTTCGGGTATTGATCATAACCCAACATCACCATTCTAAGACGGCTCTTCGCTTCCACCGTGACCGTGCCAGGCAGGATGTTATGGCCACAGCAGTTGCCTGTGGTCCAAACCTTGTTCTTCCAGAGCGAGCTGATCTCTAACAGGATGCAGAGGTCAATGGATACTGCCCTCGGTGTCCAGGGCAAGACTACACCAATGGCCCGTTCGTAGGTCCCAAACTTGACCCCAGGCGGGCATTCACACATTGGTTTTGACTTTACGAGCCTCCACCCGTTCTGGCCAAATGTCATCAGCGCAGGTAGGGCAATAGGTACATCCAATCTGGTCTGAAGCAACCCAGCCTTCAGGAACCACATCAGCAGGTGTCTCCCATTTGTATTGGCCCAGTCCGGCATTGTGTCCACCAATGTTGAACATGGAATGAAACTTCCGCCGGATCGGCTCGGTTCCTTGGGTCTTGGCCTCACATCCACCACAATGGAACGTGACAATGATCATGGCTTGGTCTTGCCGTTCTTGATGCCTTCCACTATCTTCCTCATATGGGCCCGTCTGGTCTGAAACTTCGGGTTCGCTGGATCGTTCTCCCAGCCGAGGTGTTTCCTAGGGTCCATGGACAAGACACGCTGCCACCTTTCAGTTCGCCTAAGAGCTAGATGTCTATCAACATCATCCTGATCCATGTCTAATCCATCTAAGACACAGAGACCTGACATGGCACAAAGGGCATATCGCCCTTCCTCGACTGTAAGAGGTTTGTTGCCATTTGCTGCGTCCAGTATTTTGGTTAGGGTTCTCATGCTGTGACCTTCTCCTTTTCGGTACAGTCCTCATCTTTGATTGGTTCGGGACGTTTGGCTGCTGCCCAGTCACACTCCTTGTGTGGGCAGGCGTATTCGACCCCGTGCCGTCTACACATCTTGGGTCGGTTGTCATAGATCTTACAGAGCCCCGTAGCGTGATCTAAGTTTCGGCAGGTGTAGAGCTCCGACCCATCTCTCTTCTTGAGAGGGATCAGCATATTGCGAATTTGGATGCTATCCTCCAATGGAGTTTGGTTCGGCTTATTCTTGACTTCATCTATATATCTCGCATTCAAGTTTTTCCACTTGTAGCTGATGGTTAAGTTGTGACAGCATCGACCAGAGCATGTCCTTGACTTAGTCATCTGACTTTTCTGTTGATGGGTCTACTGCCTCCCAATCTCTCACGACAAGATCTCCGGTGATTACCCGTAGAGCTGCGAGTGAGTTACAGATTTCCTCTTCTACTTGAAGGATCCCTTTCAGAGTTTCGGAGTTGGTAAGTTTGAAGAACTGGAGCCAGGCATCCTCTAAGGCCTGAGTAGCATTTGCCACACGTTCTAGGGCATTGATTCTCTTGATGATGGCTGGTGGTCGTCTTTGAACAGACATCACGACATAGCCTTCTGGGATCCTCCAATCAGGTCCTCGACATAGATCTGTTACCACGGTATCTAAGGCACGACCTGTGTATCGTTTCTTGATAGGATCCCACTCTCGGAGTCGAAGAAGATTTCCTTTGGTGAATCCCCGATCATCCTTTCGGTACTCGTGGGTCTTGTGTCCATCGAGAATACGCTCGAAGGGTACGGGCCATGTCTTCAGTTCATGAACTGTTTGACTAACGTTGGTCATGTCCTAGCGATCTCGCGCTTGGCGTCTGTCCAGGTACAGCCCACCGTGCTGCAAGGATAGGTCTTGCCGTAGTCAGAACACATCTTGGGTCTGTTCGGATAGATGAGGCAGTTCCCAGTCCTGTCATCCCAGTGTTTGCATTGATAAACCCACCATTCTGGGGCCAGTGGATCCTGGATCCCATTGATCAGCATGGGCTGAATTGTCTCTATGTCCTGCAGAGACTTATCATCCAGGGCTGCCTGGAGCTGCTCAGGGGACAAGGGAAGATCAATCTTGGTGCAGCAGTGGCCGGTACATCGACTCATAACACAGCGCTGTTGTTAGCACCAGGCCCAGGCCTACCCTCAGCCATCCAGTCGACTGCCTTTCTCAGAGCTTCAACTTCGGTTTTACCACCGAATGTTTGGTTTCCATTGGTAAACCACCATTCGTCTTCTTTTATGTAGAAGAACAATTCCCACTTTTCCTTCTCAAGCATCTTTCTTGGTTCCTGGCTCATTTCAACACTTCTGAGCAGGCTTTGAGATCCTTTAGAGACTCATACAGTGTGATCCGCACCGTCGCCGTTTCCTCTCCTGTCAGTTCCTTTGCCAGCATGTCGTGACACCATAGGATCTGATTTTCGGCTTCTGCAATCCGTGTGGCAATCTCAGTTATATGCTTCTCTGCGTCGGTCTTGGGCAGGGCTAGGGCTTTTTCAATTTCATTGAGGAGCACATCTTGTTTGTGTTGAAATCCAACCGCAGTTTTAGGGCTGAAATGGTGGGATTCTGAATCTTCCAGCGACAAGACCGCCAAGCTAGGCAATTTCCTTGACTCTTCCAGCGCCTCCCTCAACAGCTTCTCCGTGAGCCCGTCAGCCGAGACAGTCATGCCGGTTTCTTATCATGCTTCTGCTTGGCTGTCAGGATGGCATCGTCTCTGTAGTGTCGATCCAAAGCGATGACCTGTTTTCGGTACTCACTCAGCGTAAGATCCTTATTTTTGAAATTCTCTCCCAAAGCCTTTACCTGTTGTCTGTGTTCGGTGTTCATGTTGTCTCCTTTGGTTTGTTTGGCCACCATTTTCGCTTCACCATGGCAGGGCGGTAGGCATTGGCGAGCAAAATTAGATCGTCTTCTTTTGCGTCGAAAAACCCCTCCATACGGCATTCGTCTTCACCTTCAATGGACGTAAGCTTGGAATGCTTCTCTCTTTCCTCAGCGAACCTATCCCATTCATCCAGCATCGCCCTTGCGCCCTTGACCAGCAGTCCGAACCAATGCTCATCATATAGGTCCTGGCCCCGGCAGACGTCACAATAGCCCGACCCTAAATAAGAAATGCTAACCCATGCTTGGCAATCTCCGCACCAATCATAGTTATTGTCTTCGGCCAGTTTTCCTTGATCCGCCAAGGTATTCAAGAGCTTCAGGGCCTCGTCTATCTCTGTGATTGGGGCGCTCATGAATCTTGTTTTTCTCTAATGATCCGTCCATCCTCTATGATTACTCCTAGAGGGGTCCCGGCTTTCTCACACATAGGACAGGCCGAACGCCAGGCTCCGTCCTTTCGGAACTTCATCATCCCAACATATTCTCTATGGAGGGTGCAGGGTTTCATTTGAGGCCAGTCCGGCATCTTAGCCATGGTTCCATCCTTTCCTCATTTCACTCCAGCTTTCCAACAGGCCATGACTTCTTTCTGAAACTCATCCCATTGTTTTTTAGGAACCATCACCCAGTCATTCTCATCGTTTGACCCTGTTCCGTAGATATTTCTTGGGGCCAGGGAATAGAGTCTAAGCAACGCCGTGACCTGTTTCTCTGTGAGCTCGTCATACCTCATCTTCTATACCCTGGCAATAACATTGTCTTCAAATCTTTTTGTCCTTGAGCATCCTTGGCCTTTTCCTCATCAGTCCAATGGCTGCGATGGTACTCATGACTGTTCTTACACTTATCGCAATCCTCGATCTGGCACCCAGGAGGAACCATGTTGTCGTAAATCTCATGGAACCTTTCATAATTATCCGATTCAATCTTATATAATTCTGGTGTCCACGCCACTGAACGCCCAGCCCCAAATGGATATGACTTGCCACAACCTGGGCAATAAATCTCATTTTGAATAATCATCATCGTTGCAATCAATGGCGTACTACAGGTTTCGCAAACATTAATCCGTTCTTCGGTTTCACTCATCTCAGTTGAATCACCTCTCCTGTTGTTACGTTAGTGGCCTTCACCCAGATGTCTTCTAGTTTCTTGGCCATTAGTACGGCCGGATCTTTGGGCTGACACTGTCCGGTCGGAATGGTCCAGAACTTGAGGACCGGGTTCCATTGCCAGTTCCAGCTCTTGAATTTGTCCTTATGCCGATACGTGCTCCCGTGCGCCTCGAACCTCCACTTGTCATCGTCATTGAAGAGGTCGTTGTAGTCGGGTTTAGTCAATGTCGTCACCCAAAGCATCCTCCTCCATCAAGATTCCACGTGCCAGTTTGACGTCGCCCACCGTAATCTCATGATTGATGGCAGTACGCCAAGCTATGATCGCCTGCTCATCAGGGCAATTGACCATCAGTTTGGAACCATTTGACATGAACTCAATTGGAATGTCGGCCACCAGCTGAATGATTTTTCGGTCGTCAGGGTTCATTTCCACCACACGTGAAAGCCAAGTCGGCTCGCATCTGGAAAAAACTTGTAGCAAGCAGTGATGCCACCGCTGCCAACAGCCGAGACCATTTTCAAAGCCTCATTGATTTCGTCCTTGGTCGGGTACCTGGTCTCATGAGAGATGCTGAGGTGGTGTTCGATCTTTCCATCACCAGCGTCATCGTTGAAGGTCACGATCACCTTGAGACCTCTCTCGTCATCGTAGAGAACCCTGTGTTCATGGGCAGCGACTGGACCCCGCTCGGACCAGCTCATGGTCTTTTCATCCTCTGTCGTCTCTCAGAGACCGTTTCGCCTATGTGTGAAAAATGAAGGATCGAATATTTGTCTGTCATGCGTTTCCAAAACTGAGGAAACTTTTCCTTGGCGAGACGTTCCAGTTGACCACATGCAAGTAAGGTATCGACCAAGTAGGTCGAATGGGACCCGGGACGTTCATCTCCACTTGAGTCCCAAATGGCCAGAATCGACCAGCCATCTAGTTGCTGAAATCTACCGTGGCCTTCACCATTGCCTTCTGCTGGACAGAATCCTGTGTCCAGTTGATCGATTATCCATGGAAAATTATTGATTTTCCTATAGTTGGCCCAATATGTTTGACCATGCGAATCATGAAGGAAATGTCCTTTACTACCCATCATGCATCCGAAGTAGAAGATCCTGGGATCAGGGTTCATGGTGATTTGACTCCGGACCAAATACATCTTCTAAAAATCGTTTGCAACGGGTATCAACGTAAGCATCCGCGTCACGGAGCAATCTATATTTAGCTTCCTCGACCTGTTTAGCTGTTGGGATAGGACGTCCATGCTCGATACCTTTTTGGGCTTCAAGGGCACGAACGTGATTTCGATAACCGATAGCGGCTAATGTGAGTTTTTCCTTGAGAGCCGCGATATTTTTATCCGACGTATCGTCGTTCATGACATCAACCACCACAACACCAAGGTTCCTAGCAGGGTCAACAACAACCAACGTCTATCCGTCTTAGGTTTCCATTCAGCTGGCCAGGTATAACCAATCTCAGTTCCTTTCACAAGACCAACTCCACCCCAGCGAAAGTTCCATCTGGGCTTTGGCAGAAACTTTTCAAGATTTGTCTCCCAGGTACGTCTCACTGGAATTATAATGTAGCGACTCCAGCGCTCGAGTTGTTCATCGTTGAGAGCTGAGGATCGATTGAAGTTCTTAGGGTTCATTTCCAACGATCCCTTTCGAATAGGTGAGTCAACAGACCATCATCTCTCATGATCACAGCTTCTTTCAAAGCATCGTATCCTTGGTCATAATGTTCTTTTGCAAATTTCTCAATCAGAGCCTTAGCCTCTTCTTCTGTGGCCACCTCATGGCAAATCGATTCTCCTTTGTAAGGAACAATGATGGCTTTCATCTCCTCTTATGCATCCGATCCATATGATCGATCATGAACTTTGAGACTTTCGTCGAGACGTAATGTTTGCAGGGGCAATCCCGTACGTAGCATTTGTACGTGTCGTCGCTGATTCTTTCCTGGTGGAGGCGTTTGGGATGCCGGCAGCCAAGGCAGATTCGAACGACGGGTTCAGGATTCATGAAAGCGCCTCCTCTGCCTCACAGACTGGACACATCGTTATGATTTCTAAGGTCGTACTTCCCTTACCATCACGAAAGGGCGTGTTGGCTTTTTGTTTGAGACAGCTCCAGTTCTCCATTGTATGAAATGGAGGCTCGCTGCTGGTATTAGGAACATAGACCAATTTTGTATCGACACAACCTCTGGCCAGGATCTTGTTCAAGATCTTGTCCTTCTCATCTAAGAGCTTGCCATGGTAGGCACGGTCTCCATCGACTGTTTCTTCTAGCATGACGATTCTATCCAACAACATCAGGCAGGCTCTGCTGGCCCTGTATGAAAAGGCAAAGACGTCACCGGCCCTCTCGCAGCGGTCATTGAACTCCTTTAGGTCGTTCCTTGTAAGAGATGGGGTTAGACCTTGAACGATAGGTGTATCAGGATCAGGGTTCATGGACTATCCTCCTTCAGTATTGGCACCACGTCGCATTTGAAGTTATGTTTGTCATGGAGACCTGGAATGGGTCCAGCCAACGCTTCTAGATCTTCCACGGTCAAAACTCCGTCGATCTTCTTGAGTACAGCCATGCACTCGATGCACCATCTAGTTCTCTTTCCGTCCCATGGTGCTTTATAAATCATGACCTGGTCCTTGGCTCTAGGTCCGTGGGTAGGACATTCGAACTCTGTCTCGTAGTAAGGGCTCATGGCTTCGATTCCATCGGTTTGAAGCTCACGCTGAATCCACCCGCCTTCGTATCACCAGTAACCATCTTCTCGTGATAATCGCAGATGACCACCTCAAATAGTTGAGACCCAGCCATCGGGCCGACCCTAGCCGTGACCTTGACGATCTTTGTGGGTTTCTTCGGGCAGCGCGTGCCATCGACCTCGACCTGACAGCGCTTCCTGGTTGGGTCGTTGATGTAATGGATGTTATGGCTCATGGACATCTTCCGTCTGGTTCTGATCGATGCCCTACCAGACTAAAACCACATTTCGGACATGGCTTGTCATTGTACTCGTCGACCACGTCTTGAGGATTGATCTTCATATCTTTACAAACCTCGGCGAGGATACCTGCGCGATCTTCTATGTCATCGAGAGAAAGAAGCATCATTATCATCGATCCAACGGAAAACGTATAGCCAAGTCCGCGTCCGTCAAAATCAATTTTAGGCGGTGGGCCTTCATGCTCACCGATTTCTTTTCCGGGGCTCATGGATGCGGGACCAGGGGTAAGTCCCTCTTGAGATAGAGCGGGTGCCTGGGCTGCCCTGACTTCGTGGTAGGACCGAACCGGTAGAGAGAATCAAATTTCTTTCGCTCCTGCATTACAACGTTGGCACGTTTGTTATCGACCTCAAAGTTACCCCAACCACAGACGACCTTGATGTTGTACTGGGCACAGGTCACCGACAACCAATGATCGTTTTCAGGTCCGATGGGGTCCTGGACCTTGAGCAATTCTTTAGGGTCAGTGGTCCTGTAAGCGTAAAGGTTCACGACGTTGATGGAACCGCACCCGTTGGACCTGGCAAACCCCATGCAACGTCTGATGGTAGGATCATCCTCCTCAGCGTCAGCTGTGCTGGGATTGAGCATGATCCAGACCATGACTTGTTTCGTTTTGTCCCAGATCCGCCAGAGTCGGTACCGGTAATTTCCCTCGATAATCGCGCCTTTAGTCATTCCCGGTCACCATGTCTATGATGTTGTCCACAGATGAGGGTGGATTATCGATCTCTCTTTTACCAGCTCTCATGTCGTCCCAATCAGAACCAGCTCCGGTACGCCCTATAGTTCTGGGCACATCAATCAGAATCAGACCTTTGTCTTTGATTTCCCAGTCACCCCTGCATCCGCAGGTGCAGCCACTGACTAATTTCTTTCTAACCAACTCTGTCATCTTATTGAGTTGGAGTCTGTCAGGCGTGCCTTCTGGCATGGCATCGCGAACTGTCGGCATGGAATAGCCCTCACCATGAGTTGCCCACTGACCTTGGTGCTTGGCCAAGAATCGAAGGATCGGCTCATCTGGGATGTCAGAACATTTCATAGGTGTCACCACCACCATTCCCTCTTAGGAACATGGGTCCAGCGATCATGGATCAGTTTAGCTGGACAAGTCACGTACATTCTAAGTGTGTGATATCCCACTGCAGATTGGCATGTATACGCGATTAGGTGATCGTACCTACGGCTCGTCTTGTTCCACTTGGCTGGCCGTAGCTTTTTGCAGGCCTGACACTCAGGATTTGTTTTCATACCTTCACCTGCACAGCGGGCTTGTAGGTTATTTCACCTTTACTGTCTACGTGCATGACCATCTCCATGCCAGGGATCTTGCTGAGGATAGCGATCTGCTTGCCTGCACGGGTGACAATGAATGTCTTGCCTGTCTCAACGGCAGTAAGTATCTCGCCGGGGTTTTTCCTCAGGTCCATCATTGTGATGGTCTGGGAGGAGCCTGACTGATCCTTTAGATATTTTCTCATGGCTTGATCACCCCAAAAAAGAACCCTACCCAAAATGCCAAGAGACCATACAGAGATTGAACCCACCATTTGTTCATAGGCGAATGGAGTCTCATCACTAGATGAGCCACCTCGTTGACGAGTTCGTCATGTCCCATTCCGTACCTATCCATCTTGATCTCTTCTAGTTGTTCTTCGTATGTCATTGGCGTTTTATGTTGAACATCTTAGCCACCTCATCGATGTGTTCGAACGGTGTCCTACCTCGAGTAGGATCGTATTTTACAATCACCACCCATTCATGATGGTCGGCACGGTTGTTTGAAATTCCAAGGACGGCAGTGGCCCAACCAGAACACCAACCTGCAGATTCCTCTATTGGTAGTTCTGATAAGACACACCATCGATAGATTTCACCGCGTACTTTGTGAAGTTGTAACAATTGTGTTACCTCATCCAGAAATAATGGAATCTTTACAGCTGGTTTGGCATAACTGCCGTGTCGCTGTGCTAAGGGTCGATCTGTGACATTCATGTCTTCACCTTTCTCTTTTTTGCATGAAAGTCTTCTGCTGCCAGAAGCAATGGTGCCCATTTCAAATATTCGGCTCTGGTGCGGTGATCCGAATAGAATTGTTTGAAGTCACCTGGCTTGTAAGCATCTACGTTCAAGAGTAGATCTGTAGAGCAAGAGAACTGACACCTGATGGGACCTTCACCAGAACGCCACGTATGGACTAGTCGATCTCGATGCCACTCAAAATGGGTCTTGGTCTTGTCCCGGCTCAGGTACCAGACCTGGGCGATGTGGCCTGGACCAGGGTTTCCGTAAGGTTCAAAGTGGGTAAGGTCACGATCATGTTCACTTCTGGCGTATGGTCGATACCGATTATTTTCTTTGACAGCTTCGGCTCTTGTCCAAGCATCTTCTTGGCCTATCGTGTGAGATCCCTTTTTCAATTGTCGATTGAGTTTCAGGCGGAAGGCTTCAAAGTCAGGAGGATCTCCTGATGTCAGGCCATGGTTGTCGAACACCAGTTTTATTGCCGCTTTGAAACCTTCGTCTGTCCAGAGCTGCCAGGGTGGATGAGGGTGCAGGGACTCGGAACGATCCAATATCCCTTGCAGGACGATGGCTATCCTGTTATGGTCCTTGGCGATCTTAGCAATTCGTTCCATGGCTTCGTCGTAGCGAACGCTGTCCTGGGTCAAAGGCTCATAATTATCGAAGCTTTGACCATGGAAGAATGGCATGATGTAAGGTTTGTCCTTCTTTTTCTTCTGAGCCTTGGAGAGTTTCTTCCAAGCCGTCATATCCTTTTTGTATTGAGCCTCTTCCTTCTTTCGCTTGGCTTTGGCTTCTTCATGATCAGCCATTCTGCTTTTGTATTCGTCTTCGGATATAAGCTCATCGATCCTGTTAGCAAAGCTCTTGATGTAGACCTTGCCCTGGGTCAGGGGTAAGACTCCTTTATTGGGAAACAAGTCCTCGTCAAAGTCGATCTCGGTGTTGAGGCGAAAACACCGGTCTCCATTTCTGATGTAGAGGAAGGTGATCTTATCCTCTTGTTTCTCGATCCAAAATTGGATGAATTCTCCAAAGCTTTTGGGTGTTCCTCTATCTTTATCGTATCGCCTGACCCTGAAGGCGACAATGCACTTTGGAAAGGGTAGAATTCGATTTAGATGTTCCTTCTGGATTAGCCATTTGTCGAAGGCCATGACACTCTTGAAGGTCATGCCACCAGCTTTGTAGTCAACCAAACATTCCTCGTCCATGTAGTGGCGGCGCTGGAATAAGCAGATCTTTTCGTTGTTGGATGCAGGCTCACCCTTCTTGATCTCTACTATCTCTTCACAGAGTCCAGCATAAAGTTCTACCGTAAAGATCTTGTCCTCAATGCCTTCGGTCTGTGTCTTCAGTACCTCCATTTCAGCCTTCATCGGGATGAGACCGGCCTTCATCCACATGGCCATGCCCTTATGTTCTTCCTCAACCTTTTCGAAGAGAGCCGGCAACGTTTTGTTCTTGGCCTTGACCAAGGCTTTCTTGTGGGCCTTCAGATCAACCGTCTTACTGGCCACGGCTAGGGCCGTGCCGGTACCATCACCACCATCGCCAAGTTTTGGCATGATGCCGAGGCCGGCACTCAGTTGTTTGATCTCATCTAGTAAAACCTTGACGTTCTGTTGATGCTCGTTGATATTGCTCTGGATGATCCTGGCGTGGTCCAGTTCTCTGGTCGTGACCTTGTCGAATTCATCAAAATGAATGTCCCAGGAGCTGCCACTGGGCATTTTGAGTTCAGCATAGTTAGAGCCGACATGAGTCACACAAGCAAGATATTTCTTGCCTTTTGTGGTGTCATCATCGCTGTCTGTGTCGTCAGTCTCTTTGACCCAGTACCATTGGCCACGCTGAATCCCTTCGGTCTTATCTGGTTCAGCCTGGGTTTCAGATTCGGTGGTCTGGAGATGCTGATTATTTTTTTTGAGGTCAGTGCTCATTCTTCTGATTCCCAAATCTGATGTTGAAGTTCTGTCTTTAGGTTCTTAATAATTCTACGTTCCCTAAGCCATACAATTAGAGCTCCAACAAGCAATCCGTCTAAAAAGCTTATCCAGGGATTCATGGACCAGGGACCATGGTCACGGGGCGCCCACACTCAGTACAGATATGTTTTCCGCAAGGTCCACAGACAATGGTGGTGACCTCAGCCTGACGAAGCCCATGTTTGCGGCAATGATAGGATGTGTTTTCCGTCACAATAAAAACGGTGTCGTCCACCTGGATGCTGAAGAAGCCAACCGATACTATCCCCTCATTACGAGGGAATTCATGTGTACATAGATATTCACTCAGTTGGTCGAAGGTTTGTTTTCTAAGGTAAAGTACCTGGAGGCTCATGGCTTCCACCTATGCGGATCTCGCCCGTAGATATATCGGAAGTATTTCACTGTCCACCATCTCCACTGAGGTCTCCTGCAGTCAGCTGATTGGTTGCAGCCTTCTTCGTTTCCCTGACAAGTCGCAATTCGACAGAGCTTGACACAGATTTTTGGTTGGCCGTGTTTGTCTTTAGGATCCATCTTCAGCCTCCTCTACTAAAACCATGTCCGCCACGGCTGGTCCTAGGCGTTCCCTCACCATAAATTCTAAGCTATCCAAGGCCTTACTTGCGTCTTGGTGTTTCCTTTCACCCAGCAGTTTCTGAATTTTGTCCCAAATCTTATGGGTATTCACCACGGCAATATTGATCTCACCTTGTTTTCGCCGTTTCCAGGTGCTCATGATATTTTCTCGCAACCAGTCATTTTATCTAGGTCTTTGCGATTGAATCGACCCTTACCATCCTTGAGTCCACCAGCGCAATCGACGCATAGGTAGATTAGGCGGTTCTTATCCCAGTTATGATGATAAATCATTACTTGTTTCATGGTCCTGCCACCATGGGTAGGGCAGTGGTAAAGTTCCGGCCAGGGTTCAGGACTCATGGAGTATCGGCTTTACCAGCTGTAATCCGCGTTTTGGATTCATTTCTTGAACAACATTCAATGTAATAAATTCCGCCGGCTTCGGCACGTGTCTTTTAATGGTCCACCGTGTGGTCTTAATGAAAGGTAGACTTTCAGTCGTCATGCCACAGCAATCACAGAGGAAGTATCCAGGTCCTGGAAAGTCATAGATCGTCATGATGTGTCCTTCTCCTAGAAGACATTGTCCAACCTTCCAGGCCGCGGCCAGTAAACCACCCATCAGGCTGATGAGAAGAACGATGACGAGGCTCATAACGATTGAAGGATCGACTCAACCAGAGTGAGTCTGTTTAGGATATCTTTTCTGAACTCATCGTTCCATTCAAATCGATCGATGGCGGCGGGGCTTTGGAGACTGATCTCCAAAGCGGCAGCCTGCTCCCAGGCCATCGCACCTATCTGTGAACGGTCCAGGGTCCCGGGATTTTGGTTGTTGAAATCGTTGAACTTCTTTCGAAGTTGGACAGCCCGCTTTTGTGCCTTCTTAGCGCTGGTGATGTCGAGCTTCTCAAGGTCCTCGACCTCAGCGGCGACTCGTCCTTGAATCAGGACCCGGGCCAAGGACCTAGTAAAGATGAAGGTCAAACCAGCGTCGGCCATCTTGCGGCCGGATTCTCCTAGAATCCCTTCTAGGAGCGGTGACATCGAGTCGAAGATGCGAATCTTGATAGGATCTTGTACGTAGCATCTCTTTTTGATTTCGTCAGGATCAACCATGTATTCTAATTTGATGGTCTTGTCGCTCATTTGAGTTTATCTAGAATTGCCCGAGCTTCACAGACTCGACACCAGGCAGATTCTTCATCGCTTGGTTCCATGTGATTATCACAATCATGTCCATAGGTGTCTATTTCTCTGGCAATTTGTTCCAATGCCACCCGCCTATTTTCGTCTCGATCGAGTGCTTCGTCGGTGAGTCTGGCCAGCAGTGGACCTGGTCCTTTGTCCCAGCCGATTCTGGCGAAGCCTCCTGGGCTAAAGTCATTGGAGCCAGACATCCACCGAAGTTCTTCTCGACATTCCCGAAGGGTCGCTGGATTATCATTGTCAGGCCCTGGAAAAACGTTTATGTTTTTATTTGGACCAATACCGCTCATTTGGGCGCCCAATTTAGTTTTTTCATAATAGGAATACAGACGTTAGCTTGTTTTATTAACATTCGTTGTAATGTTTGCCTTTCGCCGTGTTCATACCCACCTTCCCATCTGTCATCTTCAAGTACTGGACCTTTAGTTTTCTTGGCGAAATTGTTCCATTCATCTATAATTATCTTTACAGTCTTAGCTAGACCAGGAACCAGGATACCGGAAGCAATGATAAATTCTGCGTCCGCCTTGTTGGAATGGCTCGGGATAAAGGCAGCTTGCGTCCGATTGTTGGTAAGCTTCTCACTTTGTTCCACAAAAAGATTGAGCCATTTCAGAGTTTTATTTATGTCAACAGGTTCGCTCATTTGGGCGCAGGTATCGTCACGCTGTACCCTACGAGAAATACGTGAGGGTTGCCACAGATCTGACAGATATGATCTGACACGTAGAGCGATCCGTCGCTGAGGGTTTGACGTTGACCTGTAAAGGTATGGTTCACTGGTTTTTCACCAGGGTAGGTAACCTCGCAGTTATTCATTTCAAATGCTTCTGGATGGCTTCACCAATCGATTCTAACAACTTACCCTTGAGCTCCACTGGAATGTTTTCAGGCTTGTCTAGTGGAATCATCAGACTCGTGAGTCGGCCATGTTTCGTGATGAAGATGACATCAGAACCTTGAACGTATGAGGTCAGATGACGGCGAAGTTCTCGAATGCCGATGGTCTTCATTTCTTTTTTAGTCTCTCGATTTCAAGGAGAATGTTATTAGCCGAACAGGAATATACAGAATCCGGATCATCAGGGTAAGCATGAAAAGGTGATATTACTTGATCATCTTTAGGGGCTTCTAATACCCAATTTTCTCGGCAACCCCGACATTCATGTTTTGCGAAGTTCTGAAGGGTCTCAATCTGAATTTTGAGTTTGGTTATGTCCTTCTTTTGGCTCTCTTCGAAATCCTTCTGGGCCAACTCCAGGTCTCTGCGGATCAGACCGAACTTCGCGTCGAGACCGATCTTATCCAAGGGTTCAATATTCAGTTCCTGGCGGCTATGCATGTTCTGAACCTTGCAAGCGAGATCTACTAACTCACCAAAGACCCGACCGATGATTCGGTCGCTGAGACCATCAGCGATCCAGAGTCCATCCTTGGTGTAGATGATCCTGCCAGATGCGTCAGCGATCCTATCCATGATGCTGTATAGATCTGGTTGTTCGCTCATGATCCTTGGAGCTTTAGTTGGACCATAATTATAATTCCTACAAATCCACCTAACACTATGGCCAGTACAATCCCGCCAATTGGATAACCCCATCGTTTATCGATCTTATAGACCATGGAACTCATAAAGTACATGAGGCCAAAGAGGGCCAAGCCAACTAAACCACCCACCAGAGGCCACAATGATAGGTTCATGATTTCTTTTTCTTCAAGTATCGATGGGTGCATACAGGACATCTGCCCAATAATTTATCAATCTCATTCTTGGCCCAACCACGAAACGACTTCATAAGACCGGTCATGGACGAGGAAAAGAAATAGTCGTTATCGTTGCCATCTTCCACGAGGGAAAATTCTGATTTCTTGAGATGGTTAGTATCCCATGATTGTTGAAATTGCCATGTAGTATCCTTATAGGATCTTTTGATAAGGCGGAGTAAAGCCTTACCAGACTTAGGCGTCTTCCATTTTAGGACCTTCTTACAGAATTCAATTCGTTTAGTGTCAATACCGTGTTCGCTCATGGTTCGATCCTTTGTAAGGCTTCTTCAGCGTAATATTTGACGGCCATGGAAGCTGACTTTTTAGCTTTGAGAAGAACCATAATGATATCCTGTTTTTTATCTAAAAGTTTCTCTAGGATTGGTAAGACTTTTCTGTCGTGGGTTCCTAACATTGTAGCAATGACTAAATGCCGGTTCGACTGATCGCCCCAAGTATACAATTTCTCAAGTACCGTACCCTGATCTTTGAAGATTCGTGTGTGGCCTGCTACCAACATGGCATGACCCCAAACGCAGCAAGCTGTTCCGCACCATTGGTCTTGATCGTATTTGATCAGGCCGAGACCTGGATAGTGGTGTTTGCCTTTCCGTGCAATCTTGATGGCCTTTTTGAGATCAGCGAAGGTCGGTTTCATCGTACAAACCACCAGACGAGCCCAGCCCCAACGGCGATGACCGCGCCGATGAGAAGAATACCGTATAGAAGTTGCTTACTGCCTGTCGACATCAATTGTTGTACTCGTCAAGAATCTGACCAGCCCGCTCCGATAAAGGCGAATCGTCTTTGGCCCTGAGTTGTTGTAGATAATGCACAGGATTCGTTTCTGGATTGGCTAGTTTATCAATGATAGGAAGTACGACTTTATAGGGATAACACATCATTTCGGTGATGGCGAGATGCCGAAACGATTGCTTCGCCCATTTATCTCGTGTTAGAGTGCTTTTAACAATACTTATCCAGGTCTTAATCTGACCCGCGACCAGGAGCGAATGACCCCAAACGCAACAGGAGGTCCCACACCATTCGCGCTGATCAAATTTGATGAGGCCAGCTCCTTTGTAACGTCGTGCTCCTTTGCGAGCAACCTTGATAGCGGTTCGAACATCAGCGAGTGATGGTTTCATTATTTCTCCTTTGATTCTTCCCAACCATTTCGTATATACTCAGCTACGATCTCTTTGAGTCGGTTCTCATTTCTAAAGTTTTTAGGGTCAGTGCTGTCCTTGGCGGCACGCTGTAATTCCTTATGAGCCATATCAAATAAAAGAAAATATTTCTCCTTATGGATCCACATCAAAGTACGCACTGAAACGTAAATACCTTCATCAAGCTTGAGTTCCATACCCTCGCTCGGAGCAAAAGGTAATTCTATGGCGCGCTGAACCCATTTGTCATCTACATGGCCATCAGATAAACCACATAGGATTGCTTTCTTAATAATGATTTTCATTTCCGCATCTCTTTCCATTTCTTCTTAGGAATTCGGCAGTTCTTGCAGACCACACCGTTCACGGTACGGCCCCAGTTATGTTTACCATCCTTGCAGAGGTTCATGATTCTTTTTCAACCTTGATTACTTGGGTATGTTTTCTCCAGTAATGATCAGGATTGATACCCATTTTGTATCCAAGGAGCAGACCAGCTACAAATTCACGCAGCTCTTCCTTGGAGTCAAAAACTATGTACCATGTACCGTTCCCTTTGAGGCCCCAGGAATTCTTCTTATTTTGCTCAGCGGTCCAGAGCAGGCCATGGTCCTTGAGCTCTGTCAAATCAGCCTTGAGGTAGTCATCCATGGCACCAGTGCTCATCGTTTCTTGGCCTTCTTCCGTTTGGCCCGGCGTCCCTTAGCCTTCTGAGTTGGGCTTAGGGGTTCGGAAGCCTTAGACTTCTCTGTTTTTCCACGCTGTCTGGCCAAGTCTGCCTTGTGTCGGTTCTGGCCGTGCTTGTACTGTTTCATGATTTTTCCTTTCGGCTTCGTTTTACCATGAATTGAAAGAATCCTATTCCTGGTTTGACCTTACGCCACCAGGTTTCCATGATGGCTGACCAGATAAGAGCCACGATAAAAATACAGAGAGCAATACCACCGACAATCATGATGATCCAACCAAGCGAAAGTGCGATGGTATGCAGAATTTCAAAGGTCATGGCACCAATACCTTTGCAGGACCAGGGATCAGACGCCTTAGAAACGACTTTTTCTTTGCGGCTGCTGTCTCTACGTCCTTCCAGTTGTGGAGGTCGGTGATGTCAATCTTTTTCTGATTGACACCAGTACGTTCCTGGACTACCTTCATGAAAGCATCCACGGTTTTACTGAGGGCATCTCGACATTCTAAACAGACCTGATCTCGAAAGTTATGGCCTTTAGAATTGCTCTCACCGTTATCTGTGCTTCTACCAATATGAATGTTGTATTCGACCCCGTAGGTCTTCTGGAATTCCACCTTGGGATCATTAGGAGAACGAAAATCCTTGGTTTCATCAGTGATGGTCAAGATGTCGTAGCAGATGGGGCAGAACTCGAGGCTGAATTTCATGACGTTATTATACCCCGAAAATTAGTAAATGAACACTACCCTAGAGACTGGTACACTTTATTGTCATGTGCTCAAAGTCCCAGCCAAGGGTAAAGTGGATTTCCCAATCCCAGGTATCACCGCAACTGGGAGCTGGACAAACGTAGGTGGCTTTCCAAATGCAATCATCACCATCCCAGTTGTGCTTTTGGTCATACTCACAGAGTTCGGGCTGGGTGAGCTCATGGAGAAGTGTTCCGCAACGAACGCAATGGATTTTGAATGAACTGCCTTCGCTCATCTTTCTAGTTCTTCTTGCTCGTCTCTAGAGGCAATTTTTCGGCCGTCTGGCAGGCTAAGAGAATAAAGCACCACACCTCCTGCTTTACCTTTCAGCGAGACAAGAACGTACCCACTGGACAGAGTCCAGGCTGGGGTTCTGGTCTCACTCTTCAGGGTTACTGGACCATCGACCGGCGAATGGTAGTTCATCAATGTGCCCACAGGAAACGTCTCGTTGAATTCTTCGGCTGTCATCTTCGCCCACCCCATAGCAAACCAGGCCCTTCGTACGATTTCGCACCTTTATCTCTACATGAGGGACAAGGCTTCCGAGGCTCTCCTTTAGTTTTCTTGGTATAAGACATGCCACAATTTTGACACTTCCATTGGTATATTTTTCTGGGTTGTTTGAGAATCTTGACCTCTGTACCTTTAGTCAAAAGCACATGCTTCTGTATCTCACCTTTTCGGTCTCGTTCAAGAAGAACGATCGTATCTTCTTTGAGTTTCATCCCTTCACGCACACGATTTGTTTGAGCTCATATCGGACCTTGACCAGGTCGGTTTGATTGGCCATGACCTCATCGATGTCCTTATAAGATGAAGGGATTTCGTCGATCCTAGCCTTGTCCTTGGGGCATTCAACACCTTGAGTTTGTGCTTCTAGGTCGGCTACGGTAAATTTACGTCTGGCATCTCCTCTACTCATACAGCGACCAGCCCCATGGGAAGCACTGTTGAAGCTGTCAGGATTTCCAAGGCCTTCTACAATGTAGCTCTTGGTGCCCATCGAGCCAGGAATGATGCCGAGATCTCCTTCTCTGGCCCTGATGGCTCCTTTTCTAGTGATCCATACGTTCTCACCAAAATGGTTTTCCTTAGTCGTGTAGTTGTGGTGACAGTTGATCTCTTGAAGTCGTGTCAGAGGAGTATCCGTGTCGGGGCGAAAAAGACGTTTCAGCTGATCCAGGACCCGTCTCATCATTTCTCGACGGTTCTCGAAGGCATATTCTTGTAGCCAGTTTAAGTCTTTCATATAATCATTGAAGTAATCAGACCCTTCTGGAAAATATGCAAGGTCTTTGTCTGCCGTATGAATCATCCATAGTTCCATAAGTTTCTTCGCATCGTTGATGTGCCGCATGGCGACCTTGTTGCCGATGCCACGGCTTCCTGAATGGAGCATGACCCAGACACGACCATCGGTGTCCTGACAGATCTCGATGAAGTGATTACCGCCACCCAAGGTACCCATCTGGTGTTGGGCCTTCTCAAAAAGATCAGTAATTTTGTTAGAGAGCGGGTTGGTCGGAGCCCAGCCTGACCAATCCTGAACCCACGCAGTAATTTTTTTATTCTGGTTGGCACCTACCGGTACGGACCGTTCGATTTGTTTCCGGATTTCCTTTACCTTGTCCTGTACCTGCATCAAGGGAAGATCCGTCTCGACGGCCATCATACCGCAACCGATGTCTACTCCTACTGCTGCTGGCATGATGGCTCTTTTGGTGGCAATCACGCTCCCTACAGTCGAGCCTAGACCGAAATGAACGTCAGGCATGGCCGCCACGTGCTTGAAGATGAAGGGCATGCTAGCAGTGTTTCGAAGCTGGGTGGTTGTTTTATCCCATGCGGGATCCTTCAGATTCGACCAGATCTTGACTGGTTTTCTCAAACCATTTTCAGCTAAGACGTGTCTGATTGGCATCAGAGCGGCGCCCAGAATTCTAAGGCGATCCTCTTGTCGAAGTGTTTCCAAACCTTGTCGCTCTTTTGGTAATAGTTTTCCTGAAAGATGCGAATGGTAAAGCCGTTCCAACCCTCGGTATGACAGGCGACGACTAGGCGATCTCGTTGTTCTTCAATGGTGAGATCGGGTCGTCGCTCGGGTTTAATAATGATTGTCGGCAGGTGGCAACCGTGGCCTTTACCTCCCTGGCAACTGCTGATGGTGTTGAAAAAAATCTTTCTCAGGGCATGGACCCTGGGAGCGATAAGCTCATCTAAGGAACCGTCAATTGAGTTCATCCGTCAATGACTCCCATGGATTGTTTGAATTCATCGTCTTCATCTTTCGTGATGATCTTGTCACCGATCGGATTGTGAGCAAAGGCAGCCATGCTCATGAACCCTGGTAGATGGCTCATGGATTCGAGTAAGGCTTCGGTGCACAGACAGGCCAACATCTCAGCCAAGCTCTTATGATCTGAAATGTCGTTTGGTTTGAATCGTTGAAAACAGACAGCTCGGTGACCGTTATGGGAAACCCGGATGCTGATGTTGAGTTGATCAGGTTTCAAGTCTTCCTCAGCGATCTTGTCGAAGGCTTCGAAACCTTTCATTCCTGTTGACTCTCATGGATGGTACGGTCTGGTTTGTAATCGAAAAGTTCGGGTGGTTTTGGTGGCTGTCCGATGTTCCAGTGCCGACCTTTATCAGGTGGGATGACCTCCATCGCAAGTGGTAGGCCTTCAGCTAGAATGTCTATAACAGGGGAATGAATCAGATCATTCTTTAGAAGCCTACCAATGGCTATCCTTAGAAATCTGAGTGAGATGCCTTCTTGGTACCCAGACCTCTCTGGGTATTCAGAATAAGATGTGCCCGTGAACTGTTCATCGTAAAACTTGCACCACTTTTCAAGGACCTCGCGGCCGGTCATTTGATGAACATTGCTTTGACGGTTTCGATCTTGTGAATCTTGTAGGTGGCTTTAGCATCGTTTTTGTTCAGGTGCTGAATCATATCCTCGACCTTTTGGGCTGCATCTGTCCAATTTGAGGCCACAACGTAAACCAGTTCTTCTTTTTCCACCTGTATTCGAGCAGTTCCTTCGGTCATAAGAAGTGTAAATTTGAATAATTCTTCGGGATTCATGAATCCTCCTTTGGAATATCTGCTGGATCTGAAATGACTCTAAGGGTAGCTCCACCATGTTCATTAATGGCCACGCGGAAATAACCTTTGGCATGAGCATCATTATTTTCTTGTGCCATGATAACATGAGGTGTACAGATAACCAAGCAGGTATGGACCATTTCATCTTCAGGCATGAGATGAGATCCGTCCTCTGTTATCCTATGGCTGACCGTGACTGTGATGACCTCATTGGCTGGTTTCGGACAACCCTCTACTTGGCAGTTGAGAGACATGTACTGCAGGGCATCTATGACCTTTTTCATGACCTCTTCGTCAGTCAGTTCAGGGATCATATTTGTTTGAATTTCCAACCGCGTTCTTCCATTAGCATTACTAATACACTGCTAGAACTGGTATCCCAACCTGTAGGGTCTTTGACAATTTCTTTTACGTTGTCATAGACAACCCTTTCAAGATGGGTCCTACAATAACCAGTTGAAATCCCTGCACAGAAAATGACATGTTTGTCGTGACAGATGCGACAATCTTTCCTTTCAGTGCTGCTCAAATTATTCATTCAAAAGCACCATTGTTCCAACGATCGATGGCTCTCTGAAAAACTTTTCGCCAGGCCCTAGAATCATAGACATCTGGACCTTGGGCTCCGCAACAATCACACTGAATCCAGCCAGTTCCTGGATGGGTATGTTTTAGAATGGGCCTAACCCCACACCAGGGACAATCCTTAAGATCAGCAGAGTTGTTGAGTTCCTTCTGCATTTCATCTAGAATGTTGCACTTTCGAATGTAAGCACCACTGACCTTGGATCTTCGTCTTTGGTGTTTCTTCCTCATAATTCTCCTTGTTGGTTGGTTGGTTAAGGCAACCACGCTACTGCCTGGTCAGGTGGATAGACCGTTCACGATCCGTCCCGCAAACTATTGACTACTCGGCAGGACTAAGTCTTAGATTCCGACCAGACAGTAGTGATGTCGATGCTTTGACACCCGGAGCACACGCAGTCATGATGCTCCTTCTGAATCCAGGGACTGGCCTTCAGCAGACCTTTCCCTGTAAGTTCTTTATTCCGGGCAATCCTTTATTTTGCCGACAATGCAATCCAAGGTCTGGAGCTCTCGGTCGATCTCTTTTTGCGTGTCTACCATCCGCTGAATGACCCAGGCCTTTTTCGCTGATCTGGTATCACAGGCCTTTTTCTTGGCATCAGGGATCAGGGACTCTGCTCTTTCATACAGACGCTTCACGTCATCATAGCGAAGTTCCGTATCAGGAGCAGCGTTCTTGGTACGCCAGGCACGCCATTCAATTAGGCCTTCATAGGCCTTGCTCTTCATCATACGAACCTCAACCCATGACCATGGTGTCAAGACCCTGGCTGCATCCCAGTCACCAGCGTTCTTGGCAGCTCTATACGAGGCTTGCTGGACGTCGATGGTTTTGGCAGCTTCCCTAGCTAGGAAATGACTGCCGAAGTATTTGACAGGGCCGTCTGTGCCGTGCCAGTTCTTCCAGTTGATCCCACATGGATCTTTGAGCGGAACGCCAGTAAATCCATACAGGTTTTCCACGATCCCGTTTGGTTTATCAGCTGCCTGGGCTGTTTCAGGAGTCAAGGCTAACTGAATCACTGCCACGGCCGTGATGAAAGCAACCATGGTAGCAACTGCCACCATGGCTCGTTTCCATCCCTTCAGATTCAGAATCGAAACAATTACCAGCGCTAAGAGCGCACCAATTACAGGGATAATCATGTTTCTCTCCTTTGGTTGGTGAATTCAATCATTCATGCGCGTTATTATACGTTACAAATACTTATGATGTAAACCTATTACTCCTTGATGTAGTCTTCAATGATGTCCAGAATTTTTCTGGGGCCCAAGGCTGTCATGACCCGTTGTCCTTCATCATGGAGAATGGTTGAGACCTGGCCTTTGTCATCTCGCTGTTTGACCTCTTTCCAGTATTTGGCCATGCTCTTCAAAGCGGTGAGGTCATCCTCAGAAAGGATCATTGGGGTGGTTCTATTTCATCCTTATAAAGGAGAACCCTCTTAGATTCTTTGGGAGGTTCTGGATGATGTTCCAGCCAGTTATTGATCTCTTCGAGCGTGCTTCGGCATTCAGCCTGAGCAAAGCGAAGATCATGCTCGACTGATCGGAGTCGATCCTTGAGTTTTGTCGACGGGTCTTGTGTTGCATTACCTTCATTTTCGACTAGTTCCATAGATGTCCTGAGCCGGTTGAGCAGAACTCGGGTATCTCGATCTGTGCTTTTGAGATGGTCCATCTTACGTTTTAGGGACTCTATGAGACTCTCACGGAACTGGAGTCGTTTCCGTAAGAGGAGACGTCCCTTGACTTCAGTACTAAGATTTTTATCTAATACGCCTAGAGCCATGCCCATCATCTGGACCTCAGAGTTTGCCTTGGGAAGGTTTCTGTCATACGCTTCTGCTGGAACATCTGGGATGCCATCGTTTGATGGTTGCATCGTCTCAGGATCAATGTCTGGTCGGAATTTCATGATTTATCCTCCATTTTGTTGAGATCCCGTAAGATCTTGTCGACTATGAACTGTAGATGAATGACCATATAGATGAGAAATGTAACCACAACACACAAGGCAATAGTGATTTCAGTCATCTCTAAGATCCGCTGGGGTCACTTCAAAGCCACAGTGACGACAGACGGTACGAACGACCCCGATGTCACCCAGACCGACAACCGACATGACGATCTTGAGTTCTTCCTTCAACTTGCTATGGTCATTGGGGCAGTCCTCATAGGACTGACGCCAGCCCTGTGCTTCTAACCAGTCAAAGATTTTCTTGGCGATCTGACGATGCCGTCGACTGATGACCTGGCTGGCAGCCGCGAATTCCTTCCAACTAACACCAGGGGATTCTGGATCCAACGTGAAGAGCAATTCTGCCAACTGTTCAACCAAGTCTTCTCGTTTGGGTTTAGGCATTTACTGTCTCCTGTGTTGGCATGCATTTGTCGTAGGCTTCCTTCTTGTGGACCTGGGTCACGGAGGCATAGACCTGGGTGGTCGCAATCGAGGCATGGCCCAAGAGTTCCTGGATGACTCTGATGTCCATGCCATTCTCTAGAAGGTGGGTCGCGAAGGAGTGCCTCAGCACGTGTGGGGAGACTGGTTTCTGGATCTCAGCCCGAACTCCCAGCTGCTTCACTACCCTTTGGATATGCTTTGCGCTGACCCCAAGGACCTTAGACGATGCCTTCAGATGCTGGACGTAGCTGGTCAGGAGCCGTTGGGTGGTCTCGCTGAACAGGACGACCCGTTCTTTGTCCCGCTTGCCTACGATTCGTAGGGTACGCTCTTCTAGATCAATACTGTGGATCCGTAGGTTGGCCAGTTCCGTGACCCGGATCCCTGTGGAATAAAGTATGTTCAAGATGAGCTCTTCCTTCAAGCCCATTGTCTTCTGAAATAGGCGCTTGATCTCAGCCTGGGTCAAGCATCTGGGGAGTCGCCTGGGCAGGCTCGGTGCCTCAATGTAGAGGGTCAGGTCCTGGGCCAGGTGGTCTTCCCGCTGGAGATACTTCAAAAAGGTGCGTACAGCTGACAAGATGCGGCAGACCGTGCTGGGATGGAACGGCTTATGACTCAGCTTCTCTAAAAAGAGACGAATCGTGTCACGGGTCAGGTTATGACCTGTGATAAGACTCGTGAAGAGGTTCAAGTCATGCCTATACTCGCGAATCGTCCTGTCAGCCCTGCCCTTTCGTTTGAGATAGGCCAAGAACTGGTCGATTCGTTCAGTCACGGTAGAGATGATCCGTGGATCGGCCTAGAGCCGTCAGAGCAATGTCTTTCATACTTACAATGGTATTCTCAGCATGGGTAAGTTTGTCTGTATTGTAACTACCTATGCCCTTAGAAATTTCGTCCAAGGCCTGAAAGAATTTGACCTTTTCACTATTTACAGTAGTGAAGCAGGTTGAGCATATGCCATCTGGAGCTTCTTTGTGGTCGCATAGACTTTTCATCCCCATACCGCCTGAACGGCTGCTTCAGGATCTTTTTGTTCATCCCACCAACGATAGAAGGTTCCAACTGTACCCCATCCCATTACTTCTTTCCAGGCATCTCCTAAGAATTCAACGTCGGTTTGGGGACAATTATTGCTAGCTTTTTCATGCATGCCCATAGGGCAACAAATTCTGAGTCCAATCTTGGGGTTGGGATGATTGAAACGAATGCGAAGGGCTGTTCCTCCGGAATCATTACCATGAAATTTTTTCCAATCAGGTCTGGGAATGTCTCGTCGAATGACCTTGATAACCGGCATGGCGTCTTCGGGAAGAGGTTTGGTCAAAGCCATCAGAACAGCCTCGGTTCATTGTCTTTCCTGAGCTTGGGACCCTGGTTCTTCAAAGCCATGTTCTCGTATTGACGTCGAACCTCAATAGACTTTTGTTTGGCTTGGAAGAGAAACTCGTCCCGGCTGTCGGCATCCATGGCCAGGTCCCAGAAATTACAGAATCGGTTCCATTCACCGAGAAGATTCCATAGTTTGACCTGGGCTTGAAGAGTTGCAGTATTCATTAGTGACGTTATTATACCCTGATTATTAGCGGATGTACATAGGCCCTCACTGGCCAGAGACCAGTGAAGGCCCATGGACCATGGTTTAGCCGGCCGTTTTGTTTTCTTGATAATTTCCTTTGTGAAACTGCCTGGCTTTTTCTGTGCGTTCGTCTATCCGGGCCATGTCGTTCTCGCCCTTCTCTCCGATTGGTGGCACAGTATCGGCAACGTAAGCTATGAGCCCGGCCCAAACATCTGGACCGAAAACAAAGCTGAACCGAGTCTCTTCAACTCCGTTCAATTTACGATGTACTCTTGCCATGACTACTGATCCATCAGATAGACGGTCGAAAACCAACGACCCTCCTGGGTGGTATCCATTCATAACAACCTCCTCTTTTCAGGCGAAACTTCCGCAAAGGCCCCCAATGGGGCAACGAGGTTATTATACGGCGTTTTTAGGATTCCGAACGATGAGTTCGACTTCCTTACCGGCTTTCTTGGCCATGTTGACTGTGATCTGGGTACCCTTTGAACTTCCATCCCAGAAGGCGACGACCCTGTCGGCTTCGTCCACGATGAGTTGATTTCTGATGGCTCCAGCCCGTCGACCATACTTCTTCCAGTTTGGTAGAAACTCGATCAGTCTAAAATCACATAGATGGGCGTTGAGCCTGGCACAGAGATCCACGCCTATGGCTCCGCCAGAGATGATGACGGTACCCTTGGGTAGGGCCCGAATGTATTCTCGGACCAGGCTCAACGGTGAAAAGTTGCGGCTGCCGACAATGGCGATCCTCATTGATCGGCTGGGAACGATCCAGAGTGAGGCTCGGCCAGGGTCCAGGGACCAGCAAACATGAGCCGGCCTAGCTTGAGACTGCTCTTGGGAGGACGTTCAAAGATCCAGCGATCCCACATGGAGCCTTCCCAGTTGATGTCTTGCTCCACGGTGGTGAGTTCATGAGTTTCGTACCATTTAGGTATAATTTTGCTTAGGACCCCGGCTAAGGGATCACCAGCTGGCGCAAAACCTTTCAGAACGACGTGCCGGATCTTACCTCTAACCTTAATTCTGAGCTGTTCCCCGATCTTAGGCTTTAGGTTTCCTAGACGGATCATCATTTTTTATTTCTATACTTTTTGCCGATAGCAAAGTTCTCAACCTTACGGCCTAGCCAGACCAAACCTCTGACCAGTGGGGTCAGCACAGCTTCCTTCAGGTTCTGTATGGCTTGGCCACCAGTCAAGGTGCATTCATCTGAGTGAACAATGGTATCAGTCAGTCCCTCTGGGCCCTGGTACATGACCCTTAGGTCACCGTCATGATAAATCTGCATGACCTTGGCCTCAGTATGAAGCTCCAACCGCTTAGAGTGAACCAGCACAATTTCATTCAGATTGAACTTGGTCATTCCCAACCTTCGTTGTTGAAGTAACCAATCTTGAGTAGATAGGTAAAGACCCACACTGCCCAAAGAACGAGGATCACCAAACCATTCCAACCGGTCCATTCTTGGAACAGGCTGAATCCCACCATGCTCAAGGCCACGACAAGATATTCGATGACCCCAGTCCTGACTTTCATTTGACAGTGTCTACCGTCTTCAAGGGTACCAAGTGATCCACTTCGAAGGCACCATCACCGGTTTTTGCATGACGAAGCCAATGTTCTAAGGGCAGTTTCATTAGGTCTGCTAAGACCAGCATTTCAGCTCCGTACCGATGAAGATTTTCAATTGAAAAATCTGTAAGCTCCACAACTTTATCAAGCAAGGGACCATCCCAAGTCAAACCTTTTGTTTTCTCGTCCGCGACGGGTACAAAATAAAATGTACCTACCCAATGTTTGTGGTCTGATTTGAACGTATCAAAGAGTTTTATGCTCAGTCTGATCGGACTGAGAAATATAACAATATTCATATCTTCTCTGATGTCACTCAATTTCATGATCTTCCATGCTCTGTTTTTCAATCTCTTCTGAAACCTTGCCGAAGTAGATGCGAATTTCGAACATGAGGTGCCGTTCTCTTGGGCTACTGGTGCGACCAGGGTACAGCTTTACGTGTACTGGTGTATCTTCTGGGAACCAGTGTCCCCAAGCCCTTAGCTTCTTGATCGAGTTCCGGGTCTGACGATTCACCTGGACCTGCATGTGCCGCATCAGCTCTTCTCCTTCGACTCCCTCGTTGATTAGACGGACATGCTCAGCGATCAGGGCTGATGTGATCATCTTGGTCAACAGGTTTCCTGTTCTAGGATTGATGAGGTCGTCATCTGGCATCTGAAACCACGCTCAGGTTGGGTTTCTTATGGTCTCGTTCCCAGAGCTGTTTCAACTCTTCCGCCATTTTTCTGGCCATGGCCTCAAAGATGATGTTAGGGTCATAAACATCTCTCAATAATTCCAATGGGATCTGTTGGTTGCCGACTAGACAATGAACATCTTTCGGATTGGTGGCATTGATTCGAACGACAGCCCTAGCCATTCGCTTGATTTCTTCCTTCAGAGCCTTAATTTCTTTGTGAGAACTGATCTGAAATTCATGAATAGCCTTGTCCTGCATGGCACAAGTACCTTCAAGGCTTCGAACGGCGTTGACCAATTCCTGCTTAGTCATGTTGTTTACTTTTAGTGGAGCTGGGGCTGTCATTCGTCTAGTAAGGCCTTGAATGCCTCTCGAAAGCGATCTCGATGCTTATGGGCCCGGACCGAGGGACCCTGCTCGAACGCAATGTAGTCCGTACCGATCTCCATGTATTTCTGAGCACTGGCCCAGAATTCCTCGAGTTGCTTGACCCGGCGAAGACAACCAATCAACTTGGGGTTGGCTTGGTGCTTCTCAAAGATTCTCTGGACCTGTGGATTGTCCAGACGAATCTCCATAGGCAGGGCCTCGAGGTCTTGAACTACTTTCAAAATACCTTTCATGGCTTGCTCGGCACTAACCATCATAATCATACAGTCCAATGCTTCTGATGCTCAGTCTTGCCATTGGGCAAATGGCAGGCTGGGCAGCCATCACAGCCTTTCCCTCTGATCTTAAATGAGAATTCATGGGTCATGGTCAAGAACCCACAGAAGGGACAATGGAGGATGCGCCAAATAACATTGCTGCCTTCCTTTCGAATCTGGTAGATCTTCCACTTTCGTCTGACGATCCCCTCAGAGAAGGCCATCAGGTACGGTAATTAGTGACGTTATTATACGTCGTTTCTGGACAAAAGTACATCAGATTAGAATGATTGAACAATCTAATAGGTGACCCGAAACGGCACCTCATGGCAGCGTCATTGGAGAGCTCAGACCCAGGTCTGGGCTTTCCTCTTTTAGCGACGTCGCTTGGATTTTTGCTTCCGTCCTTCGAGTTGACCCTCTAGATGGGCAACTTTTTCTTGGGATCGCTGGAAAAGATCATCAGCATTACGTTGTATTCGCTCAGCCTCATACAGTTTAGTAACGGCACGATCTCGTTCCCATTTCATGTTGTGTTCGAAATCAAGATTGCTCATAACCTGGACAGCCATGGCAATGTCCGCCACAAGCAGACAGAATCCAGCCGTGGTCATGGCTGATGCATATTCCGGATACCATGGACCAGAGGCCAGGGTAAAGAGAGCAATCGCGATAGCCACCACAAACCATAAACAAGTCATTTTTAGAATCATTAGTCGGCTCCTCGTTGGTTCATTTCTTCAGCGACAGCATCCTGATGGTGTTGGCTCAGATGCCAACGAGTCAGGGCACGTAAAAGAACGGGTTCGGCTTTCTTCCAGGAAAGCGTTTTGCCTAATTCATTAGGCAGAAACATATATTGGTATTCCGGCAGCAATAAGCCCTTGAACCGGGGCATAAGGTTTTTGTCCTCGATCAGGGCTGCTCGCCGAAATTCAATGCTAAGGGTCCGAACTACGGTTTCATCGTCCACCCTCCAGAAGGTGATGATGCAACGACTGTGCTGAGGGTTAGGACTTTGAAAGAAAGTGGTGTCTTTACCTTTGAACAGTTCCAACCGCGGGTCATCGAGACGGCCAACCTTCATTGTTTTGGATTTGGCGGCCGTCTCGATGTCCATTTATTTGCCTTGGTAGACGATCCAGACGAAGGCTTCGCCCTTGACAAATTGGTGGCTGAAAGCGACAATTCGCCTTCGAGGAAACCGTTTCAGCCAACCCATCATAACCCGGGTCACCAAACTGAAAGCCGGAGCCCTAGTTGTGCTCTTCAATCGCAGCAACGTCGCCTTCTGAGCCTGGACTGGCGGTTTTGGTTTTGGCCTTACAAATGTTCTTCGTCTTCCCATGGGCATTACTAGTTCTCCTTTTGTTTTAATAAATCCTTCTTGGCTTTGTTTAGGGCTTCGACGTCTGTATCTCTGACCAGCCAGAGGTTTTGTTTGTAGTCGTCGAGTCGTGATTCCAACAATTCCCACCATTCTTTACCACCACGGCTCTCTTCCATTCCGATCTGGTCATCAGGTGCCAGAAATGCCCGATAAGATTTGTGTCCTCCAGTACGGGAATTGTGAAACGAAACATTGGGTTGCACCGTACCAAGATACTTCTCGCCAAGCCAAATTTCAAGACCAGGTGTCGGTGGATACGGAAGATCTAACGGTAATAAAAGTAGGATGGTGTCAGGTTTAGATAAGCCTGTCGACATGAATTTTTTGAAGGTAACCGAAACCATCAGACTTTGCTGCCTGGCTTTCTGGGCAATGGATAATCGTCCACAACTTCTACGTAAGGTTTGTAACGGTCAATACCAGATTCAGCACTACTGAGAGCCTTGTCCATGATGTCGAAGCCGATATCAGCCAGGGCCAGTTGAATGTTGAACCTTGGGTCGGCTCCTTTGATGACGACAGTACCACCACGGCAAAGAGCTCTGAAATGCTCTTCCCGAAGTACGAATCTGAGATCTAGGAGACTAGGCTCGGACGGCTGTTTTTCGCTTGGCACTGGGTTTCTTTTCTGGTTCCTTATTCTTGTCGAAGTTGCGGAAACTGACAAAGGCTGTATCTCGCACCTTTGGACCAATGCACAATACTTCCTCATCTAAGATCAGACGAGCCGTACAACCGTAGAGATTCAAATGGAATACTGGAAAATGATTACGCCAAGACGGTTTCTTGTCAGAACGCTCTTCTTGAAGAAGTTCCCTGGTCGAGAAACCGTCTTCCCACCGAATTTCAACATCCGTGGATTCGCCTAGATGATTGTAGACTCGATAATGCCTCGCACCCATGTGACGAAGGCTCCACCCGATTCGATGGAATAATACCATGAATTGCCGGACCGAATCCATATCCTCAATAATGTATTCTTTGTCCCTGAGTTTACCCCTGGTCACGGTGAGGTCGCCTGAAGTCTTAGTTTTTAGGTTCAATGATTCCCTTTTCACGCCGCATTATCTTCAACCATTCAATCCAATCTTGAATGGCTCCGGCTGAGACACCTTTGATGATCGTTTCAGCCGAGACGGTCGGTTCGAATCCGATATCAGTGTGCAAGGTAAATTCGAAGTGCATCTGAGTGTCGTTCACCGGATTGTAGGTTGCCTTAAAAATGTCTGATTTGATCGGATAATAGTGAGTGTGATCTGGTTCCTGAACGATCCAGTCATTCAGCACCACGTCTGTCTTCTGACCATGAATGGTCACCACATAGAATCTAAGCGGTGCCGATTCTTCGCCTGGAGGTGGCATTCCGAACGGACGGATATTCAGACCAGGCGGAAGGGTCATCTGAGAAACCGGACCTGCCATCGAGTCCATCACCTCTTGTGTCAGCTGGTAAGCCAACACTTTTGTCGGTTTTCGACGGAACGTGTCTAAGGCGACGGTCATGCCACCTCACGAGCAAAGGCAGCAGCCACTGCTCTTGGATCCTTAACGATGAAGGTTCGTTTACCTTCGAAGGGCATATTTTTCAGTTTCTTTCGTTGTCCCTTCCTGAAGCCGGCAATGGCACGGTGACTCCACCCATACCATTTCTTTTTTCGAGGATTATAACCAACCGAACAGATCGAACCCGGTAAAGACTTTCGGACCCGAGGTTCGAATAATGTGATGCCCCGGTTCTTCCAGCATCGATAAGCCCATCCGGTCTCACCAATATAAAAACCAGTGTCGGTATAGGCCATTTTCATCAGGGTCGGGGTTTCACCGCGGGTGGCCATGGTGGCGTAACGATGTTTGATGAGATAGGGACCTCGCCGGAATTCTTTCAGGGTCCAGTACCAAATGCCCCGATTCACGCTGTCTTCCTGAAACCATTCTTTTCGATTCAGATCTTGAATGAAGAAACGACGTCTCTTGGGTTTAGGCATGGGTGCCATCCTTTCCAGTACCAAAGTTGAAGATCTGAGGAACCTTAGGACATTTCTTACAGAACACCAGACTTTTGATCTGACAGCCAGGGAAGATGGCGGCCTTGTTACCGTTACCGTCGTTGGCCCAGAGCTGCCAGCGCTCAGATCCACCGTGAAATCCTTTCATGGGCCACATCTGATCTGAGGTGATTTGCCAGGCTGGGCTCCAAAAATGAAGGTAGGTTGAACCTTCAAGGGCCATGGTCCAGTTGGCCACGGTCACGATGGCTGAGATGGTTTTGCCATCTCCCATGAACTGTTCAATAGTTTTCTTCATTTGCTTTTCATAAGCAGTTGATTCATCAAACATTTGGTTCTCCTTGTTGATTTGTTAGGTTGCCCAGACCCGTTTTAGTCTTGGGCCCACGATCTTATGAATCGCTGTAAATCCGCATCGTCCACAAATCTTGTAGCGGAGCCGGCCCTTCTTCTTCATCTTGGTATGCTTCAGGCTCACGCCGCAGTGGGTGCAGACACCACGACTGCCAATCTCAGACCGTTGATGATCAGGCAGCATGCCCTTCAGGAAATTATTGTAGTTCCGTGTGACTGGTTTTTCTGATTTGGGTGGAGGGTCGTGACTCATTTTTGACGTATAATACGGTGTAAAAATTTAGAAGTAAACCTATGGAGTTAGCAGAGCTCCCAAACACAGTTCATTTTTCCAGGTCCAATCTTTTTGACCTTACCTTCAGCCTCTAGTTTGTTCAAGTATGGGCCCAGGGAACTGGATTTACGGCCCAGACCTTCGGTGAGAATGAGGGCGGTCATGGGCCCGAACCGTTGAAGGTGCACCAGAATTCTAGCCTTCCAATCAGGCTTCGGGTGTGGACTTTTTAGATATTGATTCAGGTCTGATCTCCTGGAGTATCCAATGGCATTTATCACACTCATGGTCGACGATGGTTCGATGGTTTTCCTTCTCAACCTTCTTACGCTGCGCCAGGACCGTGCCACCACATTCCTTTTCATGGTTCGTGATGGTATTGATCATCTCAAGACGTTGCCTGACCGTTTTACCACCACCTCTGCCGCCTAGAAAGGCTCCAATATTTCCATGAGCCTCGCCTACCAATGAGACCTTCTTCCCCATGTGAACTCCTTTCTAGTTAGTGGAGACGCCGGGAATCGAACCCGGGTCCAGTCGGTTTCAAAACGAGGCCACGTTACAGGCTTAGACGTCTTTGTCCAACTTCCCTGGAGCCCAATCAGGACGACGCGTCGTCTGGCGTTGTGTTATTTGGGTCAGGGACCATGAACATTCCAGCAGGGGTCATGGTCCAAGCTCCCCTACCTAAGCCCTAAGCGACTGGTAACCAGGATTTAGGGCCACTCCTGGGCCAGGGCAGCTTAAGCCGCCTGTGCTAGTTGTTCGTCCGCAAGTAAGCGGTTTGGGCTGTTAGGGTCGCTCCTTACCCGCCTGCGTCCTTGTTTCTCTATCCGTCTGTCGAAACCGATCGTCCCCTTTTCTTGTATTTTACTGTTTAGAGCTTATCCCTGGGCATGACCACATATTGGGTCCCGTCCCAAGCACCCTTATATTCTAAACCATTGAAGACCTCTGGGAGCTCACCCTCCATGATCTTGGCGATCTGGACATAGATGTCACGAATAGCGGCTTCAGCTGCTTCGCTCGCTCTCATCACGATGCAGTTCCAGATGGCTCGGATGTTCCCGGTCATGCCCATGATCGCCTCTGTCGCGATGGGGAGCAGGTCTCTGGCAGCTCCCCTGGCTGCCTTTCTCAAGAAGGTCCGCTGAGCTCTGGGATCCATCTTGGCCAGTACGTCTTTGAACTTCACCTTCAGATCGGCCTCGATCATGTGCAAGACCTCAGTATAGTTCTTACGGGCCTGTTCGATTGAGTTCTCCATGAAATCACTCGTGACGTCATTCAACTGGGCCAAGGGTGGAATCACGAAACCAGGTTCCCAGGTGCCTTCCTCATCTTCCCGCTCGAAGTCGCAATAACGGGTGGACAACTGAGAGTAGGCCCAGCCGGCCCGGTGTCGGACCTGTTCATGACTGAAGCCACGGCCGGCTCCAACAACTAGGAATCCATAGTTGATGTGTTCGGTCACCGAACCATGGGCGATACCCTTACGGTTCAGCCCGATCAAGTTGGCCAGATAGGACTGGTTTGACTTGCTGCCGGCCTTGTTGCCGAAGCTCATGTAGCAACACCGACCAAACAGTTCGATCAGGGTGGCTTCTGGCGAAACGCTCTTACCGGGTTCTCCTTCTACTTGAGGAGATCCTGGCAAATCCAAAGCGCTTGGCGTGGGCCAGGCCAGACCTTCCTTCTCTAGGAAGGCTCTGATGTTGCTGGCCACCGGCTCGGTCCTGCTCACCAAATAAACACGTGGTTTCTTGACGATTCGCATGATCTTCCTTTCGATTAGGCAGCTGTTTCTTCTTTTTCCTCTTCCTTGGGTGGCTCGGGCCAGGTTTCCAAGCCGAGGTATTCTCGAACCCGCTCCATGAGCTCCTTGTCATAACGCTTGTGCCAAGCCTTGATGAAGAACCGAGCCGCCACCTCTTTATCGCCACTGGCCAGGGACAAGTATTCACCAAAATCATGCGTGGCTCGTACAAACTCTTCTTCTTGGTCTTTATGTTGTCTGACCAAATCCCAAATATAAGATTCAATTCGGCTGTAGGCCTTATTCATGTCGTCGTATTCTTTCTTGTCGTGGTCATAGGAGGTTTTAGCTTCGTTTCGTTCCTTGATAGCACTTCTGTATTTGACGAACTCTGACTCACTGAAGAAATGAGAACTACTAACTCCAATGCTGGGATCATCATCTGGCTTGATAAATTTGTCGTTGTAACCAACATTGTAGTCGTAGTCCTCTTTAACTATCTTGTCGGAATGTTCAGCCAGGAACTCGGAGAGTTGTTTGATGAAGGCTTCATCAGTACTCTTGATTCCAGCACATGTAAAGACCTCGACGTCTCGTTTGAAAGTCGCCAGGACAGGCGGCTGAGGCTCAGAAAAGGTAAAGATTACCCCTTCCTCAGCACACTGGAGTTGGATCTGATCCTTGATTTGGTCATCGTCTAGAAGTAAAATTTCTGCATGGGTCATGTCATCGATGCGGTTCATGGAGCCTCCTAATTAGTAGTGCCTTTGGGGTGACGCCTAATGATTTTGATCAGGCCTCGAACGATTCGAGACTTGTAAAATGGTCGAATCTCAAATTCTAGCTCTCTAAGTGTATCCTTCATAAAGTTTCTTCGATGCTTCAACATAAGTTTGATGGCCATTCGGCGAAAGATCTTCTGGGTGAAAAAATGAACCTTTTCAGCTCCCTTATTGAGGACCTCGGAACAATCTACACAGACCCAAATAATCTGTCTGGGAATCAACAAGTGTGCAAAGACCTCGAGAATTTCGTAATCGAACTGACCGCATAATTGACAATGGGTGGGTTTCTTCTCTTTATCTGTCATACTGCCTGCAACTTAGGCCTGTAATTAGGGCAATTCCCGCACTTGCAGACCAGCATGGCTTCATGGACGACGCCCTCAGCGGTGGACTTTCTGGTGAGTTTAGGCTCATGATCAGCATGAGGACAACCACACTGGCAATCGGGTTTGTTAGACAATGAATTTTCCGTTCCGCTTAAAGCTAATTTGCAGCTGATGCTCACCTAAAATAACTACAACGTTCGACTCGTAGGTTGAGGTAAAATTTTCCTGTTCCAGGGCCGTGTGAACGGCTTCCCGTACCTGATCTAATACCTGGTTATTTAGTTGAATGCCTTTGAACTGCTGGACAATATCATCTCTTAGCTGATGTAATTTGACCACATCGTGATCTTCTGGAAGGATGTCTAAGTATTGAAGCTCAGTTTTCTTATCGAAACCATCCCTAAGGGGCTGTCCCCAATGGGGAAGATCCCACTGGACCGTAACGCCGGTGCCATAATCCTCGTCGATCTGTCCAGTGGTATTGAACGGGACGCCTGAAAAGGCTCGATTCGTTTTGACCAATTGTCCTACAAAGGCCTGTTCTCGGTTCATGAGCTCCTAGTCGACTAGTTGAATTTGTCGATATTATACGCTGAAAATTATATGTCGTATATCAACAATCGAGCTCTCCCACCTTTAGGGTAAATTCATTGGTAAGAAAAAGGCTGCTCGGACTGAACGTGACCCTAAGCTGGGCTTGGTAGGTACCAGGCTCAAAATCACCTTCTAAGGTGTCATAATCTGCCCTACCATTGACTGGATCTGGAAGGGCCAGGGGCCCTTTTTCAGGGTGGCCGAACACGAGCAGATCGACGGTGGCGCCGGTCAAATCAACCAAGTCACCATCTTCATCCTTGATGGTGAATTGAAATCGCTTACCAATTTCCTCTGAGAAGATCGTGAGTGTGCTCAAATTGTCACCTCAATACTGTCTGTCCTATTGATGCAAAGTTCCACACCGGCAATTCGCTCAATAAAGAGGGTCAAATCTTCTGTCTGGAAATCTTGAAACTCGGTGAGATCACCAACAAGCTCACCAGTGCCATCCATCGTACCACTGAGTTGTCGAATCCGATCGAGGTTTCCGAAAAGCTCGCCAGTACCCACGGCCTGACCAGCGATCTGAAATTTGACCCTTAGAGCTGGTGTGACATTACCAGTTCCTGTAAAGACACCGGCCAAGCCTCGCCTGACTCCCACATTTCCAATGAGGTCACCAGTTCCATCAAACTGACCGGCCAATGAGAACAAGATGTCAAGGTCACCAATGAGGTCACCGGTACCGTCTAACTGAGCAATGAGCTCTTTGGTGACGGCCAAATTGCCCACCATTTCACCGGTACCATCAGCCTGCCCGTTTAGCCCAAAGGTCATATCAATATCGCCAGCCAAGGTGCCGAGCCCGTTCAGCATGGCGGTCAAACCAAATGTCATGTCGATATCGCCGGTGAGGTCACCAGTCCCATCAAACTGACCAGCCAATTGTTTGAGGACGTCTAGACCAGCCGCCAGGTCTCCAGTACCATCAGCCTGCCCGGCCAGTTGATGATCAACGACTAGGTTTCCGGTCATCTGGCCAGTACCGTCGAATTGACCAGCCAAGGGAACATCAGCGTCTAGGCTTCCAGTCAAGAACCCAGTACCGTCTACTTGACCCACCAATTGAACGGTAATGTCGATGCCACCAGTGAGATCACCAGTCCCGTCAAACTGACCCGCCAAGGGCCTTCGCCGACCTACGGCCCCGGCGGTATTTCCAGTTCCGGTAAAGGTCCCAGCCAAGGCAAACAACATATCGATGTCACCGGTGAGGTCACCAGTTCCATCTAGCTGACCGGCCAAGGCAAACAACATATCGATGTCACCGGTGAGGTCACCAGTTCCATTGAAAGTGCCAGCTAGCCCTCTTCTAATCCCTAAGTTAGCAACGACCTCACCAGTGCCATCGAACTGACCAGATAAGGCCCTTGTGATGCCGATATTGCCTGCCATATCTCCAGTACCATCTAACTGACAGGCAATCTTGAAGTCAGCTCTGGCATTTCCGGTAGTATTTCCAGTTCCGTTACAGATAACACCAAGACCTTTTGTGATCCCAATATTTCCAGTGAGATCACCAGTACCATCTAATTGAACAATGAGACCTCGAGTTCTGTTCATGGCACCGGTTAGATTTCCAGTTCCGTCTAGCTGAACGATGAGACCTCTAGTTCGATCCATGGCGCCGGTTAGATTTCCAGTGCCATCAGCCTGACCGGCCAAAGCTTTCAGGACTCCTACATTTCCAGTGAGAGTACCAGTTCCGGTGCAGGTTCCGGCCAGGATTACGACGCCATCCACCGGAGCCTTAATTTCAACAGTCACATACGCAAATTTTTGAGACTCATCAGAGTTGTAACCAGTAGTGAAGCTGCCAGCAGTGGCGGCAGGTTTAGTAGAGCCAGCTCCGGAAGGTTGACGTTGGTTGGCTCCACCTGTTCCACTCCACTTAACGTCGAACTGTTCGGTTTGGCCGGAGTCCGGGCTCAGGTTGGGTGTACTATCCCACACGACTCCGTCAAACAGGAGGCTGCCATCTTCTTCGGTAGTATAAGTACGACTGACCGAGGTACCGAGACCCTGTGTAGTTGAGGAGGCCCCGATGGGATTTCCTTGGTTAGTGTCCGTTAGATTCATTATCGAACCGACAAACCGGGCGTTAGCTCCGATAGTTACCACCACGTCACCGGTGACCACATCAGGGGTCATAAGAAAGAACAAAGCAGCAAACCGGCCATCGTTGTTTCGCCTGACCCCGAGGGTCAAACTGTTACCATCAAAAGTTACGCTAAGTGTAGGATTGCTGATACCCGAACTAACTCGGCCCAGGACCCAAACGAGGAGAACTCGATCAGCGCCAGCCGCGACGGTATGACTTTCAGTATGACTCGAGTTGCTGGCAGCATTGTCGTATTCGGTGACCGTGCCTAGAGTCGGCATGAGTTTATCCTAAATTGAAGGTCTAAAAATAGACAAACCTGCCTAATGTCAGACAGGTTTGTCGTACACAACCATTTCACTGCTAGCAGTTCTTAGGCGAAGACGACCGTCAGGGCTCCCACAGCAAACTCCGCGGTATCATCCGTGTCAATGGTCTTAGACACGTTGAGCGGTGAGTGCATCAACATATTTCCAGTTGTCACCGCATCGAAGATCGCAAAGTGAGTCACGGTGCCCCAGCTGGCCGTCGCGGTTGGGAAGGTGATGGTCGCGCTGTTGGCGATCGTGCCTGCCGGTGAAGGTGCTCCAAACGTGATCGCCTGCCGAGCATACGAACCGGTTGCCACCTCAGTGCCGCCACCCGTATCATCCGTCGCGCTGGTAAACAAAGCCGCGAAAACGGTGGTCGGGCTGGTGAACGTTACGTTTCTAAACGTATGGTTTAGAAGTTCGTCCTCAAGAAAGTCTGTCATTTCGCTCATGAAGGGTCTCCTTTAGGGTACCAGCTAAAAATTCATTATATGACCTATGATTTCAATCACTACCACGAACCTGATCCTGGGTCAGGATGGCTAGAACAGCATCGATGCCCTTTTTGAAGCATCGACTGCTCTGATTGTTCTGGTATTCCTGAATTAGGCCAATGAGCCGTTCCTGTTCTTCAGTCCGTACGCGTTTTAGTTGTATTTCTAGCCAGGAACGAGCCATTTCGACTGAGCCGTCATCTGCTGGGGTTTCGGCCAAATGATGAAGAATTTCTTTTGCTCTAAACGAGAGAGCAGTTCTGGTCCGTGTAGTCTTCATGATTCTGGCTCCTCTGGGGCATCTGATCCTAGCTGGACCCGTTTACCGAGCCGGGTCCGGCTTCGATTACGAGCAATGTAGGACTTACGGTCCCAAATGAGGGTTTTCTCTGGGATATGGCTCTTGTCCTCAAACAGAAAAAAGACGTTTTCTTCATTGTGAATGAAATAATTGCCCAACAGGACCAAATTCTTGTGGTAGATCTTTTCATTGACGCGATAAATACAGAATTTTCTGGACCATCGTTCCTCTTCAGGATCCAACGTAAAGAAGACCATGGGTTGATGATCCTCTAAACAAACGGCTAAGAACTTGGCTTTTTTGGGTAGCTCGATTACGGCAGTATTACCACCGCTCTTTCTAGAAATATTTAGAGGATACTTATGGATCTGGTTCAATTATCTTGGGGCCTTGTCTCAACCGTCCAGCCCAAGGCCTTCGAACATCTGGCCACCTGCATCGGATCTAAAACAACATCATCTTGTTGGTTAGGTGCCCGATGATTTTTAAGAAAAAAGATCAACATGGCAGCGGTGCTGATGACCGCTTCGGTGCTGAGGCCGCTAGCAGCGTCCTTGGCTAGGACTGGAAAGAGCTTGGCGTAACCACCATGAATTTGAGCGGCAAACATTAGGATCTGCTTCATGGTCTCATCGGTAATCTTAGAGTTGGATTTCTGGTCGTTCATAAACTTGACAACCTGGGTTCCTAATTCTAGGGCCAGGGGCTTGGTATCATCTACGCTAAGGTCTTCACCTATCTTCGACTCCATCAAGATGCGGCAAAGGTCTCCGGTGAGTTCATCTGGAATTTTGATCTGGCTCATGCCACCTTTTTATGCTGTAATTTTGTACATGGACACCCCGTCAAAACGCACCGTCCTTCATCTAGATGGGCAAATTCTGAATGCCGACAGTTCTGGCACCAGACTTGTTTATTTTTCTTGGATCGTCTCAGGTGGTCAATTATGACGGTATTATACGCAGAAATTCGTCTAAAGAAAACCTATCCTTTTTCCTCCCAACGAGCTAGCACTTCCTGACGTCTGGCCATGAGGTTCGCAATTTCAGGAATGAAAATCATCTCGATGGCCTCATCATCAAGATCGAGCTGCATGCAATGCTGAATAAATTCTTTCAAGGCTGGTCGTTTCTGTAAAAATCGAACCATTCCGCTTGACACCATTGGTAGATCATGCATAATGCTATTCAACAGAAGATTAGGTGTTTGAGGATCTAGAAGCCTGGCCATTCGTTGCAACACCTTCATGGTGGGCAGGCTCCGACCAGTTTTCATCTGGTAGATGTAACTTCGAGTGATCTTCAATTTTCTGGCCAAGGCAGCATCGGTGCTGAGGCCCAAATCAAACTTTACTAGCTGGAGCCATCTCGCAATGGGCACCTCATATTTGGGCTTGGGTCCATGGACCCTGCCCTCGACTGAATACTTTCGGGTTCCATCCTTCTTCTGGCCCCGAAAGAAAAGTGTGGAATCACCTCTAGTTCCAACTTTCTTCTTCATTAGTAGTTTCTCACCTCCCAAATGATCATGGCTTCGTTGAACATGCCGACGGGTCTGGAATACACGCTGAATTCAATGACTGGGTTCTGGCTCAGATCCATCGTTGGATTGAAATCCTCCAAGATCTTCTCAAGAACTCGATAATGATGTGGCCCAATCAGACCCAGCAGCTGGACCCGGCTGATTTCAGCCGAGCTCTTCTGCAAGGCAAACCGCATGGGCGTCTTTTCAAACGTGACCCTGGCCCATTCTCCGTTGTATTCTCCTTGGACCACAATCGCATCATCAGGTGCCTGTTCACTGATCTGGATCCAGCTAGGATCCCAGTGAGCTGGTAGATGCGTCAAAAATCGCACCATTTTCTCATTCGTAAAACAGCGAAAGAAACCACCTCCAGCCACCTTGGTCCTGGCACAGAACATCTTGGTGCTGGGAAATTCATGGGCCCGTTTCAAGAAGTCAGTCACCGAGAAGTTCTGTGTGGTGTTGAAGACCTCCATAGCCTGAATCTTGTACCATTCCCGCTTGTTTCTAATCTTCACTATCAGCTCCTAATCCACAGGCTCGTTGAAGGCGAAAGACCTGTTCCCAATCCAACCAATATCTGGTGGTGTCGTAGGTATTCGAGTCCAACCCACCCGTAAAGGTGATGTGCTCAATGCAGCAGGCCCCGGTCTTAGGATCCACCTCGGCCAACCGAAGGAAATACCCACCACGAACTTGCAGCCTTCCAATGGTGATCGTGTAGTTGGCCGTGAAAACAGAACCGATGGGCAGCTCCCAGATGAAGCGATCTAGCATGGAATTATCCACCCAGATGCCATCGCCTAAGATGTAATCGGGCTTGTCAGTCAACAGCGTGAAAGGACCCAGGAAGCGCCCTACCCATTTCCTTCTTATAAAGAAGAGCCAAGCTATTGAGCCCAACAACTCTAATGCTGAGAGTTTGTCGAATCAACCAACACAGGAAGTATAGGTCTGGGATGTTCTTGATTCTGAAGGCTTCTTCCACCCAATGAACATCCACCGAATGATCTGGTACCAGGCCGGCATGACCTGTCACACAATCCACCACCAGGAACCCGTCTCCTTGAACGGTTCCTAACTGTCCAACTGAATCTAGATCAGTATCCTTGAAGCGACAGGCCAGGATCTGATAGTTGGTGCCAGTTCCTGGCTCAATGCTGTATCGTTTCATGCCGAAGACCGGTACAAATTGTGATTCGACAATTTCCTTGGTCATATATTCCCCGTTCGTTGATCGAGTTTCTTCTGCCATCTGCCTTTGGCACGTATTACTTTACCCAAATCCTTTTCAATTTCTTTCCGCGTCTTTACCAAATGCTTTATTTCCATTGATAACAGCATCACTTTACGTTTGGCTGTACCAATCTTCAATATTTGAGCCCTACTTTGCTTTTTCATCTTCTCTCCTTTGTCGGCTTAGTTGGTCCAGGGCATGGCCGGAAAGTCTCGTTGAGCCGGACAGCCCCTCCGTTCAGCCTGCCTGGACCTGTATTCCCCTCAGATCGTCGTTTCCACCCATCATCTGGGCTAAGTCGTCCACGTCTTGATTCCAGCCTTCGCTGTATACTTCCCCGTTCTTACGAGGTTTCTTTTCGGGTTGCTTCGTTGGATTGTCCATGTGCTCTCCTTGTTGGTTAGTTGTTTGCCTTGTTGAACGCTGCTTCTAACTGGCTGATTAATTCAGCCGGACCTTTCACAATGACGTTCCAGATCGCGTTGGCGTGCGTGACATTGCCGCTGTCAAATTCCACCATGTGAACCGAAACGTCTAATATTGGGCGGAAACGCTTCCATCCCAACAGTTCTTTGATTTCCTCCTTTCCATCCTTGATTGCTCGGTTTACATCATCTCGAGCTCCATCAAAGGCAACCTCGACGGCGTTGTCATAATCATCGTTAGGACCTTGCTTGAAATAGTCCTCAGCTGGAAGTCCGACATCAAAAATGAAACAAGCGGCCATTACTTGGCCGCTGATTTCAAGATCTGTTCTGCCCGACGCGTTGCTGCAGTTATTCCCTTATAGAATCCCACGAGTTCTAGGTAATTCGCTGGAAGTGTGGCATTCTCATTAGCCCGGTTCTGATCTTTCTTTGCCCGGATTCTCAGCACCTTCAGTTCGTGTACGATTTTCTCTGCTTTGGTCATTCCGTTCTCTCCTTGTTGGGTGGTTTTGTTCGCGTTGCTCATGAGTAGATAATACCTTGGATGCCTTCATGTGTATACTAAAGAATTGTACATTATAATGGATCTAGAGCCCATATAGAAGCATTCTACAGGAGGCCCTAATAGGATGTTAGCTAGAGGCCTTAAGAGTCATTCTACGGAATAACAGCCTGAAAACTTTATCTATGAGAATTTGATCACCTAGAGCCAATAGGGATCAAAGTAGCACCTTCGTAAACTATTGTTCTTCTATGTATCCTTCCTGGGTCTCTGCCACCACCATTTCCAGCCAGAGCTGAGGGCAACGTCAGCTTTATCGCGGAGACGCCACAGATGCCTTCTATTGGCCTGGTATGGCTTTCGATGGATCTTACCTGTATCCAGCGTCAGAGGATGCTGTTCTAGGTGCTTGATGAGCTCACAGTAGGCCTTTGGGTTCAGGTTCTGGCAGGACAGGTCTGGCGTCCAGAATTTACCGGCCTGGCCAGGATATGGCCAACACCGATCATTTAGCTGAATATCGTAGTAAGGCATGGGTCCACAAGGAATCGGCGGGTTCCAACCCTTAGGGATTCTGTTCACCGGAATGTGTCCAAAGCCTGCTTCCTTCAACCAACTCTTGATACCGGTCTTTCTGGTGCTCCAGATGAGGATTTTCCAGTCGAGATATTCGACCAGGCGGAGGAAGCAAAGAGCCCCTGGAATAGGTTTACCGATATGGTGACGACCCCGCCATTTATCAAATTGGGCCAAGGTCCCGTCAAAATCTACCAGGATCCTAGGACCGTTCTTTTCCCACTGTTCTATGGCATTCAAGATAAGTTCACCTGTCCTGTTGTTCATCATTAAAAAAAGATCGATCGGGCGCAGCGTCCGAAGCTCCCCAGCTTGGACGTCCCAACTGCCTGCGCCAGACGAAGGAGAGAAATCTCGCCTGGTCCATTGCTGGCCACCGATCGATCTGCCCTACCACTGCTGATCAAATTGTAAGCGCTGCCTCATGCTTCTCGATGATCTGGCCACCGAGCTCTTCTAACATGAACTCCTGGGGTTTGCCCTGGAAGCTCTGAGCCGCGTGGGTCACGGCCCTTTGCACATCTAGGAGAGTTTCTCGTCCAGCCTGCAAAGGCTGGTAACCTGCTAAGATCTCATCCCGAATCTCATCCGTCATACCAGGCAACTGGACGATCGAATCAACAGCCTCGCTGATCTTCATCGGGATCTCATCCAACCCCTTCATCTTCTTTCCCTGCTTGAGGAAAAGATCCGGACTAAACGTGTTCATGACAATGTCCCGGACCTTCAAGAAGATCGTCTGATTGATTTTCTTGTAGGTGTCGGTGCTGAAGTATTCTTCTCCTTCAGCCAGTTCCTGACCCAGATGGGTCTTGGCGAGGTTGACGCCCATCCAGCAGGTATTGTCACAAATGGCCTCATAAAGACCTCCCATGACATTCAGACTGCCAAACCCGGTCTCGCTATTCCTGATTCTGATGGCTGGGAATACCCAGTGACCACCATCATCCTGACCGTCGGCCTGTTGGAACCAACCACCTTCAGGTTTGTCCGACTCCTCGGTACGGCCAGCATAAACGAATTGCGTGCCGCCACCGTCACCCTGCTTGTTTTCCTGGAATCGATGCTGTACCCCAGCATCCAAATTGTCCAGATTCATGACCATGCTGGGGTTGACGAAGCAGACATCCAGGAACTTGGGGTTCAGGCTCCAGTTGAAGCACTTGGCACCAAGGGCCCAGTTTTTGGACTGTCCGTCCACTGGTTTTCCCGCATCCTGAGTGGCCTGAGCAGCGGTGGTAAGCACGTCTAGATGGTCGATGGGCCTGTACCGGTTAGACAGGACAGCTCGAACCTCATCCTTGGCCAGGCGAACGAGCCGTTTCTTGTTTCGCTTGGCTTCTTGGTCGAACCACCAATTGACGTTCTTACAGAGAAGAGGTTTGGCCTCACCTCTCATCCGCTGGTAGTATTTCCCAGGGATGCCGAGCCTTGGATACAGCAGCTGATGGACCTGATCCTGGATACCGAAGAGCTGACCTGGCTTCTCACCATGAGCCTTGATCTGAATTCCAAGAGCCGGATCCTCCTGAACGGTCATCTCCAACAGTGCCGAAGGAACCACAATGTCCCTGTAATCCTTCCGGGCCTCCTTCAGATCCTGCACCAGCTCTGGTATGTCCTTCAATAGGCGTCTTGACATGGTACTCTCCTTTGTTGACTAGTTGGGAAGGGCCCAAATGAGCCCCTTTATTTATGGCATTATTATACGTAGAAAATTCAGGGATGTACACCCGAAAATCAGGACCTGGCTAGTTTGAGCGGTATTTCTTTACAAGCAGATCGACAGCCTCTCGGTGCATGTCTGAGATGCTACGATGCTGCTTCTTGGCCAAGGCCCTGAGATGGCGATCCTGGGCCTCGGAAAGATAGGCCTGGACCACCTTAAGGGATTGTCCTTTATAGAGCTTAGGTCTTCCAGCTGACTTTTTTGCAGCGACTTTTGGCAAGTGTTTCTCCTTTATTATACCCTTATTATAGCAACTTATTACTCATCAGCAACCTCTTCCTCATGAATTTTGACCACCACACAGGCCAGGTTGGCCATCGGCACAATGATGGTTTCCTCCTTATTCTCAGCCAGGAAGAAGGCCACATTTTTCTCAGCGTAATTGGCGAGACGTAAACGAATGGTCTTCTGGGCCGACGGCAAGTCTTGAGCTGGTAAAGTCGTGCTAAAGGTACGTCCATCCCTGGTCGAGATAATCAGATCAAAATCAACCATGTTCTGCCTCCAGTTCGGTAAACCAAGCGCCATGCTGCTTGGTATCTTGTTGATAGCCCCAAATCCATTTGAGGCGTTTCCGTTTACGGCCTGTTCTGATCTTTCTGGCCACCTGCCGGTCGGTGCCAGGCCCGGCAATGATGGCTGTAAAGACCCACTCATCTTTCCACTGAAATCTCTTCGCGTAATCATACGTCATCCAGACCGTCAGCTGCAGGTTGAACCGTTCATCTTGGAGCTGTTCCTGCCACCAGGGTGGTTTCTGCTTGAGAAGTCTCCAGAGATGGGGACGGCGCCAGATGACCCCAAGGGCCGTTCTTCGTTGTAGTTCTCCTATACCATGAGACCAATACTTCTGATCCGTATCGTTGACCCCATTGATGAAACCACTCCCGTTTCTGAGCTGTGGCAGCACCAGGTCATAGAGAAGATTAGTGCCATTAGATAGGGGCAGACACAGCTCCATCAGGTGCTGTCCTAACCGTCTGGCACCAGCTTTAGATATCCGGCCAGGATCTGGACGGTTGATCGAACGATAATACCCTCTCATGCTGTTATGACTTCTCTGGATGTAGCTGGTCAGGTACGGCAGCTCAACATGTTCTCTCTTTAGGCTCGGTGCTTGGAGCTGGGGCGGCCAAAAACAGACGAGGAAGAGCCACCCATAAATGGCTCTCCTTGATAAAAGCAGAGCCACCCCCTGCTTGAGTTGTAAACCCAACTGACCAGCCTTGTCTCGAAAAGTTCTACCGCTGCGGGGCGTAGTTGCCGGGCCATCTCCGCCACCTGGTTTCGTGGAACTGATTGGATCGCCATAATCATGTAGCCGGTGTCCTTGATCGTCAGTAATTTCCATGATAGAGCTCCTTTCGCCTTCACAAACTGAAAGCCACCCTCCAACATCCAGGTGGCGGGTTCAATTTCTTCGTGCGACTTCTTGAGGGCTAAGAGATCTTCCTGGTCATAGGACCAATTCTGGTCCTGGACAGGATTAGGGGAGTGCGATTCCTTCGGTTTCGGCTCGAAGTTCTTCTCTGAGTTCTTCTTGGAATTGAGGGTCATGAGCAGGATGTTCCTTCCGATACCAGCCACGGGCGGTACGATGCCCATTAGCATGGAGTTCGGCCAGGACCTGGGACAACACCTTCTCTAGGTCCTGACGGCCAACGGATTTGGCTTCAATGATAAGATAGCTCAAGGCTTGTGTTTCTTCTTCCGACCAGTCTCTCTGGCCTTCGGCTCCAGGTCTGGATCATTGACATATGCCGTAACCTGATTACTGCTGACTGAAATGCTTCTGGGTTTAAGACCCTTCTCTTCTAGAATCTCTTCCATCCGTTTCCGGGCAGCTGGCACGTTGCTGCATTCCTCGGTCACCTCAAAGATGGGCTTTGCATACGCCGACGGCTGGGTAATCCCTGTCGTCTCATCTTTCAATCGAATGATCTTCTGGGCCTTAAACAGGATCTTAGCCATCAAGCTCTCCTTTCAGAAAATAAAGGTATATAGTCTGGGCACTCATTGGGTGGTTTCTCTAGAAACTCACACTGAGGCAATTTGCCCAAACCTTCCCTTCTAGTTTCAGCTAGGCACATCGTGCCTTTCAAGAATCGACACACATTGCTGATCTGCACCTTGGTCCAGAGCTCATTTAGGAAGCGCAGCTCTGAGCTAGACGGCATGACCGACTCATCTCTCCACCTAATCCTGATCTGATGGATCCGGACCCGTTCATGCTCCAGCACGTCTTTATTCTCAATAAGCGCGTCCAACTGCTCGTCAAGATCCATGTCACCTCAAATGCTTATCAGCTAGGTCTCCTAGCCATTTCTTCATAGGAGCGCTGAGATAGAGCCTGTCTGGGTTCGCCTGAAGCCGTTCTGCCAGACTCTCCACAAATTCCTTGCTCTTTCCATAGAGGCGCTCATAATGCTCCTCATATAAATCCATAATTATCTTAGTCCAATATTTGTGATCCTCCTTAGCCCCTTCATCATCCAACATGAGGTGTGGGTCAGTTTCAACCATTTTGTTCCTTTGATGGCCAATCAACAGCCTCAGCCCAGTTAGTTTTGCTTTGTTTCATGTCCACAAGAATCGGTACCTTGAACTGCGGAAAGTCTTCCATGATGTCCTTGATCTTCAGCGCGACCTTTTCTTGGTCCTCTAGCTTATCCGACAGCTCAATGTCGAGCTCGTCATGGATTAGATTTAGGATCTGGCCCACCCTGAAGCCACGCTCCGCACTGATCTGATCTAAGTAATTGTAAACCGCCACCATGGCTGTCTTTAGAAGACTGGCCGCACATCCCTGGATCAAACGATTCACCCCAACATAGCTCTTGTCCAAAGGCACATAATAGACACGGCCAAAAGCATCCTTGACATAGCCGTGACTGACAATTGCACCATCCCTCCGAATGATACGCTGGGACAGAACGGTCTTTACCGACTGTTGAAGACTAGCAATTCCCGGATGTGCCGCATGGTACCGGGCCAGGAAGGTTCTGGACTGACTCGTCGACCATCCCGTCATCATAGCCAACTTCTTGATCCCAGCCCCATACACAGACGCAAAGTTTACGTTTTTAGCACCAGGCCTCGGAATTCCAAGCTCATCCGCAATCTGTTGATGAATGTCGAAACTAGCATCATCAACGTAACCTTTAATCAAGGTCGGATCCTGACAATAATGAGCAAAAAGCCGGTACTCGATCTGGCTATAGTCATAACGGTAGCTGGTAAAGTCAGGCCTGCAAATGAAGACCTCTCTAACCGCGCCCTTGTCACCTCTTGGAATGTTCTGAAGGTTGGGTCTAGAACTGCTGAATCTGCCAGAGGTCGTGCCAACCTGATTGAAATTACAATGGATTTGATTCTGGTCAGATAAGTGCTCTGTCAACCCCACTAGAAACGTCTTATAGATGGTGCTGAGTTTTCTGTAGTCTCGAATTTTTGTCACCAAGGGATGGTCATATCTAGACAGCACATCATCATCCACTGAAACATTGCCCTTGGCGGTGGTGGCATCGACTGGTTTCTCTAAGCTGAGCACGTCCCACAAAAGGCCAGCCAGCTGAGACGGACTTCTGGGATTGAACGTAGGCACCTGTGTTTCGTCCCTGATCTCATCCAATAGTTTATCAAGATCCACCCTGGCCTTATCTCGAAGCTCCACCAGGCGGGTCACGTCTAAGAGGACACCACGAAGTTCCGTCTTGGTCAAATGCTGCATCAGCTCCACCTCCAACTGATACAGATTTTCACAGGTTTTCCGGATACGCTCCCGCATCTTGGTATGCAGCGCCAAGGTAAATCTAGTATCTGTCTGGGCGTACTGACCCACAATTTCGATATTGCCTTCAGCAATATGGGCCATGGGTGGATCTTCCTTCTTCTTTTTATTTGGATCCACAAACCGGGCCAGATGATCCATGAGGGCTGTCTGATCCTCAGGCTCTTCTCCTAGCTCTGTCTTACACAATTTCTTGAGCCCTAATTGGCCCTGATGATTGTCCTGCAGCAACAAATGGGCCATCAGAATGGTATCATCAATGTGCTTTGGAAACCGAACATTGTCAGCCGAGAACATCATGAGGTCAAATTTGCCGTTATGAAATCCGACCCAGCCTAAAAAATCCCGAAAGAAATCATCCACAGCCTGCACACCGCCTTCAAGATTTTTCTGATTGATATGTCTGACTGGTACGTAAAAGTTGAAACCGTCCAATGCTGAAAAGCTGAATCCGCAGATCCTGTTTCCCTTATGCACATGGAGACCATCCGTCTCAGTATCACTCGCCACCACTTTCTGATCCATGAGTCTTTTCATGGCCTTCTCGAGGGTGGCAGAGTCCCGAATGATGTTGTAATCGTGAAGCTCAGGTGAAGTCAATACGATCCTCCCAAGGTTGAATTTGGGCCAAACGTCCAACTTTGTATCCAAAAGTTTCAGGATGTGACCAATTGACACGTGAAATACCAGATTGAAAACCATGATGCTGAATAAGTACTAATTTCGATTGTGTCAATTGTTCAATTACGGATTCAGAACCAGGGTACAATTCAGCCACAACAATGCGTTTTATGGAACTGTTTGCGACAAGTTTCACGCAATGAATGCAGGGACTCACTGTGACATACAACGAATGAAGGTCGCCGGTATCCATCACCTGCAATAAAGCATTGGTCTCAGCGTGGGTGGCAAGACAACTGTCTAGATTGGTTCCACTTTCAGCCTTAGCACCAGGACATTCATGACCTTCGTTGCAGTGAGGAGCACCCTTGGGGACACCGTTGTACCCGGTGGCTCGAACATGGCCACGTCTATCCACAATGATGGCTCCAACCTGGCGGCGAACACATGTGGCTCTGGTGGCCACCAAATGAGCCAATTGCAGGAAGTAGGTGTCCTTATCAGGTCTTGGCAAGATCTGCTTTCCGTTGTTTTCGGGCCACATTAGAATCAATCTGAAATTCAGCAAAAGGTGGCGGCAACAATGTCGGATTCATTTCTTTACGAGCTCTGGCAATCTGAGGAAAATCAGACCATGGTGCGAATAATTTCATCGAAAACACACGTGGCCAGGTCTCACCTGGCCCTGTCCAAACTCGTTCAACTTCATCTCTAAGAAAATGACGACCCGAGAACGAAAATATAGATGAAGCTGGTTGTCCAATTGCTTCGCTGGTTTTTCCAACTAGATGATTCCAAGTGCCTTGACTTCCAGGGCCTAAACCTCTGGGCTGATCCTGAAACCACTCAATATGAGGAAGATCTCTTTCATAGATGTGCATGCTTCCTGTCAGGTGATGGTATTCTCCAACAGGCATATCGATAGCCGAAGCCACGACCTTCTGAATCGTGGTGAAATTGTACCAATCGTACGGGACCCCTAACCACAGATCGTTGCTTCTCATATAAACTACCAAATCCAGTTTCCCATTGCTCTGCAGAAAATGAAACATCACCGTGCAAGGAGTATCCTTACTAGGCATTGGATTTGGTCGCCACAAGGTCAAAACAGCCTGACGACTATCTGGATCTTTCTTGAGAGTCTTGATGAGTTGACTAATCTGATCAACAAGTCTAGGCCCGTAAGCTCCATAAAAGGTATGACCATCATCACTGAATTTAGTGATATTCTTGTTATACCGTTCGATGAATTTGACGTCAGAGCTGCCTGTGATCATCCAACAGAACTCCATGGCCATGAAATAATAGTTGAGGCAGCGAGAAGGATGACTAATGATGTTTAGGTTCGGGTTCTTAATCGTAACCCCAAACGGGCGCAATTCTCGGCAAGCAAAATTTCTAGGATTTCGTTTCTCACCATTCTCTAAACAGAGATACAAGGCCTGAGTATAAGCCTCATCTACGGTCTCACAAATGATCAAGAGAACCTCCATGGAAGATCTGTCTCAGCATGCGAATGTATCCGTTTCGGTTGGCAGATTGGAACCGTTTCCAATATTGCGGATGCGGCAACGAATAGATCTCAGGATATTTCTTATCCTCTGGAAGACAGCGTCGAACTCGTTTTGTAGCATTCTCACCAAGACAAATGATCGCGCCTGGGCACAGAAATGCCAATTCCTTCTTGGTAAAAAACCGACCATCATCCTTACGGCTATTCGTGATATGAATGAGCGCCCATGGAGCGTAAGCATCCTCAAGAACTTCTCCTAACCAACGACTGGATCCACTATCAGTAAAAAATGGATAGGGAAGACCTTTACTGGTTCGTTTGTTTCGGACGTCTCCTACGATCAAAAATTGTGGTGTTAGCGTACCGATGCCACCACCCTTGATATGCTTAAAATAATCACGGACCTTAGGCCAACGATCCACCCAAGAATGTCCATCCACCAATTCTTGAGGCATGGTGCTTCTTGCATCCATAGATTGGATCCCTGATGTTTTGAAAATTTCTACATACTTGGCTCGAATATCCCACAATACGCCAAGAGCCTTTTTGACTGGAAATTTCCTGAGAAGTTTATCGGGTGGTTTCTGAGTCTTGTACCGCTTCTCCATTACCTGCCACACCTCACTGACATGGAGCTGTCTCGCCCCATACGTGTTCAAGAAGAGCTCCAGCCGGCGCTGATCCCACATGCTCAACCTAGATCCACCTCTAAAGATGGGCCCGTAGACCTGTTCTCCTAAATAGTGTCGATCCAGAACGATGGTACGGCCCTTGAGATATTCTTTCGCAGCCTTCTGGCTTGCCTTTAGATAGGCCCGAAACAGATCACCCTTTTTAGGAGGTCCGGTATGACTAATCCGAGCTCTCTTATGGCCCTCGATGAGTTTCATGGCAAACGTCGATTTGCCGGCCTTATCTGGACCCTCTAAGATGTAGAAAACCGGTTCTTTAGGCAAGTTGGAACTGCCAGATATTGTTGCGGCTGGCTTCAGGATAAAGAGGGGCCATGATCGTACTCAAAATCTCTTTGTCATAGTATTTCTTCAGCTCTTCCATAAATGCTAAATGTTCTGGTTTCATCACCTTTTTTATAACAGTGTAACTAGCAAACGTACCAAAAACCTTGGTAATTTTGAAACCAGCACCTTCGATGGCTTCTTTAAGTTCTTCCCGTTCCCATTCATGAATATGATTCAATGCTGCTCGACCATTAAAACAAGGTGTACTCAACAAAATTGTGGTTTTCTTCTTAGCAACTTGGTGAATATTAGTCAAAAGTTTCAACCCATCAGGTTTTCGCATATGCTCAATCATTTCAAAATTTGTAATGAAGTCCCAATCTTCATCTCCTACAAGTTCAGGATGGTCAATAAATGATCCATCAATCAATCTCACCTCGAGCAACTTGTTGCTGTGTGGTCCTTTATATTTTTTCAAATTCAAATCAATGCCACAATAAAGACTTGGCAGATGATTGACCCATTGTCGCATACCACGAACAGATGACAACAATGGAAACCGTCGTCCACAACCAATGTCTAAAATCTTCGCCCCACGAGTAAGTGTTCTCGCAGCGTAGCTCCAACGAAAACAGTGCGCAATATAATCACGATGAATCTCAACACGGCGATGGAGAGTTGGATCAGGAATCCTCAAATCTGTGGTATCAAATCGCCTATTTTCATCTCTAATAACCATCAGTATTTGTCCTCCTGGCGTTGTTGGTTTTGTTTTTGCTTGTCCAGATACAGCCCGACAATTTCTTCAGGACCAATCCCGTGAATCATGCAGATATTCACGAAGAAATGAAGGATATCCGACAACTCATAGGCCAATTCTCCTCGATTGATCGGATCCTGTTTTGTCTTCCAATCCTTCCACGGAATCCACTCTGTCACCTCGATCGCCTCAGCAATCAAACAGAAAAGATGGTGCTTGGTCCGTTCGGTTTTTACCGCTTCAGACCATTCAGAAGCCTTCCGAATATGGGGAAGATCTGTATGCTCCTTTTCGATCTTATCCTGGAGCTCCGCTTGTTTCTGGAAAATCAACCGAAGCGAATCCCCAGGCACCAACTCATGCCTAGGGATTTCGCCTCGGAAGCAGCGAGCGTTCTTCACTGGTTAGGAAAGATCGCCCTTTTTGAACTTGTTGCGATACCAGGCCGCGTGGTTCTGATTGAACGCACTATCAGGAAATTTCTCTTTGACCTGGTCGATGAGATTCTGCGTATCGATGTCCGGCTTGTTGCTGAGGATCGTCACCACCAATGCCCTGATCGTATCCCCACCCTTCTTACGGCCACGATTACTCCCTGGCTTTTTGGAAGCCTTGGGAACAGATCCCTCTTCTGTCATGAGCTTCTCCACCTTTCCGATGATACCATCAATGAGACCAGCCCGGTCTACACCAGACGCGGACTCAATACCATGAAGATTCCGCCAGGTGACCCGAAGCTCCTTCTCGCTCCGTTTCTTCTGGCGATCCTTAAACTGCTCAAACTCAGTTTTATTCTTTGGAATTTTCAACGCCATACAGGTCCCCTCCTTTAGTGGGCTAGTTGATAGTTTCAAATTTTACCAATTGAGACAATATTATACCCTGAAAATCCAATCCTGTACACTCAGATCTCGGCCTGCTGGCTCTTGGCCAGAGACTGGCTTTCGGACACGTCTGGGGCCACTTTGCCCTTAAGGCTGAGTTTCTTCTCTTTTAAGAACTGGATGAACGCAGGTGTCTTGATCAGAAGGCTCCCCTTGATGCGTTTCAGACACCTCTGCCGGATCAGGAAGCTGGCCAAATCTCTGGCCTCCACCCGCTCAATATTGGCGAAAAGCTCCAAATCTGCCAAGCTGAAATACTGGTTGTCGAGAAGGGTCTCTGCCATGTCTGAGTGCAGCTCAGCGAATTTCTTGACCACCGCATTAGGATCCTTCAGGGTCTCCTCAGAGAATTTGTGTCGGCTGTAAAGATCATAGGACAAGCTCTCTTTAGAATAAACCTGGTCTAAATAATCACAGATAAACTGCACGTGGGCTGGTTCCACCAAAACCTTCTTATCATCTGGTGAATTGTGAAGTCTGGCGGCCAGGGCCGCCGCCAATTTGGCCAATTTGATTCTCTGCTCAGCCGCCTCCACCAGCGGAATGGACGGGTGATAGCGTTTACCGAACTCCTTGGCTCTGGTCAAGCAAAGGGTCGTCGCCTCATCGGTAAAGATCACATCGTCTGGTCTTCTGCTCCAGGCCCACAAAACCAAATCATGGCACCGTTGAGACGTATACCGATGCTCAACCTTCCGGCGTGACTTGGTCTCCATATTGATCACATCCACATCAACCTCATTCGTCGCTACGGTCACACAAAAGTCAAAACGAGCCACGTCCTCTGGGCGTCCAATGAGCTCGGTCACCGCTTCCACCCCAGCGTTATAACTTCTCAAGGGCCTTGGTTTTCTTGGGTTGCTCATCCAGATTAATCTGGTCCTGGCAGCTGTTTGTTCTCTCTGGATCTTGGTGATGGTGGCGATTCCTTCAGACCGGACTCCCGACATATCAGCAATCGCTTCAGGTGCCAAACCCGAAACCTCATCAATTCCGACCAGGCGACGGTTTTGCAGCGGAATCAGACCCCAGGTGATGCTCCAAGTTTTGCCCATGATCTGCTGCATTCCACCGATCAGCCCGGCAAAACTGGCATTTTCCCCTGTACAGAATTCCCCGGCCCGGTAATGTCTCATCAGGTTCCTCAGCGTCTGAGTTTTGCCACAACGGGCATCACCCAACACTAGGATTTCTACCCATCCCTTTTGAAGCATGATCCCGTTGAAGCGAAATCGAAGGATCGAATGGTAAGCCAGATCTAATGCAAACAAAAGGTCCTGACGACCGTAGGTATGGGTAACGTTGAATTCTAGATCGTCATAGATCTCACCGAGTTTCCGTTTGATCTTCTCGGTTTGATCCTGAAGCTCCGATTTTGGCATTTTTTCTCCGTTGATAACGCTCTTTCCAGTATGCTGGATTCTTTGTCCTAAATTTTTCCTGGCTCTTCTTTGTTTCCTGGGCCCGCTGAGCCCGATATTCCCTGTAGTACCGTCTCACCTCAGCAGGATCAGCCCAGTCAATGTCTGCCTTTCCAGAATCCCTAGGCCTGCCAGGACTCAGCACCCGTTTATTATCTGGGCATCCCTGACAATTCGACACTGGCAACTGACAAATCTCTCCACGAACAATCCAATGGAGACATCTCGTCTGCATCCACGCAGGCGGCACGTAATATCTGCACCCACCACAGAGCTTCCTGGTCGGCCTGGTGACGGTACCATACGCGCAGGTCCCGTTTGAACAGGGCAATGGTTAGACCTTTGCCTCTACCTCAAATACCTGACGGTCTGGCAATGTTTTTGGAACTGGTTTGTAAAGGTCAATGCTATCCTGTTTCAATTTGGCTTCATAAATGAGAATGGTCGTGCTTTGGTTCCTAGGATCTGGCAATGCCAATCCTTTAATCGTGTAGGCCTGATTCAGTTCCAAACCATGCCCTAGAAAGAACACCGGTCGTAAGGTGTACCGTTCGTCCTCATCATCAATCGTTTCATCTAAATCTGGAATCACCCTAACCGCCTCGATGTTCAAATGCTCTGGCACCTCAATGGTCGGTTTCGGACACCTCGCCACGATACCCGCAGCCCGGCGAATGATCTGATCCACCTGGTGCTTTTGAGCTCCTATGAACTCAAGCACCTCTGGGGTAGTTTCATCAAATCTGAAATCAAGCTGGCCACCCACGGCTGCCAAACCACAAAATTTGCATTCTGGACGGCCCATCTCACAGGTCCCTTTTATCAGACCTGGCACCATAAAGGGAGCTAGATCCTTACCTGCAATATGCAGGCTGATCTGGAGACGACGATAGGCATATTGTTCATGACCAGAATCAGCCAGTTGAGCATCTAGAACCTCTTCATCAATGACACGCCTAGATGGTCCTTGTGGGCTGAAAAACGGTGTCTCCTGAATCAGCTTGTCAAAATCATCCTTGGTGTTCTTATGGAATAAGAAGAAATCAGAAAAGTCCGCACCCTTGGGTTCCTCAAAAGGCAGCTGTAAAACCTTTACACTTTTAGCCACTGCCAAAAGACTGCTCGCTATCTTGGTGGCGCCAGCGATGCCCGCCGCATCATTATCATAGCAGACGACCAGGTTCTTCTTGACAAATTGTGGAAGAAACTCACGCTTCCAAGAACCAGACCCACCCGTCGTGGTCATGGCCGGATATCCGTACTGCTGGGCCAAGAAACAATCCCACTCACCCTCAACCAACAAAATCCAGTCTGAAGCCTCATTCGTCGGAAGCGGAAACAGACGGACCTCTCCATGACCTGTTATGTTCATCATTTTCTTATGACCCTGGGCATTTCGGTCATACCGTCTGATATTGACCAACTTGCCATCCTCGTCATATATTGGAATCAGAATCCGCTCAGCATCAAATCCTAATTTGTATTTCTCGATGGTTTCCTTGGTCAACCCCTTATTGGTGGTCAAATAACTCATGATTGTTTCACTTCGAAGAAGAACTCGATGATACGCATTGACCAACGATTCGTCTAAGGCTGGTCCTCCTGCCACCGCTGCGTCTGTCGGATTAGCGAGAAGGCTCTCGAACATCTTTCGATTGCCCTTCTTCCCACAGTGCGCAGCATGGCAGAGGAACAGACCTGTTTGGACATTAACAGAGAAACTAGCAGAGCTGTCCTGATGAAAAGGACAGTTTGTGCCTACTTCCCCGGTGTCCGACACCTGCGACGGGTCAAAATTAAGACGCGCCGCATAGAAACTTAGATGTTGGAAATCAGATGTCATTCCGAGCCGGTGCCGACGGAGCTGAAGAATTACCTTCAGCATCCACTTCGACTTTGACGTTCTCGAACGTATGGGCTAGCTTCTTCGCTTCCTCATACTCGGCCTTGTCCTGAATGAATCCTCTGGACGAGACCTGGAAGGTGAAGTAGGGCTGGCCTTGTTTGTTCTTGGACGCCACCACCGACAACAAATACTTCCCGGCGTAAATGGGATAACCACCTTTGCCTAGCAACTGAGCCAAACTGATAAGATCTTTTCCAGCCTTGATCTTGGTCCGCTCAAAGCTCAGCGCCATCGGCATCCCATTGACCAAACTAGGGAAGTTCATGTACAGCGTGCATTTAGGCTGTTTTTCGTCTTCGTCTTCAGTATCGTTATTCCAGTCCTTCAGCACACACTCTGCACAACTAGCAGTTGCCTTGCCTTCCGCTGTTTGGCCTTTTGGCGAACGAGCCGTTCGTCCGTCCACGGCAGTACAGATCTGACCACCGCCTTGTTTTGGATCTTTCCACATAATCCTGCTCTTGAAAAAACCGAGCGGGATAAACTGCACCTTCTCACCGAACTTCAGGTTTGGATCAGCCGAATGGACGATGATTCCTGCCGTCATACCGCTGTCAGTTACCTCAGGACTTAATGCCTGAAGCAGTTTCAGACGCGGCATGGTTACATCGTCTTTCTCGACATTAGCAAACCCTTCTGGCTTCTCACCCTGTAAGTGGGCAGGAGCATTCGTCAAGGCACCAATATCAATAGGCGCCAGTTCCTTTCCTTCTACCATGATTACCTCCTTGTGTTAGCCTTTACCTGACCTGATCCTGGGCTCCCGTACGATGAACTCAGTCACCTTAGGCGGAAGCTCCAACCCTTCTTCTTTCAACGACTTACAGAACGCTTGAAAAGTTCTAGGATTCACCTCTTCCTTTACAATTGAGCCATGCCCATTAGCCTTCAACCAGGCATAGACCTCTGGTTTATCGGCCTTTAGCAAACCAATCTTTGGTGACACGTGAACATAGACCAACCCAATATCCGCCATTCTAAAGTTCTGAAGCTTCAACGTATCCATTTCTTCTAAGAGCTGATTCTTTAATTCCTGCATCTGAGCCTTCGCCTCGTCGACCTTGGCCTTGAGCACATCTTGGACCTTTGTTAGGGCCACCATCAACAGAACAATTTCACGAATTTTCTGTTGATCAGTACCAATATCTTCCAAGGCCACCGGTTCAATCTTCTCATCCTTAAGATGATCTGGAACTTCAGGCAAGAGAACCTCCTAACTCAGTAGTAAGAATGGTTCGTTTTACATAGGCGCGTTCTCGAGCATCAAAGATCATAAGGTTGATTCGACCATGCATATTCAGCATGATGCTGGTCACAATCACATTAAGTGGAAGAAAACCAGACAGCAAAATAAAATCCTCTGGATCACTATCTGCCAACTGTCGACTAAAATCATTGGCTAATTCAGAGGTTCTAAAAGCATTGACGCGGCCTTGCGATAACCGCACTATGTTTTCAATATCTCTAACTCCCAACTCATGTTGAGGTTGCCAATTTACCATCCAAACGCGTGGACCATCACTCATATCATCTCCTCGAAGTCCTGACCGGAAACCATCTGACCTAGATCTTTTTTCATCTTTAGGGCAGCTTGAATAGCGCGGTCGATTGTAGAGCGTGCGATAATGTCAGTGTAAAAAACAGGATGATCAAGACCGATACGGTGGGCACGATCCTCTGACTGAACTCGGTCACCATAACTGTAACTGTTCGAATAATAAATGACATTCCATGCCTGGGTCAAGGTATGACCATACCCACCAGTTTCCATTTGACCCACAATGACCTGAAGTGGATTATTTGAATCCTGAAAGTTTTGGACAATGCTCCTGCGATCATCATAAGAAGTTTGGCCATAGAACAAGGCGCTCGTAAATCCCATTTCTAAAAGAATCCTATGAATCGCCTCCAGCTCTGGAATAAATCGAGCCCAAATGATAAATTTCTTCTTGGCTGGCAAACTCTTAATCACATCTATCAGAGCATCTAGCTTGCTGTTTGGTTTGAAGACTACCTTCTTATCCTGATTGTCCTTCACGAAACCGCCTGCAATTTGACTTAACCTAGTTAATTTGGCTAAGACGACAGGGGCAGCCAGGTGATGCTCTCGAATCTCCATAAGAGCACTTTCACGCATCTGTTCATAGGCAGTCTTCTGTTCTCCATGGAGCTCTACCTCGATGGTATGATACTGTTTCGCTGGCAGATCTGGCAGGACCTCTTCCTTCATCAACCTATAACTAGCCTGACCGATCCGCTCTGACATTTCTTTTAGGTTGACAAAACTAACAATTTCCTTTCCCTTCCAGCCACCCATGATCGAATATCGGCTCTTAAAGGTAAAGAAACTATAATACCCCAAAATCTGCGGATCCAAAAAATTGAACTGAGCGTAGACGTCCAAAGGGCTATTCGGCGTGACATTCCCTGTCAGAATGTAGGCTCGGCTAGACCGTTTCGCCAGAATCTTACATTGCTTGGTCCGTCTAGATCTATGGTTCTTGATCTTCGTAGACTCATCTAGAACCATAGCAGCGTACTGGATTTTCCTAAGCTCATCATACAAATTATCGATACCTTCATAGTTGATCAGCAATGCAACAGCAGATTTAACTTCTAACGCTGCCTTTAAGAGTTTAAGCTTTTGCGCTTTGCTTCCCACCAAACCAACAGGACGAATATCGGCAAACTTGTGGGTTTTGTATTCCTTCTCCCAGTTATAGATCAGACTCTTTGGACACACAATTAAGAATGGGGCTGTCTCACCGTGTCCGACTAAACAGGAATGAAGATCAACAATCACTTTAGTCTTACCAAGACCCATCTCCATGAGAAGGGCAAACCTCGGTTTTTGAAGTACATAGTCAAGGGCTTTAATCTGATGGGGATATGGCTTGGTTTTGAAAGGGAGGTCTTCAGCCGAAACGGCGGGGATTTCAGCGGTAGGACTAGTTGTCATTTGTTGGCTGCTCCCTAGTTGATGATCTTAAAATAAGAAACCAGACAAGGCATTCTACCTTGTCTGGTCTCTCACTGTAAACCGATTAGAATGCAATGCGGCCGGCTAACCCAAAAAAGCTCTTCACCTTTCTCGTCCTAGGATCTAGGACGGCCCCGGCTCGGAGCCCGGCCTCAATTGGTATCGCCTTCTTGACCATGAACTTACGATAATATCCCACGGTGGCGAGAGCTTCTTTTTTATCAGTCACGCCGGCGGTTAGACGAATCGATTTGTGTCGCCAAACCTCCATGGATACATCTTTCCTAAGTCCAGATCCTGGGACGAAACCAATCCCGTAGTATACGGGTTTCCCGAGAAGCCGTGAAACCCTTAGGAGTTTTTTACTGTACTGTTCTTAACAGCCTTCGACTCTTCCTTGACATCATGAAGGGCCGCTTCAACGGTAGCACCCAGAAGTGCGGTAACCCGATCCTCACCAGCATTTCGACCCAACAGGGCATCAAGAACCGCACGAGGCGTGATGCTCTTGAGCTCGGCAACAGCTCCATCCTTGATGGCTTTCTTTTCTATCTTGGTGATCTTGCCATCTTTGGCAGCAAGCTTGGCTTCCTTGACCGTGGTTCTCCAGGTATTGAGGACAATCATCCGACCAAAGTTACTGAGTCGAATCACAGCGGATTCAACTGCCGTGTTCTCAATCTTCTCCTGAGCAGTTTTATTTAAGAGATCAAAACCCTTGTTGACCTGCTTGCTAACGAAGCGTAAAATCGCCTCAGAAGCAAAACCTATGACGGCCAGAATAATGACCATCAATTGGCCTTTGAATCCACCACCACCGCCTTCTTCCGCTGTCTGAGCCAAAACCGGCATGACAGTAAGGAAGAAAATACTCGTCATCAGGCAACCCACGATGCATGCCTGAAACGGTCGTACGATTTTATTCAGCACTTCCGCGACCTTTACCATTTAACTTCTCCTTTGTTGTGTGCTCTTCTTTTAGTTGTAACTTACACCGAAGTTGCTCTTCGCAATGAGAAATGATACCTTACCAGCGTGGGTATGTGGCGTATACCGATACATCGCCCAGGTTGGACCATTCAGCGGAATGACAGAACCATTTCTAAAGTCAATCCTGATGGATGTGCCCTGAACCCATTGATTGGCCAGTTGAACGTAACGACGAGCCGCTGATTCAATCTGCTTTCGAAAACCATAGTATTTGACCAAATCGACAGGCTTGCTGTTTTTATCCTTGGCATCAAGACATCCGTAACCTAGAATCCGCTTCATCTTTCTGTCAGACAACGGCTTCTTGGCTGACAAGGCAGATTGTTCCCGCTGCAAGCTCATCAGAATAATCCGCTGATCCAAACCATGCAGTTTACAAGCCGACCAAATGATGTCACTGGCTAATTGACCAGCTTCGTCTCGCCAGTCCTTCAGGAAACAACGCTTCCGTTCCAAGAATTCCTGCGTGCTGAAGTTTGGTTTGAAACCAAAAAACTCTACATCATCAAAGATCAGGTCTGGACGGTACTTGTCGCTGAGAAGCTGAATGGCACGTTCAACCTCAATCTCGACTGATTCCTCAGCGACAGCAGAAGCTTGGATTTCAGCTTTACGTTGAGCTCTAACCTCACGCTCAGTTTCCCTGAGCTTCGATTCAAAATTCCCTTGAGTGGTTTCGAGATAGGCCTTAAGATATGACTGGCGTTCAAGCCAATCAAGAATACGAGCTAACCACCGCACGGATTAGGCGTGTCCTGTAACGACAACGTAAAAGTCACGATCAGCAGCGACGTCGGAGGCATCGAAAGTATTTATATCAAAACCCGCCGCTATTACGTTTGAAGTAAATATAAAACCGGTTGCCCCATCAATCCCAAACGTAATCGAATAATCTGCATCAGAAATAGCTTGATCAAATACCAAGGTATAATCCCCGGCACCATTTCTAGTTATGGTGGCAAAGTTTACATGGTCCGCACTGATGGTTGCTCCGGCTCCGTTGAAATGTCCATGGGCCAAGACAAACCGTCCATCACCAACTCTTGGTAGCTGGGCCGCTGTCAGGGCGCCACTGAAATGATCTTCCTGTGGTTCCACACCAGCCACCAGAAGTGGAACATCATAGGTTGGACTGGCCAGAGTGTTGCTATGAATGAAGGCTTGTTTAGCCGAATCATCAAACCGAATCCGGGTTCCGTTGGTAGCGTCATTTTCTGAAAATCCACCACCAGAACCAATCAATCCAGAGTCTTGTAAAGTTAGTCCGAGGGTATCATCGTTTCCAGCATTACCAACCTGGAAACGAAAAGGCGCATCGTTAGCGGTAGCAGGAGCCGTACTGTCAACGTTGAGATTGACAGAACTGAAGGCCCCCGAAGGCCCGAACATGGCAAACGCATTTGCCAGAATAGCAACCGGGGTGATATTCAATTCGCCAATGGTTAGGGGAACATCAAAAACCGGGACTGCTTCAGGACCACTGAAGAAGCTAACTGCTTTACCAGCTTCATCAATACGCAGTCTGGTTCCGTTCCCCGCTCCTGCGTTAGACCCAAGAATTCCACGCGCCGAAATGTAGGCAGTATTACCATCACCTTGAAGGACACGAATATACGGATTTTCTGTGCTGCTTATAACGGAAGGGGCACGAATCTCTAGCATAGGAAGGTTATCAAAGAGCCAAGTAAACCGGCCATTATTGATTGTATGTTCCCATTCCATAAAATCGCTTGCGGTGCTACTAATGATCTGTAGAAGATTTTGAGCGTCCGGAGCCCCAGAAGCGCCGATCTTGATACCACCTGTTATGGTCATCAAGGGACCATGAGGATCCTCAGTAATGGCAGCATGAGCTGCCACCGCCGAATCCGGGGTCACCGCATCTTGTCGACGAGCCGTATCGATATCGGCATTCAAAATCTGAGTTTGGGCAAAGATCAAGGTGATATCTGCTAAGAGAATTCCATCTGATTCTAAGGCCGGTGGAACTTCAGAACCAGACGTGGCCTCTGCTCCTTGGGTCACAAAGAACTGGAAACTCTCATCTTGCCGGAAATCGATAGGATTACCACCACCATCTGTTCTGGGATCTGACAGAGTTCGATCAAATTTCAAGAATAGAGAAACGATCTTCGCATTGCCGGGAGATCCAACCGACGTGGACACACTCAAATTATCAACTGAAAGATCCACGGTCTGATTAGGGGCAAAAAACATGCGTTCGCCCAAAGGACTGTAAGCTGTACCTGGACCAGAAACATCCACGGTGAGATCGGCGGTGGGTGTATGCTGGGTGACTACTGCATTCGCAAAAATTCCAGTATTGAGGGTATCAACCGCTAGATCACGGTCTGCCTGCTCTAAACCAGCAAAGGCCGCGTCCATTTCACCTTCGGTAACCGGTTGCTTGAAGTAAAAATCAAATCTTAGGGACACCAAAACCTCCTAAGCATGGAGAACCGTCGTAACACCCAAATCAGACAGACCCAATTCCCAGTGATTCACAAAGAGCGGGCTGGCTGGTTCAATCAAGTTGACAAAATGCGTATGAGCCGGCTTCATATAATCCACAATTGTCCTGATCGAATCCTTCTCAAACTGAGTTAGGGTCCGATCTACAATTATATCAAACGAGAATCTATCAAACCCTGACCCTGCGCATAGGATTGTATCGAAACCTAATTCTGCTTCACCTAGGGACCAACAATCCTCGAGGTGCTCCACGATGTCCACCAATTCAATACCTAGGAAGAAACGCACCATATTCTGGACACCTGGTTCTGTTCCTTTTTGCTTGTAGATGCTGACCAGAAGCCTGGCTAGGCGCCGTTTATCCAGGTCAGAGAGGTCAAAATTGAATGGATTTCCAAGATCATACAGGAGCATGTCCAAGAACTTGGATGGAGCTTTGTCAATGTCCATCGTCTCGGTAAACAAATCCATCTCAGCCAAGAAGGAATCGAGACAATCCTGAATGATGCTGGCCCATTTCTGAAGATCACCGGTACTGTCCAACCCCACCAGGACCTTGGGGAAAAAGTCAATATAGTTGAATTCACGTGTCGCCGGAACCAATGGCTGGAAAGCCGTAAAATCAGCGAAAAAGGCAAGAGCATCCATCGGATCTGCACCGACAGATTCCACATTCCGCACCTCAACCCGATAATCCAGGCCAAAAGACAGCTCGTCATCTACCGTGATTTCTACCAGATCGGTATCAATAGCCACCACTGAAGAGGCCACCGGCAAAAACTGCGCGGTATTCACTGGTTGATTTTGACGAAGAAAGGTGTAGTTTGCTGGATTTAAAGAATCATCAGCCAAGGTAGCAGATACCTGTTTGACATCCTGGTCAAACAGAACCCGAACCTTTTTACGTTCAACGGCCGTAGCCGATACAACAACTACATCAGCCATTAGAGCGGAGCGGCCGTGTCGCCGTTAACCAAAGTGATGGTGCCCAGAACTGGAAATTCCCTAGGAAGTAGCACCACATCATCTGCTACACCATTTAGAAGAAAGGCATCATCGTCTACCTTGCGGACTCCGGCCACATCTCGAACCACATTGAAAACATCTGACCAAGCCAGTTCTAAAGCCGCTGCCCCAGTAGCATCCTTGATGTTGACTCCAAAATCAACATTCGTGTTTGGGGTGCCATCAGCATTAGACACAGCAAAGAACGCAGCTAGGGCCGTCTCAATCGCTGTCTTGACCGTGGCGGCATTTGCACCGGCAGATAGAAAAACATCAGCATCCACAGTCACGGTCTTGAAACTGGGATCCACCATGACCGTAAGAAATGTCAATGTATTAGGGAATGTCACAGTCACTTGGATCAGCACCTGATCTTTCAAGGTCGTGGTAGGAACTCCACCACCTTCTGGAATAATGATGAGGTCCCCGGTGTTCTCACCAACCCCTGGATCTTCATTCGACGTGACCATCAAAGCTCTAGCCACACCTGGAACCAACCTGGCATGAATCTCATAGTCATCTTTACTAACCGTTCTGTTGATTGACCTGAGAGATTCTGGTGCCAGCACCCGAGCTTGCTCCACTGTTTGCCTGTTCACCCCACCAGAAGCAGCCAATGGGTTTGTCACTGAAAGGGTCACTGGATTTCCGAGCGAATCACTGAAACTACCCTCTAAATTATTCAGGGTATTAGCATCAACGTTTCCGATCAGACCGCCACCTGTTTTGTACGCAATGGTAATGTTGCCAGATGGAATTAGGCCATTGGTACCATTCCCAAACCGAATGGTGGCCCGATCATTCTCATCCACCGTAACGGTAAAATGTGGATCAGTGGCCGTACTATTGATAAAGTTATTGACCTCAATAAAATCAGTACCACCTGCATCAATAACCGCCGAAGCATCCAAATAAGGTGTTTGACCCAAAAGAAATTCTTGATCGGCCAACCCGTTGCTCGGAAAAATCTCTTCTTGATTTTCAGAATTCTCAGCATCACCTGATACTGAAGTAAAACCAGCCAAGAGGGTCAAATCTACCAGCGTTTGAACCACCACGGGTTCTACCGATCTAGTTCTAATAATGGTACCAGCCGGGATGGGAACATCACCTGCTGTAGTGTTTGGAATAGAAAAATCTAATCCTACCGTTGCTGCGGCCGCACTGGACAATTCAAAGTTGATCAGCTTCGCCAGGGCAATCATGTTCTTTCGCTGCACCACAGATCCGATCCTGGTCTCCCTCGACTGGGTATCTAAGTAGAAGGCCAATACATCTAAGATGAAGGCTTTGGACTCAAGCAGCATGTTTCCAAAGTTGGCCACGTTGAAGTCGGTCCAGTCTGGGAAGACGGATCGAATCAAGTTCTCCATACGGGTCTTGATCGAGTCGAAATCCTTATCTGTGAAATCAACTGGAGGCGGAATCAATGCCATTAGATGGGTACCTCCTGGCTAAAGACCCGGTTCTCTGGTACATCCGTACCACGGACTTGAAATCTTGCTTTTAGCCTCAATTTATTATCCTCACTCAAAATTTCAGTGGACGCCACGCTAAGCCTTGGTTCCTGACTTTGCAATGCCCTGACCACGAAGGCATCAGCCAAACCCCGAAGCACAGCATCATTATTACGGTGCCGAAGAGTCGGCAGTAATGATCCCAATTCAGTTCTCCAGGGGACCTCACCAAACGTAAAATCTGACGCGCCCAGGGTCCCCAAAATTACCAATACTGAGGACTTAATCAAACTACCATCATTCGCCGAGAGAAAATCACCTTTTCCATCACGGCGAAACGGCGCCACAATTCCTTGTCCTAACTGATTGACAGCCATCAGTTCGTGAACGTAACCAAGGACAACAAACTAGTACTCATCGTTGTCATGGTTGTGGTTGGTGGTCCACTAAATCCACTAATGGGGTCAGGATGAATATGAGCATTAAAGATCCCGATCTGTGTATTTAGAAATGTTCGAAAACTGTTTCCCAAGACTAGCGCCTCCGAAGCTCCAGCCCCAAGCTCGATGGTTCCAGCATCGAGAATGACCTTGGTCGTCTTGACCAGGACCTCACGGGTCACAGCATCAATTGTAACCTCATCGAAATTGGTCTTGTCAAGAATTTTTAGCTTGAGACTAGCCGGTCTATCATCAATATCAATGCGCCACGCGCCTGACTCAAACACCTTATTATCACCATTAGAGGTGACCGTAGCACCCGTCGGTACCTCATTCTGACCCCCAGGGGCTCCCCACCACCCACTGAAGTAATAAGGTTCATCGACATCGCCCTGGTTGAAAAGGACCCCTACAGCGGCGCCTAGCTCTGGAGGACTAAAGAACCCCCGTTGGGCTTGGCCACCAAATGGGACACCCAACGGAAAAGCCCAATCCGTGGCTGGATCTACCAGACCTGGGATCTTTACCCGAACACGACCTACTCCCTGAGGATCTGCTCTGTCAAAGACGGTGCCCACATAAAGAGCCGTAAACCTCGGAAACTCTGGATCCTCAAATTCACCAGCCATTACCTGGCTCCAGGAGCTGGCAGCAATTCCACCTCTAACTTGCCGGTTTCTGGATTAATCTTTCCGACCTTTCGCAGAACCTTCTTATTCTGAACACTGGTTGATTCATTCTTTTCGCCATCCACCTGGCCTTCGGTACTATCCCGAAGATCCTTACTAACCGCATTTCGAAGGCACGTCGCCACCGTTCGACCTGAATCACCAGCCACGGTATGCTTCACTTGTTTGACGTACCAATTACCTGAATACACAGGTCCAATTCCTTGGATCAAAAGAATGGTCTTTGCTGGAATATCTGGTGACAGTGGCAATGTTAATTTTAGTTTGACCTGATTTTCTAAGGTCCGTTTGAACGAAGCATCAGCCTCATCCTTCGCCTGCGCCTGAGTCCTTTTTGGGGTAGGCCTAACAACCCGATTCTTTAGCTGCAGCTCTCCAGTTTCCTCATCAAAGACTCCAACTACCGATCCCAAAGAAACACGCTTCGTTTCTTTATTATTAGCTGCCACCTCAAAAATTTCTTTCTGCATAGGATCCAGCCCTATGGTCTTAATATCGCCTGGTTTTGAAGCCGTATCTTCCTCGACCTTGAAGGTTAGAATGTCCCCTTGATTAGAGGTATAGTAAACAAGTTCCTTCAAGGGTGGTTGCTTGAAGTCCCGTTCATGCCAATGAAAGATACTGTTGTCAATAAAAAACTGAAAGCCATTTTTACTGGCGATCCGTTTCAAAAACCTAGCATTGGGCTCGTGCACCTGTGAAATTTGAGGATGAACGGTCGTAGTGGTCTGAATCTGAACAAAAGGTGCTTTGAAACCCAGTTCAGCTGCCACGGCCGTCGCAATCGCCGAATGAGTTTGATTCGTAAAGACCCGGCATAGATCAACGGCATTTGCTTCCAAGGTCTTATCCTCAAAAGCTGTGACCTTGATGCCAGGAAACCCTGTTATCTTCTTGATCTTAAATCGACGTTGTGGTGCCTCTAAAGCACCCAACCCAAAAGCAGCCAATAAAACATTTCCATCTTCCCAGGCTGGATTCTCCGACTGAGCCAAATCTTGATTATCGACCAACAGATCTAGGGTGTCCAGATCCTCGTCTGAATCTGTCAGCGTGAACTGACGCACCTTATCCACCCTAGAAATATCTTTAGGGTTCGTATCCTTTGGGGTAAGAAATTGCAACCGAAAAAATGGTGAAGGCATTTAAGTTCTCCGGCGTTGATCTTCGCCTAGGATTTCATTCAGCAAAACTGAGACACTAGGAATGATCAACACCCTGCCCAATTCTAAGCGTAGGGTTGGATCCACAATAGGATCTGGCTGAAAATCAGCAATGGCCCACCAAAAACCAGCTGCCCTTTCTAAGGGCCGAAAGAAACGACCAGCCACGTTAAAGAGGGTATCCCCATCCTTAGCAGTATAGAACTGATTATCTGAGAACTCACGAAACCGGAAAGGTTCTCGTTCAGTCAGGTGTGACTTTCCTTGATCGTCAATGACGATCTTAGTAAACACATATCTGGACCGTAACTGAGGTGGCATTAGAATGAAGGTAACGGCGGAAGCGTCGGCCGGTTAGAACCCTTTTCTCGTACCTCTTCACTGGTCAAACGTGCATCCCGCACTTCTTCAATCCCCAGGATTGCCGTATAGATTCTCACCTCTCCAGTCTCCAAGCTAAATTGACGGTGCTCAAAATTGAGAGAATTCGCCACCACCGTAAGATTCATCAATCCTGGCCACAGAAAAAGAAATTCTGGCGGAGATGTTCCACGCACCGTATTGCTTTCAGTCGGGTAACACAACGCCTGCAAGAATCGTTTAAAATCCTCAATATCAATAGGCCGTTGGTTGGCTTCGTCCAAAAAGATCTTATCCACATACATCTCCAAACTAACCACAGCGTTAGTATTATTCGCATACGTCAGACGTTGATGCGACAAGCCTGGAAAGCTAGCCCGATCGTAGTTCACGGTATACTGCTCAGGTAAAACCGTAGGATTAAAGAAAACCTCCTTCGACTCACCTGAACTTAAATTGAAAATACAGGCCTTAGGCGGTTTCGCTTCTAAGAAGCGAAAGGCCCGATCTGCTGGAGTTTCAGTTACGGCTCGAATACTGCCAAAAACCATAGCTTATCCTGGCGCCGGCAAAGGCGTTCCAAGACTGATCACGTTCTTCTTAGCCTTTGCGGCTTGTTGTGCTTCTGCCAAAACCTCACCATCAACCTCAACCACCGAACGAAGATTCACATTGACATCACCACCAGCCGTGGCAGCATCAGAAATTTGTTGAGTCCTGCGATTTGCCGCAGCCGTAGAACCAGCAGCAGCCGCCGCAGCTGGAGACGGTGAATCCACAAGCAGACCAGGTCCTGGTGCCTGACCTGACGGAACCTCTGTTTGAGTAACAGCCTCAGCTGCAAAGAACTGTCCCAAACCTGGGATCTTTGCAAACGTCGATCGAATTTTTGTTCCAAAATTACCAGCCTTTGCCAAAAAGGCATCAAATTTTCCAACCACAAAACCAATGGCCTTGGAAATCAAACTGAGCACCGTGACCATAGGCGCAAACACAGCGGTGATAAGGAAACCCACAACCTTACCGATCTTTTCAAACGTGCTGATGCTGCCACCCACGCTGGTCGGAAGTGAGACTCCAAAGATCCCTAGGACCTTTTCAGCAATGGAAACAAGACTGGTGACGATTGTCTTGATCGCCGTAAACGCAGGAGCTAACCCACTCAAGGCAGTCTTGACCCCACTGATTACTCCTTTGAAAAAGGCCTTGATCCTAGCAAACGTGGAAATCACCAAACCCACAAATCGAAGCACACCTTTATTTTCCACCTTCGTCAGTTCATCTAGCAATGGTCCTGAGATCTCACCTTTGGTGAAGATTTGAACCAAAGTTTGAAAAGCTAGTTTTATCTTGCCAAAGATGTTTCCGAAGAAATCACCAAGGCCTCCAAAGTTTTTCTTGACAGCAAATACAAAAAGACCTACCACTGCAGCCAGAGCTACTAACACTGCCACCACCGGTAGAATCACCGGAAGTAAAGGCGTCATGGCTGCCAGTATCGCCACCTTCATCAAGGCAAAACCAGCAATGATAGATGGCAGGAATCCAGCCAGAATGGCAAAAGCTCCTCCTAAGACAAGCACCACGCTGGTAGCTAAGAACGCAATGCTCAGAAAGGTCCGAATAGATTTCGGAATGGCATTGAAGACCCTAAAAAAGATCTGACCAACGGTAACCACCATCGCCACAATAGGTGCCAAGGCCTGACCCATCAAAGTCAGGAAATTCTTTCTGAGGGCCGTCAGCTGCTGCATTCCAAAGTCTAAACTCTTTGCCATACGACCAAAGGCAGCTTCGGTCGCTCCACTAGCATTTTTCATTTCAGCCAGATTCTTATTGAAGGCTCCCATTCGACTACCCAACAAAGGAAGCAACTGAGCCAAGGCTTCTTTCTCACCAATCAGCTTACCTAAAGCCTCTTCATCTTCCTTGAAGACCTTAGCCAAAAGATCTAAGGTACCCGTAAATCCAAGAGTCCTTACAGTATTGGCGTTCATTGTAAAACCAAATCTTTCCGCAACCTTCTTTGCCTCCTCAGTCGGTTTGATAAATGCACCAAAGATACCTCTTAAACCAGTCATCACCTCAGCCGTCCCACCCGACACCCCGGCCAAAGCCGCCACCGTAGCGGACACTTCCTCAAAGCTAACACCCAACTGAGCCGCAAATGGCACCACCCGTCCTAGGGTAGAACCCAATTCACTCGCCGTAGTTTTACCAAGGGCAATCGTCTTGAACAAGACATCCGAAACAGCTCCAGCTTCACTTGTTTCTTTTCCGTACGCACTCATAATAGACGTCAAAACATCAACAGCGGTAGTGGTGGATGTCACACCACCAATTGCTAGCTTGTTCGCCACCTCAAATAGATTGGTGGCCTCAGTGGCATCGGTAACACCAGCTGAAATGATCTGATAGAAGGTCCTAGCAGATTCCTGGTTATCCCGACCAAACTTAGAGGATAACGATAAGGTGAGAGCTGATAGATCTTCGATTTCCTTATTGGTCGCGTTGGTCAAAGTACCAACCTCAAACATGGCCTTTTGAAAACCAGCAAAGCTCTCAACAGCTGCATCCACCACAGCCAAACCAGCAGCACCAGCTCCAATAGCTGCAATACCACCACCGATGAGCTTGAAGTTAGGGGCAATCCGTTTGGTGCCACCCGCCACGGACTGGTCCAAGCCTTTGAAGGCCTGATCAATTCCTCTGATCTTCTGGCTGGCCAGGTCTTTTGCTGTAAAAATTAGACCCAAGCCTAGATTATTTAGGGCCATAGCTACCTCTTCTTGTACGCTGCCTCTTGGGCCTTTGCCTCGGCTTCTCTCCGTTCAATCAACCGATCATAGAAAAATTGGAGCCGTTCTAACTCTAAATTCTCAATATCAGACAGCGAAAGCGTTAGCCCAGAACCTCCATGTTGGGTATACAAAAGCTCGAAGGCTAACTTCCAACTGTCGTCTTTTTCCTCTTCGCTGATATTGAAAAAAAACTTGCATCCATTGGCAGGTCCACCTCCTGTAAGGTCTGACAATGGTGACATTCCACCTCAAAACCAGTTTCAACACCGCCATCGAATTCATCCCATTGATCCCGGAGGGCTTGAGCATCCGCATAATCCATTTCCTGGATAAACTGCTGCAGAGTGGCCGGTGGTACGTCCTGAATTTCCTTAATGCGAAGACGCATCAGCGCCGACATCAACTTATCAGGTGAATCTGACTTGATCTTCCGCACGTTCTGTTCATCAATCCCAGTCAACAACTTGAACTTGACCTTCTTCTTTGACGAAGGCAGTGTCGCCTCAAACAACTGACCTGCCTGGAATAATTCTAGCGTTTCCTTTGGGTACGGCGTAACTGGAAGTTTATCCAGCTCAATTTCCCAATCAAACTTCTGGCCACATCCATCAGCCTCACACGGATACTTAAACAGGAAGGCATTCCCGTAAGTAACAATCCGAAGCTGAATGGCTAGATGCACACGATCTCCCTGAAGCACCTGAGAGAAATTGGGTTTTTCCTGGAACTTGTAGGGCCCAACGTCAGACGTGTTCAACCAACAGTTGCTGAACACATGATCCATTGCAGCTCCACTGCGAGCCAACTTACGGTTGGCAAGCACATCTTGTTCACGTATTTTTAGGCCACGAATTTGACCAGAAAATCCAGATGGACAAATGACATCGGCAGGCATAGACTACCTCCTTGAAGGTGAATTGATCTTTACCTTAACTTCAATTAGACTGCAACGAAAACTAAACGGATGCGGTGTCGAAAAAGTCGTATGTCAGCGTCACCATTTCGATGACGTTTTCATCAGCTTCGTTGTCCCATTCACCAGCCACAAACTTCATGGGCCAGGCGAAGAGCAGGGTCCAACGTCGCAAGGTCGATCCATCCCGATCCTGTTGAACAATATCCAGGGTCCGTTTGAACAAGGGCTCAGGCAGACCAGTACCCGCCGCAGCGATAGCCACGGTCCTAAACCAGTTCAGCAGGTCTAGATCAGTAGTGGCACCTCGTTCTAGGGTGATGTCACTGAAGGTCAACCGACCAGGTGACTTATTCGGGATGATCGTCCCACCCTCAAAGTGGATAATGTTGGCAGCCTCAACCGAGAGCTCCGAACACTTCCGAAAACCAGCATTGAGAATACCGTCTATCTCAATGATAAACTTGAATTTCTTATGAAAAGTCCTGGGAACACCAAAAACCGCCATGTGTTTCTCCTTTCCCTAAAGCGTTAGGTTAGACCGCGCCAGCGCCTTGGATTTCTGCCTCAATTGCCCTGGTGTCCTGGCTAAACCTCAGGATAATAAACTCCGTTGCCTTTTGCGTGGCAATCCCGATTCGTCCGATCAACTGGTTGTTGAAGATCGTGGTGGGTGTATTCAGACCTGTCCCAAAGTCCACGAAGAACGCTTTAGCCGGATCTTTACTCCGGAAAGCATCGTTGTTCATCTGAATCAGTAGGAAGGCCGTGACGGTACGAGCCACAGATTCCCGAAGGGCCTCATTGTTATTCTGATGCTTGGCAAACAGAAGCCCCTGCTTAATGGATTGTTCAATGAAGATGGCGCCACGTTTCTCAGCCACGCCTGGGAAGTTACCATTTCCCTTCAGGGTACGAGCACCATCAATAAACCTGGGAGCCCCAGGCTCAACGCTGATGGGATTGATTCGCTGCGGGAAGACCAAGTCCCGGACCGCAACCTTCTTGACCTCGTCGGTCTCAAACCCGAGAACGCCAAATATACGACCATTCTCGATCCCGGCAGGTGGCTTGAAAACACCACCAGGAGAACTGCCATCCACCCTGGCGTAAAGACCAGCAATGTAACCGCTAGGTGCCACAGTGATCTGGTCAGCGGTACCGAACACAGCCTTGTCTGGATTGAGCACCTTGACCCTGGGCCAATAAATGGCACCCTGCTCGGACAGATTCAAAAGAGCAGCCGTGGTGACCACGTAGGTCACAATGCCAGGACCGTCCAAACCAGACGGAGGATCAAGGATCGCAAAGCAACTAAGCTCCCTGTCGACTTCACAGTAGCTGATCATCTTGTTATGAACAGCTGAGGTGGCTTGACCAGGCACTATGAGAATGGTGACGGTCAAGACAGGATCCAAACTGTGGATTCCTGTTTCACCAGCGGCGGAACCTGTAAAGTCTGTGTCCGCCAAACTGGCCAATCCGTCATCACCGGCAGTAGTATCATCTAGACCAAAGGTACCCAGCGCCGGAAGATCATCAGGGCTGGCCGTGGCTGAGTCAAGATCTAGAACAGAAATCAAGTTGGATCCTGAATCCACATCATTGATGACACTTTCCACATAGTTGTCGTCCGTGTCGGTCATGCTCAGGTTCGGGAAAGTTTCCTGAATTACCCCGTTTTCAACCACCTGAAGATTGAACTCGTCAGCATCTGTGCTGGTCGCGTTCGCAATGACAATGTCAAGACTGTTCGCAAAGGTACCACCGGTCTTTCCAGAAACATCGAGGGTAGCTAGAGGTGTACCACTATCCCGGTCAAGGAGAGTGACCTTAGCCTGCACGTCTGTCGCACTAGCTTTGACAAGAATATCCGTAAAGTGAACGGTCCGAACCACCCACATCTGTGAGCCACCATTCAGGAAGAAACCTTCAGCTGCAACGGCAGCATCTCCGGTGGCGGTGAACCCACCATAGATATTTACGTACTGTTCAAAGCTGGTGACAAATGTTGCTACGGCCACAGGACCCCGTTCTGTCACACCGATCATACCTACAACGGCGGTCGGGACAGACGGAACCTGACGAAGACGGGGCTCCTCTTCCACAATAACAATCTTGGACGCCAAAAGCTGTTGAGACATCGAAACCTCCCTTAGAGCTTAGCCGGATTTACTCCGGAGCCGCGTCACCTACCGGTTCAGAGTTCTTTTTGCTGGCTTTGGACTTCGAAGACCGGGAACTAGAACCTGAACTGACGGGCTTGGACGCCGGAGTTGCAGCCGGCCTAAGGACCTGAAGAGTTCGCATCTGAACTGCCGCCTTTAGTTCCAGGCAATTCAAAGCTCGCTCGTCAATCTCCTTTTTCTCCAAGGGACCGAAACGTAACGAACTGCACACTTTCTTCTTCTCTTGACTCTTGACTACCGTTCCATCCTTGCCATTCAACACGGCTCGCCCTAAATCAATTTCTTGGCAGGCACATTTACCTTGGGCACAATAATTCTTATGCTCAAGATTGAAGCACCTTGGCTGCCGGAGCTTGTTCTTTACAAGGATCATATCACAATTCTCCTTACCTTATGGAACGCTGTCATCCACGGTTGGTTCAATGGTAAGAACCTCCGCAGACTTATCAATTCTAATGCTTGTCAATTCATCCAAGTCAACCCCACGGATCATAAATTGGGCGTCGAAGATTTTCAAATTTGAGTTCCCAGTGGCACTTCTGAGCTTAGGATCTTCACCTGGGAGGATGTCCATTTCATGCTTTATTTCGCCCTTACCAGGATCCGATGGGTCAATAAGGCTGAACAAAAATTTATTCTGATGAAAGAATAGGGCAACCCTGTTCATCATATTATTGGCCTGAACGATGCTCTCACTGAGCCCTTGCAGGACGAAGATAAGGTCCACCGTCCTAGGCTCACGAAACGTCTCAAAGATGAGTGGGCTTCCAGATGACCGTTCTGGCAACCGATTCAATGAATAAAACCGATTCTCGATCGACTGTGGTCCCAACAGCGTAATGGAAGGTAGTTGTGCCACCTCAACCATATTTTTCAGATCTAGTGTGTCTGGATCGAAATCAGTATGGCTGCTGAAGTGAATATTATGAAAGATCTGGTTTCGCATCTCATCAATTAAGGCCCGCACTACCGTAGTTTGATGGACCTCCTCAACAAGATTCGGCCTGGAATAGGTAAAGGCATCCACCGCCGTTACCGTGGCTGGCACAACTAGGTTGGTCAGCTTGACATCAAATGCCTTCACGATGATGGGCTTTTCAGTGACAGGATCTCGATCTAATAACGGAGCCCTTGGAATCACACACTGGAGAATACTGTTGGGAGGTCCGGTCTGAGCCCTGACTCCAACCTTCGTGCATTTCCTGCCGGCAATTTCTACCTCCATCGAAACCGGATCAGCAGCCGTGGTGATGTCAAAGTCGGTACCGGTAATTTCAACCAGGATCTGACCAGAGGTAATTGCTTGAGCTGGCGTGATGGCCGTAAACCCGAGAGGCATTTAGACCCCCAACAAACTTTGCGTAAGGGTATTCATCATCCGTTTTTCTTGACCACGTTTCAACTTTTGAAAAATGGGTTCAATGAAAGGCCTGGCTGGAATTCCACGAATGGTGATGGTCTTCGTAGATTTCTTCAGCGGCGCCTTGATCAACCCCTTCAGAAATAAAGCCATAAACCACTGCCGAACCGTGGCCCTGGTGCCTCTGGAACCCTTTTCATCAACCTTCAACACAATGTTCCTAGAGAGCCCGTCCTCATGAATCTGCGCAACATTCATCAGATTCTTTCCGTCTCTGGACCTTGCCGTGCGGAGAACCCCCACAAAGAAATCACCACCAATAGGACCCACCGTCTTGACGCTGCCGATGAGATCTCCTCGGTCAATCAGGGCTTTCGTTCCTTT
>SDBT01000221.1_pt1 | contig 83661 bp, 77 predicted proteins | sample 2277101 | NCBI WGS metagenome assembly SDBT01 (sample SAMN10404973, study PRJNA504765) | marine sediment metagenome | isolation source: marine sediment core GS10_PC15, 103 cmbsf | place: Arctic Ocean: Southern Knipovich Ridge | collected 2010
GGTCTATCTGTTCGTAAATCTTAACCCTCAGGGCGATGGCCTGATCCTTGACCCTGGGGGCCGAAGACAGCAGGACGAAAATAGCAATGGCCAGATCGTCGGCGGCCTGCCGGGGATAGACGGGATCCCACCATGGACTGCAGGAAGCCATTGACCAGTTTACAGCAGCGGCGGCGGAGTCGGTCATTTCCCTGGCCCTGCCGAATTGCGGGTCGCCCCTGGCGGCGGCGTTTTTTATCTCCGAGATCGCCATTTTATAAAGTTTCCATAGAGACTGATGGATAGGATTTCTATCGTTCTCCCAGATTAAAAACGCCCTCCGCTTCTTATTATTTTCTTTCCCGGTAACTGAAGAACCATCCACCGCCCTGATGGAATCCTTGCGCTTCACTAATCGCCTTAGATTTGAAATGGTCACAGCTTTCAGTTTGTCATCCCGGTAGAGGGCGCGCAGAAGGCCATACCTTCCCGGGTTATCGTATCCGAAATTTCGCGCATCAGTGGCAGTAATGAAGTATCTGTCGTTGGAGGCCTGTCTCAACGCTGCCTGAAGGAATTCCGACGCTGATCGGGGAATCTTTCTGGTCCAGAGAGAGCCGCCGAGCTGGTTCGAGATATCCCGGCGACAGGGCATCAAAAGAATCCCGCCGGCTGATTTTTCCATGTATAGCGAGTTGTATCCGCTCTGCGATTTGCCAGTGATTGAATTCTCATCGACGACCACCCATTTGAGTGTGAATCGAGCCCCGGCTTTCGAAACTTTCTGCGAATATGCGAGATAGGGAGAATACAATCCCTGCGGGTTGTAGCAGATCCCGAAATAACGCTTGCAGATCTTATTATGGGCTTCGATCTGACGGTCCACGTCATCGTCGCCATGAAGGGGAATCAGAGGCTGATATTTCGGTGTCATTGTGAAATCGACCTGCCCACGCTCCCCCAGTTTTGTAATCTTTTTGATCACATCTCCGAATCCGGTTCTGATCAATAGCTCAATCGTGCTTCCGGGAAGATTGAGCGTAAATCCAGAATCGGGATTCTGTTCGAAGATTTTAAGAAGAGGCAGATAACTCTGTTTGATGATTTTCTCCAGCACCGACCTGTCACAGTTCGGGGGCTGGTACATATCTATGAGGTTCGCCCATAATAATGCAGCCATCGAATCTCCTCAAGTAAAAATGTCAGATTATATTATTCCAGCAGCGTTGGTTTGTCAAGATCTGTGGTCCTGTTCAAATCTCAATGGCTAATCCTGAAGGAAGGCGGTTTTTTCGACAGATATTTCCCCTACTTCCGTCGCCCGTATATCAGATCGTATTTGAATTCCTCCGTAATTATACCGTCCGGGAAGAATCCGGAGATCTCCCTTTCTACCTTCTCCAGGAACTCTTCGAGCATATCCTCGTCCATGGCATCGCCGATAAATGATTTGGACCTCTGCCACTTTATATAGGTTTCCCGATCGTAGGTCCTCGATGCGTAGAACCTTTTCTGTCCTATGTCGGTGAAACAACCATCGGCAAACAGCATTCCCACATAGTCGGCATCCATGAATTTTGGATCGTAGTTGGGATTATATTTATGAGTTAGCCGCTCGATGAATGCCTGATGCGGTTTTGTCAGGGTCTTTCGCCGATACCAGATCAATGCTATGCCGCCGCCGGGTTTCAGAATTCGATTGATCTCTGCCAGGGACTCCTGGCGGTTCATCCAGTGAAAGCCCTGGGCAACCGTGACGAGATCGCAACATTTCGATTTGAGCGGCAGCATCTCGCCGGTGCCGCAAAGAGGCTTAAAACAAAATTCCTCAAAGTATCGCATTCCTGCCATAAGCAGGGGCAATGAATGATCCAGTCCGACAACGCACCCGCTATCTCGCTCGCATGAAAGAAGCTGAGTGAAAATACCTGATCCGCACGCGATATCAGTTATACGCGAAGTTGAATCAATATCAAATAGATCAAATAAAAAGGATCTGATATCGTCAGGATAGCCGGGTCGCGATGAAGCGTAATCATCCGCATATTTTTCGAAAGGCGGTTTGCTCATCTGTATCGGCGGCTGACAGTTAAGCCTGCAGAAAGAACCTTTCCGTAATGCGCACAGATATCGAACAGGCAAATCTCACGCCGTCTGGCATCAATATAAGCCTGAAGATGGATTTGTAAAGGCCTTTTGCTTGAAGGTGATGCAGGAGATGGGCTTAGATATCTACAGCGGAATACTGTAATTTAGCAGGTTTGTACCGTAAAGATAACAGTCAAGCAGGGAAAGGTGCCGGATAATATATTATTTTTTGACGGATAAGTTTTTTCAGACACGTAAGTAGATCTAAAAACGCAATCTCTACCTCAAGGTCTATCCGCTCATGCTCTCCAGAAACTTGGCATTGGTTTTGGTCTTCATGATCCGCTCCAGCAAAAACTCCATGGCCTCAACCGGATTCATCTCGCTTAGGAACTTCCGCATAATCCAGATTCTTTTCAGCTCCTCGGGGGTCATGAGTAGCTCCTCTTTGCGGGTCCCGGAACGGTTGATGTCCATGGCGGGGAAGATACGTTTATCCTGCAGCCTGCGGTCAAGTACGATCTCCATGTTGCCGGTGCCTTTGAACTCCTCGAAGATAACGTCATCCATGCGGGAACCGGTCTCGATTAAAGCGGTGGCGATGATGGTCAGCGATCCTCCCTCCTCGATATTTCTCGCTGCTCCGAAGAACCGTTTTGGCTTCTGTAGAGCATTAGAATCAACGCCGCCTGAGAGAATCTTTCCGGAGTGCGGCACCACCGCATTATAAGCGCGCGCCAGGCGGGTAATGGAATCAAGCAGAATAACGACGTGATTTTTATGCTCGACTAATCTTCTGGCCTTTTCTATCACCATTTCGGCAACCGCGACATGCCTGTCTGCAGATTCGTCGAAGGTGGATGATATGACTTCGGCTTTGACCGACCGCTTCATATCGGTGACCTCTTCCGGCCGCTCATCGATTAAAAGCACGATCAATTTCATTTCCGGATGGTTGACGGTGATAGCATTGGCAACTTTCTGCAGCAGAATCGTCTTACCGGCTTTAGGGGGCGACGTGATAAGGGCCCTCTGGCCGCGCCCGAGAGGAGTTAGAAGATCCATTATCCTGGTGCTGGCGTCTTTCGGGTCATGTTCAAGGCTTATCTTCTCTTCCGGGTAGAGTGGCGTGAGGTTATCGAAAAGGATTTTATGCTTTGCGATCTCGGGATTTTCTAGATTGACCGCCTCGATTTTAAGCAGTGCAAAATATCGCTCGCTGTCCTTGGGAGGCCGAACCTGCCCCGATACCGTATCGCCGTTTTTCAGGTCGAACCGCTTGATCTGCGACGGGCTGACATATATATCGTCAGGACCCGGCAGGTAGTTGTAGTCGGGGCTACGAAGGAATCCATATCCCTCGGATAGAACCTCCAGAACACCTTCGGCGAAAATGAGGCCGTCCTGCTCTGTTTTGCCCTCCAGGATCTTAAAGATCAACTCTGATTTGCGAAGCCCGGAAATGCTGGGGATTTCCAAACCTTCGGCCAGCTCCGTAAGCTCCGCAATAGTCTTCGATTTTAGATCAACTATATCCATTTCCATGGCTTTTTCACCTCGCTTTACTTGTCATTCGATACAATTTTCATCCTTCTGAATCTCTTTTATGGCCTGATAAATTGAGTTTCTATTACTCTTTCGGCCTCGCTTGAGATTTATTTACTATCCGATCTTATCAACCGGGGCGTCCCCCCACAATTTTTCGAGGGCATACCGCCCGCGCACACCAGGCTGAAAAATATGAACTACTACGCTTATATAGTCTAAAAGAACCCATTGCAAAGCCTGGATTCCCTCCTTATGCCAGACTGTAACACCTCTTTGTTTCAATTTTTCCGCTATGTTGTCTGCGATAGCCTTAACGTGCACATCGACTGATCCTGAACAGATGACAAAATAGTCGGCGACATCGGAGCATTTTCTCAAATCAAGTATCTGAATATCTATACCATTTTTGTCCAGGGCGTATTTGCCGGCGGCCCGGGCTATGCTCTTGGGGGTCAAATTAGAGCGATTCCTCCTTCACCTTGTTAAGCTTTTCCACGTAGCCGGAGTAGTCGCTACCGGCGATGACCGTAACGTCTATGTCCAGAATGTTGTCCTCAAACTTCAGCAATATTATATCATCTTCGTTTATCCCCAGTCTTTTCGCTATCTTCCGGGCTTTCTCCGACAATATACCGTTACCCGTGCTGCCACCCCGCCTGTCCACGACTACGGTCTTGCGGAAGGCCTCGATCTTCGTATCTGCCTTCTCGATTACGTCGTACATCAACGAACCATCGCCCGGTAGCAAAGCGTTGGTCAGGGATTCCGCCGCGCCCTTCTGACCACAGCCGTTCAGAATCTGCAGAGTAACTGTGCTCAGCGGGCCTTCCGAACGGTACGCTGTTTTTGGGTTGACGAGCATCGATCCGAAAAAAGTCAGTATCGCCAGCGAGAGTATTACTATTGCCCAGCCGGAAAATCCAAGGCCGGAAAGTGTAACCAGAGAAAAGGTTCTTTTGACCTTAATCTTAGAATTTCTATGTTTTTTCATGCGGTTTGACTTGCTGAAACAGAGGAAGCACCCTCAAGGATAAGTCCTTTTTTTACCGGTAATCCTCCCGATTGTATGGATCATAGTATGGGTTCAAACCGCCGTAAGCGCCCGCGGGAACGTGTCTGTAGTCAAGTCTGAAATTGAAATTCTTGCTGGGTCGCCAGTCGATTGCAAAGCCCGGGATAAAAACGCCTGAATTCAAACCCGAGGATGTTCCAGAGAACACATTGGTAGGGCTGTGGAGATATCCAAGGTCCACCCGGATTTTCAAGGGGTTTGAAAAAGCGTACTCTATGGAATTAAGATAGTAACCTATGCTGCCGTCTGTTCCGCCACCGGAATAATATCCAAAACTGTAACTCTGTTTCATGGTCAGCCGTGACGGGTCAAAGAGCGAAAGCCTATCTTTGCTAAGATACGATTTCCCCTTTAGATCGGGCACACCCTGGGCAAATGCCATTACGGGGATTAATACCAAAATGATTGCGGCTATTTTCTTCATCTTCTCACCATTAAAATTATAGCCCGAAAGCCTTATTTTGTCAATCTAATATATTATACCAGAAAAACCCTTACCGGGTTCCACTTTTGAGTAATTTTTCCACCGCCGAAAGCTCATCCTCCGAATTGATCCCGAATCCTTCTGCCGGATCGGCAGCCGCCAGGGCGCTGACTTTCCGGCCATTGTTGACCAGAATGGCTATCGAATCTGTCAGATAGTATTCTCTCTGATCGTTATTGTCATCGAGGCGGCTCAGAATGGGTTTAAGCTCCTTCCAGTCGAAACAATAGGTGGCAGTATTTACCTCTTTTATCTTCCTGATATTGTCATCGGCATCCCGGCTTTCTACTATAGCCTTCAGAAACGCATCGTTATCCCGCAAGATCCTTCCGTAGCAGGCAGGATCTTCCATGATGGCGGTCAGGACCACGGCGGCGGCATCGAATTTATGCCGCTCGTCGATTAAGCCTTTTATGCTTTCCGGCCTTACCAGTGGCATGTCGCCGCAGAGAACCACCAGGTCGCCGTCGAAGCCGGCCAGAAGCGACTCGGCCATCATAACAGCATGGCCGGTTCCCAACTGTTCCGTCTGCAGGACGAATTCCACGCCTCTGTCTTTGAGCGCCTCCTCCACCAATTCGGCCCGATGGCCTACAACGAGGATCTGTCTCTCTATACCCGCCTTGCGGGCAGAGTCGATGACATAATCGATAACATACCTGCCGTCAAGCTTTTGAAGCACTTTCGGCAAATCGGATTTCATCCGTTTCCCTTTGCCGGCGGCCAGGACCAATGCAATTTTTTCAGAGGATTTGTTCAAGAAATGTTCTTCCCTTATGAATTATATCGTCAGCTGTGGGAAAGCAATCAACGAAATATCAGACCGGCCTGTTTTTGGAGTCCAGCATGACTATATTCGGCTCGAATCCGGCGGCCTCATCCGGCGATATCTGCGAGTAACTTAAGATTATAATGAGATCCCCCGCCTGACCCAGCCGCGCGGCAGGACCGTTGAGCATTACCTCGCCACTGCTCGCTTTACCCTCGATAACATAGGTCTCGAAACGGGAGCCGTTGTTTAAATTGACCACCTGGACCTTCTCGTAAATCATTATGTTAGCGATAGTTAAGAGGTTCTTATCGATTGAGATAGAGCCCTCATAGTTGAGATCGGCACCGGTCACCGTGGCCCGATGGATCTTCGATTTCAAAACTGTTATCTGCATCTTTTCTCGGACAGCAATCTAATGGCGTATTTGGTCTTTCGCAAGGGAAAAGGGATTCGGGCGGGTTGAGGTGGGGAGCGCGAGGGGGTTTTCGTTTTTGTCGGGTTTCTCACTTTGTTCGGAACCCGGCCTACTATTCCTGGACCACGAGACATGAATCGGCCACCTTATCATCTTCGTGTGTGTCCCTTCTGCAGTAATGATCTGATACAAATAAATGCCCTTCGGTTGATCCTGGAGAAATAGAACGAATGAGTATTCTCCCGGTTCAAGACAGCAATCCCCCGACTCCGCAATAATTTCCCCCTTGATGTTCAATATCCTTATCAGCACGCCATCGTCGGCGAGTAGCGTGAAAGGTATAGTCGAGGGGGATCCGAAAGGGGTTGTGTACGGGGGCGTTCTTAGTATTTTTATCTCGGGCGACTCGCGGACATTTGACATTCCGGTAGAGCTGACTTTCCTTTCGGCAGAACTCTCCGGCGAATCCCCCTGGAACCTGGATGTTCCGCAGGCCAGCAGGTATGTAATCGCTATGGCTGATAGAAACCTCAATCGATTTCTCCGCCTTTTTCGCGAATTAGCTAAGGGCAGGCAGGAGTCGGCGACTCCTGCCCTACTATTCCTTATCGTCTTCTTTTTCCTCTATCCCCTCCAGCAGCTCCCTGGCCTCCTCCTCATCATTTTTTGCTACCTGGATCTGCATGATTCCGATGGACAACATCGCTTTCGTCAACTCGCCCTTGACATTGAACCGGATTTTTGCATCCTCGAGGATTGATTTGGCCAGCGCCATAGTGGCCGCGTTTACGGTCGATAAGACCGTGACCAGGTTCAACCGTTCAGGCCCCGGCCCGGTCGGGGTGGTCAGGGGTGGCAACTCCCCGACCAGTGGGATCTTGCAGTCGGCACACTCGGTGTATCCCTCTCTGTATTCTACTCTGCATTCAGGACAAAACATGGCAGATCGGGCAGGTCGGTGACCTGCCCCTACAATAAATGGGCCTTTCGCTACCTGAGGTCGAAATAAACCAGGGGGCGAACCATCAGAGCATCCCAGTAGGCGTCGCCATCGGAATCAACATCGATAACGATATACTCAAGTTTTCGGTCGGCGCCTCGTGGGGCTATGATCTGTTTTTTGATGAGGCCGTTTTCATCATGATCGAGCGCGTGCCAATCCATCAGCACCGTGATGTCGGATACCGTGTAACCCAGAAGTCTTAGCTGGACGGTACCTTTTGTGTAATCGTCCGAGAATTTTGGCAGACCGTATCCTAAGACTATGGAGTCGATTTCGGCGTTCGCCGGCAGGCCGAGAGGAATTGTAATAGATATGTTGCGGCGATCGCCAACCACTTTCTCCGGCCCGTGAATATAAATCCAGATCTTGCCGTCATATTCCAGTTTCCTGGCGGCCGTCTCCCAGTATTTATGATATGGTCCCGCGAAATACCCCTCGAATAGCCGTCCGCCCTTGAATTTCAGCTTGGTGTCTTTCTCTTCCTTCAGCGTCCAGACCAGCCCGTCGGATGATTCAACCTCAAATTTCTTGATAAACTCCGATGTCCCCAGATGAAGGATCCTGGCACCGGTCTTTAGCGCCGGATCTGTTATGGGAGGTTTTGGCTTGGGTTTTGGTTTCGGTTTTGGTTTCGGCTTTTTCTTTGGCTTGGGGGGTGGAGGAGGTGGGGGTGGCGGTTCCTTTTTGAAAATGACCAGATCGATCGAAACACTTGCTCCCGGTTCCACCTCGCCGATTATTTTTACCGTGGAATCGCTGTCGAATTTCGCCATCAGCGAATAAGCTCCCGGGGGGATATCCTGGAATATGAAAAATCCAAGAGTATCCGTGAGGGTTGATGTCTGCTGGGGTATTGTGAAAACCGCGGCACCAGCCAGCGGCCGGCCCTCGGCGTTAGTCACCCGTCCTTTGATGGTGGCCGGTTTCTTGGCACAACCACTCCAGATCAATGCCGATATGGCGGCTACTAAAAAGAGGAATCTTACGATCTTCATCTCCCTCCCTCCGACCTTAAGCTAAAAACAAGATCGCCGAATCCGTCGGTCTATCTTTAAGAGGTCTCAATTCTCGAAATCTTACAATAGCATAATCGACAGCTATCCTCAAGTTATTTAATGAAAAAAGATTGCGCCGGTCTTTTGATTGCTCGAGACAATTATAGTGGCCGGTCATGCCTGACTGCAACAATACATTAATTCGGCTCCGGATGAGATCGATTTTTTATGAATCGATAGTTTTATTCTGCACCATAACACGGCCAGGACACCGTTGTCGGCTGCAGGCATACGGAAAATTTGTATTTCCATTCGAGATGAAATATCGTATCTTAGCCGCATGTTTTGGAGCCGGATTTCACGCCGGTGTTGTTTTGTTGCCGGATCTTCCCGCATTTTAAATCAGAATCGTCTGATTAATTTATAGATGGCTCATGATCTATTGGCTCGCAGGATATTTTCCCAGATTGACAGAACCGACCGGCCTGCGGCATGTCTCAATAGTGATAAGTAAACTCATATATAGGCAATAAGGAAAGTCTAATTCAAAAAAAGGAGATTCTATGGCAGGAAGACTAACGGCATTGCTCATGCTCGTAGCTTTCGCTTTCGCGGCGGTGAGCGCTCAGGAGGCAATGCCGGACACTACCGGACCTCCCCTTCCGGCTCCCCCGACAAACGTCCGGATTTCCGATAAACCGGATGATGCCGGTCATGGGGTGATTGTCGGGTGGGATCTCTCTGCCGATGACGGCGCCGGGCTCGATAACGTTCTCGCCTACGAGGTTTATCGTTCCGACGCGGCCGACGGCGAGTATGTGAAAAGAGGCGTCGCGGTCAAGGGAGTCAGCGAATACGAAGATGAAGATAAAACTCCCGTCAAAAACGGAACTCCGAATCCGGGCTTCATTGAAACCGGCAAAACCTATTTCTACAAAGTCCGGGCTATGGCCTCGGGAGCCGTTTATTCCGAGTACTCCGAGCCGGGTTCAGGGCAGGCGGTGGAAAACTGGTTCCATGTTGGTAAGGTCCCGATTCTCTTTGGCGTAATCATTTTCTGGGCAATAGTCGTTTATTTCATCTTCAAGGCGCGGGGGGGTAAAGAGTTTTACGTGCGGCCGCTGGCCGGAATCAACGCCGTGGATGATGCCATCGGACGGGCCACGGAAATGGGACGACCGATTCTATTCGTTCTCGGTACCGGTTCGGCGGGAGATATCGCCACAATCGCCGGCTTTACGATTCTATCGCGGGTGGCTAAACTAACGGCGGAGTACCAGACCCGCATATTGGTGCCGGTCAACGATCCGGTAATGATGGCGGTAGCGCAAGAGACCGTACGAACCGCTTACCTGGAAGCGGGACGTCCCGAAATATACAAACCAGAGAATATCTCCTACGAAACGGCGATGCAGTTTCCATACGTGGCGGCGGTTAACGGTATCATGCTTCGAGAGAAAACCGCCACCAATTTCTACATGGGAGTTTTTCACGCCGAATCGCTGATCCTGGCCGAGACCGGAAATATCGCCGGTTCAATTCAGATATCCGGTACCGATCAGGTATCTCAGCTTCCGTTCTTTATAGCGGCCACCGATTATACCTTGATCGGCGAGGAGCTATACGCGGCCAGCGCATATCTATCAAAGGAACCGATCCTGGTCGGAACTCTGAAAGCGCAGGACTGGGCCAAAGCGGTTTTGATGATTATCGTGATTGCCGGAGCTATTCTGATTTCCTTTGCGATTCCGTTTATAAAAGACATGGTAACCGTAAACCTTTAGAAACGAGGATAGAAGATGAAAAAACAGTTACCGATATACTTTGTCCTCGTCTCGGGCATAGTGATGATAATCCAGTACTTCGTGCCGTCGGAGGAATCCCAATGGCTGTTCACTTACGCCAATGACTGGGTTATCGTTGTAGGGATCTTCGCTCTGGCCCTGGGCATCTGGAGCCTGGTTAAGGCAGAATTTAAGAAATTGAAAAATCCGAAAGAGGCTTTTTACGCGGGCGTCCTCCTTTTTGGGTTTTTCATCATGGTATTCACAGGTTTAAAGAGGGAGTGGCGCGAGGGCTATCTCCACATGGACCTTTTCACCAACGTCCTGATACCGATTCAGGCGACGATTTTTTCGCTTTTGGCATTCTACATAGCCAGTGCTGCCTACCGGGCGTTTCGAGCCAGAACCGTCCTGGCCACTATACTCCTGCTTACGGCGTTTATAGTTATGTTGCGGCTTATACCTCTCGGACCCCTCTCGTCCATCAATCAAACGGCTGTAGCATGGATACTGGCGGTGCCGAATATGGCGGCCAAACGAGCCATAACTATGGGAGTCGGGCTCGGTGTCATCGCCACCTGTATCAAGATCATACTGGGTATCGAACGAACCTATCTGGGACACGATTAAGGAGGACGCCGTGACTTTTTGGGAAAAAATAATGAATTTAGACCGGCGATGGATATACCTCTGCATTATCATCGTGGTTATAATTCCGGCAGTAGTCTCATTCAAGGTGCCTGTCTCCACCACGCCCGAAGTAAAAAAGGTATTTGATTTTATCGAGGAGATGGAACCGGGAGAGTATTTCTATCTGGGTATCGATTATGATCCGTCGGCCCTGGCCGAACTCGATCCCATGACCTATGCTATTCTGAATCAGGCTTTTTCGAAGGATCTGAAGATCATTATCGGATGTCTTTCGCAGTTCGGAGTTGGTATGGCCGATTTAAGGCTGACGGAGGTTGGCGGGAAATACGGCAAGAAATCCGGGATCGATTACTGCTTTCTGGGATATCGTCCATATCCGGCGATCGTGATCCTCACCATGGGCGTCGATTTCAGGGTGACTTTCCCCCTGGATTATTACGGTGTTCCATTAGATTCCCTGCCGGTCATGCAGGGAATAAAAAACCTTATGGACGTCAAAGGAGTGATCGATATCACCGCCGGAAACGTGGCCGATATGTGGATTACTTACGGCAACGGCCGTTTTGGATTTCCGCTGGCAATAGGTATAACCGGTGTAATGAGCGCCGATTATTACCAGTTTCTGCAGTCCGGCCAGATTTTCGGGCTTATTCCGGGCATTAAGGGAGCCGCGGAATACGAGACACTTTCGGGCTTTGAAACGACAGGGTTGGAATCAATACCATACCAGACTCTATCCCACGCCGTTATTCTCTTTTTCATAATATTATCCAACATCGGTTATTTCGCTACTCGTAGCAAGAAGGGAAGATAGGAGGGAACCATGACAACAACTGAATTATTATGGAATACGTTAGCGGTGATCCTGACCCTTTGCATCTTTTCTTTTCTGATCAAGGATAATCCGTTCTACAAATTCGCCGAGAGGCTGGTCGCAGGCGTGGCGGCAGGATTCTGGACAATGCTGGTTTACCACACCCTCTTCGTGGATAAAGTAATATTAACCATGCAAAACAGACAATGGGCATATATCATTCCCATACTTCTTGGTTTAGGGATGTGGACCAGATTTTCTAAAAAATGGTCATGGATTTCGAGATATTCCATCGCATTCTACATCGGAATTTCAACCGGAGTTTCGGTGACAGTTTACATGTACACAAATATTTTCAAACAGATAGCGGCCACCATGATACCGCTCAATAGCATCAATAACATATTGGTGGTAGTTTTAGTGCTGTGCTCCTTGTTTTATTTCTTCTTCTCCAAGGCTCATACCGGCACCTTCGGAGTAGTATCCAGAATCGGGATCTACACGCTGATGATAGGATTCGGCGCCGGATTCGGGCTAACGGTGATGGGACGTATTGCGCTGCTTGCACAGAGAGTGATTTTCATAAAAGGGTATGTGCTGGCGCTAATCGGAGCCGGTTAGAATGCTATAGAAAATTGATTTTCGGTTTTGTCGGGCATCCCGGGTCCGTTCCGGGATGCCTTTTTCTTAATAATCCGTTTTATGGCAACCAAAAAGGTTGGAGATAATTGAGCCGCCGACAACCCTGGTGAATCAAGATGTTAACCACATGGGAATCAGCCTATTAAAATAAAAAATATTGTTTGGAACAAGACTGCCGAATATTTATATATATGTCTGAGATGTTCTCAAATCGGTACTTCAGATGGTATCTGACAGCCCTGCTTGCCTTCGTTTTCTCCTCGGGCTGCGTCTATTACAATACCTTCTTTATGGCCAGGAAGAAATTCGAAGAGGCTGAAAAGAATCAGGCTTTAAACGCCGAGGGCAGAAGAAAACAGGGAATTCCGCCGGGTCAGCGCGGCCGGAAGGGTAGAAATCAAAGCAAAGGCAATGTTGGAGGGAGCGGCGGCAGTCCTTCGGGCTCATTCACACCCCATATCACGCCGCAGGTGAGAATCTTATACGAGGACGCTATCAAGAAAGCCAGCAAGGTCTTGAGATTCCACCCTGATTCGAAATGGGTCGATGATGCGCTCTGGCTGATTGGCAAATCCTATTACAACATGGGCGATTATCTGCAGGCGGATAGAAAATTCAAAGAACTGGTAACCAACCAACCGGAGTCAAAATTTGCAGATGATTCCTTTTTCTACGGAGGCTTATGTCAGATCGAACTGGGGCATAGCGATCTGGCTATAGAGGCATTCGAGCGTATCGAGAGGGATTCCAAACATAGCGAGTATATTGATGATGTTTACTTTGTCAGGGGGAAAATAGCAAAGGATGATGAAAGATACGTCGAGGCTATCGATCATTTCCGCATCTATCTGGAAAAATATTCCAGGGAGGACTCCTCCGCCAGAGCCAAATTTTATATTGGCGAGTGCAGGGAACAACTGGGCAATTATTATGAAGCTTATTCTGCGTATTCCGAGGTCGACAAATATAAGCCTTCCAGGCAGTTAAGGTTCGATGCAACCCTGGCATCGGCCTCCGCCATTTTGAAGACGGATTCAGTTTCCAGGGGCATGGAGATTTTGATGGATCTGGCGCAGGACGAAAGATACTTTGAGCAATCGGCTCGAATTCGCTTGAAAATCGCCGAGGGTCATCATCTTCAGAGCCAGATCGAGGATGCTATCAGTGAATATAATCAGGTTGCCGAGCAAAGCCCTAAAACCCTTGAGGCTGCTGAGGCTTATTATCGTCTGGGCTTGATTTACCAGAATGACATATACGACTTGGAAGAGGCCAAAGTCTCCTTTTCCAAAGCTCAAACCGAAAACCCGTCCTCGGAATTCCGCAACCTGGCACTTGCCAGGTCAGCCCAGATCGCCAAGCTCGAATCCTACCGGATTCAGCTTCAAAGGGCAGATTCTATCAGAGCAGCAGATCAATCCGGTGCCCGGCGTCACGGAGATACTCCTGATACATTAACTTCCGCTGAAGTATTGGGGGAGGACATAATAGGGCCCGAGGAAGTGAAGGATAGTTCATTCACAGAGCCTGGGATGTCTGAGGGAATGAAGAAGGAAGAATCGGCCACGGGAAGAGAGGAGGAGATCTTTACCGTTCCGATTGAAACTGCCGACGAGAATATAGATGTTATTGATAGCACGGATATCGCCTCGGCTCCGGCGGAGGATTCCGTTAAAGCCGATATAGGCGAGTTTTATACAGTGCCGCTCGATTCCTTAAACGGGGCCCTGGTCACCCTCGATAGGGCAGATACAACCGACACGACCGCCGGACAGGATAGCATGAGTACTGGAAACCCTGGTATTCCCGAATCAGGGGGGGACGAGATATCCCTGGAGGATTCTGTAAGGGCTGCGCAGGCGGCCCGGCGGGAAAAAGTCAGGCAGGATAAAATTACACAAGATAGCATAAGGCAAGAGATCACAAAAAGAGGTATCGAGACGAGATTCCTCCTGGCCGAGCTTTATGCCTATGAACTCAATCGTCCCGACTCGGCGCTTCGTGAATACGTTCTCATAGCCGACCAGCACCCCAACTCGGAATATGCCCTCAGGGCGCTTCTGGCTTGCGCATTTCTGGAGTTTGATTGGGGAGACTCAACCGTAGCGGAAGAATATCTTTACCGTCTTATTGAGAATTATCCTCGATCCCCTCAGGCGGCAGCCGCGGCGAAAATGTTGAGCTATCCGATGGATCTTTCGCTGAACGCCGCGGGTCTTTACTCCGCGGCTGAGAGTCTGGCCTACGATGGTAATACTCTCGATTCGGCAATTACGCTGTTTCGTTATATTACGGATAATTTTCCCGAGCTTGCACCGAAAGCCTTTTATGCGGTGGCATGGGCTCTAGACAGGCACCAGGAGGAAGAGGACAGTTCCGCCTTCCATGCGTACAAATTTGTAAGCGAGCAGTACCCCCAATCGGTTTATGCCACTGCTGCTAAAACCAGGATGGGGTTGATGGCAAAACCGCGCGGAAGGAGAGTTTCGCCTCCCCCTGAGGAGAACCGGGAAGAAATAGGAGAAGACAAGCCCGATTATGACTCTCTGAGAATGATCGCCCAGGGACTTCCATTGGCACCGGCGGTCAAGGAATTGAGCGAATTTGTTTACCCTCGGAGCCTTCTAGACCGGCGTCTCAAAGGAGAGGTGCTGTTTAAGATCAAGATTAATCTCTTCGGCAAGGTCGAGGAATACGAGATAATCGGTCCCTCCGGTGAGTATGCTATCGATTCGGCGGCCACGGCGGCGCTTCTGGAAACCGAATTTGAAACCTCGGATCTCGATTTTTCCAAACTTGATATGTATTATAAATACGTCATCGGATTTGAAAGACCCGACATCAATATTTTTAATGATCCTTATATCGAGGAACGCAGGCAGAGACCTTGAAGAAATTTTCAAATTACTATCCGCTCTTAAGAAAAGAGAAGATCTCACCATCGATACTTAAATTCACATTCGAGGCCGGCGATATTGCAAAATTTGCAAATCCCGGGCAATTTATTCAGCTCAGGACATCCAGGGATTATTTTCCACTCTGGCCGCGGCCGTTTTCCATCCATGATGCCGACCCCCGCAGCGGGGAACTTTCGATTATTTTCAAGGTGTTCGGGTGCGGGACGTCACAACTGGCGGATATAAGCATCGGTCGGGAAGTGTACCTTCTGGGACCGCTGGGGAACGGTTTTCGTCTTCTGAAAGACGAATCAAATGTCATAATGGCCGCGGGAGGCGTGGGGATGCCACCAGTGTTCTTCCTGGCCAAGAGATCCATCCAGAACGGCTATCCGGCAGAGCGGATTACATTCATATCGGGGGCAAGAACTAAAGACGGTCTATTCAACGATACGGAATTAAGCGAGCTCGGTATCGATCTCCATAGTTGCACCGATGACGGCAGTTTCGGCGTCATCGGTACCGTTGTGGATTTACTCGAAAAGAAGCTTGAAAACGCCGGGGATCGGATAGTATATGCCTGCGGCCCCATGGCAATGCTGGAGAAGATCGATAGAATACTTGTAGAAAGCGGGATATCAGGCTTTCTGTCGCTGGAAGCCTTGATGCCGTGCGGATATGGAATCTGCAGCGGTTGTGCAATCAAAGTTGTTCCGCCGGAAGACCGTGGTCCTACTGATGATAATCGGAAATATCATCTGCAGCGGGTCTGTGTTGAGGGCCCCGTTTTTAATGCCGGGGAGGTGATCTGGCAATAAATGTAAATCTCGGTGTTGATGTGGGGGGCCTGCGCTTGAGAAATCCCATCCTGACCGCCTCGGGCTGTTTCGCCTACGGGGAGGAGGCCTCAGAGATATTCGATATATCCATGCTGGGAGGTGTTGTTACAAAGTCCTTGACCTACCTTCCGAGGGAAGGACACCCTCCCCCGAAAGTGTGCGAGACCGACGCCGGTATGTTGAACGCCATCGGGCTTTCCAATGTCGGAATAGACAGATTCTTGAGCGAAAAGCTTCCCTTCCTCTCGAAAAAAGATACAGCCTGTATCGTCAGTATCGCCGGATCAACAGTGGACGAATATATTCGCCTGGCAGAGATCCTAGCCGGCCGTGACGAGGTTTCTGCAATAGAGGTCAATATCTCCTGCCCTAATGTCGACGAGGGGGGGCTGGAGTTCTGCGCATACAGCGAGCCAGCCGGGCGCGTCATTGGCGAAGTCAGGAAACATTTTCCCGGAACCCTGATTGCGAAGCTATCTCCTAACGTGACCGATATAGTCGAAATAGCAAACAGCGTTATCGATAACGGCGCCGACGCGGTTTCATTAATCAATACAATTGTCGGTACGGCAATAGATATCGAAAAGAGAACCTTCAGGCTATCAAATACCTATGGAGGCTTATCAGGTCCGGCCATCCGGCCGATAGCCCTGGCTATGGTCTACCGGGTGGCGAGCGCTGTCGATGTTCCCGTGATAGGTATAGGTGGCGTAACCACGACCTCGGACGCTATTGAATTTCTTCTCGCCGGTGCTAAAGCCGTTCAAGTGGGAACCGCATGTTTCATCGATCCCGGGGCTCCTCTTAACATCATTGAAGGCCTTCGTAATTATCTCAAAAGTCAGGGCGAAGACGATATAAACAATATTATTGGAACGGTCAAACCTCTGTGATTTTTAGAGAAAAACTACTCGCAGCTTCAGCAAGAAACAAGAGCTGGCTGTGTATCGGCCTCGATCCGGATATGGCGAAGCTCCCTGAAAATCTTGGGTCCGGGCCCGAAGCTGTTCTAAAATTCAATCGTGCTGTTATAGAATCAACCTCGGATCTGGTATGCTCCTATAAACCGAATGCCGCATTCTATGAAAGTATGGGAGATGCAGGTCCGGAGATATTAAAAGAAACTATAAAAGCGATCCCCGATCATATCCCTGTGATCCTCGATTTCAAAAGGGGGGATATCGGCAACACCGCCGCCATGTATGCCAGATCGGCATTCGAGCATCTCGGTGTGGATGCCGTTACCGTGAATCCATATCTCGGTAGAGACTCCATTGAGCCGTTTACTAACTACCGGGGAAAAGGTACATTCGTGCTTTGTCTGACATCGAATCCGTCGTCATCAGACATCCAGAGGCAGTTGGTGATTCTGAGCGATCCTCCTGAAGTCGAGCAGATGTCCCCTCAAGCGAAGGCTAAGAAATTCGCCGAATTCTTCAGGGCATCTACCTTAACGCTTTTTTCTTATATTGCCGGCCTGGCTATAGAATGGAACGGTCATGGCAATGTCGGGCTGGTGGTAGGTGCCACTTCGCATGCGGAGTTAAAGCAGATACGTGAAAAAATAGGAGAAGATATGCCCGTGTTAATACCTGGCATCGGGGCGCAGGGAGGCGATCTGGAGGAATCAGTCATTAACGGCTCCAATTCAAGAGGCGAGATGGCAATAATAAATGTCGCCAGGGGCATAATATATGCATGGAGGAATGAATCCCTATTTCAATCGGAGGTTCGTGATGCCGCGGAATCCTTCAGGCGCAGGATCATGGAAGCGGCCTCAAGGAAAATCGAATCGAGTCGTTGATGGTGGTAGCCGCTTTTTGAAGATATTAATCTTCTACAGCTAATACATTATGAATTCGCTTGACACCAAAATGGGAATAAATATATTGATTTTGTATTCTTATTCAAATGTGGAGTAAGATTTAACGACTGTGAGTGGTTACGGTTAATATAATGCCAGTTAAACGCAAATCGAAAAGAGTCGGGGAAAAACTTCCGATCGTGGTAATAGGCGGCGGACCCGCAGGGATGACGGCGGCACAGACTGCGGTAAAGGAATACAAAAACGTGGTCTTATACGATAAGAATCCAATCCCGGGCAAAAAACTGAGTTCCATAGTCTCCGATCGGATCCGGATTGGCAAGAAGCTATCGCCTGAAAAGACAGCCGAGGCTTTCGGTGCCAAAGGGAAGTTCATTATGCCTGCGTTAAGGATCTTCGGGTGGAAAGAAATTACCGTTCATCTTGAGAAGATGGGGCTTTCCGTGGGACTGAACGGTGAAAATAAGCTTGCAGTCTCGCCGGAAAGCGCGCCCCTGGTTTCCACAAGCCTTAAGAAAAGCGCCGAATCTGCCGGAGTGGTGGTCAAGAAATCATCGCGTGTGACGGATATAGAAATCTCCGGCGGCGTTGCAAAGGGAGTTGTTGTCAATGGCGTGACTCACCCTGTATCGGCCGTCATTGTGGCCTGCGGCTCGTATTCATCGCCCAATCTGGGATCAACACGAGATGGTTATGAGATGGCGAGGAAGGCCGGGCATAAAATCACTCCAATCAAAGCGGCCATGGTTGGTCTCGAAACGCTGGAGAGATACGGCAAGATTCTGGCTGGCGTTAGTATTAGAGATTGCCGTATAGATGTCAGTCTCGATGAAAAGCCGCAGTTCACAGAGCGGGGAGCCTTGACCTTTGCAAGCTATGGTCTGGAGGGCGATCTGATATTGAATCATTCTGCCCGAATAATCGATTTGCTCGAAAAAGGCCAGGTAAAGGTGAATATCGATCTAATGCCGGATAAGTCGAAGTCCCGGATCGAAAAAATCCTGGGGCAGGGACTCGAAAGCAGCAACCAGATAACGGTCTGGAAGATTCTCACAAGGTACATTCCAGATAGGCTGCTCGACGGGATGCATAAGATGATCCGAATTCATAGCCGCAGACCGGCAGTGCGTCTCTCAAACCTCGAGAGAAAAAGCCTGGCCATCTGGCTTAAGGAGTTCGCTTTCACGATCAAGAGATGCCGTCCGTTCAACGAGACCAGGGGAGTATTGGGCGGTGTATCGGTCGATGATATCGATCCTGAAACCATGCGCTCGAAAAAGGTTAAAAATCTTTATTTCGCCGGCGACGTTCTGGACCTCCTGGGCCCCTGCGGGGGGTATAATATCGAAATGGCGTTTGCTACAGGCCACCTTGCCGGTCTCTCGGCGTCGAATATCAATAGCGTTAAGAAAGACACGACGAAAAGACGCGGAACACGCTAAGGCGTTTCGTCCCTGATCAGCTAAGTTATAGTCCTTCAAGCCATTTCCTTACCGTTTGAAGCTCTTTTCGGTAATTAGCCAGATTAGACCATTAAAAAACGCCTCCGGATGTTTCAGGTGGATCCGGAGGCGCGGTGAGATGAATTTCTAAAGAGCCTTATCGATCCTTAGAAATTCACGTTCAGCGAAAAATTCGCCGCGATAATCCGGCACTCGTCAAGTGCGAGATTGGGATCATCGGCAATCCTGGTGACAAACCAGGGTTGGTTGCTGGTGAATCCCAAAAATACTGTTCCCCCAATATCCAGCATTTCTGGAGTTACACGATAGAGAAAACCGTGTCTGTTATCGACATAGCAGCCGGGTTGATCGATTTTCTGAATCGGCAATTGCTCAGTAGAGCGATTCCAGTTCTTTGAAGTCATGCTCGACTCAGATGCCTGAGTTTTCGGCATTATTCCTCCTATTGATTTAAGGTTGAAGGTTCGGAATACGATGTTTCCAATGAAACACCTATATAGTCAACTGCGCGGAGATGGCTCTTGAGTGGCCCTCCGGCAGGATGGTTGTTGCCAATATTTATTCTGATTGTCATAATCATTCTCATTACAAACGCTAAAATAGGCATCGGTTTTTCCATGTCAAGAAAAAAAGAATTGTGGAGTAATTTTATATTCGGGAATATCCGTTAAGGGAGTCTTTGTAATATATTAGTATCATGGTGTTGATAATATATTGTTTTTTGGGGATCGGAGAGACGAATGGCAATTCTCCCCTACAGGCTATTGATATATATCACAAGACCGGCAGATAATTATTAATCTCGAAATCGGTCACCGCTACTCTGAAACGATCCCACTCCACCGTTTTGTTACCTATGAGCGCATTGAAAACATGATCGCCGAGCACCTCTTTCATGAGCTTTGATTTCTTAAACTCTGAAAGCGCCTCCAGCAGAGATGCCGGCAGTGTATCGATCTTTTTCCGTTTGAGCTTCCTGGCGTCCATCTCGTATATGTTTTCTTCCACAGGCTCCGGCAGGGGATAATTCTTTTTGATACCTTCGTGACCTGCGGCGAGCATGACCGCGAAGGCCAGGTAGGGATTGCAGGCCGGATCGGGGCTGCGAAGTTCGACTCTGGTTGCCTTTTCCCTGCCAAGCTTATACATCGGAACCCGCACCAGCGACGAGCGGTTGCGTTGTCCCCAGGATATGTAGCAGGGGGCTTCGTAATCCGGGACCAGCCTTTTGTATGAGTTCACCCATTGATTCGTGATCAGACATAGCTCCTTTACATGCACGAGGAGCCCGGCGATATATTTCTTGGCCGTATCCGAAAGATGATAAGGATCGGAAGCGTCGAAGAACGTATTCTTGCCCTCCTTGAAAAGCGATTGATGAGTATGCATCCCCGAACCGTTGACGCCGAAGATAGGTTTGGGCATGAAGGTAGCGTAATATCCTCTGGATAGAGCTTTCTCCTTAACCACTAAGCGATATAGCATGGCGAAATCAGCCATCTTGAGAGCGTCCTGGTACTTCAAATCGATTTCGTGCTGGCTGGGGGCAACCTCATGATGAGAGCATTCGACTGGAATTCCGATATCCTCCAGGGCGCCGACGGCGGATTTTCTCAAATGGGTAGTCTCCTCGACGGTGGAGAACTCGAAATATCCGCCACGATCCATTATCTCCGGAGCGGATGAACTCTTGAAATAGAAAAACTCCATCTCCGGCCCCATATATGCGGTGTATCCCTCCGCAGCCAGTCGCTCTACCATCCGCTTGAGTATATATCGAGGATCCCCCTCATACGGTTCGCCGTGCGGGGTTTTTATATCGCAAAATACGGAGGCTATCTTCTCGGAGTTGACTGCCCAGGGAAAGATGGTAAGTGTCGAGAGGTCGGGATGCGCCATGAGATCCGATTCCTCGATCCTGACGAATCCCTCGATCGAGGACCCGTCGAATCCCTGGCCGTTGGTGAATACTTCCTCGATCTCGGAGCGGGTTATGGTCATACCGCGCAATACTCCGAGAACATCGGTAAACCACAGGCGAACATATTTAATGCCTTCTTCATCGATAAGTTTTAATGCGGAATCCGAATCAGCGACGCCTATCATATTTATTCTCCCTGGAATTTCGTTACTCGCCCAATTTCAAGAAAGCTTTATATAAGATCTTTGATCATACCGCGTCAACATTTATCGGGAGGAAGAGCGGATTTTTTTTGAGATTTTTGATGATTTCGCAGGATGAGTATTATAGACAAGCCGATCCTGCTTAAAAAAACACAGCCTCCCGGCGTGTGGGCCAGGAGGTTATGATTGATATTGACTTACACGGATCATTACCGTTTTTGTTTATGCCATTCAATGGTTTTTGCAAGCCCGTCGATGAGCTTCGTATGCCAGCGGTAGCCGAGAATCTTCTTTGCTTTTGAGAGATCCGGGACGCGGCGCCTGACATCCTCGTATTTACCGCCGAAACTCTCATAGGAAACGAATGTGATCTTCGGGGACTGGCCCGGCCGGATGAGATCATTGATTATCTGCCCCAGCTGCAGGATGCTAACCTCCTCATCCGAACCGAGATTGATTATCTCTCCGACTGCTTTTTCCGATTCTGCCGCCGCCATGATACCGGAAATGAGATCATCGATATAGGTAAAAGAGCGGGTCTGGGAGCCGTCGCCGTGGATCGTGATCTCCGCATCGTCCAGAACCTGATCGATAAAGACCGATTGCGGGCCCCCCCACCAGGAACGGTGATGCCTGGGACCGTATGAACCGAAAAATCTCAAGATAACCACCGGGAGGTTCTTTTCGACATGATAGGCCAGGCCAAGATGCTCGTCGAAAACTTTGCTGACCGCATAACTCCAGCGCCTGCTGTCCGAAGGTCCAATGAGCAAATCACCGGTTTCCTTGAAAGGCGGACTCCCCTTGCCATAGACATCCGACGTGGACGCCAGGATCACTTTGCAGTTCTGCTTTTCAGCCGCCTCGAAGACATTCCTGGTGCCATCGTTGTTAATTCTCAAGGTGGAGAGAGCATCGCCGTAACGAGGAATTTTTCTGGCGGCCAGATGGAAGATTACCGACGCATTCCCCATCGCCTTATGGAGAGAGGCGGCATCGCAAACGTCGTTATGATGAAAAGAGAAATCGCCTCTTTCGGCGAGATGTTTTATGTTTTCTTTCGAGCCATATGAAAGATCGTCATAGCAGCGAACATTATATCCTTTGTCGAGTAAGGCTCCACAGAGATGCGAGCCTATAAAGCCCGCACCGCCCGTGACCAATGCAGCAGGTTTTATGCTATCCTCCAGCGACTATCGCCTCCCTGACTTTCTTGATCTTATCGGTACCTTCCTTGATGGAATCCGGTTCAAACAGGCTCTTGCGGACATTCATGAACACATCCACAATTCTCTCCGCCACCCGGCTGTCCCAGTATTTGGGGAACTTCCCGGTTTTGACGTTGCCATTCAGGATATTCTCCGCTGCGGCGACTATCTTTTCCGGGTACGCCCCAACCAGGATATTGGTACCCTCGGCCAGCGTCACCGGCCGTTCGGTGTTTTTCCTTAGCGTCAGGCAGGGAACGTTCAATACCGTAGTCTCCTCCTGGATACCGCCGGAATCGGTCAGCACCATGGCGGCCTCGGATTCCAGTTTCAGAAAATCGAGATAGCCGACCGGATCGACAAGCCGGATTCCCGTCTCGCCAAAATATGAGGATAGCATGAATTTATCAATATTTAATCTCGTTCGGGGATGGCATGGAAATATCACCGGTATTCTTTCGGTTAGACTATTTATGGCTTTAAGGATATTCTCCAACGTCCCGGGATCGTCGACATTCTCCGGCCTGTGAAGGGTCAGCAAAGCATAATTCTTTTGCTCCAGGCCAAGCTGGTTTGTTATCCCCAGACTCTGGGCAATCTGGATATGGTTTAGAAGCGATTCGATCATGACGTTACCCACGAAGAATATCGCGTTTTCGTCGGCGCCCTCGTTGACCAGGTTCTGGCAGGCGGAACTTTCGGTTGTGAAATGGAAATCGGCGATTCTATCGGTCATTATCCGGTTTATCTCCTCCGGCATACTCATATCGAACGAGCGTAGTCCGGCCTCGATATGGGCTATGAGGACTTTGCATTTGGCCGCCACCAGGGCGCAGGCCAACGTTGAGTTGACATCGCCGACGACTACTATCAGGTGAGGCGTATTCTCGATGACCACCTTTTCGAATTCCATCATGATTTTAGCCGTCTGCTCAGCGTGAGTGCCGGAGCCGACTTCCAGATGCATATCCGGTTTCGGCATTTTGAGCTCATCGAAGAAAAGCTGGGAAAGCTCTCGGTCGTAATGCTGGCCGGTGTGCACGAGTATAGGATCGAGAAAGTCTGAGAATCTCTTCATCCGTTCGATTATCGGTGCGGCCTTCATAAAGTCGGGCCGTGCGCCGACCACAACCATAACCTTCATTCGCGGCGGACGATATTCAGTCACAAGACACCCCCGTGATAAATCCAGGATTATAAACCGTTCTATTATATTTAGTCGGATGACCCGGCGATTAAATGAACACAGCCTGCCGATTTTTTGGGAAGGCTATATGACGGCGTGTTAAAGGCGGCGGCCTTTTATGCGTATTCCCCGTGGATAGTGACGAGGGGATAAGGGCATCTGATCATCTCTTGAATTGGCTTGCCCTGCCGATCGTATTTAGAAAACGCGACCTCTTTTTTCCAAGCATTTCCTTGCCATATGAGATGTTTCTTGGCCGTCTGCTGGAGTGAAATAGGTAAAGATATTCTCTTGCTCTAGTCATAGATACAAAAAACAAGCGCGCCTCCTCGACAATGTTTCTAGCGGAACCAGGGATGATATCGTCTTCTAAACCTACCATAATAACAATGTCCGCCTGCAGACCTTTCGCCTTCCGCATCGTTTTGAGTTCAGCCACTGCAGCGCCTGTTACCCTCGGTCTTTCAAGAGCACTGACGGCACTGGCAACATCCTCTGCGAATTTTGCTGGAGCCTGCCATAATCCCGTTATCGTGAAGAATGCCTCTGCAAATTTGCCCACATCCGTTTGTTTGTCATTATTAAAGGTGGATGAAAACTGATCTAGGCCAGATTGAATCTTACTGATAATCGGGTTGTTACCTGAATAGTTCTGAATAACCGAGTACAAACTATGGTGTTTGTCAACGCTTTCCCAAAGCGTCGCCAGGTTAGTTTCCTCAGCAACCCTTCTACGGAGAGTCTCGGGTCTTAACTTTCTCGTTTTTTTGGAGCCGGGCACCTTTGCTAATCCTGAATTAATTAACTCTTCGATGACGAGTCTCGTCAGGAAGTTGTTGCTTGGATCATTCACCCATCGGAAGAATATAGAGGCTGTTTTAAGTCTCTCAGGTAACAGACCCTCAGGATGTTCAAACGGCACTCCGGCCGCGATGAGATGTTGGATTATTATTGGAAAGAACTCTTTCTTTGGAACAAGAATCAACAAGCTCTTTTCAGGTAACGCGTTAGCCGCGATCCTCGCAACCTTTTTAGCTTCGGCTATCTCGCTGGCAAACTGCCATATATAAGGAGCCTTGGTTTCAGTAGATGCATATTTGCTGAACGGTTTGCCCTTCCAAGATGGATAATGACGCTTCAGCACCTTGAAGGCATCGCTCATAACTGGTTTTGGGCATCTAAAGCTCTTTCGTAAGGACCCTAGTTTCGCATGTCGAAAGTGCTTTTCGAATTCCAAAATGAATTTCGGATCACTCCCTCTAAAACCGTAAATACTCTGCGCATCATCACCTACAGCGAACAATCCACTCCTAGATTCCTTTGTGAGCAGTCCTATCAGTCTGAACTGAGCGGCATTGATATCCTGGTATTCATCTATCAAAAGATGATTCGCGCCGGCTTGATACTGTTCAAGAATGTCATCGCAGCTTTCCAGAATTGAGCAGGCAAAGAGTATTTGGTCATCAAAATCAATGTAATTGCATTTTTCCATTATCTGCCAATACTTTTCGCAAATTTGGCATTCGACCTGTGACGGATCCTTGTCACACTCTCCACGTTGCTTGCAAATGGACGCCGTCTTCCCGCTATGCTCGTCGTAATCTAGCATTAAAGATGCATCCCGAAAGAAAAGGGCTCGCGCACGGTCATCGCCCACAACTTTGAGGTTTTGCTTTTTCAATCCGAAATGCTTTGGCTTTTCCAGTAGTATTCTAAAGCCTAGGGAATGCATGGTGCTGATTCTGGGAAGGTGTTTGGGTTTAATTTTGAAGTGCCCCTGCTTTTTGGTCAATTCATGGTACATATGCTTGACAGCCTCCCTGCCAAATGCAATTACGCTCATTTCATTCTTGTCTACACCGGAATCTAAGAGCCTCTTCACTCTGTCAGAAAGCATATAAGTTTTTCCAGAGCCGGGTCCCGCGAGAACGAGGGTGGGCGTTTGCAAGTTTGTCACGATCTTCTCATAGTCAGTGATTAGCATATGACCTTCTTCCTTCATCGCTCCTTGAAACGCCAGCTTTTTCAGAGCACAGATCCGCACTTACCCCTTGTTCTAAGGTTCTGGCGCCTGTTTTTTCAGGCTTCGTGTTACTATGTTTATCGGGTTGCACATCACTCTTTTGATGCCATAATAAGCAGGCCCACAAATGCCCCTATAATGAGCCCTGTTAGCAATTGATCGACTCTTATCCTCCGCGCAACCGCCTCTAAGGTCCGCGTCAACTCTGAAGCGTCTGTATTGGTGATCTTCACACCTTGGTATTCTTTGATCCAGTCAGGCAAGTCCGGAAAATCAATGCCATATAGGATAGGGATGATCTTTTGATTCAGCACCAAGGCGGCACCTATTTCATGCTTTACAGAATCGGAGTTAATCGAGTTTGCAGTTGCCAAGAAGAAAAACCATTTGGCATCGCTAAGATTGTTCAAGATTTCTTCTTTCCACGGACTACCGCGCTTTATGGAGATCGATGCTAGAAATGCGCTAATGTTTAGGTTTTCGCATAGTTGATACAGCCATCTCGCTAATTGCTCGTCTTCTACGGAATAGCTAATGAATACGTCCGGCATTTTCTACTCCTATCGTTGGTTCATTTACCCTTAATTCCAAATCTACTTCGCTAAATGATCCTGATTATTCGACGCGTTTAATACCCGTAATACGACCATTAAAACAGACGTTACCTCTTTCATCATCCAAGCGGGCCGGAATCACCGTCCGCCGTGGCCGGGGGGGTGAAACAAAAAAACGAATATGGTCAAGAGTGTCAAGGTTTTTGTTGGCGGGGCCGGATCAGGCGTTATTGTCTAAATCAGGAAGCGGATCGTTGGTGCTGTCTTTCGTAATCCCTAAAACCTCGGCGCAGGAGGCGAACTCGAAGATGTCCAACAGCCGCATCAACTTCTCCTCGGCCAGGTTGAGATTGCCATAGCGGGAATAGTTGACATAATCTGCGCTGGGCGGCCGCCTCTGGTGATGATCCAACTCCCAGAGCTTCATATTGATCATAGCGGGGATTCCCCTGCGATTCAGACTGTGGATGGCTCTCTTTACGAACCATCCCGGGAAAAGCCGCAACCGCTCGCTGAACCGTAATGATACGCCCAATTTCCTCGCCGTGGATTGAGGCACTACGATTATAGATCCGCCCTCTTCGAATCTGACAGTAAAGGGTTGGTTTTGTCTGGCCGGAAGGCCGTGAGATATGAGACTGCAATCATAGCGATAACCGGCGCTCGCCACATGGCGGTAGAGCGATAAATGCTCCCTCCCGAAATATTCACCGGCCGCTTTAAAGCCAAACACCGGCTTCTGCACGATATCCTCCAGTATTGTTCTGGAGCGCTGCAGTTCGATGACGAGCTTTTCAGATGCCATTTTCCTGATATCGCCGTGATACCAGCCGTGACTGGCCACCTCGTGGCCGCGAGCATCTATAAGAGCGACGACCTCCGGAAATCTCTGGGCCACCCAGCCCAGAACGAAGAATGTGGCGATCGCTTTTTGCTCATCGAGGTGATCGAGCAGGTGGATGAGATTCGGAATAATACGAGACTTCGTCTCGATCGATTCGACGTCGTGGCTTTCCGCATGAAAGATGTCCTCAACCTCGAAGGAGAGAATGTTTTTGACGCCGGCGGTTACGGCGACGGAATTTTCGCGGTAAGAATCGGAGATCATCTTATATTAATTCGGCATAAAATACTCATCTCTAAATCATGAAACGATAGTAAGCCGATATGTTTGTGCCGTCAACTAATTTGACGTAATTTGATATCGAATACCGGCCGATCTGCGGCTAACGATAGCCGAATATCTCCGAGTATATTATCAGCAATATCAGGATTACTCCGATCGTAAAGGCGGTAGCTCCGAAAATCTTAAAGCCTCGCACGACAACCTCGGGCAACGGACTGACCAGGCGCTTCTGCAGCTCACCGGATTTCACCAGCTCCTCGTATTCGCGGGGACGATCGATCTTCAGCTCCTCCACCGGAACCCGGCCGGTGAAGATGACGATATCCATGGGGAATTTTTCCGGCCTGAAGTGAGTATTGAAGAAATGCACCGTGAATATGAAACCGACCGCCAGGAGCGCTTCGTCTGAGTGTATGATGGTCGCGACGTTAATAAACCATCCCGGCAGAATATATGTGAATAGCTCGGGGAACCATAATATCAAACCGGTGGATCCGATGATCAACACGCCCCAGAAGACCGCGAAGTAGTCGAATTTTTCCCAGTAGGTCCAGTGTCCATAGGCAGGACGTGGCCCGAGGCCGATAAACCACTTGAGCGTTCCCACAGCATCTTTTAAGTCGTTTTTGTTCGGGATCATCGAGTTTGGGCCTAAAAGGAATTCTTTCCAGGAGACCTTCTGATTTTTTTTCCTTCTGAACAGCGAAACAGCGTGCGAACCGAAATAGAAAAATGTTATGACAGCGCCGATACGATGGATGTTTCCCGCGGTCTCGAAACCGCCAAGAAGACGCGAGGCCGTTTGCGCCCATGCCATATATGAAAATTTCAGGATCATCCCGGTCAGGGCCAGAGCCAGGAAACTGATAATCACCAGGATATGCAATCTTCGGTCGAGCCGGCCGAACCGAAGATACTGTTTGCTTTCGGGATCATGCCTGATCTGTTTGAATTTTTTTCTCTCCTTAAGAGAACGAGGCAGCCATAGAATTGTATGTATACCGAAAACTGTAAAAGTGCCCACCAACAGGAAAGTCATAAACCAGAAGGTATAGAAAAGTATGGGATATTTATCGCGGTCATGGTGAGTTGCATGGGTCAGATAGCCGGCAAACTGTCGATGGGATCCTCCATGGCATTGAGCACAGGTTTCAACAATATTTCGCCGCGACAAAGATGATTCGGGTTCCCAGGTTGGGAGTATATTGTGTGCTCCATGGCAGTCGTTGCATTTGGCTGCTGCCGTGTAGCCAAGCTTCGAAACTTTGCCGTGGAAGGTCTCGAAATACGATTCGGTGACATCCATATGACATCGCCCGCACTGATTGATAATATTGAGTTTGAATCCTTCCTGGTCTGTTCTGCTGATGGTATGTGAGGAGTGACAATCGTCGCACACGGGTAATGGCTCCTCAGGCTTCTCCTCGGCAGTAAAATGAATGCTTTGAATGAATTGCTCATAGATACCGTGATGGCAGTTCGCACAGGTTTGTGCAATATTGTTGGTATGAATGCTTGATGCCGGATCGCTCTTCGGGAGTTCGTGATGCGGTGTATGGCAATCGGTGCACATTGCCGTGACCACCAGGCCGCTCTCCAGCAGTCCTTTGCCATGAATGCTCATAACGTAGTTCTTCAAGATTTCATGCTGCTCCCCGGAATAGCGCACCGCTGCCTTACTGCCCTCTTTGTGACACCGTCCGCAGAGCTTGGGAACGTTAGTTGGGTATGTCGGCGATTTCGGGCTACGGTGTTCCCTGGTGTTGTGAACGCCATGACAATCCTGGCAGGTCGGTGCATTGGGATCGCCGCGATCGAAGAGGGTGCCGTGCGTGCTGGTTTCATAGGTTGCTACTACTTCCGCATGACAGACCGAACAGTCAACTTTGGTGGTGATGGTAGCGCAGGAGCGCCATTCCGCCGGGCTGGCCCCGGTATGACATTTGGCGCAGGCGGTCTGCCTGTGATCCGAGCTTTTTACTTCAAGCGAATCAACATAAAGCGAAAGAGTATCGCCATCGCGGATAGTGACCAGATCCGGATTGGAATGGCATTCCATGCAGTCGCGGTCGGACATTCCCAGTTCATAGAAAATCTTCCTGATTGTGTGCGGGGAATGACAATCGATACAGATCGGAATCTTATGAGGCTCCTTTTCCCAGAGTTCGCCCCGTATTACCTGCTGGTGTACCGTCTCGATCTGGCCATGACATTGCAGGCAGGTTTTGGGAACATTATCTTTATAAATGGAAGAGTTCGGATCAGTATGCGGTAATACGTTGTGAGCCGTATGGCAATCGGAGCATACGGCGGTAACAGTTAGTCCTCGCTTGAACAATCCCTCGCCATGGATACTCTGAGAATAATGAGTCAGGATGCTGTCCTGCGGAATATCAAATGTCCGGTCGACCTCGGTTCCTTCTTTATGGCACCTCCCGCACATATAGGGAATATTGAATTTTGTTGCTCTGGAATCAGGAGAGGTCGACGGTTTAATGTCGTGTGATCCGTGGCAATCCCAGCAGCGTGGCGCCAGCCTGGTGCCCGCTCTCACTGCCTGGCCATGCAAGCTCCTGCTGTAGACCTCGGAGATATCGTCATGACATATTCCACAATCGACCAGCTCGAGGTCATCCTCGTGGGGAAAATCGGAATCGGCAAGATCGGCATGACAATCGATACATTCGAAATCGGCATGGACTGATACGGAGAATTCTTTCACATCGACATAGACCGAGAATTCTCGTCCGCTTCGCTCACCGGTGAGGCTGGCGTCCTCATGACACATCATGCAGTCATCCACGGATTGCGCCGGGGAAACGGCGTTCCATGAAATGGCTGTTATTAGCGATATGAATGTCAGGCGGAGAAATATCAGAGTGCGTACGCCTGATGTTTTATCGCCGCAGTGTGAGTTCCCGAATGCATCGTTCATTGTGGTGCTGTTGAACTATGACTGTCCTTCTCGACGGATTTCAATTCTTCTATTAGATTTTTAAGATCCGGATCTTCCGGGTGCTCATGCTTATATTGTTCGAGCGGCATCTTACCGGTGTACCAGGCCGGATTCATCGGATAAACACCGGGGCTGAACACCGTGGAATACATATGCCAGATAAATATCGCCAGTGTGGCAAGCCAGGCCTCGTAATAATGTATCACTAACATAACATCGAGAAAGCCCTTGGGGAACCATCTGATTGCGAGGTTTTCAAACCAGAGGAAAAATCCCGTGAAGACCATTATAATAGTACCCCAGACTACGGCCCAGTATTCGGTTTTCTCCACGTAGCTGAATCGTCCGAAACGCGGTTTTGTCTTACCGAAACCGAGATTGTATGACAGCATTTGCCAGAGCTGCTTTAAGTCCAGGAGTGTAGCGATCATATCCCTGAAAAAGCGCCGCCCGCGTTTAGTCGAAAGATAAATTAGATGCCAGATGGCAGTCAGTAAGAAAAGGGCTGCGGCCACCCTATGTATTATTCCCCTGAGAGGGAATCCTCCTTCCCAACCGAAAAGGAATTTGACCCACCAGGCCTCGGAAAACCTGAGCGCAAATCCTGTTATCACAAGAGTTGTAAATGTGATAGTTAGAAAAGTATGCTGCCAGACCTCGTTATAAGTCATACGGCGGATCTGCTTTTTCTGGTTTACCAATTTAATCTGTTTGCGCAGATCGAGCAGCCAATGTAGAACCATGCCGCCGATTATGACGATTATCAGCCCGATATAAATTTTCTGTATTAAAGCCGCCAGGGGAGTATGTGTTACCCCTGGCGCCCCATGGATTGGAATGCTGGCGACCGCCAGGGAGATCCCCGGATGACAGTGGCCACAGGTAGCCTGTAAATTTGCAGAGTTGATTGACGATGCAGGGTCGCGACTGGGGAGAACCCTGTGTGCCCCGTGACAGGAAGCGCAGTTGGCAACAGTGATATCGCCCGCCTTGCTCTTCAGACCGTGATAGCTATCCACCCAGGTCTGTAGCCGTCCGGGAGCAACGCCATATTTCTCATTGAGCTTGGCCATCTCATGGCAGGGAGCACATGTTGCCTCGGCTACGCGTGATGGGCTTACGGCCGAACGAGGGTCGTCGGGCGAAAGAATACCGTGCTCGCCATGACAGTGAGTGCAAACCGGCGAATCGGTGACACCTCTCAACGTCAATTTGCCGTGAATTCCTTCCCAGTAATCATTTTCTATACTGCGATGGCATTTGCCGCATGTCCTGGGGATGTTGAAATGGTTGACAGCGGATTCAGATAATCCGGGAGCGAGAATCCTATGAGCGGTTCCCTCCGTGGAATGACAATCGTTACATGTGGCCGCGAGATAAATTCCGCCGAGCGAGGCACTGCCGTGTATGCTGTTTTTGAAAAGCTCCACCGGATGCTGCATTAGAATCTCATGTTTTTCAACAAGGTCTAAATTCTCATGACAGTGGCCGCAAGTTTCCGGGAGATTCAGGGGATTGACGCGAGATCTCTTTTCGGTTGAGACGACTATATCGTGCTTGCCGTGACAATCGGCGCAGCCTGGCATGTCTTCGCTCTCCCCCACCTTGAGATGACCATGCCATTGGAAGATTTTGGCCTCCTCAGCGTGACAGTCTCCACAGTTGACTTCAGGCAGTTGTTCCGCATGCGGAATTTCCTCGATACCCGAGTGACACGAAATGCACTCATCCTCGCCATGAACGGAGCTCTCATACTTCGTATTATCAATGAAAAGGGAATACTCTACCCCTTCCTCATTGACTCCTGTTAAGTCCTTATCTCCATGGCATTCCAGGCAATCGTCCTGAGCTGATGCAGGAAGAGGGAATACAAGAATAAAAACAGATAGAATTACCCAGAGTATAGCTTTTCTCCAGGCGATCATAGAGGAAATTATTTCTTCACCAACCATCCTCTTCAACCCCGTTTACAGCCAACCTTACATGCGATTCTGTTTATCGCCTTGATTCTGCATTATCTAAATTAGATTATCGGCATTATCATGTCAAGGATAATGTGAAATAATTCTCAAGGTTATTATTATGTGCCTTTTTAACGTATTGATAATTAAGAAGTTGTGTGCCCAGAGACAATTCGGTTCCGGCAAATTCGTAATGATTATTATTAAATAAGGTTAATGCGTCTATTTTAGCTGTCAGGCCTGATCCGTCGAGAACCGAATTCGAGAATTGAGCCCTATTTAATTAACTCCTGGAATTCCGGAAATGACCTCAGCCCGTCCAGGTCCGAATCGTGCGCCGCCATGCTTTTGAATCGCGGGGCCATGATGATAGCATTTTCGATACTTGCAAACGCCTCATCAAACTTCCCGGCCAGGGTTAGATAACATGCCAGATCATAGTAGGTTTCGGGAAGTTGAGGGCCAAGTTCCACTGATTTGCGGGCCTCTTTCACGGCCATCTGCAATTCGCCGATCTGGTAGAAATGGGCGGCTGCATCAAGATGCGACAATGCCTTAGATATCATAAAAAGGCGGGCTATCTCCGCAAACGGTTCCGGGCTATCATCGACACGAATATCGATTTTGCGATCATAGCGAAGACCCTCGGTATTTTGAACCACATACAAAGCTGCGGACTGTTTCCCTCTGGCATCACCACCGGTTGAATCCCCTGCAAGCAACGCTGCCAGCAGCCTGTCGCCGAGGTCCCCCCGGGTATTTTCAAATGCCGATACCATGTTTATCACAACGCTGTCGGAGACGAGAATATTGCCCTGAGCGGCGCAGTTTTTTCCGATAATTCCCCCCGCCCAGTCGATGCATCCGGAACCGGTGAAAGTGGCGCCTGTGCCGCTAAAATCAATCACCCCTACCTGCCGTTTTTCCGAATTCGGGTCGGCAGCGGTCAGGGAGTCTATTACCTCTTGCGGGGATAGACCGGCTTCAAGCAACTCTAATCCAACGATCCCATAGTCACGATTTACCCAGGCCTGGGTGGCGATGGCTCCGACCCCGGCTCTGGCCCAGGGTACCACCGATCCAACAGAAAAATATTTGCTGGCTACCGCTACCCCCAACTCTCCGGTCTGGGGATCGCAGCCGACTATCGAGAATGTCGCATAAGGCTCAGTGGCGTTGAGCATTATAAATGGGAAAATCAGGATGCCGATAAAAAGAAACAATTGTCTCATCACCTACCCTCCATTCCGATAGAGTTGCCTCGTATTATTTTCCCATTCACAAGCAGGCATGTCAAGGAAATGTGTGATATGGTCTGTCAAAAAAGGCAATATTGAGCCTTGACTGGATTAAAACGTTTTTGTAGCGTTGACCGATGGCCGGACGTCTTTTTAAAATTGAGGAGTTATCGTCCGCCGCTTTTGCGGATCTGGATAAAGAAAAAACTGCGATCTTTATTCCGATTTCTCCAATAGAGGGTCATGGATCCCATCTGCCACTGGGGGTGGATTTTTTTAACGCCGAATTCTTCGCGGAAGAAGCAGCCCGGATTTCTATAGAAAAAAGACCCGACTTCGACGTTGTCATCTGTCGAGGGATCCCATTGGGCACTCAACTTTACAGACAACCGGGCTCGTTGAGAATTGATGGCGTCATGGTTTATAAGATCATGGCCAGCATGGGCGCTTCCCTGGCCATATGGGGATTCAGGTATATATTTGTTCTATCGGGCCACGGATCTCCGAAGGATATAGTCGCGCTCGAATCGGCCTGCAGAAAGGTTTCGAGGAAATTTGGCGTTCGTATGCACAATTTATCGGGAGCGATGGCTATTCGGTTTTTATCCGGCGAATTTACCGAGAAAATATCTGCGAATCTTTCACGGCCGCTCACCGAGAAGGAGAAAGCATTGTTGAAAAAGGATACCCATGGGGGCTGGTGGGAAACATCCATGATGCTTTATTTAAGGCCTGAACTTGTAGATGAGCAATACAAGTCATTGCCGGATACGGAGAAAGGGAATAAAAACCAGGAACCGGGCTATTATGGCTCACCATCCAGAGCGAGTAAAGAGTTCGCCGAGGTTTCTATCCAGGTGATGATTGAAGAGGCAGGCCGGCTAATCATCAGGTGCTTCGGCGGAGAGGATGTGACAGCAGAGACAACATCGCCATTATACAAAATCATTTTCCTGCGGCCGGGGTTTAAGAAATATCTCATTCTCTCTATTATGTCCGGTATGATTGCGGTGATCGCAATATGGGCTATCTATGCGGCCATCTCTTGATGGCTCCTTATATCTCCTTAGAGTTCATGAAATTGCATCTCATACGAGTATTCATAATCCGATAAATCTCTACTAATATGGGTAGACTTTCCGGCCGATAATAAAACAGGCCGGATGGCCGAAATGTATATTATGTATATACGGAGGATATCTTAAATGGCAGGAATTCCCGCCGGACGGACTTCGTCGGTTAAGGCTCTGGAGAAGACATTCATTTTGCAAACCGAGTTTCGGCCTTCTCCGAGGCCGGTGATAGTAACCTCGGTGTCTCTCGATGGTCGAAACGTTCACAAGGTCGAACGATCATATTCTGATCCGTACGATACCGAGGAGGGATTCAACGCTGCGGAAGCTACCATAAGGGCCCAGCACAACGGTCTTGCGAAAAAGATCATGGCCAACGGAGCCGATTTTATCAGGCAGACCCGGGCTATCAGAATTTCGAGAGAAGACCGGCTTGGCATAATACCGGGTGTTTCGTATGTGGCCAATGTTGACGAGAAGCTGGCAACAGAAAATCCGCCGGCTATTTACATTCAATCCATGTTGATAATTGCTATTGGTGATGCCATCAGTCAAGCATCACGCTCCGGCTCCTTCAAAGTCGGTGCCATTATCAGCGACCAGGGGAAATATATCGTGGACAGGGAAGAAAACACGGGGTTTCTGATAAGTCTGAAATCGGACGCCGATATCGGCAAAGTAATACAAGAGGTTCAGGAGGGATGAACAAGATCCTTTCCAATATCAGGTCAGTTCCCGGCGTCTGGGGCACTATTGCCATCGATAAAAAGAGGGCCCTGACCTACCAGATGCTTCCGGCAAGCTACAGCACCGAGGCCGTCAAGCAAATTGCCATACCGACATTGAACCTGGCACGCTCCGCGGAGAAAAACATGGTGATAGACCTGTTTTTTGAAAACGGTAAGGCCAGAGTCTACAATCATGGGGATGCCGTTGTGCTGATTCTGGGCCGCCGGGATCTGAATTTTGATAAGCTGGCCACGGTTTGCAAGGGTGCTGTGACGGCTATCAGCCGACGGTTCGCCCGCGGAGAGCTGGCGGATAATATCGCCCCGGGCGGAGAAACCGGTAACATCAGCTTCGAACTGCTTCTAAAAGCGATAAATATTCTGGCTTCCAACGTCCAGCAGAAGATCGGCGCTTACCTGGTTATGAAACACCTGCGTAATGCCAAGGATACACTGATTGAAAAGTATCAGTTTCTGACGACAATAACCGTTGATAATAATGGCGTGGTAGATCTTATAAAAGGCTACCCTCCGCCCGGAGAGGATGATCTCCTGCAGGGGTTCGCCCACTGGGCCAATCTCTTTATCTCCAACTGCGCATCGTCGTCCGATAAGCTCAATCCCGCCGATATACTCGAGCTGACCATGGAGATTAAGGACAAACTGGAGCTTTCCGGTTTCTACCAGCTTTATGCCGATATAGGGATATAATTAATTGACTCAATAAATATAAGCCTATCCAGGATTCCTGCCTCCACCATGATCTCTTAGATGATTTTGCTTTCCCCCTTGACTTTGCATACCTCCATATCTATCTATGGCACCTGTATGGATTATTCTTGATCTGATAAATGGAGGTTCTATGAAAAAGTTTGGTGTATTAATGTTGCCGCTTCTGCTTTTTGCATCGCCGGTCCTGGCCGGTAAAACCACCTTCCACACGCTGGATAACGGTATGGAGGTGATACTCAAGGAGAACCACGCGGTATCGTTGATATCCTCGGTTGTGGTGGTCAAAGCCGGCAGCAAATACGAAAATGATCAGAACAACGGATTCACACATCTATTGGAGCATATGCTTTTCAACGGCACCGAGACCAAAACCCGCGAGGATATCACCGAGGGAATCAAAAACTACGGCGGCTATATCAACGCTTTCACGCGCCAGGAGATGACCGGCTACCTGGTGGTCATGCCGACGGAGTTCATCGAACAGGGACTCGATATCCAGTCGGACCAGCTGTTCAATTCTATACTGCCCGCCGACGAATTCCCCAAGGAGCGTGAAATAGTCGCAGAGGAAATCAAAAAAGGCAATGATGTGGAAAGCTACGTGGCGAGCGACTATTTCAATTCGGTGATCTTCGAGGGAACGCCCTACGCCCGGCCGGTGATCGGATATGATGAAACCATCAAATCCGTTTCCCGCGACGAGGTGATGAGCTATTACAAAGAGTATTATGTACCGAACAATATGCTTGTCTTCGTCAGCGGAGATTTTGAAACGGGGAAGATGATCAAGCTGGTGGAGCAATATTTCGGGAAGTATCCTCGCGGAGAGACGCCGGCGCTTGAGGAGTTCAACATATCGCCGCCCTACGGGACTAAGATTCATACCAAAAGCTTCCCCTCCAGAGTAACTTATATCAATATCTCCCTTCCGGGACCGCTGTATAGCGATCCGGACTATTATGCTTTCGATGTTCTCTCGCAGATACTCGATTCCGACGCTTCACCCTTGAGCAAAGCGCTCACCGGTACCGGAGATCCGCTGGCCACCGATGTTTCGGTAAGCCTCGCCATGCAAAAAGAGTTTACCATGATGGATATCTCTATCAAAACCAACGACAAAAAAAATATAAGGTCTATTGTAGCCAGGACGATCGAAACGCTGACTGGTTTACCTGAGACGAATTTTGATGAAGATGATATCCGCAGGGTGGTTGTACCCAACAAGGTCTACGAGATAAAACTCGAGGAGAAACTTCATTATTACGGTATCATGAAGGCGCAATATCTGGCCACAGCCGGATTTGAATTTCTCGAAAGCTATATAGACAATCTCTCGGCTGTGACGCCTGACGATGTAAACGGGATCGTTGAAGAATACTTTTCTAAACCTGAATACGTGGCCTGCGCCCTGGCGTCCAAATAGGAGGTGGAGATGAGACGGGTAATAGAAATGAAATTTCACATAGCAGCAGCATTAGCGGCCATGCTTTTTCTATCGCTTTGTATCAACTCTTGTAGCACTAAGACCAATTATAACAAGTTCGTGCGCGAGGTGCTGCCGAACGGGCTGACTCTCATCATAAAATACAATCCCGATAGCCGCGTATTTGCCATAAATATTCTGGGGAAAAACCGCAGCGCCAACGAACCCGATGGCAAGGACGGTATCACCGATTTCGTCAACCGCATGATGTTGCGAGGCGCAGACGGCATGAGCGCCGAAGAAGTGCAAAACAGTATGGACGATCTCGGCGTTGAAATCACGGCTAACGACATTCCGTATATTCCGTATGACGACCGTTACACCACGCGCAGCTTCTCATTCATTAAATTCGAGACTATAGACGAATACGCCGAAGCCGGAACGCGATTATTGTATCAGATAGTCGCCAAACCGGACTTCCCGGAAGACGAGATAGATAAAACAAAAAAGAAGGTCATGGGACTCTTGGGAATGAGATCCGGCTCCACTTATCAAAATGCCGGGAATGAATTCTACGGGAAGTTATTCGAGGGGCATCCTTTCGCTAAAACAGCAATGGGAACGCACGAGACTGTTATGAGATTCACTCGCGACGACCTGGTTGCTCATCACCGGAGTTTCTATGCGCCCGGCAATATGATCATGGCGGTGGCGACAAATATCGATGCGGATACCGTCAAAAGCTGGATCTATTCCACATTCGGCCAGATGCCAACGGTGGAGCACAAATATCCGCAGCCATCGATCCCCGAAAAACCATCGGGGCTGGTTGAAGTCCATCATGAGATGGATAAAGAGCAGATTTATATTTACCTTGGAGGCCTGACGCCCGGCCTGGAGTCTCCCGATGCCGCCGCCATGCATATGGCCGCTTCGATAATATCGACTCACATGAAGCTTAACCTGCGCGAGGAGCAGGGTCTGGCTTATTCTGTCGGCATGGGAATTGATTTTATGCCTGAATTCGGATGGACGATCGTCTCCATGGGAACGGGCTTTGAGAATTACAGTATCGCCAAAGAGGGCCTGATCGCGGAGATTAACAAGATGAAATCGGAATTGCCGACCGAGAACGAATTGAAGAAGGCTCAGAACTCCACCTGGGGATCGATGCTGCTGGCGAGGGCCTCGAGGATCAACCAGGCGTTTTACATGTGCAAAAACGAGTTTCTTGGTGTCGGCTTCGACTATGAGGATGATTACCTGGCGAAGATTCGACGGGTAACTCCCGAGGATATCCAGAGGGTAGTCAATGACTATTTCGATACCGAGAACATGGTGATCGCCACCGCCGGCAAGATAGTCAGTTAGAGTAATGGTGAGTTTGATCGAATAAATTTAGATCCGGTCAAGTTCTGTATCAATTGAAATACCCCGCCCTCCGAGTTCAATCAATTTTTGATTGCCGGCAGGCGGGGTTTTGAATTCTCCGGGATCAATAACGTAAAGAAGAATCCCCATTTCGAGGGCTGTTCTGCCGGCATGAACAGTTCCACCATCAATGCCGGCCTCCACCACGATCACTCCCTTCGATAAAGCGCAGACAAGTTTGTTTCTCACCATCGCGAAAGCGGAACTCCAGGGGCTGTTGGGATGAAACTGCGATATCACCAGTGCCTCTTCTTTCGGGAAATCGGACAATCCAGTTTTCAAAAATTGTTTTATACCTGAAGATAAAACTATAATGGTCTTAAGATTGTTTTCTATGGCTGAAACATGTGCTGCCTTATCGATTCCTGCAGCGCCTCCGGAAATTATAGGTACATCATAACCAACCAACCCTTTGATTATTTTTTCGACATGGTGGAGACCTTCATTCGAGGCTCGTCTTGAACCGACGATGGCTAAACCCCGCTGTGAAAGCAATTCTGTATTCCCAAAAACGAATAGTAACGGTGGCATATCAGTGTTGAGTTTTTCAGATAGCGGTTCGGGATAAGCTTGAGAGTTCAAGGAGATTATTTCAACATCGGCCTCTCTTAGGGAATCGAATTCGGTCATTGCCTTGCTGGTATCGACATCTTTTAATGCCCGGCAATCTCTTTCACTCAAATTAGGAATAAGGGATCGCATCTGTGATATGTCCGATTCTAGAAAACGATCAAACCCAACATCTACAATATGTTGAGATTGCAAAATTCTGTTAATTTTCCTTGGCCCTATTCCATTAGCACAAAAGAGCCTATATATGTCGCGTTCGGAGATCTCCATTATCTTCTGGTCCTTGTTTTTGTGATAGTCAAAACATATATGGATTTGGCACCGGCTTCCCTTCCTAGCACTCTGGCACCTTCCTTAAGAGTGAGACCTGAACGATAAAGATCGTCGAACAGGAGGACTGTTTTATGTTCGAGCTTTCTGGAGCTTACAGTGAACATATCTCTCACCAATTCCGCCCTTTGACGAAAGTCCTCTATTTCCTTCATGGGCGGATGCCGTCTCGCCATTCTTATAATTCTTGTTTCTACTGGCAAGCCAGTCAGTTTGCCCATCCTCTTACCAATTGAGCGAACCGGCTGAAAGAATAGACGAAATTTGGATGGTGGAATCGTCACGATATTATCGATCTTTTGGAGAATTCCTTTTTCTTTTAGAAACTCAACGGCCACGACAGCAAGTTTTCTGGCCAGCCACCATTCACGATTGTACTTCAATCTGTAAAGGATCTCGCCTATGGGCGTTCGCAGGGTGTCGTAACTGTCTCTTAATTCATCATAGTGACTTGAAACCGTATGTAAATCCAGCGCCCATCCAGCTATCCAATTCCCTTTCAATTCTTGAATGTTGGTGGTTACCATTTTGATATATATGATATATAGGTCATCACCTTAAGTCAATATTATAAGCAGATAATGTCTGAGACAGTCAGCAGTATTAAATGCAAAACAGGGAACCCGCGGCTCCCTGTTTGTCCCAAGCCCTGATGTCCTGATATCAAATGATCCGATCTATCTTACGATCGGCAAAGGAGAAATACCGCTCGACCTCGTTATGCTTCTTACCATCGACCAGCACCACCGGGTATATCAGATAATTAAGGGGATCTGAAAGCCCCTCAATCTCGAGTGTTATATCGCGGCCGATAGTGAATGCCACCCGGTTTTCATCGAGGCTGCCGAAGAAGAAGTCGGTTTTCTCCGGATTCTTGCTGGCTTCGGAGGCGTCCACCGGAACCCAGCCGAGCTCATCGGTGTAGAATTCTGCCCAGCAGTGGTATCCCGTTATCTCGCCCTCTTCTCTATCCTCCGGCAACGGGAATCCCATCACGAATCTGGCCGGTATGCCGCTGGCGCGAGCCATGCCGATGAAAAGCGAGTGGAAATCAGTGCAGTTACCGGCTCTGGTATCGCAGGCATAGACAGCATCTCCGCGACCCCAGCCGACCCCACTTTTATCGTATGTCATCGTGGCGACGACATTATCATATATGGCGCGGGCCTTCTCCAGATCGGTCATATTTTCCTTTATAACCTTATTCTTCTCCACCAAAACAGCACCATCCAGCGGGATTAGTATATCCGGTGAGAGAAAGCGCGTAAGCATGAGTTCCGACGGTCTGTCGAGCTCTTTTAATGAACCGTCCAGGGCCGAATAGTTTTTCCGGTTCGCCAGGAAAGTCATTTTTGCCTGAAAGCTTTCGCCCACGCTCTCACCACCCAGGTCGATCCTTAAGATCTTATTGCCGTATTCGTTATCGGTTAAGTAGATATAGGGAGACGCGCTTTCAATCCTGATATCCGAAATAATCTGGTGATTGTCCGACTGCGGAACGGGAATCAATACGCTGACATTCTCGGCGTCGGCAGGTATGTTGTTCACTTCCACCATATAAGCAAACTCAATGGTTCTGCTGGGATCGTTGGTGGAGAATGGTTTCGTTAAAATACCGTATGTTATTACACCCGCAACCAGGATAGAGATAATTATCACGGTTCCTTTCACCTTCATCGCTTACACCTCACTATTAAGAGCCTTTATTCCCAATCTCGATTCTTGAACAAGCCCGGCACCTCAAAAGTTCCAAACGCAGGATATCAAACAGCGGGAATACCTAACCTGATTGTAAGAGCATTTTTCTGGACGATCATCTTGCCTCTTTGGAACGGCAACCGCTACACAGTGGGTAGGATGAAGCAATCTGGCGAGGTCGCAGATGCGAGGAGCATTGGATTAGACTTTATTTTTAGAAAAGAAGCAAGAAATTATTAAACCAGATGAGGAAACACCGGTAATGGCGGTTCAAATGTCATCCCCCGCGGGGCTCCATCAAAGTGGGTTTCACCGTTCCTTCAGAGTCGGTGGCGCCGCCAAAATCATGATTGCTGCGGAACAAGGGATATGCCAGCGTGGTTAATCTTAAGAACGGAAACCCGGGGTATAATTCATGGCCAGGATAATTTCTACAGCGATCGCACCTCCCCCTTACAGGGTTTCGCAGGATCAGGCGAAAGAGTTTGCCCGCCATCATTTTTCATCCAGGCTCGAAAATATAAATGCCCTGCTCCCTATTTTTGAACATGCTGGAATTGAGAGCCGCAATTTCTGCGTGCCTCCGGAATGGTTTCTAACCTCGAAAGATTTCCGGAAGAAAAATGAGATCTATATCGAATGGGCCACGAAGCTGGCTGAGGAGGCGTCCCGGAAGTGCCTGGAAAGTGTGAACATAACATCCGATGAGATCGATTATATCATTTTTGTATCGACGACCGGACTTGCCACACCGTCGATTGATGCCCGGCTGATCAACATTATGAAGATGCGTTCGGATATCCGCCGTGCGCCGGTGTGGGGTTTTGGTTGCCTCGGCGGAGCCGCCGGTCTGTCGATGGCGTTTAATTATATAAAGGCCTACCCGGATTCAAAAGTATTGGTTGTGGCAGTGGAGCTTTGCGGCCTGACATTTCAGTATGGCGATTTCAGTAAAAGCAACTTTGTGGCGACCGCCCTCTTTGCCGACGGCGCAGCAGCCGCTCTTATTGCAGGTGACGGTGACGGCCCTGAGATTATCGCCACCGAAAGCAAGATCTGGCCGGATTCCCTCGATGTCATGGGCTGGAATTTCTTGAATGATGGCATGCAGGTGGTGTTCTCAAAAGCCATTCCCGCTATTGTGAGCAGATATGCACACGAAAATATATCCAGCTTTATTGGAAAATACGGATTATCGCTCGGTGATCTGGAGTACTACCTGATCCATCCCGGCGGCGTGAAAGTAATAGAGGCATATGAGCGATCGCTTAATGTTAACTCCCGGAAGCTTCGGCTATCCCGGGAAATCCTCAAGAATTACGGAAACATGTCGTCGGCTACAATCCTTTATATTCTCGATAGTTTTCTACAATCTGATGAGATGGAACAGGGGAACTTTGGTTTGATAACATCACTCGGCCCCGGCTTTTCTTCAGAATGTTTGCTGTTTAAGATATAGGCAGGCAAACAAGGATATTGCCGGAATGCGGCTCCAGTCAGTCTTCCTCGTATTTTGCTTTTAAGGAGTCTATCACGGTGGGATCGGCCAGTGTAGCTATATTGCCCAGTGCGGAGCCGTCGGCGATGTCGCGCAAGAGCCTTCGCATTATCTTCCCGGAGCGAGTTTTAGGAAGATCGGCAGTGAAGATAATTTTCTCGGGTACTGCAAATTTGCCTATCTTTGTCTTGATCCATTCCGCAAGCTCATTTTCCAGTTCCCCGTGCATCTCTACACCGTCACACAGCGTAACGAATGCCGCCAGCGCCTGGCCCTTGATTTCATGTTTCACCCCGATTACCGCTGATTCCGAAACCGCCTTATGTTCAACGAAAGCGCTCTCAAGCTCGGCAGTGCCGATTCTGTGCCCGGATACGTTAACAACATCATCGACCCGTCCCAGTATCCAGAAGTAGCCATCCTTATCTTTCTTGGCACCGTCGCCGGGAAAATAAATGCCGTCCCATTTGGACCAGTAAGTTTGTCTGTATCGGTCGGGATCACCATAGATCCCCCGAAGCATTCCGGGCCAGGGTTTCATGATGGCCAAAAAGCCGGCTTCTGCCGGTTGGCCGTCCTCGGTTAACACATCAGCCTCAATTCCGAAGAAAGGTAGAGTTACGCTGCCTGGCTTGGTTGCGATACATCCGGGCAGTGGCGTGATCATGATACCGCCCGTTTCAGTTTGCCACCAGGTATCAACGATCGGGCATTTTTCACCACCTATATTCTCACGATACCACATCCACGCCTCCGGATTTATGGGTTCTCCCACGGTTCCCAGAAGCCGAAGTGAACCAAGGTCGAATTTTTGAGGCCACTTACTCCCCCACTTCATAAAAGTTCGGATTGCAGTAGGGGCTGTATAAAAAATATTGACTCCGTATTTCTCGATTATATCCCAGAACCGCCCTTGATCCGGCCAATCCGGAGTGCCCTCATACATCACGCAGGTTGCGCCGTTGGCAAGCGGCCCATAAACCAGATAGCTGTGGCCGGTAACCCAGCCGATATCGGCGGTGCACCAGAAAACGTCCTCAGGCTTAATATCAAAAACAAATTTCGTAGTTAGATAAGTATAGACCATATAGCCGCCCGTGGTATGTATAACTCCCTTGGGTTTGCCGGTGGTCCCGCTGGTGTAAAGCAAGAATAGCATATCCTCGCTGTCCATTTCTTCAGCCGGACAGGTCATCGAGACGCCATCGATGATACTATGATACCAGTGGTCGCGTCCCTCTTTTATATGACATGGAAAGGTGCTATGATTCGATCTGCGAACAACCACGACATCGCTGACGCAGTCGCAATCGGCTATGGCCTCGTCGACGATATTTTTCAATGGCAAGACCTTTCCCCGTCGCCAGCCTCCATCCGACGTGATAATGATTTTTGCCTGGCAATCCAAGACCCGGTCGCGAATGGACTCAGCGGAGAAACCTGCAAAAATTACGGAATGAACCAGTCCCAGTCGAGCGCAGGCCAGCATACTGATGACAAGCTCGGGTATCATGGGCAGATAAATTGCAACCCTGTCCCCTTTCTCGACTCCAAGGCCCTTCAAACCGTTTGCAAAACGATTGACCTCGCGAGCCAGATCCCAGTAGGTCAGCACTCGCTGATCGCCGGGCTCGCCCTCCCAGATTATAGCGGCCTTATTGCGAATCGATGATTGCAGATGCCTGTCAAGGCAATTATAAGCGATATTGGTCTTACCGTTTTCGAACCATTTATAAAATACTCCATCTTCAACATTCAGGACTTTATCCCATTTGGAGAACCAGTGAAGTTCTTCGGCTATCTCTCCCCAGAATTTTTCGGGATTTTCGATGCTGTGACGATAGAGTTTCTTGTATTCCTCAAGAGATTTCATATGACTTTTCCGACTGAATTCATCCGACGGCTCAAACCGTCTGGTTTCATCAGATACGGTTACGAGATTGCTGGTGTCTGCCATGGCCTTCTTCTCCTCTCGTAGAACAGCCATAATATTAATAACGAAAATAAGTTACACTCAATAGCTCATATCGACAATCTAAAAATAATACTTATACTTAGCAACAGGTTTTATTGCCAGGCAAAAGAACGGAACGCGTTGATGTAATTTTGCCAGCAGTGTGCCGTCTATTTATAATTCCGGGAACAGCACTGGATGCCTTTACGTCTTTCCCTTTAAATGCTTGTCAAACCATTTCAGAATCCATCCCAGGCGCGCCATTCGCCTATCGGGACGGCCGCAACGTGAAAGGCCATGCGGCTCGCCGGGAAAACGGATCATCTCGACTGTGCGTTTCAGCTTTTTGAGCGATACAAATAGCTGTTCGGCCTGCTCTATGGGGCATCGCAGATCCTGCTCGGAATGGATAATCAAAAGAGGCGTTTTGATTCTGGCCACATGTTTTATGGGAGACATCTCCCACCAGCTATCGAGATTTTTCCAGGGAGATCCTTTTATCTCACGGTCTATATCAAATCCGAAATCAGATGATCCGTAAAACGAGACGAAGTTGGTGATAGATCGCTGGGTGACCGCTGCTTTGAAGAAATCGGTATGCGTGACGATCCAGTTGGTCATATATCCACCGTAACTGCCTCCCGTCACACCCATCCTTTTCTTATCGATGTATTTTTGCGAGGCCATGTGGTGCGCCAGCGACATGCAGTCTTCATAGTCAAACTGGCCCCAGGCGTTGATTATTACCTCGGCATGCTTTTTTCCGTAGCCCTGTCCTCCGCGAGGGTTGCCGTAATAAACCACGTATCCCCTGGCGGCCAGATATTGCATCTCGTGAAAAAATGTATAGCCGTACTGCACCGTAGGGCCACCGTGTACTTGCAGGATGGAGGGATATCTCTTTTTAGGAGAGAAATTCGGCGGTTTGATAATCCAGGCGTGGATCGGATAGTTGTCGTGGCCGCGGACGATTATTTCCTCGGGCTTTTGAATATGCAGATTCTTAAGAAGCTTATCATTAAGGCGGGTCAATCGTTTCGGTTTTGAATCTCCGGATGTATCGGATATGAATATCTCCACCGGGGTTGTCCATCCGGAAATGGTCGAGACAATGTATCTCTTTCGCCCGGCAAGAGAAAAAGCAGTCACATGCACCTTCCCACCTATGACTTTTGTTAATCCTCTCCCCGATGATTTCACTTTATAAAGCCGTGTGGCGCCATTCTCGGAGATCTGGAAATAAATCTCTTTCCCGTTGGCAGACCATATCGGTGCCTGAGCCCAATGGACTTCCGCCGTATCGGAGATGGTAAGATCCATCGCCATTCTGTCGAATTTTGGAGTCAGATCGACGGCTTTGCCGCTCTGGATCGATATTTTCCAGATATGTTCGTTCTCCACTCCCCAGGCGCCCTGTGGCTTATCGTTGCCAATGAATGCGATTTCCTTGCCGTCGGGCGAGGCCGACATCGCTTCCACCGGACCTTCAGGTTTTTTGAGTTTTCGAGGTTTTCCTCCCTTCGCAGAAACCACGAAAATATCGTCTTTCATGGTTTCTACATCAGGATGACGCTGAACATTTGTGATGTAGGCGATTTTCTTGCCGTCGCCGAGCCAGAGCGGGCCCCGTTCCCCATTCTTGCCACTGGAAATCCGGGTTCCTTTACCGTTCTCCATATCGTAAACGTAGACATGTCCGCGATCCTGTGGCAAGAAACCGGCATTATCAAGCTTGTAGAATAATCTCGTGATGTGACGGAATACCGGTTCCTCTTTTTTCCCGTGCTTGTCCTTGGGAACCTCGTCGTTCTTCGCAAAAACACAGAGAATTTTCTTGCTATCAGGCGATATTGAGATATCGGAATAGGAGCCATCGTCGCCGGCCAATAGCCGGGCTTCTCCCCCTGATGTCGCCATCCTGTATATGCCCTTTTTTTCTCCCCGTTTGGATATGAACACAATCCAGTTACCGTCGGGAGAGAAAACTGCGTTTGAGTCTTTAACATCGCCGAAGGTGTACTGCCTGAGATCTGTGCCGTCAGTATTCACCATGTATATATGCGAGTGGTAGTCTTTTTTATCTTTTGCTGCCACCTCCGCGGTGAATATGATTTTAGATTCATCCGGGGAGATCGCAACCGTCCGCACGAACTTCATCTTCAAAAGATCTTCGGCTGATATTTTCTTCTTCATCATTGCTCCTTGAAAGGATCGAAACAAAAAGTTCATTTAATTCAACTTCCTTATCCTATAGTCAGGGCTTGAAAAAAGCAAGCAAAGAGTAGACGCGGCAACTGGAATGCTGTCTGAGCATCGTTGTAGCTGTCGTCTCTTACCGATATTGTTTACGGCCGAAATTACGGCTTGAAACGGCCATCAGCATTGGTTAGATTCTGCGGACTATTTATTGAGATTTACTCTCAAGTTTCCCGGCGGGGATCGGAATGCGAGCAAGTCTAAGATCGACAAATAAAGGATTTCAATAATGAGCACACAAATTCCCTACACTGGCCAGGCCTTCGCTCTCCTCGCAGCAGTAGTCTGGGCATTCGCAGTTATCCTGTTTAAGAAAAGCGGCGAGACGGTTCATCCCATTGCCCTGAATTTTTTCAAAAGCATTCTGGCCATGATTCTTTTGATTCCCACGATATTTCTCTTCGGAGAACCGGTCAGGGGATTATTCTCTACAAATGAATATCTACTCTTGTTAGCCAGTGGCGTCCTGGGTATAGGGCTCGCCGACACCTTCTTTTTTAAAAGCCTTAACCTTTTGGGAGCAGGGCTGTCGGCTATAGTCGATTGCCTTTATAGTCCGTTTATTATCGGGCTTTCGGTTCTCTGGCTGGCGGAAACTCTGAATTTGCTTCAGGTCGCCGGAGTGATAATGATCATCTCTGCAGTCCTGACCATACGCAAAGCGGATGATAAAGGAGGGATCAGCCGTCATGATCTGCTGTGGGGTATTTTCTGGGGTGTCATGGCAATGGGCACCATGGCGATCGGAATCGTAATGATAAAGCCACTTTTGAACCGATCCCCACTACTCTGGCTGACGGAGGTGAGGGTCATAGGGGGAGTGGCCACATTAGCGCTCGTGTTGCTGTTTCATCCGGGGAGACGCGAAATAGTCACGCCGCATCTCACCTCGCGCGGCTGGATATATCTGATCTCCAGCTCCTTTCTGGGAGCGTATCTGGCTATGATCCTCTGGCTGGCGGGGATGAAATTCACAATGGCGTCGATTGCCGCGGCATTGAATCAGACCAGCAACATTTTCATCTTCATCTTCGCCGCCATTTTTCTAAAGGAGCCAATCACGCCCCGACGCACAGCGGGGATCATTCTGGGCGTCATTGGAGCCTTTATGGTTACATTCGGTTAGTGTAGCGTTAAATACGGAGTGAGAAAAGTCTGTTGATTTACCCGGGTCGATGTCTGTAATTTATATCAAATGCCGCATCCTGGGAATGTTAAGCCTGAGCTTGCAGGCGATCTAGAGCATTGAGAATTCAGATGATCTCTATTAAAACACTTGCAAGGATAATTGCCTCATATTGTATAATGCCGATTTTGATCTGCATAAGTCTAACGGGTGTATCAAGATCCTTATCTGCATCTGAGGACTCAACCTCCGTTGATACACTGACGTTTGAAAAGAGCAGTTTATCGATATTGCCGATAATTTTTTATTCGCCTCAAACGAAACTTGCCGCCGGCGTTTTGCCTACATATATATATCGTAGCTCTGCGGATAGCAGACCATCCAGCGTAACATTTCCCGCATACTATACACTTAATAAGCAGATATCAATCTCGATAGAACCTCAAGTTTATTATAGGAATGGCCTGTATCGGTTGTCTGGCCTGTTGTATTATCAGAAATGGCCGGACCTGTTCTACGGCTTGGGGAATGCGACGTCGTTTGACGACGAAGAAGAGTACACTACAAGATCGGCCAGAGGGTCGATACATTTACAGAGGCGTTTCGGATCCAGTTTATATCTCGGTGTTGTCGGCGAATTTTCACATAGTGAACTTATTGAGATCGAAAGCGGAGGATTACTGGCCGGTGGAGATATCACGGGAGCGGAGACCGGCACGGTCAGCGGCGCTGGAATCTCGATAAGCTGGGATAGCAGGGATAACATTTTCTTTCCACGGAACGGAAGCTATCATGTTGTTTCCGCCGCTTCCTTCGGCAGCGTTCTGGGCGGCGATTATTTTTATAACGGATTTACTTTCGATCTGCGAAAATATGCGGCGCTCGATTCTAATAAGATCGTCGCGGTTCAAGCATACGGAAGTTTTACCGACGGTGATCCGCCTTTTGGATGGTTGCCCCGGCTCGGCGGGATAATTCGAGGATACTACCCCTTGAGATACATTGATAGAAGTCTGCTGGCCTTTCAGGTGGAATACCGGATGCACCCGGTGTGGAGGAGGTTTGGCATAATAGGTTTTGCCGGGATAGGAGCGGTAGCCGATGGATTGTCGGATTTTAGATCGGACTATTTCAAATTCGCTGCTGGAGTCGGCATACGCTACCTGTTTATACAGGCCGAGGGATTGAATATTCGGTTCGATATCGGATTCGGTGAGGAGTCGTCGGAAATCTACTTTAACATCGGCGAAGCCTTCTGAGATAATACGGCGACCGGCGAAATATATCCCAAAAAATATCTATAAACATTCTGGCCGGTTTTTCGTATGTGAAATGAGTATGGCAATATGTGAATTTGCACATGTTTGTTAATTGAAAATCTAAGCGACTATCGGGCTTAAAGGAGGAAGGCGATGAAAAAGTTTTTGTTGGTAACGATTCTGGTCATGGCACTGGCCAATTTGTGTCTTGCCCAGACAATTAAGAAAGAATTCGATATCGGAATGGGCAACAAGCTGGTACTGGATCTTGAGACCGGCGGCGGAGTATATATCTCAGGCTGGGATAAGGAGAAAGTAGCGGTCAAGGTTCACATTTCCGGCGTGGATGAAGATGATTATGATCTGGATTTTGACGCTGGGTCATCGCGCATCAGGATTAGCAGCGATTATAGCAGTAGATGGGGACGGCACGACGGTGATTTCGAATTCGATATCAAGGTCCCGGAGAGGTTTGATATAGAAATTGAATCTTCAGGCGGCGGCGTTCACATTGCCGATGTCGAGGGGGAGATCAGCGGCAGTACCGCGGGCGGCGGTCTCGACTTCACAAACGTCAGCGGTGATATAGAATTCCGGACGATGGGAGGGGAGATCACGGTATCGGAGGTAAAGGGACATCTCAAGCTCGAAACCATGGGCGGCAGTATCACCGTCACCGATTCTGAAGCCGATGGCAAGGTTTAGACTATGGGCGGAAATATCATGATGGAGCATGTTAAAGGCAACCTCAAGGGTTCGACCATGGGAGGCAATGTAATTTATAGAGACGTCAGCGGCAGATCTACTAGATCGAAAAGCGCCACCGGGGACGAGGTGCATGTTTCCACGATGGGAGGCAATATCCATCTGGATGATGCTCCCGATGGGGCAAATCTCAATACCAAGGGAGGGGATATAACGGTCCGTACGGCAGGTAAGTTCGTGAAGGCCAAAACCTTCGGGGGAAACATAGAGATCGACGAAATAGACGGCTGGGTAAGGGCCTCGACATTGGGGGGCGATGTCACAGTCAACATGGTAGGCGATCCCGATGAGGGTCGTCGTGATATTGAAATCTCCTCGCTGGGCGGCGAAATCAGACTGACCGTGCCCCCCGATCTATCCATGGAATTTGATATCGAGCTGGCCATAACCAAAAGTTCTCACAGGGATTACGAGATAATCAGCGATTTTGATATGAAGCAGGAAAAAACTAAGGAGTGGGACCGCAGCCACGGCAGCAAACGGAAATATATTTATGGCACCGGCAAGGTTGCTGGCGGCAGGAACAAAATCGAGATCAGCACCATCAACGGGAATATCTATATAAAGAAGGGAACGTAGGTTCAATTTGCATAAAGGCTCAGTTAAGATTTTGCGGCATAAAAAGGTTTCCACTTCTCCGCCGCCGGCTTCGAGGTTATAAGACTTACGACGATCAAGCCGAGCAACGATAAAAAAAGCGCCGGATAGACGGTCGGTATCCCCCACGGCTGGCCGGAGATTTCCCATATTAGCGTCATGGCCATTCCCCCCGCCATAGAGGAAACTCCGCCATAGGCGTTGGCCCTTTTCCAGAAGAAAGCCGCCATCAATGCCGGCGTTATACCCACACCATACATGGTGTAGGCATATAATGCCATTTCCAGAACCCGCGTGAAAAACTTAACCTGCATAAAAGCGAAAAGGCCGAGCAGGACAACCACTATCCTCGAATAGAGTATAATCCGTTTCTGCGATGCCTTCGGGTTGATGAATCTTTGATATATATCCCGGATTATATTGGTAGATGGCACCAGGAGAAAGGAATCGGCGGTGGAGACGATTACCGCCACAATGGCTGCCAGGAGAAGGCAACCTATGACCACCGGCAACCCGAATTTGACCGCATGCAGAATCACCATTTCGGATTCGATATCCGAGAAAAGGGAACTGCCGATAATTGCTATGATGACAATCAGGATCTCTACAACAATCGTTCCGGCTATCCATCCGATCACCGATCTCTTAGCCGTTTTTTCATCCCTGGCCGAGAAAAACCGCTGATACATCCCGGATTCGCCCAGAAGGAGAAGCATCGTCGGCAGAGAATAGCCTACTGCTTCCATCAACGACATATTTCCCAGCAGTTGAAAATGAGATTCGGGAAGCCTGGCGGTTATTTCTTCCCAGCCCCCGGCCCCGCTTAGAAGAAAGGGCAATGCTATAAACAGACCGATTATCATGATGGCGCCGTTAACGACATCGGTATAAGCGACTGAAATCAACCCCGCAAGTACGGTATAGGCGATGACGAATACGGCGGTGATAATTATCCCGGTATCAACCGGGATACCTGTAACCAGGTTCAACACCATCCCGCCGGCCCTGAACTGGTAGCTGACTATGGCGGTATAGGCGATCACGGTGACCAGCGTGCCCAGCATGCGGGCGTATTTGTTATAACGTGCTTCGAGTATATCCGGAACCGTATACTGGGCAAAAGCTCGCACGCGTCCAGCTATGAGATACAATATGATTATAGCAATCCAGACTCCGGCGTCGAACCAGAGCGCCGGAAATCCTTTATCGTATGCCAGGCCGGCGCCTGCTATAATGGAGCCCGATCCGATCCAGGTTGCCAGCAACGTGCCGACCAGTACCTTCGCCGACAGCCGTCTGCCGGCGACCATAAAGTCATCTTGTGTTTTTACCTGCTTGCTTCGCCAGGCTCCGACAGCGATCAATATGAGCAGATATGAAATTATGACCCAGAAATAGACCACAAGGGATTAATAGGGGCTGTTCCATTCTATTGTCAAAGCAAATGAACGGGGAATTGAGGTTTTCATCCTGTCAAAAGCGGTTTTGTTCAAACATATCTTGACCGCTATCCATTCAAATTCCTACTTTGGATCGACAATGGCGGATGCAACTGATAGGAATCGTCCGATATCGACTGTGAACCTGAAAACCTGAGAAAATGATGATGAATACCAGATGCGGCTGGGCTAACTCGAATGATCTTATGATTAAATATCACGATACCGAATGGGGTGTGCCCCTTCATAGCGATCGGAAACTGTTCGAGTTTCTGGTCCTGGACGGTTTTCAGGCGGGATTGAGCTGGTCAACAATCATCAATAAAAGAGAAAACTTCAGGCGGGCGTTCGATAATTTTGATCCAGCCAGGATTTCAGGTTATCGCCGAAGGAAGATCGGAAGTCTACTGAAGGATACCGGTATTGTGCGAAACAAGCTGAAGATTGAGGCCTCGATCACAAACGCCAGGGCGTTTCTGGATATCCAGACGCAGTTCGGTAGTTTCGATAAGTATATATGGCAGTTTGTCGGCGATAGGCCGATTGTTAATAAATGGAGAAATATGAAGGATATTCCGGCCAATACAGAAGAATCCGATGCCATGAGTAAAGATTTAAAAAAGCGCGGCTTCAGATTCGTTGGCACAACAATATGTTATGCCTTCATGCAGGCGGCCGGGATGGTCAACGATCATATAATATCATGCTATAGATATCGCGATGTAATGGAATGAACAATCAGGACGAGACAATCGTTACAACCGAATCAAAGGTGAGCCTTAGAGAAATTACTGAAGATACTGTCAGAACAATTTGCAATCTTAAGGTCGACGATTCGCAGCAGAAATTCGTCGCCCCCAACGCCATCTCCATCGCGCAGGCGTATTTTTCCGATAAGGCGTGGTTCCGTGGTATTTATGCAGATGAGTCGCCGGTTGGCTTTCTCATGCTCGAAAAAGATACCGAGAAGTCGGAATATTTTCTCTGGAGGATGATGGTTGATGATAGGTATCAACGAATGGGTTTTGGATACAAAGCAATGATTCTGCTGATAGATTATGTGAAAACACTTCCCGATGCCACCGAATTACTCACATGCTGCGTACCGGGCGATGGCAGCCCCGAGGAATTTTATCGGAAACTCGGTTTCGAGAGAACGGGCGAAATGGATGGCATTGAAGTCATTATGCGTCTGGCGCTTTAGATATGCCGTTATTTCATGAATATCAGGAGCCGCAAGACATCAAGATAATCGTTACAGTCATATCTTAGCATATGAGTCCCATCAAGCCGTGCGCCCGGATAGAACGATGTTTTATACGCCAGCCTGTTGTCTTTGTATAATATCTCTACTTCGAATTTATGGGGTAAAGCGATTTTGCATTTTGACTTATCACCGCTGATAGCCTTCCTTGCAGCCTCTTTAATCCTCTTTACGGCCAGATTAGGATGTATGCTGATATTTGATGTGCCAACACCTTCGCTAACGGCTACGGTGTGTATATGGGAATTAACGTTTTTGGCCTCGTCGCATATACCCTTATCTCCGGTAATCATGACAACCGGTACTCCGACTGATGCGGCGGCATAAGTATTGATTAAAAATTCCGACGCGAACCGATCGTTGATTTTAATATGCATGGATGAACCCGTAAGAGTGTGCGCCAGCGGATTTGTGTCAGACCCGGCGCGCGAGTGGTATCCCGTAAATACCGCTGCGTCATAAGATTTATCAATTCCCTGTACCATTGAGAATGGATGTCCACTCCATTCACGCAGGATTTTCACTTCCTCGGGCAGTTTTGATGCCATAATATTCCTGCCGGTATCGTGAGCGTCGCGGACGAGTATTTCGGTTGCTCCCGCTTCCATCGCGCCCTCGCAGGCCGCCACAACCTCGGCCGTCATCTGTTTTTGAAAATCAGCATAGTCCGATTTGCTCTTTAAGGTCTCATCCCAGTGGGTAATACCGGTAGTGCCCTCGATATCCGCGCTAATGTATATCTTCAAATCACTCTCCTTCCATCTTCAAATTAAAATATAAGCATTATTATCTCTTTGTGAAAATCGATTCTTCATATTCATGAATCTTTTCAAAACCTAATTTGCGGTAACATTTAATCGCGGGATGGTTGGCTGCGCCGACATTTAACATTACCAGCCTTCCCTCGGAGACAAGTTCACCAACCAATTGGGATGTCACCTCTGTGGCCAGGCCGCGGTTTCGATGACCGGGGTCGGTAGCGATATTACCGAGCACCGCAATATTGTATTCATCGGAGTATACATGTACTCCGCTGGCGGCGATTATCCGGCCGCCATCGAAATATCCGAAATATTTCTTCGTGTTCAACAGGCGAACGTCAAAGTAATTCCCCGGATATGACCGATTGTATAAATCTTTTAATTCCTTGCTGTTGGAAAGATCTAACCTGGCAATTCGATCGCTGGAGGAATTGAGTCGATGGCCGACCGGCGATTCCAGTTTCATTTTATAATGCGTCCCCAGTGGCTCATCGATGAAACGCCTCAGAAAAATGGGACGATACTCTACTTGAAAATGGCAGTAAAACCGATCAGGCAACACCGGCAGGAGTTCTTCTAATAGATTATCCAATTGGTTTCCCAATCCAAATGCCAGGACGGTGGGAACGGCCAGACCGTCATAAATTAAAATCGATTCACCTATCTTTCCCTCGTCATCAAGATTCACAGCCCACCGACAATCGCCGAAGTAGAAATCATCCAGGTCGCCTATGTGATATCCGAATAGAACAGGGTCTTTCTTGAAATGGCGATAAAGGAGATTCTTGTCTGTAGAGTATTCCATAATTCAATTAATAATATGCTGCCCGGGCGCCCCGAATGTCAACAGAACAACCTTTATGCTTTGCGCTTGACTTGAGTGGTCATGCCCGATAGTATTGGAGCCGGATGCTGCTTCGAAAGTCAAAAATCGTGATTCCTAAGGAAATAGGACCATCCTCCAGGGGGAATAATGTTCGGATATAACAAACACAGGTTCATCAAGCTGGCAATATTGTTCTTGCTTGTGGCTTCCTGTGCCACGGTTCCCGTTACCGGCCGACGGCAGCTCAACTTGATTCCAGGTTCTCAATTGAACTCCATGAGTTTCAAGCAATACTCCGAGTTTATATCATCTCATAAGCTGAGCAATAATCCCGGGCAAACCCGCATGGTCAAGAGAGTCGGCGGAAGGATACAGAAAGCGGTTGAGCGATATTTCGCCGAACGTAATATGTCCGGCCGTTTGAGGAGCTACCGATGGGAGTTCAACCTGATCGAGGATTCGCTGGTAAACGCCTGGTGCATGCCGGGGGGAAAGGTTGTCATATACACCGGTATACTGCCCATAACCCGGACCGAAACGGGCTTGGCGGTAGTGATGGGCCATGAGATCGCGCATGCTATCGCCAACCACGGCAACGAGCGAATGAGCCAGGGGTTGATCGCCATTACCGGCGGCATCGCACTCGCCAAAGCCCTGGAAACAAAAAGCGAGGAAACGAGAAATCTTTTCCTGGCCGCATACGGCGTTGGGGCACAGGTCGGCATTATGCTTCCATACAGCCGGCTGCATGAATCGGAGTCCGATAGAATGGGGCTGATTTTCATGGCCATGGCCGGATACGATCCCCATGAGGCAGTCTCGTTCTGGCAGCGAATGGCGGCAGGCAAGAAGGGTTCACCGCCGGAGTTTTTGAGCACTCATCCATCGGATAAAACTCGGATAAGAAAAATCCAGGAGGCGATCCCCGAGGCGATGGGGTATTATAAACCGTAATGATCCGGTATATCATATTTTATATGCAGTTTAGCCGGATGAGAATCCTGATGGTGTTTTTTGACGTGGGGCATAAGATGATTTCACGCCAGATCACCCTGCTTATATAACGGGCAATTTTCCCCTTTAATCTATACGTATGGGGGGATTCCCATAGTTTGGGTTGATGAATTGCCAGACGGCCTCCTGGTCCCAAAATGGCATATCCGCTATAATTTATTGAAAACCAAATAGTTATACGAGCCCGTTATCCATCTCGGCTTATGATACTAAAAGGTATGGGTCTTGCTACTTACCCGTATCTGAAAGGTAAAAAGCGAGGTGGGAATAATGATGAAAATATCAAAGAAACAGAATGGTTTCACTCTGATAGAGGTTATGGCCGGTATGGTTATTCTGGCATTGGGCCTGCTGCTCCTGTTGCCGATGATGGTAACCTCCATGCGGGCCAACGATTTCGCTCGCGGTGCCACGGAGGCCTCAATGCTGATCAAGGACAAAATGGAGGAGCTGAAGAATATGGATCCTCCGACCTCCGGAACGGATACTATGGGCGCCGCGCAGCGAACCTGGTCAGTCTCGAATGCAGGCTCGAATTTATGGCGTCTCGATGTTACCATTTCCTGGACAGATCGCCATGATCTAAGCCATTCGAACACCGTTACATCGTACATGTCAACAAGGTAGGTGATACAATGTTACGCATTAATTCAAATTTAAGCGCGATCAAGGGATTCACCATAATTGAATTGCTGATTGCCCTGTTTCTAGCAGGCGTAGTAACATCGGCTGCCATGGGTATCTATATCACCCAGCACAAGCAGTTGCTGGTCCAGGATGATATCTCGGATATGCAGGCCAGCATAAGAGCCGCCGCGGTGGAGTTGACCACCCAGATTCGCATGGCCGGATATAATGTCCCGAAGGGTATCCCCGAACTGGAGGCCTACAACACCAACCCGGATACCATTGTAATTACTTATGATTCCGGCGCCATTGAAGGCTTGCAGCTCGAGCACGATATGCCTCAACCATCAGCTGAGCTTCGCTGCGATGGCCATGACCTAACCGGGCTGTATGACGGGGACTGGGTCTTCATATATGATCCAGACTCCAGTTCCGGCGAATTTTTCGAGATCACGCAGGTTCAATACGGATCCAGCCACATCCAGCATAACACCATGCCTCTCTCCAGGGAATATCCGGCCGGCAGCCTTGTTATCAAGATGAATCGCTTTAAATTCTACATCGATGATTCGGATGCTGATCATCCAAACCTCATGGTGTGGGCGCCCGGAATGGGAGCGCAGGTATACGCCGAGAACATAACCAACTTCAATATTCAATATGTGCTGTCCACCGGGGCCGTCGTCGATGTTCCTCCAACGCCTGACATGGTTCGTGAGGTGATCATTGATATCGACGCCCGCACGGACAAGGCCGACGATGAATTCGAGACCCCCTACAGGACCAGAAGCCTTACAACCAGGGCTAAGGTGAGAAATCTGGGAGTCGGGTAGAGAATTCGAAATATGTTGATTTGGGTTTTATACAATGTCAGTAAGTCATTAACGATTAATTGGAATACTATCATTCCAAAGAGGGGGAACAAGTAATGAAAATATTGAGAAGAATAACTGGGAATTCAGAATCGGGTATCATCCTGATTATCTGCATGATGATCCTGCTGATGCTTTCCCTGATCGGGGTCGCCTCGATCATGACCTCCAATACCGAGATGGATATCTCGGGCAATGCGCAGCAGTCAAATTCAGCGTTCTATTTAGCTGATGCAGGAGTGGAGAGAGCTCGGTCCATTCTCCGGGACAGTATCGATTGGCGCTATGGATTCTATGACCAACCTCTGGGCGACGGCGTATATAACGTCGTGGTTTTCGACAGCTTATCGCTTCCCTATCTGGGCAGAAACGTGCTGGTAAGATCCACTGGCAAAGTGCGGGACGCCGAGAAAACTTTAGAGGTAACATTTGCACCGAGGTATAAATCTAAATTTGACTACGGTGCCTACGGAAGAGATGATTTTAAAATGATGGGCGGCGGCATGATTGATTCCTGGGACAGCGGGCTGGGCACCTACGCTTCCCAGGCGATAAATGGGCCCGATGGTGGCGGAAATATGTATGCGAATGAAAACGCCCGAATCGGCTGCAACGGAATTATAAAACTCGCCGGAAATGCCAATGTGCACGGCGATGCCGAGGTCGGGCCCGCCGGCACATTTGATCTCGGCGGGGGTCTATACGGTGATACCACAAGATTGGCCACACCTATTGTCTTAGACAGCATTCCGGCAAGCGAAATGGCGGATGCGCAGGCAAACAATGATGCCTCTACGAACCTGCGGCTGACCGGCGCCGCCGTATACGATCCGTTTACGAACGCTCTGACGTCGTCCAACGCGGATGACAGCATGATCTTCAGCTCGGGAACCTACTACTTCTCCTCCGTCAATCTCAAGGGAACAATGGTAATTGAACCGGGAGCTCAGGTATTTATCTATACCGACGGTGTATGGGATGGCAGCAGTGGCTCTCTTGTAAATATGGATGGGGTACCTTCCAATCTGCATATCTACTCCACGGGGAGTGTTTTCAATATCACCGGCGGCAGTGCCGTATCTGCCGCAGTGTATGCTCCTGATGCTCTCATCACAATCACCGGTGGCAGTGAGTTTTACGGTTCTCTGCTGGGCAGGGAATACGATAACGGCGGCGGCACCAATCTCCATTTCGATGAGGCCTTACTGCGTCTTATAGATGAAGATTTTATCGTGGGATTCAAAATAGTTGGCTGGAATGAGTTGTAATCATCGCTCGTCTCGGATGATTCCTGCGGCGCCGACCTGTCGACCTGTCTTTTCAGAAACCTGGATTGTTTCAGATAGCAACAGATTATACTATCGCTCGAAATTTTACCTCGACAATAGAAACCTGCATAAGATTTCGCCCGATTAAGCAATGTAGCTATTTCTATGACATTCTTGCGGTAGAAGCTGTTTTAGCTCGGAAATCATTTCGAAAGCTCAGATGAAAAAAGCATTTTTGAAAAACAACCAGCACGGCTTTACCTTGATTGAGTTGCTGATCGGTCTTCTGGCAGCGGCCGCAATAACATATGCGACGCTGTCATTATATCTTACCCAACATAAACAGCTTTTAATTCAGGATGAGATATCTGATCTGCAGGGCAATATTCGCGCTTCGACGGAGATGCTGGCCTCGGCTATACGAAAGGCCGGATTCAATCTTCCGAATCCTCTTTCCGCCATTGAAACTCACGACACCGGTCCGGATACAATAACTGTAACCTTCGATTCGGGGGCACTGGCCGGGGTCAAATCTACAAATGATGTGGTGGATCCGTATGGAGAGTTTCGATGTGCTAATGGCGACGATATTAGCAAACTGAACGAAGGCGATTGGGCATACGTCTACGATCCCGATGTCGAGCTTGGCGAATTTTTCGAGGTCACCCGCGTTCTGGCGGGGCCGCCCCGTATTCAACATATCACCACGGCTTTGTCACGAAATTATCCCGCGGGCAGCGATATCTCGAAAATCAGCAGGATCAAATTCTTTGTCAGCCCGAATGACGATTCGACCAGTACGGATTTGATGATCCAGATTTACGGCTCGCAGCCCGAAATATTCGCGGAAAACATAATCGATCTGAACTTCAGATACTTCCTGGAAAGCGGCGCCATCGTTACCCAGACAAACACCCCCGATCAGATCAGGATGGTGGAAATAGACGTCCTTGGAAGGACAGGGTCTCCAGACCCTGAATTCTTCGAGGAATACCGCACCAGGAATTTCACCCTCAGGGTGAAGGTAAGAAATCTCGGCATCGGCTGGTAGCATCTGAATACCGACTTCCATTTCGCTTAAGGCTCTATAGACAGTATGGGATCGATCCCACACTCTAATGTTCATAAGCTATACTTTTTAGTCGACCCTCGGAATGTTTCTCGATGAAGGCCTGTAACTTACTGTTGGGCTGTCAGTTATTGATTGTCCGGAATTGGCATCTCCTTTGCAAGTATTTTATATTGGATAAAAAGAACGTTTTGAGAAAGCGGGGATTTAAAATGAAAAGCAATATTACTTGCACGACCGGATCGGAAGGCCAGCGGGGGATGGTTCTTGTCGTCTGCCTGATAATCCTTCTCATGCTTTCGCTAATCGGGATTGCCTCTATTACAACATCCAATACCGATATGATCATAGCCGGCAATGAGATGAATCAGACGGGCTCGTTCTATGCCGCGGAGTCCGGGCTTGAACGGGCTGCAGCTGCTATCATAACCAGCTACCAGACTACGGGCAGTCCGCCGAGCCCACTTCCGAGCGGAGAACATACGGTGGGAGCATTCCAGTATAGCTACAATGTTACCGATCAGGGCCCGGCAGTCAATAGCGAACTGAGTGGCGGTGCATATGAGGGCCTCTACGGCCTCGTAAAGACGTTCGATGTCAGTTCTACCGGTCTCGATATCGGGCGGGAGTCTGCAGTGCTTCTAAATATGTCTTTTCAGGACGCCCTGATACCGATATTTCAGTTCGCAGTTTTTTATGAGAACGATCTCGAGCTTGCTCCGGAGTTTGATATGACGCTGGGCGGACGGATACATTCTAACGGCGACATCTATCTTCAATCCGGTAATGACCTTTACCTCGATTCGTATCTGACATCCATGGGAAATGTTATTCATGGCAGTAAACCGGGCAGCGGGCAGGGCAGCTCCTCTGGAGATATTTTCATTCGCGATAGCGACGGCGACTACCAGAATATGAGGAATTCCGATGGCACATTTCTGGATTCAACCGATCCCGATTGGGTCAATAGCTCCCTTTCGCGCTGGGGCGGAAACGTAGAGGATAGAAACCACGGTATCACGGAATTATATATGCCCGTTGTCAGCGACGGTTCAACCACCGATTTGATCGACAGGGGCGCTGGCAATCCAGATAGCTATGAGCATCAGGCGGGATTGAAATTTGTCGACGATCAATGGCTATATCGCCAGGCGGATGAAACGTGGCTGAATGTAACATCGAGCCTCATATCATCGGGAGTCGTTTCCCCCGGCAATTTTTACGATGGCCGCGAGGGTAGGGACGTATACTCTCTCGATATCGATATCGACGCCCTGGCTGGTTCCGGATATTATCCTTCTAACGGAATAATATATGCATCACAGCCGCAAAGCTTTGGTTACGTGACGGCCCTGAGGTTAAAAAATGGTTTGAGTTTGCCCTCGGGATTGACCGTAGCTACCGACAATCCAATATATACGCTGGGAGATTTCAATACGGTCAGCAAGAAGCCGGCCTCTCTTATGGCCGATGCTATTACCATCCTGTCAAATAACTGGGATGATGCGAATAGCTGGCAGGGACTGGGAAATAGAGACGCAACCAATACGCAGGTTAATGCTTCCTATATGACCGGCAACACCGAGACAGGTTCAGGGGGAAATGGCTATAATGGTGGTTTCGAGAACCTGCCGAGATTTCTTGAGAATTGGAGCGACGCGACATTCACCTGGAGAGGATCGGCCGCTGACCTCTGGTATTCACGGCAGGCTACTGGTGCGTGGTCCCACGGATCATACTTCAGAGCTCCATACCTTGACTGGGCGTTCGATTCTGATTTACTCGATGTTGCGAAACTGCCACCCGGTACGCCTCTGATTAATATCATACTGCATACGAGCTGGAGACAGACAGTAATTCATGATTATCAGGGTTATGATCCAATGAGCGAGTATTAGATTCCTTGAAATAAAGAGGATTGCTGATGGGCGGCCAAGCAGGACCGCCCATTTTTATTTTGGAATAAGCCCGATTGAACAAAAAGACTTCACTTTCGGATGGTTTGGCACTACATTTATTCGAGCGCAAGGAGAGTTTATGCTGGTTGGATTTTTTCTAATCTGTCTGGGGACTTTGTTTATACTGAACAACCTCGGATTGCTTTATGGCGGCGTAAACAGGTATGTATTGCCGATCTTGCTCATCGCCATGGGTGCGTCCATTGTATTCAAAAAAATCCGTGGCAGCAGATCGGGGAATTGAAAACTGGCGGGGGAACCGCTGAAATGATTTCCATCTTGAAAAATCTGCTCATTTCCGGGGCTTCTGTCGTATTCCTCTCTTTAGAAAATGAAACCATAGCCAGGCTATCTTTTGTTCTATTATCGAGGAAGAGCTTATGATGTTGATTTCGCGGGGTGAGTAAGATAATTATGGCTACCAGGATCAGGATGATTCTTGCAGTTTTAGCATTGCCTTTTCTGGCCTTCTCATGCGATACCAGAAGCTCGGTGGTTACACGATCCAGAGAGACGGCATCCTTCTCCGTTGATATGACAGTGGTGAAAGATTATTCCGCGGGAACAAACATTGTGGAGGTAAATCTTGATCGTGATGGTATACCGTTTTCGGGTGCGACCATAACCGTGGGAGGCAGGACGGTTCCCTCTATGGGCGGAGGCCTTTATTTTGCCGACAGCCCTATTTTCCAGATCTCCTCCGGTTTGAATCAGGTTACCTTTGCAAGCCCTGATGATAGTTACTCGAAAAGCATAACGATCGAAATGCCCGATAGCTTTGCGGTGACAACTGTCAGTCCAAGGTATAATTCGAATGCAGATGACGTTACCGTCAGGTGGTCGGGATCCGACGGTGCCACGGGCTACGTATTTGCAGTCGCTACTGAAGATCATTATACGGACGGTACATTTCCTCTGAAGAAGATTTTGCAGGCCAGCAATACCACGTTCGTGGTTCCGGACACGACTTTCGAAGATTTCGCCGGCGATCCCGTCTACGCCGTATATTACATTTACGTGATTGCTTTCAATGAAGGTTTCGGCCCGTATAGTGGCATAAGATTCGCGTTGCCGGAGGGGCTGCCTCGGCGTGCTATCTCGGACCCTTCCGGTTTTTTGCAGTATGGCACGACGGCGCCTCTGGATTCTATTATAGTTCGTCAGTTTGCTCCTCATTGAAAAAGAGACTGAAAGAAAACCTTTCGATTCGTGAGGGAAAAGCCCGTTCGGCACCCAGGGGGCGAGCGGTCTTTGATGAGCTGTCGTGCCTTATAACGGAAGAAGTCAATCCCTCGGCCGAAAATCTCCACCGTCTTTCAACTACCGGCCTGTTACGTTTGATGAACAGGGAGGATGCTACTATAGCGGATGCGGTCGCTCGCGAAATACGTTATATCGCCAGCGCCGTTGAGATGGCCGTCAGAACAATCAAAAAAAGCGGGCGACTGTTTTATGTGGGCGCCGGAACCTCCGGGCGCCTGGGAGTACTGGATGCGGCCGAATGCCCGCCAACGTTCAGCACGAAGCCCGAAATGATCCAGGGGATTATAGCGGGAGGTAATCGATCGTTGATTCGCTCCAGCGAAGGTGCTGAGGACGACGTGGTAGCGGCGGTGGCAGATATCAAAAAGCGAAAAGTGAAAACCGGCGATCTGGTTATCGGTATTACTGCATCCCGCAGAACACCCTATGTGCTGGAGGGTTTAAGGGAGGCGAAGAGGAGAGGAGCCGAAACCATTTTCATATGCTGCAATCCCAGGAAAGACGCTCCCGGGGAATTTGATCTGGCGATCTGTCCGGTTGTGGGACCTGAGATCATCGCCGGATCATCGAGAATGAAGGCCGGAACCGCCCAGAAAATGGTGCTCAACATGATCACTACTGCTGCCATGGTTAAGACAGGTCGTGTCTTCGGTAGCAGAATGGTCGATTTGCAGGCCACCTCGGAGAAACTGAGGGAACGCTCAAAGAGGGTGATCATGGAGGTTTGCGGCCTGAAATATGAAGAAGCGGAAAAACTTATAAAAGACTCGGGAGGTTCAGTTAAGACTTCCATTGTCATGTTTAAAACGAGTCTGGGCAAAAAGGCCGCCGAGGCACGCCTGAGAGCCGTGGAAGGCTTTGTCCATAAAGCGATTAGACCCTCAGGACGACATAGAAAATAAGTCCCGAATTAGAATCCCTGCATGTCCATAATAGGAGTTTGTAGAACCGGTCTCAGTTGCAATTTGAAAAGATGGCCTATATTCTTTTCTAATCAACTTTTATAGCCAGCCGAAATCAAGAATAGGAAACCATTTAAGGTTATGCAAAGGAGGCTATCGACAGGTATTTGCGGTTGCCTATGGAAAAGTATATCGAAATAACTGACGACGATTTAGCTGAAGTCTCAGAACCCTCGAGAAAGCGAGTGGCCGACATTTTCAACCAGTTTATGAAAACTGTCAAGGCCAAGCTTGTTTATCCGGGATCATCGAGACTGCCGCAGCAGTTTAAGGATGAACTTTTTGCTGCGCTCACAAAATTGTTCGATGAGATTGATGAGGTTGCATTCAAAATAGACACCGATTCCATCCTCTATCATGGTTTCGAGGTTTATAAAGCCAAAGGCAAAGCGGAAAATTTTGCTCATCCTTTTTTTCGTGATGGAATCGTTGAATTCAGCTTTAAAAATGGCTTAACAATTGAAGAGCTTGAAGAATTCGTTAATATAACCTCCCGGATGATGAGAGCAGTTCTGGTGGATGACGATCTGGCTACTCTTCTCTGGGAAGCCGGATTTGAGCATATCTCCTACGAGTTGATGGATGATTTTTTGGATCTTGAGACGTTCGAATACGGAACGGATAACATAAGGACGGGAAAATCGCCATCCAGGGACGATATAGGCAAGCTCTACGAAGATGAAATAGATATCAGTTTCACAGATGAAGATTTTGATCTCGATTCAGAGACCAATAAATCGAAAGAGCGTCCCGGTGGCTATGGCAATGTTGAAAATCAGGTCGCTGAATTCATAAAACGTATTGCTGAGTATGATGAAAGTGATAAGGCGGCCATCGCCGAAATTCTGTCGGCTGAAGCTTCTTTCGATTTCATTAAATATGCCGTGGATATTTCCTTTGAGATTCTGGGTTTTGAAACGGATAATGCCGGCTATAATGAGTCACTTGATCTGATTGCAAAGGTTGGCGGCGATTTCATCAGGGCTGGTGATTTCAAATCCGCTATAACTGTTATGGAGAGGACCAGGGAACTGGAACAAGTTCTTAAGAATATCGGTGATCCCAAACAAGAAAAAATAAGCGAATTCATTGAACGCTTTGCTACATCCGAGAGAATCAGGGATGTTGTAGAGATCATGAATAAATCCAATGAGGTAGTATATTCAGAAGTCACCGAATATCTAAATTTGCTTTCCTGGCGGGCCGTTGATCCCCTGGTCTGGGCTCTGGGCGAATTGCATCATTTTCCTGCGAGGCACGCTGTTTGTCAGGTACTTGAAATACTGGCGGTGGATCATATCGAATTCCTGGGCAAAGGCACGGAAAGTCCAAGGTGGTATGTCGTTCGCAACATCGTTTCGATACTGGGAAAGATCGGGGGCGCCGAGGCTCTGAATCATTTCAAAAGAACCATCAAACATGCCGATCCAAGGGTTCGCAAAGAAACCATAATCTCAGCCGCCAGGATCAATACACCGGAGGCGGCTGATTTTCTTATAGCGGCATTAGATGACGACAATGAAAAGCTCCAGACGTTGGCCCTCAAAGAGCTTGTAAGCAAAAGAATCGAAAAAGCTTTTGATACAATTCGCAAGATAATCGTCCACAAACATTTCAAGAATCGTTCGGTGGAACAGATTAAGGAGTTCCTCGAGGGATTTGCCATCCTCGGGGGCATGAATGCATTTGAACGATTGAAGAAGATCATAAAGCGCAAACCTTTCTTGCCTTCCGAAAAGGACAAGCGCTTGAAAACATATGCCGTCCGCGCCCTGGGATCCATTGGCTCGGTTGAGGCGACGCGACTGCTGGACAAGATTTCCCGTTCGAGAAACCGGCCACTGGCGGATATGGCCAGGCGGACTATCAGCAGGAAGCTGAAGGGAGATAGCCTTGTTTGACCGCTCGTTAAAGGATATCAAAAAAAAGCAGGAAGATCTGGAAGCCTCTCTGGAGGAGTTGGGTCATGAGTTGGTGAATATCCTTTTCACGACCTTCAGGGTTGCGGCAATGTACGAACCTAATAACAACCGCTATATCGATCAGGGTAACAAGCTCCGGGCAGTCCTTGATAAAATATTCGCGGAGGAACCTGACTTCGTTCTCGCAGCCAAAGGAGGATACCTCTATCTGGCTGACGTCAGGCTTAAAGCTGATCGTGAAAGCGATGCTGCCACGACGTACTTTCTCGATAGCTGGCCTCCACTGGGGCTATCGGGATTCTCTTTCTACGAGGGTCTGGATCCACGAGAACTTGACAAGTTCATTTTCTCCATGAGCGGGTTTAAACCGGGGGAAGATAAGGATGAGAATTATCAGGCTATCAAGCAACGGTTGAACGATCTTCAGATAGAGAAAATAGCTTTGATACAATATTCACCGGAGGTTGATCAGCCCGACGATAGCGAGGAGAAGAACAAGCTTCGGGCCAGGGCAAGGAAAACGTTCTTCTCGGCACTGGCGGTGGCTCAGAGCAATGCCAGCCAGGCGCGCAATCAGGGCAGCATAAATATCGCCAAGACCAAAAGGGTAGTACAGGGCCTTATAGATGTCATAATTGAAGATGAAACCGCCCTCATGGAAATGACTACATTGAGGAATTTTGACGACTACACTTACATCCATTCGGTTAACGTCTGCGTTCTCTCGCTGGTCCTCGGATATCATCTCGGGTTGGATCGCAGACGGATGTCTCATCTGGGAGTGGGCGCCCTGTTGCATGATATAGGCAAGACCAGCCTTCCAATCGATCTGGTTAATAAGCCACAGACTTATGATGAATACGACTGGCAGATGATGAGAAAGCATCCTGTATACGGGGTCAAGTTTCTTTTTAAGACCAGGAGGGTGGAGGAAACCACGGTGCACGCATCGACCGTTATTTTCGAGCATCATATAGGATATGATGGTTCCGGTTACCCGGAGCTTCTCAATAAAAGAAAACCGTCCCTTTACGCGCGGATTGTGGCTATTTCCGATACATACAACGCCATGACCTCCGGAAGGGTCTATCATAGGGAAAAGTATCTACCGGATCAGGCGATCGCAAACATGGTAAACCGCATCGGCAAATCATATGATCCAATTCTGCTTAAGGTATTTGTCAACTCTATCGGGATTTATCCGGTAGGAACGATTGTCGCCCTATCGTCGAAAGAAATAGGTATTATATCGCGCACCAAGCCCGAAGATCCCGAACATCCGGAGGTCAAGGTCATAGGTGATGATACCGGGCTTTTCGAAGCCGGCGAGATTAAAGTAATCGATCTTTCCAAAGAAAGCGGAATTGCCATAACCCGGATGATAGATGGTGAGAAGTATAACATTGACAACGCAGACTATCTACATAGGGGCTGAACACCGCTTCTAAAGCTTATCAACCTCCTTTACCGGAATTTCAATACTCACATTCTGAACAACAGGATTGACAAATCCTCCTTTGACCCAAATATACTTTATGTATGGTTGCTAGGGAGCGTCTGGATGGTTTTTTTCGCAAGATCGGCGAAAAGACTAAGTTCTCCGAGAATACCTATCTCATAATTTTATCATTTATAGTCGGGGTTTCGACCGGCCTGGGAGCAGTTATGTTCCGCTGGCTGATTTTGACCTTCAGCGATTTATTTTTTGGCCACGGGATCAACTGGTTGATACCGCTAATCCCCATGGCAGGAGGACTTTTAGTCGGCCCGATTGTTTATTTTTACGCATCCGAAGCCAAAGGGCATGGTGTGCCGGAGGTTATGTCGGCCGTCGCCTTGAAATCCGGTGTTATAAGGGCTCGGGTGGCGGTGGCCAAGGCCGTAGCATCGGCGATCTGTATAGGCTCCGGAGGCTCAGCAGGGAGAGAAGGTCCCATAGTACAGATCGGAGCCGCTGTCGGGTCGACTGTGGGTCAGCTTTTCAAGCTGTCGGGTGACAGGGTTAAGATCCTGGTGGGATGCGGCGCCGCCGCCGGTATCTCGGCTGTATTTAATGCCCCCATAGCCGGTGTCATCTTTGCCCTGGAGGTTATTCTGGGTGATTTCACCATCAGAACATTTTCTCCGGTGATTCTCTCATCGGTTTTGGCATCGGTGGTTTCTCGCGCCATGTTGCGAGATCAGCCGGCGTTCATCGTCCCACCATATCAATTGGTATCAGCATGGGAGATACCCCTCTACATATTGTTAGGCGGCTTTGCAGGCATTGTAGCAGTGATATTTACCAGAACACTTTATATGTCGGAGGATTTTTTCGATCATAAGGTGAAAATCCCCGGTTATCTGAAGCCGGCGCTGGGAGGGCTGCTGCTCGGGTTTACCGGTCTCGTGGCAGTTAAGCTGAATTACGCAGGCTTTGCTTTTCTATCGGCGCCAGCCATTTTCTCTGATGGCTATGAAGCGGTTAGCTCGGTGCTGGGAGGAGGCGGGATCTGGTTTACGCTTCTGGCTTTAGTTGTGCTAAAAATCCTGGCTACAAATCTCACTCTCGGGTCGGGGAATTCCGGGGGAATATTCGCGCCCTCTCTATTCATGGGCGCTATGGCCGGCGGGCTTTTCGGTATCGTGGTCCACTCTCTGTTTCCCGGCGTCACCGCGCATCCCGGCGCCTATGCCCTGGTGGGTATGGCGGCTGTAGTTGCCGGCACAACCCACGCCACCATAACATCGATTCTTATAGTCTTCGAGATGACCAAGGATTATCGAATTATGCTGGCTCTGATGATCGCATGTGTCTTCTCGACTTTGGTGGCCAGACGGCTGCTGCGTCCCTCCATATACTCAATGAAGTTGATCCGGCGAGGGATCAGGCTGAGCGGAGGTCGTGATGTCAACCTGCTGGAGGTAATAAAAGTGGGCGACATTATGCAGCGCGATTTCAAAACCATTCCCATGCATACGAGCCTGCATGCCCTGCTACGGCATCTCGAGGGATCGACTGAGACAACGTTGCCGGTTGTGACCCCCGAGGGAAGATTGTATGGAATGATATCGTTTCAGGATCTGAGAACGGTTCTGACCAGGCATGAGGTCGACGCACTGGTGATCGCCTCGGATATCGCCACCCGGGAAATTGTATCCATAACCGAGGATGAAAACCTCAACCAGGCCCTGGAGAAATTTGGCGTACGCGATTTCGATCTATTGCCCGTGGTGGAGAAAGACGATCCCGGGAAAATCAAGGGAGTGATACATAAATCTTATGTCATTAGCTACTATAACAAGCGACTGATGGAACGGATGGTAGCAGAGAAAGGGTGAGATTTTAGATGCAGATACGGATCTTGATGATGACCTTTTTGATTTTTTAAAGCGGAAAACTCATTTCAGGAAAACGCTGATAACCCTATCGAACTCCTCCGGCGCCTCCAGATTTACCATGTGCCCGGCGCCGCTGATTATTTCAAGCTTAGAATTATTTATATTGCGATGAAGGTAGCGGGCACTGTCCAGAAATTGCGAATCCTGCGCCCCTCCGATAATGAGGGTCGGCTGTTTTATCTTATTCAATTTAGCTCGCCAATTCACGGATGATGGTGTCGTCTGGCGCGCCGACATCATGCATAGAAGGTAGTCGGGATTGTGGTGCGAGATCATTTTCTTCCACAGCGGACGGCTCTCCGGGTTACGTTTGAAGATGTTATCCACCAGAGGGCCGCTTAAAAGTCCGATCTCCTCGGCCCAGGCGTCCACGCCGCGCAGGCGAAGAATGTTCAGCTCCTCCTGCTGCAGCTCCGTCTCCTTTTTTGCCGTCGGACGGCCTGACGATGGCAGTATCGATGATACCATAATTAATTTTGTTACAACATCGGGCATCTCGTAAGCGATACGAAACGCCACCGGCCCGCTCATGGAAAATCCGAAAATCGCTACGTTCGTCAAATCAAGCGAGTTTATAATGCTTATAATATCTTCGGCCATTATAGAACCAGACCAACCCTTACCGCAGGAGGACCGTCCGAACCCCCTCAGATCGACAGTGATAACCTTATGAGATTTTGCTAAAACGGACTTCTGGAATTCCCACATGGCGCTGTTAAGCGCATAGCCATGAAGAAGAACCAGTGGCGGCCCATCGCCTTCGATCTCATAATAAATGGACGCATCGTTGGCATCGTAAAATGGCATCACATATCCTCAGATTCATTAGCCAGAACGGTTTTGACGGCACTATTAATGGTATCCCATGAGAATCCCTTGCCTCTGAGAAAGCTGATCAGGCGGTTTTTGGTTTTATCGGCCGGAAGACGCTTCAATGATCTGAGTTTCTTTTTGGCCAGTTCCATCACCGCATCTTTCTCATCAAAACCTTCAAGCTCCGTTTCGATAGCGGGGTCGGCTATCTCTTTATCGATTCCCTTCTCCCATAGTTTCTGCTTCAGATATAATCGTGATTTAACTCCGCGAGACATCTGGGATCTGATAAGCGCCGCCGCGTATCTGGAATCGTCAAAAAAGCCATAGCGCTTCAATTGAGCCATGGCTTCATCTCTTATGGCAGGCGGTTTCCTCTCCGCCGATAGTTTCCGTCTCAAATCTCTCTCCGATATCATGCGGCGGGATAGAATCTGCATGCCTTTATACTTCAGCCATGCCAGGTCGGCTTGTTGCTTGACCCGCTGTAAATGAGCATCGGAGATAATGCCACCGGCTCTCAGGCTATTCTTATATGCAGTTTCTTCGTCGATAAGAAAAGGTGGCTTGCCCTTTATTCTTAGTTCAAACCACCCTTTAACTCTCTTGACCGGTTCTATTCCGGCGATTACTAATTCGGCCAATCAGGACGCCCCCAAAAGATCATTTTTTCGTTTTCTCTTTTTCCGGTTTGGACGCTGCGGCCTCCTTCTGCTTAGATGGAGGAATCATCCCCAGGCACTCACGGATCCTGGTGTATACATCCTTTGCCAGGTCCCGGTTCTCGGTGAGGTAGGCGATGGAGTTCTCCCGCCCCTGGCCGAGACGTTCCTCTCCGCAGGAATACCAGGTGCCGGATCTCTCGATGATGCCATGCTTTGAACCGAGGTCGATTAGCTCGCCCATCCTGGAGATCCCTTTGCCGTAGATGATGTCGAATTCTGCATCGCGGAAAGGCGGAGCTACCTTGTTTTTGACCACCCGAACCCTTGTTCTCGAACCGGTGACCTCGCCTCCGTCCTTCAGCGTGGCTATCTTGCGGATATCCATTCTGATCGTTGAATAGAATTTCAGGGCGTTGCCGCCGGGAGTCGTCTCCGGGTTGCCGAACATGATCCCGATCTTCATCCTGATCTGGTTGATAAAAATAACACAGGTTTTCGATTTGGAAATGGTGCCGGTCAGCTTTCTCATGGCCTGCGACATCAGGCGGGCCTGAAGACCCATATGCGAATCTCCCATCTCGCCCTCGATCTCCGCCTTGGGGACCAGGGCAGCCACGGAGTCGATGGCGATAAGGTCGATGGCGCAGGAGCGAACCAGCGTTTCGGTAATATCGAGCGCCTGTTCGCCGGTATCGGGCTGACTGATCAGCAGGTTCTCGATATCCACACCCAGAACCCTCGCATAAGCAGGATCCATGCAATGTTCGGCGTCGATAAAGGCTGCAATGCCGCCCAGCCTCTGGGCCTCGGCCAGAATATGCAGTGCCAGCGTGGTCTTCCCGGATGATTCCGGCCCGAATATCTCCACCACTCGTCCGCGGGGTACCCCCCCAATGCCCAATGCGACGTCGAGCCCGATGGAACCGGTCGGTATGAATGGTATCTTCAGGTCTCCGGCGTCATCGCCTAATCGCATAATCGAGCCCTTGCCGAACTGCCGCTCAATGGATGTCACCGCCATCTCGAGGGCTTTCTTTTTCTTCTCGTCGTTATCGTTCATTTATGCCCCTTTCTTATAATTTTTCAAATCAACCGCTCTGATTATAGAATATACTGTTCAGATGTGCAAGTGTTTTTTGGACGTCATCATAAGATTCTTGTGACACGATCTGACAGTAAAATCTTCTTAACATTCGCCCTTATCCTTTATTAACAAATAAGTTACAATGATATCGCCTCGAGCCTGGTATATTTGGGGCCGGCAGGCGAGAGCTCCGATTTGTATATGTTGACCTCATTTACGCCGAATAGTTGCGATTCATACCGGGTTTTCTCTATTTGAGCTAGAAGCTGATCGAGGCCTTTTGGGAATTTTACTCTGCCTATAGTCAAATGTGATGAAAACGGCTTGTCTCCCTTACCGAAACCGGACTCGATGGCCGCCTGCTCCACCTTAGCGGCCAGGTTTTTGATCCTGTCCGTGCCGGAACCGGAACCGATCCAGATCACCCGCGGCCTTCTCAGATTAGGGAAAGCTCCTAAACCTGATAATGACAGATCGAACCGGCCTAATCCTTTAGTGTTGCCTTTGATGCTGTCGGCGAGCGACGGCACTGATTCCTCCGGGATATCGCCCAGAAACCGTAATGTCAGATGCAGATTGGCCGCTTTCACCCAGCGGATATTGGCATTGAGCTGCCGGAATCCGGCGGTCATCTTATCGATTTCCATCTTGATCTCTTGGGGAAGATCGACCGCTATGAATGTGCGGATATCGGCTCCTACGGATCCTTTGGACATGGGATCAATATATATGAGGGCTTTTGAGATTCAAGGGGAAAAGAGAAGTGGTCAGGAGCACAGACATACGGCTCGTCCTACGGATCCGTAGGATATGAGGCTCCTGACCTACCGGGCTCAAATTGCTTGAGAATATATATATCTATCCGATAATCTATAATAGAGAATTATTCATAAGCGTGGAGAAAGCTTCAAAGCGGATTTGAAAAATGAATTACAAAATGCAATCGATAAAAAAGAATTTAAGGCAAATATTATTCCCAATTCCATCAAAAGCGCTATTAAAAAAACATTTTAAATATATTTTATTGCCACTTCTGATCTGGCTCATAATTGCATTGGCAACATTTAATTTGCTTTATCAATTTACACAATTCCAAAACTGGTTAGGGGCTTTAATTTTTACTGCAGTCTGGTTATTCGGACCAGTGATTTTCGTTATCGGTATTGTTAAATCGGGGACATATAAAAAAGGCGTTCCCGGAAGTTGGTGGATGAAGATTATGTTATTATCGGGTATATTAATGTTTTTATTCGGCGTTTTCGTCTTTATTAAATTTGGACTCGCGCTAATAAAAAGCATGCAATAGGGGGATAATCAGATGAAAAAGGAATTTATTTATCCTGATTTTAGCAGAAAAGATATAGAGGTTCGATGCGAGGATAATACCGTCTGTATCTATGGTACGGCGAATGGCTTAAAGAAAATAATATATCTATGTGAACTACTTATTGAAAACCCGGAAGCCAGTCATCAGCACCTTGAAAGCCATGGCGTCTTAACCGACAAATCGCTCAAGTGTGCCATCGCAATATTCGAGAAGTCAGAAGCCAACAGAAAAAAGGTGAGCTTATTTCAAAAATTTCTTAATATGTTCAGAGGTTAATCGCGGAAAATATCTATCGTGGTGGCGGGTCCCTCTACGCATCGTATGCCCGCACGCGCCACCGTTGGGCGGTCAAGTGCGCAGACTTGACACCACGAGGAAAGAGGAAATATAACCCGGATGTGGCGTCAGAAGTTACTTCTGACGCTATTAGGGCGGTATGTCGGATGTAACTTTCCTACGGATCCGTAGGATCGACATCACCGCAATATATGAGAGCTTTTGAGATTTAAGGAGAAAAGAGAAGTTGTCTGGATTCCCGTCCTACAGATCCCTACGGCCGTATGGCCGTGGGACTTTCGCGGGAATGACATTATTCTATATTATTCCTGTCTAAAAAAACCGTTTTACACTTCATATCTTTTCACTGTTGACAATATTATCGCGCTCTGTCGTTCCCAGCTTGACTGGGAATCCAGAATCCTCTGTGTTCTTGGATAGCTCGACGGTGCCGAATTTGACATGATTCTCAGACGCATCAGATTCCATATCCTGGCCGGGGCCCGTGTTTCACACTATTCAACAGATATTGACAACCATTCAAGATGCCGGTGCCTTGATCAGAAATCAATATCGGTAAAAGCAGTGTTATGCGTGAAGCTGACGTCCAGGCCTTCCGCCGTGCCGGTAGCCATCACTCGCCAGGCATGATCGATCGGCGGTGCGTCGTACGTCCCGTTACGGTTGAGATCGGCGTAGAAATCGATCTGATATTGAGCGCCGCTCTGGATGATGTCCCTGATCTCGATATCGAAATCGTGGTTGGGGATGACATCGAGGCGATACTGCCCCACGGTCCTTCCCGATTCAGTGTGGATAACCTTCATCTCGAAAAGCTGCCCTACGTGGGGATTAAACCCGAACAGATCCAGGCGGAATTCAGAACCGAGATCGGAGTAAGAGGGTTGGTCAATATCAGTGAAATCTATGTTATGGGAGAACGTTACCTCGACTGCGCCGGTGGCAGGAAGGTCTAATCTCCAGGCGTGGTCTTCCGGCGGAGGATCGTAGGAGTTGTCCATATTGAGATCTGCGAAGAAATCAAGCCTGTGGGCCCCCTCGGGCACCGATGATTTAATGACCATATCGGTCTGCGATGATGGAAGAGGATCGAGAATAACTTGAGCCTGCAACTGATTTCCGCTGGAAACGACTCTAAGCTCCACCAACTGACCCACATGCGGGGACATATCCTGTAGATGCAGGGTCATATTCCGGTTATCATTCGAAGGGGGTGGGGGTTGGGTCGTCTGATTATCGTCACAGGCCACGATTACGAGCAATAAAGACATTGAAAGACCAAACAATACGTACTTCATAAAACCTCTCTTGTTACAGTAAGCAAATCCTTCGTTTTCCACCTGTTTACAGCAGTAAAAGCCTGCCGGTTTCCCTAATCGAGATTGATAACCATTTTCAATATACGAAAGTTCCCGACCCGGTAAACGAAAGGGTTGATACTCAATATGAAATGCTGTCTGAAATTGATGTGTCGTCAGAAGTTACTTCTGACGCTCCCGCCTCTGTATGTCGGAAGTAACTTCCGACATCACCGAAATATATGAGGGCTTTTAAGATTCAAGCAGAAAAGAGAAATTGTCAGGAGCACAGGGCTCCTGACCTACCGGGCAGAAAGCGAAACGAAAATTGCCGTTTCTAGCATTGCGATAAGGCTGGCAGCTGAATGCATTAGTATAGGCAAAAGGATTGAATTGCTCTTTATCCGGATAACCCCTAAAAATATCCCGAAGAGAAAGATAGTCAGAATGCCATATGCATCATATTGGCTATGCCCCATTGACCAGATCAATGAAGTTATGAAAACTGCGGCTATAGGGCCCAATCTGGAATTCCTTATACCTTCAAAAAGGAATCCTCGAAAAAATAATTCTTCGGTGAGTGGAGCCACAACTACAACAGCCAACCATAGAACTGGTAAAAAACCCGCAGTCTCATATACCTTCAACATAAAATCCGGACAAATGTTGCGACCCAATAACAAGGTTAAAACATCTGATAGTCCCAAGAGAATTATGAGAACTATTATCCATTTCAATATGGTTTTACGAGCAACCGGATTTACGCCAAGATATTCTTTTGTTGTTATTCCCTTCCGAAGCTTAGAAAAAAATAGGATCAATCCTATAACAAAGGGGGCGATGGCAATGGTCGCTATTGAAAAGATAAGACCATTGGATTCTATTTCTTCACTGAGGCGTTCGACATCAATTTCTGAATCGATGGGAAAATGTGTTGCCATAAAGGCCACGACGACAATTGCTTGAACCAATATTAATATAATTACGATTATTACTGAGAATATTATGGTGGTCCAAAACGGCCAGGGGCCCGGTAGCTGTTCGCCGAGTTTAAGGTTATTCTGGTTCATAATACAGAATTGTTATATTGTTCTATGAATCCCCTGCCCTGCTTTCTTTGGTAAGTACACTGCATAGTCTTTCCCATGATCCTCAAATCCTCGGTGGCTTTATCCCCAGTATCCGCAGATAATGGTTTATCTGGCTGCGATGATGGATATCGTGTTCGAAGAGGTGCATAAATATCCAGTAGCCGTTGACCTTTCTGTCCCGGCCAAATTTGCTCATATCGTACTCGCCCTCTAATAGCTCCGGTGCACGGGCGAAGAAATCGCCAAGCCGTTTCCAATGCGCATCGAGAAGGCCGGCGATCTCCGGCTTCGGCAGGCTGGGGCAGGGAGTATAATCAGTATATTCCTTACCATTGACAATTGCGCTGAGCCACCAGTCGGAGCCCTCGGCGATATGCATGAATATATTACCCAGCGTGATCATCTTCTCCGCCGGCGCCCAATCGAGTTTGTCATCAGGTGTAATTTCAAGCGCTTTCATAAGAGGAGGTTTGATCTCGTCGAACCAGAATTTTGTCAATATATCGAGATTGAATTCACCTTTGTAATTCATATTCAAATCCTCTCCGCAATTCGCTGCAGGGGCTCAATACAGGAGCCCGCGGTGAGTCCAAGGGATAACGTTTTAGTTCAGTCGTAACGGCAGTTCTCCCATTTTCGATTCGACGGCATCCAGAATGGTATTATCTCGCACCAGATCTGCAATCTTATTGATATCGGGATATAACACGCGATCGGTCTCGAGAAATGATACGTGATCGCGGATCAGCTCATGGATGATACGGGTTCCCTTGCCCGGCTTTTTCGGTTTTCTGAAATCGAACGCCTGCGCGGCGCAGAACATCTCGATAGCCAGTACGACGCCGACATTTTTCAAAATCTCCGTGCATTTTCTGACGGCAACGGGGGCCATGGCGACATGATCCTCCTGATCCGCCGAGACCGAGATAGAATCGACGGTGGCGGGATGAGACAAGACCTTGTTTTCGGAGACCAGGGCGGCGGCGGTGTACTGCGCCACCATCAAACCGGAGTTTAAGCCGCGTCCTTCAACCAGGAAATCCGGCATCCCGGAAAGCGCGGGATTCAAGAGGCGGTTGGTATGTCGTTCGGAGAGGTTGGCCACCTCCGACATGGCGATACACAGAAAATCCATCACCATCCCGATCGGCTGGCCGTGGAAATTGCCCCCCGCGAGATAGAGATTTTCATCCGGGAAAAACAACGGGTTATCAGCCGAGGAGTTTATTTCGGTTTCCACCTGTTCTTTTGCATAGTGCCAGCAATCGACCGACGGCCCCAAAACCTGTGGCGTGCAGCGCATGGAGTAACCGTCCTGCACCTTGCCCGATTTATCGGCGATTATCTCGGAACCGGCCATGAGCTGCCTGAGATTGTGGGCCACGGCATTCTGCCCCTTGAAGGGACGGGAGGCGTGGAGCACTTCGTGGTATGCTTTCGGCACCCCTTTCAAAGCGTCTATGGTCATGGCCGCGGCGATGAAGGCGTTTTTCAAAAGTCGGCGGGAATCCTGCAGAAGCAAAGCTGCACCGGCGGTGACCATCTGGGAACCGTTAATTAGCCCGAGACCTTCTTTGTAGGAAAGATCGATCGGTTTGATGCCTGCCCGCTTCATTGCTTCGCTGCCGTCGATCAGTTCACCTTTGTAGTAAGCTTTCCCCTCGCCGATACAGACTTCGGCAAGTTGTGACAATGGGGATAGGTCTCCCGATGTCCCCAAAGATCCCTTTTCATAGACGAATGGGGTAACACCTTTGTTGAGCATATGGATGAAGATCTCTGCTGTGGGATACCTGACGCCGGAATGCCCGCGGGCCAGCACGTTAGCCCGAAGCGCCATGGCCGCCCGCACGACGTCCTCGGATTGCGGATCGCCCGTGCCTGCCGCATGGCTGTAGATGATATTCTTCTGCAGTTGCGCACCCTGTTCGGGGCTGACCCTGATACGGGAGAATTCGCCGATACCGGTGGTAACACCGTAGATCGCCTCTCCCGACTCGACCATCTTTTCAACAACGGCGCGGCATCTCTTGATTTTCGCCCTGGCATCGTCGGAGTAGCCGACCTCCGCATTTTTGCGGGCTATGTACTCGGTTTTTTCTATGGTTAACGTTTGTCCGTCTATTAAAACAGTCATACTGTCTCCTTTTAAAGATCACGCTACACTCGCATTCAGCGATTCAGGAATACGGGTTCGGGTAATATGCATTTTTCGGAATGCAATAGCAAGGGGAGTCGTGGGCTACGCTTCCTGGGCCTTAATTGCCCTATTGTGGAATCCTGTAATATCTAATCTTCATCGTTGCCCATTATTTTTTTCACTACCTCGTAGGTGTTATTTACTGTATCTATTTGAACTTCATATCCGAGCTTGTTTAAGGCGGGAACTGTCGCAATACCTACAATGCCAACGCGCCTGGAAGATTCACCATCAAGCGTGAAGACGTCCAATTCCATCACAACTATATTGGTGTCAGATAAGGCCTGAATAAATGCGGGCACGTCGAGAGTATCCATATAGGTCGAAAGGGCTACAACGGCCATACCTCTTATACTGGGATCGGTTTCTTCCAATACAATTTCCCTTACTTCATCATGTACCCTTGGATCCTTCATCAGACCCAGGGAAATAGTGAGGGCCGAGCTTGTGGCGGCGCCCACCTGAGATTTCTTCGCATAAATATAATCAGCATAAGCGGGCCCCATGGCCTTTAATTCAGAAATGAATCTCCTTACAGTTTGTTGCGAAATAGTTAGATAAGAGCCCACCCGTCGTACATCAGAAGAAGGTGTTGTAATTTCAATTTCCAGATTCCGCACAATTTCATCTATTGAACGAAGCGTATTGGAATCGGCGTTAGAATTATTCTCCGAATTTTGTTTGATCTGATTCTCTATATCGTCCCCACCGATAGCCACGGATGAGGCGGCGTCTATGCCTTGCTGTATGGTCGGGTAATCACCGGGGATGACTATGATATCGGCGGACGCGGGAAGATTATTTATAGAGATCATAAGTGCGAGCAACGGGATTATCTTTTTCGGGGTCATCCTCTTATCTCCCTCTCGGGCTGAACGATGTTCAGCCCTTACGAAAAATCCATGTCATTGCGAGGAGTCCCGCTCCAGCGGGACGCCGAAGCAATCTCTATTTCAACAACACCATCTTCACATTCTCCGTCCGTCCTCCCGCCTCCAGTCGCGCGAAGTAGACCCCGGAGGGGAAATCGGCTGCATTCCAGGTGATTGTGTGCTCGCCCGCTTGCTGATCGCCTTCAAATATTGTCGCCACTCGCTGGCCGAGGAGGTTGTAGATGGAGATTGTAACCGATCCGGACTGGGGCAGTAAATAGCTCAATGTTGTAGCGGCATTAAACGGATTGGGATAATTCTGGAACAGACCATATGCAATTGGCAATGATGGCGGATTCTCCTCACTGATATCGGTGGGAATGGCCTGGCCGCCGAAAGCCCCCATATCGCTTCTCAGCTCTCCCAAGCCCCAATCGCAATCCAGCAGATAATCGAAAATGGAGGGGTCGCCGGCGTCTATGCAGGGTGAATCGTAGGGATCGCCGCATGCGATGGACATCAGATGGTAATCACGATTCGGGGGATCGTGGAATAAAGGTAGAATATCGATATTGCCTTCGCCGGCCCAGCCTCCCTGGATATCGCAATATGTAAAATAGGGGGATGACGAATCATCGAAATCGATCTCGGGGCTATATGATGCGCTATCTCCCCAGAAGATGGTATTGGTTATCACAGGATTGGAAACCAGCGCGCAATAGATCCCACCACCGGAAAGATCAGCCTTGTTTCCGGTAAAGGAATTATTTATCAATACGGGGCTGCTCTCGTAGCAATAAATGCCGCCGCCCACCGAGGGTTCAAAGCCTGACGATACCTCATTTCCGTTGAAAACATTATTTAATATAGTAAGATTGGAAAAGTAACAGCCGATTCCACCGCCCCAGCCTGCTGAATTATTGCTGATTGTATTTCCGGCGATTAAGGCGCTGGAATTAGAGCAGTTGATTCCACCGCTGGAACCCATATATTCAAATCCCACGGCGACATTTCCGACAATATTGTTGCCGGTTATGATCGCGTTACCATCGCAGTGGATTCCGCCGCCATTGACCGCCTGATTCCCTCCAATGTAGTTATTCGCTATCACCGGTGTAGAATCGCCAATGCACATGATTCCGCCTCCCGCACCACCAATGGGCATCGTGGAATTTCCGATGATTACATTCTCGACCATAATCGCCCCCGCATCATGGCAATAGATGCCCGCACCGTCCGGACTCAAGTTCGACGTTATTAAATTATTTGTTATCGTAGGGCTGGATTCACGGCAGTATATTCCTCCGCCCTGCCACTCATTATATCCATCCCGTATCGTAAATCCCGTGAGAATTGTCGTTCTGTCTTCTCCGCTCTCAAATGTCACCACCGGTCCCGATGAATTCCCATCAATAATCGTCTCGGATATATATGTCGTATCCCCCGTCATTAAAAAAAGCGATCCCAGCACAATATTATGCCCGCTGAAATTGATGATCTCCAGATAAGTACCTGGCTGAACCAGTACTGTGTCGCCGTCGGCGCTGGCGTCTATCCCCTCTTGGATGGTCTCATAATCGCCGGGTATGTGGATAATATTGGCAAGCGTAGGCGTAAATCCGATTGCAAAAAAGATCGCCAGAAGGAGAATAACCCTTTTCATAGAAACCTCCTTTGAGGCTTATGTTCCATCGCTACGAAATCAGTCTCGATTTCCTTATTATAGATACTAAATACTATACAGAAGATCAAGCTAATTATGCCAATTTCGTTGGCTTTGAAAAGTGCGAAAAGGGGATGAGCTGAGCTGCTTTTGTATAAGGATTGAGATCGCGTCGTCGCCCGGCAATTGCCGGACTCCTCGCGATGACGTAAACGGTCTTGCTCGTCATTGCGAGGAGTCCCGCCCAAGCGGGACGACGAAGCAATCCCTGACTTGTCAGCATTATTGTGACCGCCGGATGCGAAAGACAGAGCTTGCTTCTAATCCGTATGTCATTTATATTATCAGGTTGACCGTTAAGCGATCGCAAAGAACTTGAAAGTAGAGGCAAAGATCAGTCTTGATACAGGGAAGCCATTTTGGAGAAGATAATTTGGTAAAGGATAGAGAATTATGCCCCCCGCAAATATAGTCGTCAAAGGCGCCAGGGAACATAACCTTAAAAACATCGACGTCACCATCCCGCGCTTCAAGTTAGTGGTGATAACGGGACTATCTGGCTCCGGCAAGTCGTCCCTGGCATTCGATACTATCTACGCCGAGGGGCAGCGCCGCTACGTGGAATCGCTCTCGGCATATGCGCGGCAGTTCCTGGGTTTGATGGAGAAGCCGGATGTCGATTTCATCGATGGTCTCTCGCCGGCTATATCTATCGAGCAGAGATCATCCGCTAAAAATCCCCGTTCTACAGTGGGAACGGTAACCGAGATATACGATTACCTTAGACTTCTCTATGCCCGGGTCGGTACCCCGTATTGTTACAAGTGCGGCCGGCCGATCAGCCAGCAAACCGTTCAGCAGATCGCCGATTCGGTCATGGAGCTACCCAAAAACAGCCGTATCCAGATCCTGGGGCCGCTGGTTCGCGGCCGGAAGGGCGAGTATAAGGAAGTTTTCGAGGAGATAAGGCGCGAGGGTTTCGTGCGGGTGCGTGTCGATGGCAAGGTGCATGATATCGAGGGAAAAATATCGCTCGATAAAAAGAAAAAACATTCCATCGAGGTTGTAGTCGATCGCCTGGTAATTAAAAATGGCGTCGAGAAGCGACTGACCGATTCTCTGGAGACGGCGCTGAAGTTGGGCGCCGGCTTAGTGGTTATAGGGCAGGTTGGCAAAAGCGATCTTGTCTTCTCGGAGAAATTCGCCTGCCAGGACTGCGGCATCTCATACGAAGAACCATCACCCCGGATGTTCTCATTTAATTCTCCGTTCGGCGCCTGCCCCACCTGCTCCGGGCTGGGGTATAACATGGAGATCGATCCCGACCTGGTGGTCCCCGATAAGTCTCTTACCATCGCTCAGGGGGCCATTGCCCCCTGGGGAATTCCCCGCGGATCGTACTATTTCGGGATGCTGCGAGCAGTCGCCGCGCATTTCAATTTCTCCCTGCGCAAGCCGATTGAGAAACTGCCCGAGAAAATTCAGAAGATAATCCTCTATGGTTCGGGACGGGAGGAGATGAAGTTTTCATGGGAACACAGCAACGGTCGCGGAATCTGGGAGCATTATAGCAAATTCGAGGGTGTCATCGGTAACCTGAAACGGCGATATAAACAAACTAAATCCTCGAGTATAAGAGAATGGATTGAGAAATTCATGTCGATCAAGCAATGCCTTGATTGCGATGGCGCCCGGCTGCGGAAAGAGGCGCTGGCGATCAAGATCGATGGCAAATCGATATCGGAGGTCACCTCTTACTCGGTTAAGCAGGCCGCTGTTTTATTCAAGAATCTCAAGCTCGATAAGAAAAGAAAAACTATCGCACGGCAGATCCTAAAGGAGCTTAATGAACGTCTGCATTTCCTTATCAATGTCGGCCTCGATTATTTAACGCTCGGTCGTTCCGCAATGACGCTTTCGGGGGGCGAGGCTCAGCGGATCAGGCTGGCCACGCAGATCGGCTCGCGATTGACGGGGGTTTTGTATATCCTGGACGAACCATCCATCGGGTTGCATCAGAGAGACAACAGACGTCTTCTCGATACGCTGATTTCGCTGCGGGATATCGGGAATACGGTGCTGGTAGTCGAACATGACAGGCAGACTATCGAGCAAGCCGATTACGTCGTCGATCTCGGGCCGGGAGCCGGCAAACATGGCGGTGAGATAGTGGCTGAGGGCACGCCGAAAAATATAATGAGATCGACTAAATCTCTAACCGGCAAATACCTCTCCGGAAAACTGGAGATACCGATTCCAAAGAAGCGCCGCAAAGGCACCGGCCAGCGGGTAAAAATAAAGGGAGCCAGAGGTAACAACCTGAAAAAAATAGATATCGAATTCCCGCTTGGCAAGTTCATATGCGTAACGGGCGTCTCGGGCTCCGGCAAATCGACGCTGGTAAACGAGACATTGTATCGCATATATTCGCGTGAGCTTTACAGATCAAAGATAACTCCCCTGCCGTATGACGAGATAATCGGGCTGGACAAGATCGATAAAGTGATCGATATCGATCAATCGCCCATCGGCAGAACACCGCGGAGCAATCCCGCCACCTATACCGGGCTTTTCACTCCCATCCGCGAAATATTTTCTCAACTCCCGGATTCCAAAGTCCGCGGTTACAATCCCGGTC
>SDBT01000222.1_pt1 | contig 83373 bp, 88 predicted proteins | sample 2277101 | NCBI WGS metagenome assembly SDBT01 (sample SAMN10404973, study PRJNA504765) | marine sediment metagenome | isolation source: marine sediment core GS10_PC15, 103 cmbsf | place: Arctic Ocean: Southern Knipovich Ridge | collected 2010
AGAGAATAATCATTGAATGGATCAATACTCTTATTACAAGCCAAAGAAATGGAGATAGCCGCCCATTCAAATGATTGAACTACCAGAGGAAATCCATTCTTATGAAATACTTCGTGAGCAACTTATACTGAAAATAAACCAGTGAGGACCTTCATACAATCTCTGATTGATGGATCCTTCTTTTCATAATTGGTAATAATAGTAGCCTTTATTGAGCTCATAAGGTTTGCATAAAACTTTTCATCAACAATTTGTTTGTCATTCACTACTTCTTTGTGCTTTTTCTGAAGGATTTGTTTGAATTCATTGGGGGAATATTTTTTGTCAGGATCAAGGCCCTGTTCAGCATAAACTTCTGTTAGAAATTCCTCTTCCTTCTCTTTGGTATCATCCTCTACAGTAATAAGATGTCTTTGGTCAATACTACTCCCAAACGACCTCATAGACGCCTGATCGCTTATTAACAACAGCCAGAGGAAAATTTCAGGATAGCTTTTCAGCCGAGTAGCAATAGGAGGCAAACGGATGTATTCCAACACTCCTTTACTAGTGAACCGACTAAGGAACCATTTGGCTGTTTCTTTGCGATTCTTCATGATTTGTTTGACAAAGTTTTCTTTTTGGGTTATATCAATCTCTTTATTATCCCTATCCACTTGTCTTGTGCTATCCCCTTTTTGATACAGGTACTCAAACAGAAAATTCACTATTGCCTCAACGTCAACTATGCTATGTCGTATTCTTAAACTAAAATTCTCTGGGTTAGCTGGATCATTCTTGATTATTCCAGCTCCTCTATTGTCTAAATGTGATAATGCTTCAGAAACATTGCCATACGAGCTGCCTTTGGAAATCTTTTTCCTCAAAGACTTGATAAAAATTTCAGTAGTTTTAAGCGGTTTTTGCCAACACCGTCCGAGGATGACTGCTACCACATCTATTGAGGGTATATAACCCTTTCTTTTCTTTTTGAAGATTCTATCTAATTGGATTCTCATTTTCTTCATCTATATTGGATTTGAAAATATTAATTTTTAAGTATTACGGAAATATTCATATTCTCCGTTTATCAACGGAATCTTCTCCGTATTCCGTTTAGAAAACATATTTAAATCATCTGACTACTTATGATATACAGTGATAAAAATGACCCTTCCTCAAGAAAAACAAGTACAAATTACTAATTACGCTATTATAAAAGTTAAATGTCAGAAATGTGGACATGAATGGTATCCTCGTAAAGAAAAAAGGCCCCAATTATGTCCAAACTGTAAATGCCTTAAATGGGACAATTATCAACCACAAAAAAAGAAAGCCAAACAAGTATTGTAGAAAAAGAAGAATGGATGGCAGTGCAAATGCCATCACATAGAGGGAATCCCTTATGCTTAATGCAAATAATATAGAACAAGAAGCAGTTAAAAAGTTATCTATTTCCCAAAAGGAGCAGGAATCAAAAGACTTTTGGTATCTAACACCTAGAGAATTAGGAACCATTCTAGTTTCTAAGCAGACAGTTTTAGATGGAAGAAAGGTTGAATATATCTACTCTTTTAAAGATAAATGTATTGCTTGTCTAATGTGTGGAAGAACTTTTCCACCTAAGAATATACCACCCCTTCTTTTCTCACCCGATCAAATAGATAACGAAAAGCTACACGTTGCAGTTTTTTTTTGTCCGATGTGCATTCTATTTGCTCAATCTGATAATGAATTGGCAAAATATTTAATTAAAACAGTTAATTATTATAGAAACTTTCCAAAAGAACCATTCAAAAATCAATACTTGAGGTTTGTTAGATGAAAGCCAAAGAAAAGCAAGCCTTCCTTGAATACCTCGAAGAAAACGTAATCCCCATCACTGAACCTCGGGTATCCTATTGTACAGAATGCCTTAATCGAGGAAGTGAAACTAATCCTTGTCAAAGAAAAAACCGTTGTGAAGAGCTCCCCCTAACTGAAGGCTCATGGGCCATTAAGACTGGAGCACCTAACATTCATTGCCTCGGCTGGCGATTAGCTCCAGCCAAAAAATATGAACCCCTACCACAAGAACCAGACTATTCTCTCAATATGTATCCTTGTCTAAAAAACTTCTTTCCCCTTCTCAGGCTTAAGATTTCAGAACGGTATAAAAAAGATATTGCAGAAGCTATTGTTTCCGCATTATGTAAGCAATACCCTGATCTAGATAGTGGCTTAACAGATATTTCACCTATTATGAGGAAATGGAATGACCAACTTAAAGCATCAGGTATATTTAGACTCTCAGGAGACTCATTGGAAGAAGCGATATTAACAGGAATAAGGAGAAAAAAGCCTTCATGCACTCAATATAATAGTACCTATCCTCTCCGAAAACAATGCACTCCCCATGACTGTTCTGAACATGATAAGACAATAAAGCGACCACCAGATATAACTAAAAGGTTACAAAAAGAAATCACTAGTGTAACAGTCTTCAAAGGCGATGACACAGAGATGACCAATGATGAGTACACTATTTATATCCGTGAAAACAGTATTACATTCTCACATAAGCAATTAATAAACCCCAAAACTTTTATCGAACGATATTATCAGGTTTTTGGAGATTTACTGCCAATTACTCATGGTGAATGGCAGGTAATCGCCAATACAATTATTAAACAAAAAATTACTAGTACCATTGTAGGAGAGACTGTCGGAACTGAAAAATATTTTCAAGAGCTGTTTGCAAACGGCTTGCGAGGGCTAGGGCGGGTTTATAGTTGGAAAGAATTTAATCGTAACGATATGGTTCATGACACTACAGATTCAATCCTTTGGGTTGAAAAGGATATTGTAAATGATATAAAGGAAAAAATTGGATTAAAATGTAACGCTAGAAGACTACGGATAATTTTGAACCCAATTATACGCCACAATGTGAAACAAAAACGGGCTGGAGGAGATCGTTACTTTTTCTGGAGATTTGATGCAAAAAAACTGGGAATCAAACCTTCAATGGAAAAATTAGACTCTTACATGGAGAAACAGAAAGAGTGAGAGAAATTATTTCAAATTGTCTTATGTATAGGTTTTTTAAAAAACTAGTGTGCGTGATAACAACTCATTATCATCGTGTGAAAAATAACATAAGACATAAGACGCTAAAAAGTCCATCTCTTTTGTTTGATGTTTTTTTATTTTCTAATATAAGGAGAATTGATTTTGAAGTGTACTATGTTGTGTCTTATGTCAATTGGGAGGAATTATCAAATTGACAACAACGAAGGTTATAGGATCTCCAGGGACAGGAAAGACAAGTTATTTGTTGAAATACGTTATAAAACTACTTAATGCAGGTGTTCAACCATTTAGAATTGGTTTCTATACTTTTACAAGAGCAGCAGCTAAGGAAGTCATTGATAGAATACTTACCACTTTTCCTCAATATCAAAGACATGATTTTACTCATTTTAGAACCATTCATTCAGAGGGGGCACGATTATTAGAATTGCAAGGGAAGGAGATGTTTGTAACTGATAAGCGATTGCAAGAATTTTGTAAAAGTATCGGTTATTCTTACAACAGCAAGATTCAAACTCATGATAAGACAAGTCCTTATGATAAGTGGGTGACAGGCCGATTTATTGCTCCACAAGTGTTTTGGGAAATTCGTTCTTTTGGAGTTCACAATTGCTATTCATCAGATCAGGCTTGGAGTCATTATCCAAGCCGTCGTTATATTAAAAGAGCTCGTTTTCCAGAGTATAATGCTTTCTTGAAGAAGTATTCAGCCTATAAAGCTAGTGAAGAGTTATTTGATTATGATGACATTTTAATGAATGTCATTCAAGAGCAGGTATCTCCTGATATTGATTATTTGATTGTTGATGAATTTCAGGATTTAAGTCCACGATTATATCAAATTTTTCTTCAATGGGAGTCCTCAATGGAGGAGATAATAATTGCGGGAGATCCTAATCAGGCAATTTATACTTTTATGGGTGCAGACCCAATTTTTTTGCGTAATCATCCTGCTGATAAACGAATTGTTCTTCCTAAAAGCCATAGACTACCATCGAAGCTCTTAATTCTCACACAGAATTTCATCAGTGACCCTGACTTTTGGACAGTATCTCCTGCTCATCAGGGGGGAATAGTGGAAAAACATTTTGGGAAATCATTCGATTTGGTGGCTCAATTGAAGCAAGAAAGCGGATCGGTCTTTTTGTTAACTCGAACTAATTACCATTTGAAACAACTAATGGAAAAATTGATTTCAGGAGGGATTCCGTTTATTCATTATTGTGGTTATTCTCCGTGGGATCGAAAGCTTTGTATTCTTCACAATGCACTGTTAAAATTCTCTAGTAATATGTCTCTCTCTCTTTATGAGGCAAAAATTCTTCTTGACAATTTTCCAGTAAAGGAATTCCTCATGCGTGGAGCTAAGACTAAGATTAAAAAAGCACTCAAAGAAGAGGTTTCTTGTGATTTTTGTTTTCCTGACTCACAAAGGGTTGATCCTAAAAGGCTAAGAAAAGCCTTCTTACAGAAGCTTACTTTTTCAGGGTTAATTAATTCTTTAAAACTTGGTGAATGGAGAAAAAATGCTTTAAGGAAAAAACTGGAGTGTTCTCGAGAACTCATTGACTATTCATTCCTACTAATATCAGTTGGAACTATTCATTCCGTTAAAGGTCGTGAGGCTGATACAGTCTTTTTATTCACTGACATCACAAAACGGATTCGTCTCTGGTCGGATCGGGAGGGGGAGCAGCGGGTTTGGTTTGTAGCACTAACTCGTGCTCGTCAAAAGTTGGTAATAGTAGAGAATTATTTTAATAAGAAAGCTCGGAATAATTATCGAATTCACATTTCAACTGATGATAACATTTATTCTCAAAAAATCGGGGTATTAGCCTTTAGACTGATAGATAATTCTCCTGGGAAGGAGATTAATTGTGAGGAGTTATTAGCTAAAATAGAAAAAGAGGGGTTTGACCGAGAGGATATAAAAACGGTTCTTGGGGAATTGCAGAATGACGGAGTAATATTGCAATCTAAAGAAGGTTTCTTTATCCGTAGATAGTTATATCAAAGCAAAAAGAGACAATAGGAGTGAATAAGAATGAGTAAACAAGGAATACCAGAAGGATTTGAGGGGGTACTAATGCACGCTCCAGAGGTAGTAGTTGAAACCATGCAGAATATTAAAGAACAAACAGAACAGTTTTTGAAAAAATGGGGTAAAGCATATCCTCCAAAAACCAAAAAGGGAAGGCAAGAACTAGATAAAGAAATAGGTTTGTTTGTTTCTTCCGTTATTGGCACTGGGATGATGCTTTCTTTTCTTTTCGAGGTCAAAGGCGATTTGAAGAGCGGTATGAAATAATTGGTAATAAAATAGTGGAAACGGTGGAAAAGGGTGGAAAATGGTGGGAAATGCTAAATATAATTCCTCTCAAAAAATGTTAGCGGTTTTTTGTACTACATTAGAATAAAGTAACAATTTTTTATATTTTTCATATGTTTTATAGTTCTACAGCACTCATTTTTTCTATTAACTTAAGAGGAGAATTTAGTTATTGATAGTGAGGGGATATTCTTTCATTATAAAACCATATTCAAAAAGTCTTGATTTCTTATAAACAGTTACAAATTGTTACTAAAATAGCCTAAAATTTGACCTGGTGACTAGTTTAATCGATTAAATTATTTGAAAAATAGAGCAATTTTCTAAACGAGATCTGCTAGATATCTCTGCTGCTAATAAGCGTGAAATTACTCAGTGGTGGCCGTAACGAGCCTTCTTTGGAGTGATCCATTTTCGGCCAATAGAACCCTCAGGCTGGAGGAAAACCTTTTAAGACCTTGTAGAATCTGGTTTTATTGAATTTGATTTTAAAAGTTAATTGAGGATGTGTAGGTTTAAATGGCTGAGACTTTTACCAGACGTATCAGGAATAACAATGCAATCTATATTCCGATTGAGATTGTGGACTTATTGAATTTAAAAAAGGATATGCTTGTCCAAGTGACCATTAAACCTCAAAATCAAAATCAAAAACAAAAAAAGAGTTGATTAAGATGAGTAAATGTAAGATTATAAGAAATAAGTTAGAAACGGAAATAAAGGAATTAGCTAGCAAATCAAAGATCGATATGGGTGATTTATTGGGATTAGCACAGAAAATCCCTTGCCGAACTCCCAGCGAATACAATATTTACATAGGAGAGTGCATGAAGCAGAAGAAGGGCACAATGAAAGAATGTGCCATTGAATGGAAAGAGAAAAAGGTGTTACTAGAGCAAGAGGTAGTACCAACAGAGGTCATAGGAGAGGATATTAGTGCCAAAGCCTCGTATGATATTCCTAGTAAAACGACAAATATTGGTATTATTGATGCTGATCCTGATTCAATACAAATTATCGCTCAATCCCTGCCTATGAAAGCAGAAAAAGTTATTGTAGAAGAGCTCCCTTCTGGCGGGGTTACGGCCATTAAAATTGAGGGCGAGGGTAAAAAAGAGGGAGTTACTGTTGTTTCTGATATTCCTATATCAATAAAAAAGAGCGAAAGTTGATTGGCTCGGAAATGGCGAGAAATCCAAGTTAAGAGTAAGAAGTAGAAGGTATAATAAATGGAAAAGTCATTCCCTGCCACTCCTATTGAATTAACAGCTGACGGACAGGTAAAAGCAAACCCTGGAACATTGTATGGATTCAGAATCCAATTTGTTGGAGTCACTATTGGAGATAAAGTAGAAATACGGAATGGTACTGATAATACTGGTACTGTTATTTTTACTGTTACAGCCATCACGATTGATGAGGTACATGTATATAATAGTTCTAAAGGTATGCGTTTTGACGGTGGAATCTATAATGACGAAACAAAATCGAGCGGAACAATTTATAGTTCATATGAAATTGATTAAGGTGAAAAAGGATGACTAAATTATTTGAAAAGCTTGAAGAACAAGTTGTTGTCAAACAAAAACAAAAACAAAAGAACATCAACCAAATAACCAATCTACAAAAACAGATTGAACAGATTGAGGGCCTCAATGCTATCCTTGATGTTGAGGTGACGCTTCTAACCCCCTATATTGAAAATCTTAAAAAAGAGCCTATAGGTTGATAAAACATGCAATTCTTTATTGATGGTGTGCCATTCATGAGACCGTTGGATACGACGGATAAAGCTCACACTCCTATGCCCTATGATATAATTCCGTTAAATACAAACGCTTTTCCAGTCAATGTGGGTGACCAGTATGTTTTTTCATTCACTGCTGATGATGACTGGGGGGCAGGAAAAGACTTTTATCTCTGGAGTATCGGTCTGTTGTGTCATGGGCCTGGTGTAGGCTCTTATAGTCCTCATGAGAACCATCCGCTTAAAGAGTTTTATCATGGAATTGGCTTTTATGCCTATATCTCTCCTAGCCTCGAGTACTTCATGTATGAAAAAGCAGAACGGAAAGGGTGGTTTTTTAAAATCACCAATAATGAATGGCAGTATCTGCAGGATTGGAAATATCCTGGCTATTTTAAAATCCTTTCTACTCAAACGTTAAATTTCATGATTGATAACAGTAGTGCTGAAACACTAACAAATGCGTTGACGGTTTTAGGTGTTCCTATGACTCCATAATCTCGGAGAGTAAGAATGATGAGTAAGTGTAACAAAATAAAAAACAAAATATTATTAGAAATTGAGCAATTATCGGCTAACCTGAATGTAGATATGAGCAATCTGTTAGAAATGGCAGCAACAGCACAAAAAAAAGAGTGAAATTGATTGGCTACTACTAGCTATTAGAAGAGCTTGGAGAACCATTGAAATAAAGAAAAAGAACGGAGAGTGGTTACGGTTCGAGCTCTCATTGACGATTTTTATTTGTGCGGTTTGAACGGGTGCCATAGAAAATTATCTAAAATAAACAGCAGACCACAGTTTGCCAGGTTGGGGGTTGCTTTTTGTTCTATCGATCACTATTTTGAGTACTTAGAAATACATAACATCCCCATTGCTCAATTCAGGGGTTGAACTGGTAAAACTCGCTTCCTTTCGTTAGAATCCACGGCATAAATAAGTTCGTGAGTGTCATAAGCTACTGTAAATCTGTTAAAATAATCCAAGTTTTGCTGATCAAGCTGATAAAAGAGAATCCAGTTGTATGGAAGACGAATAATCTGGTTTTTATTGTCAGTAGTAGTCTCTAGTACTGTTTTATAGATACTGACCGCGAATTGGTCTTTTTCATTGATTGTTTCTTGGATAACAAAATAGAATGCCGTTTGAGCAACAAAAAAGAGTTCTTGCCCCTCTTGCCAGGCTAGTTCTGCTACCAGTTCTGGAGGTAGAACGAGCTGATCATCCACATTTTTTTCTGGAATATAGTAAACCTTGCGTAAACGGCCTAAATATACTATTTGCAACATTACTGTTTTCCCATCACGGCAAAGCATATTGAGGTGTTCAGCGATAGCTCTTGAAGTTAAATCCATTTTTTTGGCAAGTTCATAAGGAGTAACAAATCCTTTTTGTAATTCTCGCCAGATGATTTCGAGTATCTCATGTTTATTTTGTTTTCGAATTCTATGAGCCGTCTCCAACTTGTTTACCTTATTTTTAACTATTTCATTCATTTTTTTCAGGTCACTTCTTTTTATTAATCTAAATCTACTATAGAACATAATACTTTAAAAATTTTCTATATTCCATATGGTATATAGTGTCAAAAAGTAAAACTTTTAAGTGATTTATTACTATCATGAATATGGAGGAAAAGGCTTCTTGTTTTTCAATGAAACCAGAACATTCACCAATTGGCTCAAAAGACATCCATATGTCTCTGTTGTAGCAATTATGAATATAATTCAACACTTTATAATAAAAAATCCTGAATATAGGGGAAGTAAAACCTTTACTATGGGTTTTAAAAAGGATGGAAAAGTTATTAGAGTGAAAATAAGAGTATTAATCGAAGATTATCGTGTTTTATTACGTAATGGTCATGTTATTAAATGGGAGATCAAATAATTCTCTAGTATAGAGGAGGCATTGAAAGAATGACCTCAGAAAAGGATAAATGTCAGATATGTTCTAGAGAGGATAATTTAAGAGAATGTCCTAAATGCCATCGTTATACCTGTGAAAACTGCTTTTCTATTTCAAAAAACCAAGGGTACACTACTAAAGACTGTTTATATTGTGGGTACGAATTTAAACCATTGATAGAATTTACACCTCCTTATAGAAGACCTCAAAGAGTACCAAAAGAAATATCATCTTTTCAAGTGATTAAACCTTTTGGGATTGTTTCATTAGCTATTTTAATATTAATAGTATCTACATTGCTTATTGTTCCTTTTTTACAAGAGCTTTCAGGACGTAATCAAGATGATAAATGGCATCTAGTAACTGCGTACTCTTTTGATGCAAGAAGTGCAATGTTTGATGCAGGAGGCGAATTGTTGGGAGTAAGGATTATTGGCTGGTTTCAAGGTGGAAATTATGAAGGAATAGCTAGCGAATGGAAAAATATTAAACTCCCTGCAACTTTATATCACACACTTAATAGCTCATTAGCGAATAGAGGAAAATGGGTTATTCAAAAATTGAGTACTCCATGGAAAGAAGGAGGTACTCCATGGCATGCTGATCTTCCATGGTTTGTTTTTGATCCAATAGTAGAAGTGCAAATTAGGATTTATGAATATAGTAGTAGTAGAATGGTAAATTTAGAATTATATCTTAATTCTTCCAATTTCGATTATAGAGGATAATAAAATGAGAATCAAAATGTTGAATCAATCATCTGGCATACAATCCCATTACTTCAGAAATATTTTTCGATTGTACTTCAGCATGTTTTTCTTGTTTAAATTAAATGTAACACTACTTTCATTTAATGCCTCGTTCCTACTTTTGCAATACTAGTCAAATTATCAAATCAAACAAGTATTCCAAAAAACAAAACCTGGATTCCTTTATCAATAATCTTATCACCCATTTTAACCTTGACATAACCAGTTAAGACCAGAATCGAGGTTTGAAGGAATTTCGGCGAAGAAAAAGAGTAAAGCAGATAGAAGAGCGGAAGATAAGAAAAGACTTAGGAAAGGAAAAAAACACACTGGAAGAAAGTTTCAAAAGAACTGATGAAGTGTTAATCCGGCCCTCGCTACTCCAAATCTTTCTTTTTATTATTCGTCATTCCAACACTGACAACCACGTTCAGAATCACGACATGACCAGCAAATATCTGTAGCAATACTCATAGCTAAGGCTATTTCCTCATCAGTAAGACTCGGTAAGTGGTGTTTATAGGTCGCATAAAGATTAGGATATGCTGTTCTTAGCTCTTCGATTTTTCTGGTTTCTATTTCTATTATTTGAACCATTGTCATTCACTCCTTTAATTCAACCATAACTTTTTGTTGTTTTGCGTGCATTATTGCCAATAACTCCTCTTTTATTTCGCCAAAAACCTGATTGAATATTGTAACCAATTCTAATTTGGTTTCTTTTCGTGAGCTCTTACCAGTCCACTGCTTAAAATAAGATCGTAAAAGATCCATGTTATTAAGATCAAGTATAAGCGGAGGGGTCTGAATTAAAGGGATTTGGAGAATCATGGGGGTTTTTGGTTCTTCTTTTGGAACTACTTTTTTTGGTTTTACTACTGTAACAGGTTTTTCAGGAGTTCCCTTTTTCTTCTTAGTAGCAAACTGACCAAAATCAAACGCCATTATAGTTTTCCTCCTCTAGTTCAATTATTTTTTGTTTAACCTCTGGTTCTTTGCTAATTTCTATCAATCGAACCATCATTTCACGCGTCAAATCTCCATCCTGTGTTTTGATACCACGAATAGCAAAATAGGGGAAAATAGTTTTGAGAATGGTAGTATCAAGGAAGGAAACACTTTGCTGGGAAAACTTATACAAACCATTCCAGATATTATAAACGGTCTTAGGAGATATATCATATATTGAGGCAATAGTATATCCACTAACTTTTTTAGACTCATCATCAGGAAGAGTTTGCCCTTTTTTATCCTTCCAGGCGAAAATTTCTTTTATTTGCTCTTCAGTGAGCTTATGGGTGGGTTTCATCTTTTTAACCTTTGAGTGAATAACTTTTTCTTCATGAATATAAGTTTTTCTACACAAGTGAATATTAGTTATTCACATCATCATTTGGGGCACTTTTAAGACACTTTTATTTGGGGATAGGTAAATATTCATCTGAACTAGAAAAATGTCCAGAACGGCTTGAAAATAAAGCCAAATTTCATTCTAAAATTAGATGAAGGATCCAAACTGGATAATGTCTGGACAACAATTTCTATGTTTTCCTCCCAATTCAATTGAATGGATCCCACTCTCTTCATATTAGATTACTCTATGAATCATTATTTCAAACCTAAGATTTAATTCCAATGGAAGAAGCCCGATCATATGCCAGCTACCTTGATTATATTTCCCCATCTGAAATTGATATTTCGGGAAACGAAAATATCAAAAAAGGCCAATTAGTTACAACTAAACTTCGGAATCCGAAGTGTCGGATTTCCAAGTTTACGCACGAGGCCGATCTCGATCATCTATAACAGAATCAAAGAAAGGTGATTTATTGTCAAGAATCGGGAAATTAGCTAAACAAATTCCCCCAGAAAAGGATACCAAAGAAAACTCCCTTTTATCACTAAAAATAACCAAATAAGTCATGTATTAACAGCTCATGGTTTATTTTAAGAAATCTTTACTTTTTCTATCGATGAATTTTTATTAAGTGGATTAAATTTTTCTAAATCATAAATAAACAATATGAAATAAAGGCAAACTTTATAAATTATAGAGAATTTAGCAAACATGATTAATATGAACCAACAACAACAAGATCTTTTTTCCTTTATTGCTAATAATGTTTCGTTGACAATACTTTCAGAACTCATTAAAGAAAAAGAATTATCTATTTATGATTTAAATAACAGTACAAATTCTATAGCACAATATAGATATGCTTTACAAAAACTACTTACCAACAATATTATTCAATTAAGAAGAGAAAAAAGAAAATGTTATTATTCACTTTCTCCTTTTTATAAGAATAAAATTAAATCATTAGTATCTTTTTATTTATCGTTTAATCGAAAAAATGTCTTGAAAATCCTGCAAAATTTTGATGGCTGGGCTTTCACTGATAAATCTGCTTTATTTTTTTATGTCCCTTTTCTTCCACTTGTTTCGTCAAAATATATGATTTCTGTGCGTAATGTCAAAGAAAAAGAAAAAATGAAACAAATTATCCCTGAAATAGAATCTCTCTTTGACATAAAAATCCAACCTACCTATTTCAGAACATCAACTGATTATATTCGCAAAATCAATGGTTATCCTGTATTAAGACCAGAGACCGTATTCTTTGATCTCCTTAAATCAGATGATTATCGCGTACGCCTCTCAACAACATTCCTTTTACCATTTATGCAACCAGATTTATTTTATAACCAAATTGAACGAGATAAGAGAGTTTTTAAGACAACAGTTTATTTATTATTTACTTTGCATGAATTTCTACAAGAAGAGAGTAAAGACAAAAAGAGATTCTTTTTAAAGACTTGGCTTTATAATATTGATATTTTGATAAATAAAATTAATTTTGATAAATTTCTGAAGATTTACAAAAAGAAAAAAGAATCTCATACTTTTTTCCTATCTTTACAAAAGAAAATGAAAAAAGAAGAAAATACCTTTACAAAATGGGATCAAGCAAATGACCTCGTACCAGATAGTTTGGTATCATTTTATCCAAAAGCTTTAGAGGAATTAATATCAATTGAGGTTTAAAGATGAACCAGAAAGATAATTCCATAGTTGTAGATATAGACACTATTCAAACGATTCATGGAGTTATTCAAAAAAATTCTAATATAATTTGTTTTCCTATTGGAGCGACATATCTTCAATACAAATACTCCTCCGAGGCAAGAGGTTCTGAAGACATTGATTTTGTTGTATTTTACAAGAAGGACATTAGTGAATCAGAATTAGAACGAATGGTTATAGAACGATTGCAGTCAATCAATTGTCGGAGATATACAGAATTTAATAATCCTCTGTTTTTTAAAACAAACACAGGAATTGATATCCATATTTATAGTCAAAATATAGATGATTTTGAAATATCAGCTGCAATGAAAGAGAGGGCTAGTACTAATCATGGTTTTACAATAGAAGATTTTGTTTTTCTAAAATTATTACCCTCTGATAGAGAAAAAGATATTGGAGACATAATATTCATTTTGGAAAATAACCAAAATTTCAATTGGAAACAATTATTCACAGAAATAAAAAGCCAATTGGAGATATTTGAGAAAAAATACGGGGCTTATACAACAAGAGGAAGAGTCGTTGGCTTTGGAGCAATATTTGAACAAATCAAGAATGAGAAGCCTGACTTACTTACAGAAGAAGCAATAGAATTGATGGATGAATTATATCTTTTTTATTTTTGATTCTTTTCAGTCCTCAAACACTGACCGCTTTAACCTTTCTTTAGTACTAGTTGAAGTTGGGAACTCTTTAAAATATTTATCAATGTCTTTTAACATATCATTGAGTTCTGCTTGGTTTATTAGAATATCCCTCTGTTTTTTCTGAATTTCCCATTGGGTTTTTCTTATCTTATCCATACAACTTTTTGCTTGTCTTTCTATTCTTCTTCCAACAAGATTAGCTTGGCTCTCTATCCAATCATTTGCTTTACTATCTAATAACTCTCCGACATCACAAAATTCTATTTCTACTCCCTTTTCTTTTGCCATTTGAATCAGGTCCATATCCAAATAAGTTTTACATCCTACAAGAACCAGCTCTTTATCGGGGTGATCTATTTTATATCCTAATAATTGTCTAATTCCAGTTCTCATTACGGTTTTGGTAAGTCGTTTCTTTACCTCATAAATTTTATTAGTAGTATCATTCACTATATCTACTGTTCCCATGTTTCCTTTTACTTGACGCCTTACACTATCTCCCTGTGATTTAAATTCATTATATATCATCTCTTCTATATCGTTTTCTGATATTAGATAAGAATATTCCAATAATTTACTAATAGCCACCGTTCAGTCCTCTTCTTCTTTCTTATAACGACCCTCAAACAAGGCACGACCCTTAGACATAATGTTTTTCTTTCCCAATTTAAGGTAATCACTAGTGGTGGAAACGTTTGCATGACCTAAAAGTTCACTTATCAGCTTAACATCTAATGATAAATTATAATAGTAAGTTGCAAATGAATACCGTAAAATATGGGCATGAATACCTACTCTAGAACACCAATATTGAAAACTACGGGGTTTAATGATTTGTCCTTTTCTTTTCCCTCTAGGTGTCCACAAGAGATATGGATGTTCAAGGTTTTTGGGTCTTACTGTATCAATCCACTTTTTAAAAGTTTCTGCCTGTTCGTCAGCAATAGGAAGGCTTCTCTCGTGATCATATTTAGGTCTCCAAGATTCTTGATGCTTTTTTTCATTTTGTTTTTGAATACAAATATGAAGTTCCTGACCTTGAAAATCAATGTCTTTAACTCGTAAATGGATAATTTCTCCTAATCGAAGGCCAAAATTAAACCCAACCCATAAACCAAACTTTGCAATCTTGTTAGGAGCTTTACGAATAATATTTTCCCAGTTTTCAAACGGTTCTGCCCAAATATTTTCACTCTTTTTGTTTCGATTAGATCTTGGTAATTTGAAATATTCAAGAATGGCTTCTTGATATTGTTCTGCTGTTATTATATTCTTCTCTCTCCACAAAAACTTCAAATAAGAGCGATAAGCAATTTTCTTGCCTAGTATCCCAGCCAAATCTTTGTTTCCAAAATATTTTCTGGTATTAGTAATTTTTTTCTTTCTCATATCATTGTTGATTGTTTGTAAGTATCTGCGATATGAATCAATTGTATTAATAGAAAGGTCTATACTTTTCAACCACTCTAGAAACTCTGGAATTAATTCTGGATCAGGATTTGGATAATCAAAACTCATCAACTGGGCCTCCTTTCAAAAACAGCTACAGCAGCCTGATCCCTCTTGTTAACCTGTTTAATTTCCTGTTTGGTTGCTCCCACTTTTCTCGCTATTAAATCCAAATAGCGAATGGTAACTAAGTGTTGTGCTGTTCTGGAATGTTTTGGAATGAGTTCTGGGGGTTCGTGATCTGGATACCCACTTACCCACTTTTTATCCGACTTTTTGAGTTCCTTTGCAATTTGTTTTATATCTTCGGGGACTAATGAAATCTTTTGCTCTTTCTTTTCTACAAAAAGAATGCTAGGATTTTCAATTACTGAATCGAGACTTTCCCTAATAAATTTAGCAAAGGTTGGATAGCCATTTTTCTTAGCAAAACTCTCATATTCCTCTCTTTCTTTTTGTGTAAAGTTTATAGTATAAGGATTAGCTTTATTCTTCTTTTTTTCCGTTTTTTCACTCATTTTGAAAACCAAATAATTACTATAAATTGACCTATAAAAAACTAATCATTTTTGACATTGCTGAGAATCCCATCCCTACTAATTGAGTTTCTATTTGGGAAATTGAACCTAACTGAAAGTGATGATAATATAAACATATTCCATCTGTATTGCGGACAACATATAGGGAAATAAGTGCTTTTTTCCAATTGAGTTGTTCTGAAGTTCGATCTCTCTTCTTCATTCTGCTTTTAATTGAAAAAATCCTTCTCTTGAAGCCATTCATGTTAGAATAGAAATCGAATTTATCAATATAAACTCCAAATTTTATTTTGTTTATGATAGTTCATTTCAATTTGCTAAACTATTTTGGATATACTTCGAAAGATCGTTTTTCCAACTTGTTTATATCCCTCAATAGATAAATGTACCCCATCTCCAACATCGAACTTTGAATCTAAATTACCATTCGTCTCTAATCTTAAATATACGTCTGCAATAATAAATTTACTTGAATTTTGGCTAAATTCCCTGATTTTACTGTTAATAGCTAATACTTTTTTGTTGAAACCTGGCCAATTCATTGGGGGTATCGTAACTACCATAAATTTTGTTTTATACTTCATAGTATGCAAATATGCGTTCTTAATGTTTTCCCAGATGTCATCTATTTTATATCCTACTGCGATATCATTAGCACCCCCCCAATAAATGACTAAATAATTTTCTTTCCGCGTCAATTCTTTTTTAAGCCGTTTATTAATTTCAAAAGTAATTTGACCACAGATTCCCTCATTGGAAAGAGAAAAGGTAAAATCCGAATATTTCTTTTCTAGTAAGCGGTTTAACCAATATTCGTACGAGCTTTCGGTATTACCTCCTGAGGATGGATCGAAATAAGGAAAACCTGCAGTATGAGAATCTCCAATACACAGGATGTCATATTTCATTGTAATTATCGAATCCTGTTTTAGAGAGAGTCTAAAGTATTAAGTAAAGTAGGGATGTTAATATTTCCAAAGTTAATTTTCAAAGATTGTTTTAGAGTACCTAGCATGATTCCTACGTAAATTAACACATTAGAATAAACAATCCAATCAATAATGATCCATGTCGTTATATCCAGTGAAAAATCTTTTATACCTTTAATTGAAAGCCAACAGAACACTGAAATAAATGTAAAGCTTAAACAGCTGGCTCCAAGTAAAAATATTCCTTTTGCAAGCAGTAGGAGTTTGAGTTCGTCACCTTCAAATTGATCTAGTTGAAGATCAATGTTCTTAAATGATTTTATAAAAATCCATAAGAGAGAAACGATACCAGCAAAAAATATTACCATTTCTATTTCAAATGGGTTAAATAGTAAAAATAAATCTAAATTCATAAACATGAAGATTGAAAATCCAATTACAGCACCAAAAATTGGCTGAATATAACGTTCAAAGTGTTTGGATCTATTTAAAAAAGTTGCAAAATACGCGTTCCCGATTTCAAGGAATAAAATCCATGCAAAAGTATTTGCTAAAATAAAAAGGGGAACTTGAGTAGAATCTGGTAGTAAAACTGTAATAGCCAGTATTGTAAATACACAAGAATTAAAGAAAAAAGTAAGAGCAATATGAATTAATGTAATTTCTTCTTCACGGAAATATGCCTTAATGAAGATATAAAAATTTATAAAAGACAAAACAGCTGTAACTAATAAAGGAATACTAAGAATAATAATTTCTATCAGACCCATAATTGTATACCTCCTGCTTTATTCATCCCCCAAACCTAGTTCCTGATAAATCCTGCTTGCATATTCTTTTGACCATTCATCGGTTTTCTCTTCGAGAATTTTAGCTGCGAGTACCGAAATTTTCAGATTTAAAATGCGTGCATTCTTTTCAAGAATTTCTTGCGTTTTTTTATTGATTCTTATAGATAAAACCCTAGATTTGTGCACCTTGCTTACCTCTTACCATTGCTAGACGTTGTAAACTTTGTAAGCTAGCAATTATGAAGGGAAAGACCAAATATGTATTTAACATTATTTGGTGAAACTTAGCAATGACCGATCTTCCAGTTAATTATCAATCCCCAAAACTAGTGTCAAATCCATCTATTATGCAGAAAGTTTTGATTTGGATACAAGCAATGAGGGCTCCTTTTTTTACAGCGTCTATAGTTCCACTCGTTTTAGGAATGGCAATCGTATGGATGGAACATCAGGTTTTTGATCCAGTATTAGGTTTCATAACTCTTTTATCTGGTGTAACGATCCAAGCTGGTACAAATCTTTGTAATGATTATTTTGATCAAGCAGCAGATGCTATAAACGAAGATTTTACACCTTTCAGCGGAGGATCAAGAATAATTCAAAATCAAATACTAGGTCCTCGTCAAATTTTAATTGCGTCAATTTTCTGTTTCATAATCGGAATTTTAAGCGCAATTTTCTTAGTAATAGCAACTAATGGACTTCTACTTATTATTTTCTTGCTTGTTGCCGTATTATTAGGTATTTTTTACACTGCTTTTCCAGTTCGTTTTAGCTACCGAGGTTTAGGTGAAATTGCAGTCTTTGTTGGATTTGGTCCTCTAGGGGTTTTTTCTGCTTATTATATTCAAGTAGGTCATTTAAATTCGAATATGCTTTTAATTGCTTCAGCTCCTATTGCTATCTTGATAGCGATGGTTTTATTTCTTAATGAGTTTCAGGATTATGAAGCAGATAAAGCTGCTAGAAAAAATACGCTTGTAGTATCGTTAGGGAAAAAAACTTCATTAAAAATTTATGTTGCGGGGATGATTCTCGTTTATATATCATATTTTGGTGTAATAATGGTTCAAGGTTTTTCACTTCCATTACTCTTACCTTTCATAACAATTCCATTGACTATTAAAGCTATAAGCATAGCAAGAAAACAGTACACTAAAATCAAAGAGCTAGAACCTTCTAACGCTTTAACTATTCTCATTCATTTAATTTTTGGGATTCTTATGGCAATCTCATTCATAATAGCTTAGAATATAAGCCTGTGGCCATTTTACCATTCAATTTTTCTAATGAGATCTGGAAGTTCATTTAGATTTGAAATTTTAAAATCTGTTTGAATATTCTCCTTATTTGAATGGCGATTATTTAGGAAGAAAGCTGATCTAAAATTAGCCTCATTCGCTCCTTTAATATCTGTTACTGGATTATCTCCGATATGGAGTATATCCTTGGGGTTATCTATGCCTAATACTCTCTGAGTAGTATCGAAAATTAGATTATGTGGTTTTATAAATCCAACTTCATTGGAAAAAACCATAGAATCAAATAGAAATCCCATCCCGAAATTATTAACCACTACTTCCCTAAACGCGTCTCCAGAAGAAAAGAAAGTGTTTACAATTAATCCTAATTTGTACCCTTCTCTTTTAATTTCCTTTAAGATGGTTAAAGCGTCTTTTTTAGGTTCTAATTGCAGATCAAAAAGGGAATTTACAAATGATTGTTCTATAGATACTCGAATTGAATATTCGGGGACAAGAGAAAGATTAGATAGAAGTAAATTTGTTAACCTTGAGACTCCGTAATCAAAACAGCGTGTTTTTCTTTCGAAATTTATTGTAGAATATGTAGTTTTCACTGCATGGTCAAATTGTTCTCTAGAAATATCGTAATGTCTGTTGATAGTTTCATAAATTGAATATTCACGTCTCTCTTTTTCGAAATGAATAGTTTCAGGCCTGGGAATTGTTGTCAGAACTCCAATCAAATCGAAAGTGATGGCATTCACGATTTTTTCCTCAATTCTCTTCTAGAAATAACAAGTTATTTATCTTAAAATACTTCGTGGTTTATATTTTTTATTCAGAAGAAGCAAAAATTCCTAAATCTTAAAAGAGCTATAAATTCCCCACTTAATAGGTCTAAATAAAAGGCAAAATCTACAATTAACTTAGCAGACATGCTCTTCACCTCATTGAATGGTCTTTAATATAGGTAAACTATGATGAAATGTATAGGAATAGATATAGGTGGCACTTTCACTGATTTAATAGTAGTTGATGATGAAGGGAATGTAATTTTAGACAAAGTATCATCAACTTCAGCAGATCAATCTATAGGAGTCAAAGATGGTCTATTGAAAATTGGAAATTCAGCTTTAAGAAATCTAGATGTATTTGTGCATGGAACTACTGTTGCCACAAATGCGATTCTAGAACGGAAAGGTGCTAAAACGTGTCTAATAACTACAGATGGATTTTTGGATGTACTTGAAATTGGTAGACAAGATCGGAAAAATATCTACTCCTTGATGCCTGAACGAATAAAACCTCTTATTCCAAGAGATATGAGGTTTGGTGTGAAAGAAAGAGTAGATGCTAAAGGTAAGATAATTGACCCACTCAATATTTCAGATCTACCTCTTATTCTTGATAAGATAGAACGTAATAAGATAGAAAGTGTTGCTATTTCATTATTATTTTCCTTTTTTAACTCTAAACATGAAAAATTAATTTCTAGTCAAATTAAAGAAAAATTTCCCGAAATACATGTTTCGACTTCAAGCTGGGTATTACCAATATTCCGAGAATATGAGAGGACTACTACCACAGTCTTAGATGCTTATGTTGCTCCAAAAATGCGCAAATACTTTGACTCATTTGATGAAAAAATAAAACTTCAGGGAATAGAGGTACCACCTCTAGTACTACTTTCTACGGGGGGTGTTACACAAATGAAAAATGCTGCTGATCGTTCTGTTGAAACAGTTCTTTCAGGTTTGGCTGGTGGAGTCCTAGGTGGTCTATATTCATGTGCTAAACTACAAATACAAAACGCGTTGACCCTTGATATTGGTGGTACTTCAACAGATGTAGCAAATATAGTTGATGGAAAAATAGATATATCTACTGATAACATGATAGGAAAATATCCACTAAATATTCCTGCAATTGCTGTACAAACAATTGGTGCAGGAGGTGGATCAATCGCAAAATTTGAACACGGGATTCTAAGAGTTGGTCCCGAAAGTGCCGGTGCTGAGCCAGGCCCCGCTTGTTATAGAAAAAATGGAACCAACCCGACCGTAACTGATGCTAATCTGGTTAGAGGACTATTGAATCCTGATTATTTTTGTGGAGGTTCAATAAAAATATACCCTGATTTAGCTAAAAAGGTCATTTCATCAATTTCCGACCAATTAGGATTTCAATCATTAGAAGAAGGCGCCTCTGGAATTATTCAAATATTCGAGAATAATATAGCGCTTGCTTTAAGAAAGGTTTCCACAGAAAAAGGTTATGATAGCAGAAATTTTACTTTAATAGCCTTTGGCGGAGCTGGAGGATTAAGTGCTTGTTCTTTAGCAGATCGTCTTTCCATGAAATCAGTCGTAGTTCCTCCATATCCTGGAGTATGGTCTGCTTTTGGATTACTGACCGCTGATATTAGGCACGATTTATCGATGTCCCTGTTAAAACCATTGGATCAAATCTCAAATGAAGAACTTGATTTAGCTTTCAGTGAATTAGTTGAGCAAGGAATTCAGTTGTGTGTTGAGGATGGATTCCTATCACAAGATGTATTGGTTACCCGACAACTTGATCTTCGATTGGTTGGTCAATCACATGAGTTGACGGTTCCTTATTATGGTCAATTAGATACAGCATCGGTTTCATTTGACAAAATCCACGAGCAAGCTTATGGGTATGCTTCTCCCGATGAATTAAGAGAAATTGTAAATATACGGGTCTCTGCAATGGTTCCATTGCCTAAATTTTCCTTACCTTTTTTTCCAAATGGTAATTCTAATCCTATCAGTGCTGAAACTGGTACGCGTGAAGTATTTTTGAAAGATAGGTACACTATGGCTAAGATTTATAAAAAATCCCTATTATCTACAAATAATATCATTAACGGCCCTAGTATTATTGAACAAACTGATTCTACTACTTTAGTAAATGTTGGATGGTATGCAGAAGTTAAGAAGGATGGTCACTTATTACTTCGGAAACATAAGGTGTAAATAAAATGAAAGAAAAAGTCGACATTATTACTCTTTCAGTAATTCAAAAAGCTTTAGAGAACATTGCAGATGAAATGGGAATTGTTCTAAGGAGAGCGTCTTTTAGCCCCAATTGCAAGGAACGTCTCGATTTTTCCTGTGCTATCTTTGATAAACATGCAGAGCTTTTAGCTCAGGCGGAGCATATTCCTGTACATTTAGGAGCAATGTTTTCTTCTATTATCTCGATTTTAGATCATTTTCCTATTGAAGAAATTAATGAGGGTGATATAATCATTTTGAACTCACCTTTTACGGGAGGGACTCATCTTCCTGACGTGACGTTTTTAATGCCAGTTTTCATTGATGAAGAACTTACTTTCTTTGTTAACAATAGAGCTCATCATGCAGATATAGGAGGGTCAACCCCTGGTTCGATGCCTGGTGTATCCCAAGAATTATTTGAAGAAGGTCTCATAATACCTCCAATAAAGCTGTATAGACGCGGAAAAGAGATCAAAGATGTTATGAATTTAATACTAGCTAATGTGCGTGTAAAAAAGGAAAGATTGGGAGATTTTAGAGCACAGAGAGCTGCATTACTCAGGGGTCAAGAGAGATTAAAAGAACTCTGTAAGAAGTATTCTAAAGATTTTTTACTTAAAGCTTGTCTGGAGTTAAAAAATTTATCAGAAATCGCCTTTAAAAAGCATTTATCATCTTTTCCTGATGGGATTTTTAAATTTGAAGATTTTCTTGATTCAAATGGATATATTGATAGACCTGTGAAAATCGCAGTGACGATTACCAAAACCAAAGATCAACTAAATGTTTCTTTTAACGAAACAAATTCTCAACAACAGGGGAATATTAATGCTCCAAGAAGTGTTGTGTATTCCTGTGTATATTTTGTTTTTAGGTCATTAACAGATCCCTCTATTATGACAAACGCTGGTCTATTTAGAAATATAAAAATAGAAATCCCAGAGGGTAGTTTGCTTGATCCTAAAATTCCTGCAGCAGTTTCATCAGGAAACGTTGAAACCTCCCAGAGAATCGTAGATGTTTTACTAGGTGCTTTAGCGCAGGCTATACCTGAGTCGATCCCAGCTGCTTCACAAGGAACAATGAATAATATTACAATCGGTGGATTTGATGACGATGGGAACCAATGGACCTATTATGAAACGATTGGAGGTGGATCAGGAGCTGGAATCTCATATAAAGGGATTTCTGGAATCCATTCACATATGACAAATACTTTGAATACACCAATTGAAGCTTTAGAGTTGTCCTACCCATTGAGAATTATTAAATATACCTTCAGAGAAAATTCTGGGGGTATTGGGAATAATAATGGCGGAGACGGGATAATAAGAGCAATAAAATGTCTTGTTAATTCAACAGTATCATTACAGACTGAGAGGCGGATACTTGCTCCATATGGGTTAAATGGTGGACAATCTGGAATGAAAGGTTTGAATAAGAAAATCGATTTGAATGAAGTGGATATCATCCTACCAGGTAGAGTGATCACAAATTTCAAAGCTAATGAAATTCTTGTAATTGAAACTCCTGGAGGAGGAGGGTATGGTAGGATTGGTTAGGTGAGAAGAAGTGAAAGTTGAAAATTCTGAAGAACTAATTGCATTTAGTTCTGATGGACAGCAAGCTAAAGCCAGGAGGCTATTAATTGAGCTTTATCAAGCAGCTGTAAATTCTGTGAATCCTCGTGCAATTATTCAAAATAAAATCAAATATGATTCAAAAAAGCAAATGTTAAGTGTTGAGGGTGATCAATACCCTGTTAAATCAAGGAAAATTTGGATCGTTGGCGCTGGAAAAGCTGTAGGTGGAATGGCTGAAGCATTAGAAGGAATTCTTGATGGCACTGACTATGAAGGTATGGTTTGTGTTCCCCGAGGAGTATGCAGGAAACTGTCTTTGAAAAGTATCATTTGTTTACCCTCATCACACCCTTTTCCTTCTGAAAAAAATCTACAAAATACGAACTTACTCTTAAAGTTCATAGATCGTGCCAATACAGAAGATCTAATTATATTTCTATTGAGTGGGGGAGGATCTGCAATATTTATTGCGCCTATCTTTCCGATTACGCTTGAAGACATTATTATATTAAACAAAGCATTAATAGAGAGCGGGATGTCAATTCATGAAGTTAATAAAATTCGGAAGCATGTTTCTGAGGTAAAAGGGGGAAAATTAGCAGAAAAAATCAGTTGTGAAACGCTTACTTTAATTTTAAGTGATGTTATTGGGGATAATTTAGAAAGTATTGCATCAGGACCTTTAGTGCCTGACTCTAGTACATTTAGTGATTCAAAATCTCTATTAATGAAATATGATTTATGGGAAAAACGAATACCAGGTTCGGTGAAAAGAATAATACAAAAAGGTATTGATAGAGAAATTCCTGAAACTTTAAAGAAAAATAGTTTAAGTTTTGATCATATTCGTTCATATATCATCGCTTCGAATAGAATAGCTTGCAAAAAAGCGATTTCTCACGCAGAAAAAAAAGGATTAAGATCAATTTTTCTCACTGATAAAATTGAGGGAGATGCTAGATGGTTAGGTAAAATTCTAGCAAGAGTTTATTCGGGATTAAGTGAAGCTATTAATGAACCGTTATTGATTGTTAGTGGAGGAGAATCAACCGTTAAAGTTCAGGGTGATGGAATTGGTGGACGAAATCAGGAGCTTGCAGCTTCTTTATTAAAAGAATTGTCCTCTACTAGTATTAATATCGCTTTTGCGTTTATTTCAGCAGGTACAGATGGAATTGATGGCAATTCAAAGTTTGCTGGTGTAATAATAGACAATCAAACGATTAGTACTTTCGGTCAGAAAAAGGTAAATTTGAAGGATTATCAGTTGAAAAGTGACATATGTAATTTTTTCAAAGAGATTGGTGGATCTCTTTTGTTAACTGGCCCAACAGGGACAAACGTTATGGATATTCAGATTTTAATTGCTAATTCAGATCAATTATGAGGAAGTATATCTATCAATCTTGGTTTTTACCAAGTGTCGTGTTTAACTTCAGCTATTAGCTAAAATAAGTCGATGGCCAAAAAAAGGAATTTCGGGTAAATGGAATGGGAATATTCGAATTGTTTTTAAAATAAGTCGAGAAAGTATTATCAATATATTATCAAAAAGCTATTGCCTTTAAGTGATAATATGTGATATCAATGTACAGAGTATATTGGATGTGATCATGTGGAATTAACCAAAACAGGGCTTCCAGGACTTGACAAAATTCTTGGAGGTGGAATCCCTATCGGTTGGACATGCATATTATCAGGTTCCCCAGGAGCAGGGAAGACGTGTCTATCAGTCGGTTACTTGATAGAAGGGATAAAGCAGTTTGACGAACCAGGTGTTTTTTGTTCATTTAATGAGTCTAAGAGAGAATTATATTCAACCATGACATCATTTGGATATAAATTAGATAAATATGAAAAAGATGAGAAATTCTTATTCTTAGATTTTTCCTATGGCCGAGCACTTGGTCAAGGAGAATTGTCTCTACATCAAATTAAGTTAGATCTTCCAGGAATCACCAAAAAATTAAAAGAAGCAATAAATCATGTAGGTGCAAAAAGAATGGTTATAGATCCTTTAACGATTATTTCTCTTCTCTTTGATGATGTTAGAGAAGTCAGATATAATTTTTTAAGGTTTTTTGACATCCTAAGACGATTTGGTGTTACTTCCATTGCAATTGTAGAAAAAGGGATGGAATCTATTAATGTGGAAGAGTTTCTAGCTTCGGGTATTATACGATTATATAATGAAAGAGTAGGAGCAAAGCGTCAAAGAGGAATAGAAATAGTTAAAATGAGGGGAATAAATCATAAAAGGGGTGTTTTTCCGGTATCTATCACAGATAAAGGGGTCGTAATTTCTCCCGATGTGAAAATGCCATCATGATAATATCCCTACATTGACAATAATCGGTTACATATCATTTGAAGAAAAAGATAGAGTCTCCCTTAGGAGGTAAACCCCGCTACTAATTGAAATTTGAGTTAACTTGCTGAAACTGGATTAATCTTCTTCTTCTTTCGGTTTGGTTGGTATTTTACCTTCTAGTTTTGCCTTAATATCGTCAACACTTCCGTGATATCCATCATCGGAAGTTTTCTTAAGTAATTCTTTTTTCAGATCATCTGGTATTTTTTTTTCTTCTTCAGACATTTTTTATTCCTCATTGTTGTATAGAATAGATTAACATGTATTTTTATATACAGATATTATTTTTCTTCACATCCCTAAAAAATATTTGCTTAAGCATTTTGCAAAAACATAATTTTTGTGAACAAATTCTTAGAAAAAAGATATTTTTGTCGGATGTAAGTCCTTTTCTTCATAACTCTAGGACGATAAAAACAAATGTATTTCAATCGTATTGAAGCGAAATCCAGTTTAATTAGAGAGATCCCTAAGAAACCTGGAATTTATCGGTTCTACGATGAAAATGATAATCTTCTTTATATTGGTGCCTCATCTAATCTTTCTAATCGAGTAAATCAACATTTTGTCAAACTAAAAAAGAGTGATGGCAAGCAGTTTGCAATCAGGGAATTTAGTAAACATATTGAATACAAGTGCTATAGTACCATTGAAAAAGCCTTTGAAGATGAAAGAATTGAGATTTGGACTCATCAACCTCCCTTTAATAAACGGGGTGTTATAGTAGGTGCTTTCTCATATTTCGTTATTAGATTAAATCCTTATCCTCATGTAAAATGTTTTTCAAGAGATGATTACAACAAAATAAAAGATACTGATGAATTCTATCGATTAAATACTTCAGTTTTTAATCTGGTTGAACAGCTTCACTACATTAGAAAACAAATTCCATTCTGTATGCCTACTTCCTATTCATCTTGTTGGGATCAACAGATTGGACTATGCAATAATTCATGTAAGATTGAGAATAAGGAACAAAATAGAGAACTTGATTCACAATTTAAACAATTAACTGAATCTATATCTGGAGTTAATCAATTCTTAATTACGAGATTAAGAGACATGATGACTTATTATGTTGAAAACCTTGAATTTGAACATGCTAGAAAGGTATTGCATGCAATTGATTCTATCTATACACTAAGATTACACCTTTGTGATAAAGGTAAAATACGAGATATGGATCAATTCATATTCCAAGGCGTAGAGAATAATTCAAAAGGAAACAAAAGGGTCAAAGTCATATTCCATAAAGATGGTTCAGAAATTTCTGAGAAGAATGACGAAATTACTTCTTTAAGCGATATTTCAGAAGAGAAACAAATTTTTACATACTTAATGGAATTTTACAAACGCTCTAGTTTTGCCCCGCACACCATTTGTATGAATTATCCTTTATCTAAAAGGCTCAATAATTTATTTATTCTGTGGTTCAAGCGATATTTTGGAAAAAGAGTCACGATCAAAACATCCTAGGTCTTATATTATTATTTGAGTTAAATAAATTGATCTTTCCATTAAAGGTCTCCTATTCTCATACTTCCAGATTTAACTCATAGATTAGCTTTTATTCATCAATGAAATAGGGTTAAAAAAGTAAGAAGGTTCGATAAAATATATCTAAATTTAGATAAAGTAATATAGCTAGGGATATGGACACATTATTTACGATTGAACCTATTAAGATGATTACTATGAAAACTGACAAAGGAATGCGTCAATTTCTAGAAAAGATTATGGCTTATGCAAATAAAACTGGAATTTCTTTTATTACAGGTAACATTTATGGTGGCTTGGCTGGGTTTTGGGATTATGGTCCAATCGGAGTAGAGTTAAAGAATAAAATTAAAGAAGCTTGGTGGAATAAATGGGTACGCAACCGTGATGACATTGTTGGTTATGATGGGGCTGTGATCACTCATCCCAAAGTATGGGAAGCTTCTGGCCATTTAACAAGCTTTAATGATCCATTAATATTTTGTCAGGGGAAATGCAAAAAAAAGCATCGATTAGATCATTTGATAGAAGAATCGGTTGACGTGAGAGAAGAAGGAATCATAGTTGAAGATCAAACTATTGATGAATTAGGACAGATAGTGTTAGATAAAGAAATTAAATGCCCCGAATGTGGAGGAAATCTTGGAAAACCGGTCACATTCAATTTAATGTTTAGTACAAGGGTGGGCCCAGTTCAAGATAGCTCTGCAATTTCTTATTTGCGACCGGAAAACGCACAATTGATTTTTTCTGGATTTAAAAATGTAACTGATTCTACAAGAGTAAAAATGCCTTTCGGAATTGCACATTCGGGAGTTGTATTTAGAAATGAAATTTCACCTCGAAATTTTCTATTCAGAGTTCGAGAATATGAATTAATGGAGTTTGAATATTTTACGAATCCAGAAAAGATAAATGAGTGTCCATATTTTGATGAAATAGCCGATTTTCAAGTGAATATTTATTCACGATCTGAGCAAACTAAAAATTTTGATAATGATTATGTACAGATGTCTGTTAAAAAAGCTTGGGACAAAGGAATATTCAAGAATCTGTGGCAAGCTTACTGGCTATCTATATTTGCAAAATGGTTTTCTGAGGAACTTGGTATACGCCAAGAACGAATCCGATTACGACAACATCTCGAAAGCGAATTAAGCCATTACGCATTAGATACATGGGATTTAGAATACCAATACCCGTTTGGTTGGAAGGAATTAATGGGGTGTGCCAACAGGACTCAATATGATCTTGAGCAGCATCAAAAATTTTCAAAAACGAAAATGCATTTTACAGAACAAGTTGAGGGAGGAGTTAATCGTTTTATCCCTTACGTTGTAGCAGAACCATCAGTTGGCCTTGGTAGAATACTATTAACCGTAATTACAGAGGGTTACACCGAAGAAGAGGTAAAAGGAAGAAAAAGGGTTGTGTTAAAGATACATCCTAAACTAGCTCCGTTTGATGCAGCAGTTTTTCCTTTACAGAAAAAAGAGAAAGTATATGAAAAATCGAGGGAAGTTTTTCTAGATTTAAGGGCGGAAGGATTTACAGTTGACTTCGATAAAAGTGGTTCCATCGGAAAACGGTATCGAAGGCATGATGAAATTGGTACTCCGTTTTGTATTACCATAGATTTTGAGACACTCGAAGATAATCAAGTAACAATCAGAAATCGGGATACTATGGAGCAGATTCGAATCCCTATTTCTGACCTTTTTGAGGAACTACGAAGAAATCAACGGGAATACCAGATCCAGTAATCATGGAGTTAAAGAATAAATTATTCTTTCACGAAGTTTCCCTTTATTCTTAGTTTTTAGAAGAGTGATTTCTCCAATTTCTGAGGTGTTCTTCACATGAGTTCCTGCACATGCTGCCCAATCGTAGTCATTTATACTAATAATTCTAAATTCTTTTACTGTTGAGGGTACCATATCTAAGTATTTCGTTTGATATTCTTTTTTTTTCAAGAATTCAATTGCATTCTCTCTTGGAAGAAAAGAAATTGTCACAGGCATTTTTTCTGAAACTTTTTCGTTAATTTCAGCTGACAAAGATGTAAGTTCATCGGATGAGATTTTTCCCAATGGATGGAGATCTAAACGACAGTTAGCAGTTTTTAAGCTTGTACTGACAGTTTCTGCCTTGAAATTGATTTGAAAAAATCGACTGATTATGTGTTGAGCTGTATGAACACGCATCAATTTGTGTCTCCTATCCCAATCTATTTTTCCCTCGATAGACATTCCTATTTCCAATCTTTCGGTCGAATTTAACTCATGAATGATTTTACCTTGCTTTTGGCGAGTATTTGTAACTTTAAAGGAATCTTTCCCAGATGTTAGGTATCCTATATCCCCTAATTGACCACCACTTTCAGGATAAAAAGCTGTTTGATCTAAAATGACAAAATTTTGGACTTCATCTGATCCTGGTTGAACCCATGTAGTTTTTTCGATGATTTTCGCTTTAAATGTGTCTAAATAGCAATCATTTAAATATAATCGGTTTATCATTTCGTTTTAACCTCCGAAAAAACGATAGGTTGGGAATAATCGGGAATATATGTAAAAAATCATATCAATATGTTAGAAAGTATTCATCTAAGTCTTTTTTTTCTGTTCTAAATTTCTCAGGAATTCATCCAGTGGAATGGTACGTTGGAATATCTTAATTTTCGCTGTAATAGTTTCAGAAGCAAGTTTTTCTCGTTCTTTTAGTGGCATATCTGGATAACTTTCCCGGATTCTTACACGTTCATCATTGTACCATTGGGCAATATCTTTTTCACTTATCTCTGGTCTTTCATATACACCATGTTTTTCTTGGTAATTCTTCAATTGGGAATGGACATATTTTTCGGTCAGTTTTCGAATATTTTCAAGAGATTCGTGCGGATGAGCCAGTCTAATCTGTGTTTCGGCTTCCTGCCACCATTGAGCAATTTCATTGGGGCTAGGTTTGGATTTATTAGAATTTTTTTTATGATTCTCCACTTTTAAAGCCACAGATATCTTTTATCATCAATAGAAATCAAATTTTTAATTTAATTATCTATTTGGTATCCCCTCTAAAAATAATTTGATTTCATACTGAAGTCTTTCTCGGGGATTGCATGTTGAAAATCTGATTTCTTCAATTTCTTCATTGTCTAAATTACTACACGTATGGAAATTTTTTTACGTTGATTCATTCATTATTTTTTTGGAGTTGGAATCCATGTGGGAATGCTAAATTTATAGATAAATTATTTTTCAATACCTCACAGAACCACTCGGTACTCTACTCTAAGCAAGCATTCTTAATATCCTCTTTTTTAGCGAAGATGATCTCCTACCACAATTGGCTAAAGGTAGGTATTCTTTTATATTGGTGAATAGGATGGATCGTGAAATTCAGTAATAAATCCAAAATAATGAAAAATGAAATGAAGGAACCAGAATGGTTTAAACATACTCTTTTTGAGTTAGTTAAAACATTACCTAATGTACAATTACGAGATCGGAGAAAGAAGTCCCTTTGTTGAATATAATTTTCCCCTAATTCTTTTTTTTTTCTTGCATTGAAATCAAATTGTTAGGTTTGATGATCAGAATTCAAAATACATAAAAGCTGGATCAGGTTTTCAAAACAAATATCAAGGTTTGTAGTCTAAAACAAACTTCTTTATAATTCCACCAGATTTTTCAGGTTAGCTGAGCAAAATGAATTCAAAAATTGAAAATTTGTCGAGAAACCATGGCCTTATGCTGATTACTGACGATCCTGAATTTTTACGATGCTGTATGAAATGTGAGGTTGCAACCTCCCTTGGTTCAGTAGATTCTTGTCCCCAACGAGTGCATACCTCTAATAGTTGTTGTCCGTCCTGTGGAGTGTTTCTTGAACATGGTCTAGAAGCAATGCTAGCTCATTGGAAAGAACGGGCTCAATTTTTTTCTGGTTTTCAAATCGTTGTACCTTTAAAGATTTCTGAAGAGATTATAAGGTCTGCATTTAGATTACATAAAGTACCAGTTAATCAACTACGAATTCTATATGAATGGAACAATCGAACTCTGGATATAGTATTTACAAAACATATTTCCTGGGTTATGACAATTCGCCATGCCCCTTGGCCTCTTGATATATATGATTCTTTTCTACGTGATCCATTAGTGTATGGGTTGGCTGGTTTTTCAGCTAGAGCGGGAGCGGCAGTATATTCCCAACTTCGGGGGTTGTTTGAGGATTTAAAAACATGGCTTATTGAAAATTATCAGGTAGATCCAGATGAGCTTTTTTTCGATACTCTAAATGAAAACCAAGATAATATTATTTCCTATTATGTTTCCTATTTTCTTCGATTCGAAGATATAGCGAATATGGCGATAGATATTCTCGCACCTGATTATGAAAAATCAGCACAACCAGAAAACTGCCTGTTAAGAACTGAAAGTAGTAGTCAAATACCTATAGTAACATTTCAAAAAGTTAACGAAGCTCTAATCATGCAAAAAGGGCTGATAACTTCATGGCGAGAAATTAATCCTGCATTACAGAAAATGCTTGAAGAATTATCAGAAATAACTACTGAAATGCGTAGTGTTACTAAGATAGAAATAGATAATGTTACACAACTAAGTGAGCTATTAGACAGATCTCAAATAATACAGGGACAATTCCTTAAACTGAAGCCAATTATTTCAAATATGCAGGGACATCTTTCTCCCATAGTGCCGTTACTTGCTATACCATTAATCACACAACTTTTACCAAGTTTTAATTTAAATCTAATGACCTCGTGGTTAGATTTCGCACGATCTGTTGAAAGATCAGTTGAAGGAGCAAGCACATATATTAGTGGGAAAATGAATCTCCTAGCTTTGAAACAAGAAAAGAAAACAACTAAAAGATTAAATTTTCTCACAGCATTATTTGGATGTCTTTCTGGAATGAATTTAATTGTTGCATATATCGCTTGGGCATATCCAACTCCCGAAATCCCTTTTTTCTTATCCATAGGTGCGTTAATGGCAAGTTTAATTGCATTAACCTTGATATTTGTCGGAAGAGTGGTTTCACGAGATTAATATCTTTAAATTAATGGATTTCCAAAAGATTTAAATAACTGGTTCTAAGGATTGCTGATTCAGTTCTTTTTAAATGGTGAATGAATTTGAGTCGCGCTCGAACAAAGCATAAAACAGCTCCGTTATGTGATCGCTGTGTTGCATTTCTTATAGATGATTTTCTTTCCTGTATTCCATTCTATATCTGCTTTAAAGATGGTATCAGAGATGGTCGATCTTTTGGTAAAGGATTAATGGGCCTCAGAGTAGTCAAGCATGGCACAAGAAAAGGTGCTTCTGTAACGGATTCTTGTGTTCGTAATTGTTGTAACCTTTGTATTTGTTTATTATGTATCACAGGTGAAAGAAGACATTTTGGTGATTACTTAGCTGGAACTGTCGTTGTTAAAGATCGTTAATTAAGAATCCCCATTATCTTTCTTGAGCATATAGAAGTATTATATTTCTATGAATTACTTCTATTCCTTATTTTTATCTTAATGACTTTAATATATCATTTAGCTATTTTAAATGGCTCTGTAGAGATTTCCAGAGATCTTCAATGTTGAATTTAAATTCTTCCCAAATTTTATATTTTTTGAAACCCATTTTTCTGTTGATCGCTATCATTGGATAATTAACAACTGCAAAATCAGTAATAACGAACTTTATTGTTGGAAATGATTCTTTTGCATATGTTAACATTTCTGCTTTCAACCATTTTCCTAATCCTCTTCCTCTGTAATTTTCCCTGACACCAGTTAAATGTTGAAACAACAATGTTGGTCGGTCTGAATAATATAAAATTTCTGTAAGACCACTTATTGTTCCATCTTCTTCTTTTGTAATCATTGTAGTCCAAGTTGCTTCCAATTGTGTACGCAGTTCCTCTTGAATTCTTCGCGTTTCAGGAGTAATTATTTCTTCCCATTCTAATTCTCCTTTTGGTACTTGATTTAAAGTTTCAGTGTAGAGTTGACAATACTCCTCAATATCTTTTTCAGGAATAGAAGTAAATTTCTCAATTTTTACTCCTTTAGCTCTCTTAATTCCTTGTTTCCTCCATTCCTCAATCATTTCCCATTCTATGTCCTCCACTTTTAACCTACTTTCTTCTTCTCGTAATGCAAATATACCGTTAAATTTTCTACAAAAGGACAGACCAGATTCTGTATGACTTCCTCCCTGAAGGATTGTTTTTCCTCCTTCTTTCATTCTGATGATAAGAATTTTAAGTAATTCAGTACCAATCCCTAGCTTTCTATAATCTTTTTTAACTGAAATATTTCCGTAAGCTGTGTGTTTGTTCTCTTGATAAGATGGAGAATCCTTTTTATAGACATCGAATATTCCAAATCCAATAACTTCATTGTCAGCACCAGTTGAATGAACCAGCCACCTATAATGTTTGTAATCTGGATGAGGTAAAGTCATTGTTTTTTTAGATATTTCTCTCGATGGTAATGGGTCATCTGGATTCATTTCTTTTAATATTTCTTCATGAAAATTGAAAAATTTCTCATATAGGGTGTCTGATGCGGTTTGTACATTGAATTCTCTAATCTGATATTGCATTTTATCCACATCTCCACAATTAAAGTATTTGATTTTATTCTTTTCTGATCGGGCAGTTTACCCTTAACTTGGTGAGCATCATTGGACTAAAAATAAAATTGTAATTTAATTGATGAAATTTAGCTCAGATTGATATTCTCGTTATTCAAGGGAATCATTAATTTTCTATTATAAAATTTCAATCACATCAGTAATTGGAATATACTTTTCAATCTACGATGAATTTTATTCTTTTTACCAAAATAATAAAGTATCCAGTAGCATGCAGGACAGTAAGATGTATAGTAATCTCCTTCTTTAAAATCTTGAATTCGATTATGAGCTATTTTATCTATTACATCTAGCCTGTGCATGTACCCGATCCCTCCGCCGCAGCATTTATGAGTAATATCCAAAACTTCATATCCCGAGCTTTCCAAGGCTTGATTAACAGTTTTATCTGCCCCTGGTAAACCCCTATACAGTAGTTGACAAAGATGTTGTACGCCTACCTGTCCTGTTTTTTTAGTTTGTGAAGGTTCAAGATACTCTGAAATGAAAACAAATTCAATTTTCGTACTATCCTGGTAGTGTGCTTTAAAAATATAATAACAGGCTGGACACGTGCAAATTATTTTATCGTACTCCTTAAATACATCAAGATTTTCTTTTTTACAGTGTTCAAATTCAGAAAATGCTCCTGATACATAAAATGGATACCCACAACAAATTTCTTTTTCTAATATAGTGAAATCTACATTTTTATTTAGTAAATATTGTATCGAATCACTAGTGTATTTCGGTATTCTTATCGTAGAAAGACATCCCATATAATAGAGCGTAGTGCTTGTTTTTGGAATACCTTCAGGTCTTTTTATGCGCATTTCTCCTGATTGATATGGAGTACGGTTATTTTCAAAGTTTTGGCACATCCGTTCAAGACCATTAACTTCATTGTCATCCTTTAAAAATTGATAATTCAACTGACATCTTTCTTCTGATGTTTCACAGGCATTACAGTGAACACAATTCAATAGTTTTAATTCACTATCTTGGTTAAACGAATAATTATCTTTTTTTGCTAATAAATCAAATATCTGCTCATTTTCGAGAAAATTATCTGGATCGACTTCTTTAGTTGGACAATCTATTCGTTTACTTTCGCTTTTTTTGTTATTCTTCAATATATGGTCACCTAAATATACCTTTTTCTTTTTCAAGAAGGGAATTGTCTCGGATTAAAAAAGTAATGATTTTATTTCAGATAAATTCCATTCCTCCCAAATTTCATGTATTTAATTCTTGGTTCAGAATTAAGCTTATCGGAGAAATATTGGTATTTTGGGGAGGATATGGACAATAATTAAGAGATAAATACCACCCGTGAAAAAAGATGCTGTAAAAAGCGCAGCTACAATTTCTGCAGTCCTTTCAGATGGAGTTTTCCAAAGTATGAGAATATATCCTGCTTCTCCCCAAATTAATGCAATCATCATGAGAAGAAATAGAAGATTTTTTTCAGTTAAGCTTATTCCTATTAAAAAAAGAATTGGTATTAGCTGAATTCCAAAATATATCCAGATTACTTTTACAGTATTTCTCATACCGTACCTAACAGAGAACGTATTATACCCATATTCTTTATCGATAGAAGTATCCATCATAATTGTCGGAAGAACAACAATAGAAAGAATTGAGACCGAAATGACTAAAATGATAACCAATCCTATAAATGGGATTATTGTCATGATTCCAAGGCTTTCTAAGGCAAAGAGAGGGCCAATTATTCCAAAGCTCAATTGATTAATAAATAAATCCATTGGAGCATGCCCTTTGAGTTGGATAGGGGGTACAGAATAACTTATTGCCAATAGAATAGCTGCAATTATGAATATCAAAATGAGTACTGAACTATAATGGAAAAAATACAGAATTGCTCCTAAAATGCTAAATACCCAAAATATGCTTATCATAACCCATATCCAGATTAATTCTAGATTAAATGAGTCTGTCCATGAATTCAATTCATTTTTTCGATAATTTGCACGATCTACATCTTGATCGAAAATAGCATTGAGTGAGAAATGTCCAAGAAAAAAGAAAAGCATGGTAAAAAATCCAAGGATCATTGGATAGAAGTTACTAGAGTTAACAAGTGTAAAAGGAATTAAGAAATAGCAATATGAAAGAAATAATGCCCAGAAAGGTCTCGAAATCCCGTTAACCCTTTTTACAAATCGGAGCAAATTCTCTCACTATCATTCTTGTGAACTTCATAAAAGTTGTTCTTAATTATAAAAATTTTGGAGGTTTGCAGAAATGTGTGTATTTCGAGGTATCTTGGAAGGCGCTTCATGTCAATTAGTCCACTTTTTATTGAAGATTAAATTTCACATCTCAATTTCCCAGGTTCAGGGGGAATAAGATAATCTGATTCCCATATTGTATTTTTAAAGAGTTCTTTTTTGAATTCAAAGAATCCCTCACATTTTTCCCAATCACCTTCGTAAATACAATTTTGACATGTTTTTGTTAAGGTGATGTATCTAGTAAAAATATAAAACAGAAATATAAAATAAAATAGAATTAGACCAATAACAAATATTTCCAATCTTCCATTGATCACAAAACAATAAAAGTATACTCCTGAAAACAATCCAAGAATTGTTCGTTTGATAAAAGCCAATTTAGAAGGTAAAATTCCTAGGGTTGTAACGATAGAGATGCAGAACAATATTAAGGTCACAGTTAAGGCTGTTAATAATTCTAAATGAACAGTAAAAGCTATGACGAAAGTTATGATAGATAATGGATACGTCACAGCACAACCTTTGCATATCCAAATGTTTTTTATTTTATAAACGTGGTTTGTAAAAAGATTACATGTCGGATGATGTGCAAAAGCATATTTAAGCATTCTAAAAGCTTTAGTTCTAGTACTTTTGCTTTTTAGTAATAATGATAGAGTATTAATAGTAATTTCACCCGATTATCATATTTTTTCTTAAACTAAATATAACAAAGATTCTGAGTTTAATTAAATCCTCTGAATATTACGTTTACATAACAGGCTGTGTGAAGTCGTTTTAAGAAATTAAAATGATTTTCTTTTTTTAAACTGCAGACAATTTTCCATCACACAAAGGACATTTAGTCCTTCCAACTTTTGCCATATCTGCAAATGAATCAATACATATACTCCTACCGCATTCTTCACACTGCATTCTCTGAGTTCCTGCTAGATGTTTTGTTGCGCATATCTGGCAATAAAAAGGAGGAGATGACATTTTTTCTCTGACAACGGAAGTATATCCTTTTGATTCTTGCTTTTTTATTTGTTTGTTATCAATGATTATATCCTGTTTAGATACTTCATTTAAATGCGTATTTGAGTTCATTGATTGATTCTGTACTGCATATAAGGGTCGAGCTTCTTGTTCTCTTGGAACAGGCTGGATTTTTACTTTTGTTTTGGATTTAATTTGACTAAGAACTCTTAATAATACATTTGATGGACCGTGTATTGTTTTGAATCCATGGAATTCCAAACCAATCTTTAACTGCTTTTGGAGTCCAATATGAATTAATGCTATTCCCAAGGGGACGGTTATTATCAGAAAATAAAAAAGTAGTGAAAAAATACCAAGAATAATATAGTTATAATCTAATGAATCTCTGTATTCTATGTGAATAATTTGGTCATATTTACTTTGGATAGAGTTTTTAATTCCCCAAGTTCCTTCTGAAGCGTAAAAGGATTGATCTGTTAGAATTATTTGACCGAACCTTAATTTTAAAGGCCACTCTGAAAATGTGAAGCTTTCTAGAATTTTCTCATCTTGATTTATTATAATCAAGGTTTTTACTATCCTGTCTGAAAAAAAACGATTGAGAGGATTAATAGTCGAAACTAATTCCCTCTCATTGCTCTTGTTTTCTGAACTGCGGCCAAATTAGCTTCATCAACAGCAGCAGCACTCCAAAATATCCCTATTAAATAAGGTAGGATAAGCCACGAACAACAACAAGCAAATAAGAATTTTCCAAAATTCTTACCAGAATCAGCATATAGTAGACCTAAACCTGGTATAAATAAGCTGAGAATAACTGCTACTGCCTTTGATTTCTCTGAAACAAATTCCGTTCCCATAATCAAATCACCTATGCACATTATTTGAAAACAAAATTGATTTCTTCTTTCTCTTTAAAACACTTTTGACTGAAACCATTAGATAAATTAAGTTTTGTTCTGGAAATTATTTTTATCATTGTTTTGATAAAAAGAAGAAATTTCGTCAAACCGCAATACTACCTCCCTTGCGAAGAATAAAGCCTTATTGAATTTATTTACTTGATAGTTTGTCTAATTAAAAGGGTTCTTATATATAAGTAAGGCTCATTCATCGATTTTATCAGGAGGTAGAGCAAAGGGGTCATGAATCCCCCCTTGAATTGCTTGGGCTAGAAAAACATTTTCTCTATCTGTGTAAATTTGGTAACCTGAACAATAAGGCATCCGATTAACTTCATTACACGCTGAACAAATATCAGAATTCTTCATAGATCGTCTTTTATTGAGATAAATGTATCCAGGTACGAAATTAATAAGTATCCAACCTTTAATTAACAAATCAGGTGTGAATATAAATTGAATAAATGCTATAGTGAACGAAACACCCAAGAGGAATCTTGCTACATCCCTTATTTCTCTATTATCTAATAAAAAAGCTGTGATTATAGTTGGGATTACTATTGAATATAAAACAAGGCCAACTTGAATCTCCGTTAGGCCAGTCCACCATTTGAATATTGGAAGATTACCGATTGTAATGATGATAAATGAGCTGATCATCCCAGAATATTGCATGAAGCATCCACGGCATACTTTCTTACCTCTTAGTATATACACATGCTCTGAAAAATTATCACATAATGGATGATGTGATAAACGATAAGGTCCGAGTATTCTTCGCCTGAGATCTCGTGAGTTTGACATATTTCTTTATCCCTTAATAATTAAATCATCATTCGTTGGATTTTTCCTTATCTTGAATATTTTTCAAGAAGAGAATATGTTGGTGTTTAAGTTCTTCCTGTTTTTTTTCATCAAAAATCAAACTATTAAGAAAAGTTGGACTAATTCTCTGGAAAGTCCTTTTTTTCGGCAATTTCTTATTCCAGTGGTTTAATGCTTCACTTTTTTTCCCCATTAAGTAATATAAGAAAGCTACTTCATAATTAAGCTGTGTAATCTGATTTATTTCCTTAGTTAATTTTTTTACAGCTGGAATGATGAAATCCTCAATAATAGTGATGGAATGAGCATATTCCTCTTGTGAAATCAAATAATCTCGAAAATTATTTGTAAGTGCAGTTAGATCTTCTAGATTTTTCTTTCTGGTAAAATATGTACAACACGATTTTAATAGCTCCCACGCTTTAGCAAACTCCCCTATTCTTAACAATACAAACCCAAGGTTAGCTTGTGTGGATACAATGCTGTCTTCGTCTTGTGGTTCCATACTATGCAAAAGATTTAATAGTTGAGAATAAATTCTTTTAGCTTCATCTAAGTTTTCTAATTCGGTTGCTATCCTTGCCAAATAATCTAATGAAAATCCTGTTCCCTGCTGAGTTCGACTTGGAAGTTCCATTATTTTCTCAAATGTTTCTTTAGCTTCGATCTTTCGGTTTTCGAATAGAAAACTTTCACCTAGTTCGATATAAATGTCCTCTTGAACATCATTAGGAAATGAAGTGATCATATTAGAAAAAGTTTCAATTGCGTTTGGAGATAATCCAGAAGCTTTTTCTGCTCGACCCTTTACTGTTAAAGCTAATTTCATTCCAATTTGATTTTTCTGTTTATCATATAGCTTGCTCGATATAGAGCTGTTATCTATCGCGGCTGGGTAATCACGTCTAAGTAAATTTGTTTCTGCGAGATTTAGATGAACTGCAGCCAAAGATGGTTCATCTTGGATTGATTCATAAATTCTTTTTGCTTTAATGAACGACTCAATAGCTTTGTCAACCTCACCATTTTGATAATGAGTACTACCAATATTTAAAAACGAGCTTGCTATTGCTTCATCATTTCCTTCTTGTTGAGCTAGTTCAAGAGCTTTATGATGGTTCTTCAAGGCCTCTTTAAACTCTCCAAGGAATACATGAACATTTCCAATGTTGTGATAGATTTTTGCTAAACCTGCTTTGCTGTTTGTTTCAGTGAAATACCTTTTTGCATTTTGATAGTGCAGCATAGCTTCGTCATAACGCTGGTGTATTCTGTAGATTTTCCCTAAAAGGTTTTCTACGTCTCCTATTAGTTCCAATTTAGACTCTTCTTTGACCAACGGTAGCAGTTTTTCTCCGATAGTTTTAGCTTTTGAAAATTTTCTCATGGAATAATAAATTTCTGCTAACTTCAGCTCATAATCATATTTCTTTGTAATATTTTCGGTTTTTTTTATTTCTTGTTCCAGTATAGCAACAATCTCTTCATATTTTCCCCTTCGAGAATATTCCATAATCTGGACATTAATATCATTCATATCCTTCATCAAAACTACTTTAATTTTTCTTTAAAAAATTTCTTCCACGTTATTCTTATGATGAGAAAAAATAATTTCTTATAGAAAGAACTTAACTATAGAAGAAATTGAAAAAAAAAGGAAAGGGTTATTGATCTAGTATTACAACTGTTCCAGCAACGTGATCTCCAATTCTACGACCATCTTCATCCATAAAAGCAACTAAATAACAACAACATTGGTCAAGTCCACCACATAGACAGTTTCGGATACACGATTGGCCTATAGTTGCAGGTTCACCAGTTTGGTAATCTACCACTCTCATATTCATGACGCCTTTACCAACAGACTGGCCATCCCTGATCGAATCTTTGAATATATCGTATATGCAACAGAATTGTTGGATAAAAACATCAATGATTAAGGCAACACATCTTTCGATGAATGGGGGTTTCATTGAAGGATGGTACGGTCTTGGCATATAAGCAGGTGCATAACCTGCTTGAGGGCCTCTTTGGTAGGGGGGCTGTGTTGGAGGTGCATCCCAGCTAGGAGCTCCTTTTACTGGTGCAGCTTGTTCAGGCAATTTTTTTCCACAATTTAGACAATAAATTGAGTCTGGATCTACTTCTTCTCCACAGAACGGACAATATTTTGACAAAATAATCCCATCTCGTTTTAGTCGATTTGATTCGCGCTGACTTCTTTAGAAATTTCCTATTTTAAAAGCTTTGTTTCTAAGGAAAGTAAAAAGAATATAGGGTTTAGAACAAGGAATATAGAGTTTAAAATGCATTTGAATCAAGCTCTAATCATTGATTTCATCGTTATATTGAAGGATAATCCTTCTTCTGATTTTAATAGTAAAATAATGGAAAAATAATTGTCAATACTGGGAGTTCTATTCTTTTAATCCAATAGAAAGTATAAAACGATTTTTTGTTTTCGATTTCTAGAAGAAAGAGAAAAAAGTAAATGATCAAGAATCAAAATGAATGATATGTCAGAAAGGTCAAGATTTAAACGCCCACGATTTGTCAATATAACACCTGAAACTGAGCGTTTAAAAGAACTTGATCATTTTTGGATTATTATGGATCATTGTAGAGATCTAGGGTTATGGAGATTTTCATATCTTTCGGAAGATGAAACAGGGGAATTCATTCCAAAAGGCCCATCTGCTCGCTTTAATGAACCGATTCTTTTAATCCATGGTTATGGAACATCACACACTATCTTTAATTGGTTTGCACGGGAATTATGGTATGTTGGATTTCGTTTTCTTTTTGCACTTGATTGTGAAGTATTTCCAAATTTATTAGAAGCCTCAAACTGTCTTGAGAAAGTGGTAAATGAAATTAGAGAAATAACAAACGCTGAAAGAATTTCTATCATAGCACATTCTACAGGTGGGATAGTAGCTCGATATTATACTAAATTTACAGCAGGTGCTGATCGTCATTTACGCATTTTAGCAATGATAGGAGCTCCACATGATAAAGGCCAATACTTAAATTATCTTAAATCCATTCAGATGGAAAAATCAGACATTCTAAAGACATTGGATTATATAGAAGATATAAATTCTACCATAACTGAAAAGGACTTATATCATTTGACTCAAGTGAATGTTGGGGGAAGTCCCTGGACATATAAGAGTAAACTTGGTGAAAATCTTCGATTTATACCAATTTCAGACGCAATAAATATCACAATTAGCACTACTCATTTACGAGTACATAAACATAAAGCAACATTTGGTACACTTAAACACTTATTGGTGCCTAGTGTAGCAGTTTTTAAAATCCGATTATTAACTATTCAAAACATTCGATCCCCTTTAATGTTTAGAATTCACTATAGCGGACATATGACTCAAAAATATCCTCAACGTGGGGTAATTCACATTCCAAGTGATCTTGACGGCCCATATATACCTGAAGCCCCTGTGATCATGTTCACTCATTATTTCTCTTTAAAAAAATCTCAAGATAGACAACCGAAATTAACTGTATATCTTTTTTCTAAACAACGCTTTAAGCAAAACAAAATTGGGAAATTAGAGATAGATATAGATTATAAAGAATTGCCTAATATTCAATATGCTTCTCTAGAAAGTAAATTGAAAGAAAGAATAGATCTTGCGATTTATTCATACATTCCTTAAGGATTTGATTTTTTTTGATTAATGAAGAAAGTATTACAGCTGCTGCTCAGCTAATTCACTTATCGAAGTATATTGTAGTATTTACTGGTGCTGGAATAAGTACCGAATCTGGTATTGCTGATTTTAGAAGTCCAGGTGGATTATGGAGTAGATATAATCCCAGTGAATATGCTAATTATTCTGCTTTTCTAAAACATCCTGAAAAATTCTGGAAAATGCACAAAGAGTTATCTGAAACCGTATTTGCAGCTGAACCCAATCTTGCTCACACAACATTAGCCTCTCTAGAGAAGGACTATAAAAAAGTGAAAACAATCATTACTCAAAATATTGATTTCCTTCATTTACGAGCAGGAAATACAAAAGTTTTAGAAATTCATGGATCAGGGCAAACCGCAAACTGTTTAAGTTGCCAAACTGAATTTCAGTATACAGATATTCAAAAATTACTTGATGAAGGTCAAGACGTCCCCCGATGTAATAAATGTGATGGATTAATTAAACCCAATGTTGTACTTTTTGGTGAACAGTTACCTTTTGAAGTTTTACAACAAGCACGTGACGAGGTCAGTGCTGCAGATCTATTAATCATAATTGGGAGTAGTTTAACGATATATCCTGCTGCTACATTACCATCAATGGCGTTAAGCACTGGAACTAAGATAATTGTTATAAATGTTGAACCTACACCTATTGATAATGATGCAGATGTTGTAATTCACGAAAAAGCAGGAGTTGTTTTACCTAAAATTCTTGAAAGATTTGTACACATACAAAATGGATCTAGTACCTGATAGATCAATAGCTTTCGCCCTTACCACTATCATGCTTTCCCCTCAAATTTTTTCCATTAAATAAGCGTGTTCTTTTCTATTATAATAGTTTCGGATTCTTTTTGAAATTTTATACCCATTTTTTTGATAAAAAGAGATTGCTTTCTCATTCTTATAATGAACCTGCAATTCATACGATTTTATTCCATATTCGTTATTTAGATTTGTTTCTAACCTAGATAATAATTTCGTTCCAACATTTTTCCGTTGAAATAGTGGTTCAACAATTATTAGAACAATTCTCCCTAAAACGTCCTTTTTCTGATCATTTTCTCCTATTGCACATCCAAGAACTAGCTTTTTATGATCTTGAGAGGTTTTTGCGGTTAGAGAGATGTATTTTGCTGAATTAAGTAGATTGAACAATATTGAAGGTCCATACTGCAAATGTTTATCAAAACATTGTTTTTCCATCTTAGCTATGTAATCCACGTCACTAGGATTGCTTGGTTCAATTTCTACCATTAGTTTTAAGCTAGTTTCAAGACTACATAATAATATTTCAATAATTACACTTTAACTTATTGAGAGATTTTTTCATTATTGTTCTCAATGAGATTTAAGAATGGAAAAATTCAAGAATTTGTGGTTGAATCATGGTTACTCAAAAACTGGCAACTTTGGCATACATAGTCAATCAAAATGATGTTCTTTTATTATATCGAAATAAGAAGGAAAACGATTTTCACGAAGGGAAGTTTGTAGCAATTGGAGGCCGACTCGAACCAGGTGAAACACCACTAGAATGCATTTTACGCGAATTGATTGAGGAAACAGGATATGAGCTCTCATATAATGATCTTGATTATCGTGGATATATTTACTTTGATGAAGTTTCACGAAATAAAACAAAAGAGGATTTACCCGCCTTTAATTGGCTTGTATTCATCTATTTTGCACGTGTGGATGAAAAAAAGCTTATAAATAACTTGGAAGGAGAATTACAATGGTTTTCATTTGATGAAGTTCCATACGACAAGATGTGGGCTGGAGATAAGATCTTCACTCCAAAAATTTTGCTTTCGAATGATATTATAGAAGGGAAATTTCTATACAAGGGAGAAGAAATTGTTAACTGGACTTTTGGAAGAAATCTAACCTAATTTGATGACATTTCTAAGATCATTCATGTTTTTTTCTCATTTAAACCGATGTTTGGAAATCTAAATTTAAACAAGTATTTTATGTAAAAAAGAAAAATGCCATGTGGATGGACTGTTTTTATGCCACGATCGAGATTATTTATCTGGATGCTAAAAAAAGGTTTTCCCTTTAGAATTTTTTTCTCTAAATTTACCAGGATCCCTATTATTGGCCGACTACTGGATTATATGATGTTTCATGATGATGATATAATTTACTTACCAAGGGATGATGTTACCACAATAAAGGTGAATCAATCTATTGATCAACACGGGGAAATGGTAGTTCCCTCTACTGTACTTGAACATTTTATTGAAGAAGCGAATTACCACTGGATTATGGATTGGTGCATATGCCGTTCTGCTTCAAAATGCGAGCATTATCCAGTTGAACTCGGTTGTTTGTTCCTTGGTGAAGCTGCAATGAGAATAGATCCTAAACTAGGACGAAAAGTTACAAAAGAAGAAGCATTAGAACATGCGAAGCAGTGTAGAGAGGCAGGGTTAGTCCATTTGATAGGCCGAAATAAGCTAGACACCGTATGGTTAAAAATCAGTCCTGGTGAGAAACTCTTAACTGTTTGTAATTGCTGTGAATGTTGTTGTTTATGGAAAATTCTTCCTCATGTTTCTAAAAAGATTTCATCAAAAGTAATTAAAATGCCTGGCGTTGATGTTACAGTTACAGATGATTGTATTGGATGTGGGACATGTTTATCATCTTGTTTCGTAAAAGCAATAACTATTGTGGATGAAAAGGCTAAAATTGATGACAGATGTAGAGGATGCGGAAGGTGTGCATCAGTGTGTCCTCAAGATGCAATAAAGGTGAATATTGAATCAATTGAACATCTACACACCTCAATTGACAGGATTGATTTAATAGTCGATGTAAAATAAGCTAACCTATTTCTTGGGTTATTTTCTCTCGCTTAAGGTTATGATTAATTTCCAATGCTAGTTCAACTTCATCAGTTATTATCCCATTTACCTTCATTAAAATCGCTTTTCTTAAATAAATTTCATTGTTAACAGTCCATGGATTAGCTAAAATGCTATGTTCTCGAGATTGTTTGAATATTCTATGGGAGTATCTTTTAACCAAGAAATTACTGAACCATTCAAATAGAATTACTTGATCTTGCGGAACTGTGTTGTAGAATGGGTGAATGGCATCACATTTTAACTTTTTAGCAATATCTAACTGTTTTCGAGCGAAAGAACATAATAAACCTGTTGGAATCGCTGAATCTATCTCTTTAACTTCTTTGAGGGGAAAGTGATAAAAAGATGACAAAATTAACTTCTCTGGAGACTTAAGTAAGTCGTACTGATTAATCAGCTTAACTAAATCATTTGCTCCATCTTTCTTGAACTTCATTTCAACATTTAATAAACACTTGTTACCGAATCGTTCAAAAACTTCTTCCAATAAAGGAATGTTAATACCTTCTTCAAGCTGTATTGAAGTAAGAGACTCAGCTGATAGATTCTTGAGAGAATCATTCTTTCCTAATTTGTGGAGCGTATCATCATGATAACATACAAATCTATGATTAGATGTCAGATGAATATCAAACTCAAGACCATCTGCTCCATGGTCAATCCCTGCTTGAAATGCTCGGATTGTATTTCCATGGTTTCCATTGATTAGAAAACCTCTGTGTGCAATAATTTTTGTCAAAATAGATTTCTCATATTCATAGGGTTCAAAGACAATTTTTAAGAATGGAAGACTTAGAATTATAACAAGCAAAAGAAAACTTATCTAAAGTTAATTTCCTTAAGACTCTGGTAGTGGCATTGCTCTAGGAATTTCTACTTCCAAATCTTCTAGTTCGCGTCCATATCTTCTTGAAAGCGGTCTAATCTCATTTTGACGATATCTATATGTGATATCTGCTTTATTACCTGCTAGATCATTCCAAGGCTCTACAAGAACAACATCATTGACAGTTATCCTATAACCCCTCCGAAATCTTCCTGGAATACGAGCAGTTCGTTTAATTTTATCGGTACATAATACTTCCATACGTCTTGCACCTAAATTTCGTATAACAACACCGATCACTTCATGTTCATTCGGATATCTTGTACGACGTACATAACCTGGTGAAGGAGCTACTCCTTTCCTTTTTCCTTTTCCTTTTCCTTTTCCAGCTTTTTTCCCTTTATATTTTCCTTTCCCTTTAGGACTCATTTATTTATTCCTCTTTGTCTAATAATGACAATTTCCAACTAAATATTAATTTGCACAAAGCTATCTAGTAAAAACTTATCCACCGAATGTGAAGAATCTACTATTGACCAAAAATCGATGTGGAACATCGAAGAATCAATAATATAACTTTAACGCTCCAGATCTTCTTCGCAATTTTGCTCCATGGTCTCTAAAGCGTTTTTTTATATCTTTAACGAAAGACTATCATACTTCGGGAGAATAGTACATCGTAGATCTGATAGTTCAATTACTAGAAAAAGGCTTCAAATATTTTTGGGAATCAAAGATTTGATTAAAGGTACGGGAAGTAGAATTAAATATCCTCTACTAATGATTGATCGGTTTTTTACCTCTTCAATGTTTCAATCCTCCATTTTTATGAACCTCCCGTTTTTATCCCGAAAAATCTAAAATGTTATTGATTATTGCTAAAATGGATATTAAATGTTTCAAAAGAGTTCAGAGAAATTTCCTAAGTTCATCGTCGTGGATGGGGGCGATGGAAGCGGAAAAGATACCCAAGCAAAATTCATCGCTCATTATTACATGAATAAAGGGTATAATGTACGTATTAGAAGCCATCCTGCAACAGATAATATCTTTGGACGCATCTCGAAAAAAGCTCTTGAAGAAGGGGGAAAAAAGGGCTATTTAAAGGCGGCTGTATTCTATGCTGCTGATGCAATTAGATCTATTGTCAAATTTTATCGTCATTTAGATAATGAAGTAATTATTTTCTCTAGATATCTCTTAGGGGTTTGTTATTTACCATCAATGTTAGTTCTTTTTGGTTATAATCTATTTGCTACTTTCTTACCTACAAGTAAGTATTCTTTTTACCTGGATGTAACACCAAAGATTGCACTAGAACGAATTTCAGGACGAGCTGAAAAAATCGAGATGTTCGAAACATTACCACGATTAAGGAAAATGCAACGAAAAATGAGATTTGTTACACGTAAAAAGAAATGGCTCGTGATAAATGGAGATGGAATCACATCTAAGGTTTGGTATCAGATACGAAGGGAGCTGAAACAACTAGATTCTAATACATAAGGAAATTTGACATGAAAACAGTCTCTAAACCATCTTTTCAAATATTTCTTGGGTTATCATCGTTTCAAAGTTTAGCTATGTTCCGTCGGGGATTATTCTATAGCTACCTTTCTATCTACCTTAGATACTTCTTAGAAATGAGTGTAACTGAAACCACGCTCTTTGCTACTCTTCCAATGATTTTTAATGTAGTTTTCCAAACTTTCATCTGGGGTGTCGTATCTGATAAGTATCAATTAAGACGTACTCTTATCATAGCTGGAGAATTAGCAGCTGGTTTAGGTACTATTGTTGTATTCTATGCTCATAGATCAGTTGATATAATGATTGCAGGATGGATCATTATATTGGGTTTATCTATTGTTGAGATATTTTGGTCAGCGAGCAATGTGGGTTGGTCAGCTTTAATCTCAGATATCTATCCCTCTGTTGAAAGAAGTGCGGTACAAGGGAGATTATCGAGTGTAGGGGGTATAGGGCGGGTATTTGGAGTATGGATAGGGGGATTACTATATGATGGGTTTAAATTAGAGTACGCAGGTTGGGGATTCTACTAAGGGAGTATATTCGTAGTTGCATCAATTGTGATGTTTATTTCGGTGTTTCCAATGTTTTTAACACCAGAAGGAGGAATTAGTAAGGAGAGGTTGATTCAAGAAAAAAATGATTATAATGAATCTCATTCATTTAATGGAGAGAATTCGTCGAATTACATTATGATAGTCTTTCTTACGGCTTGTATCTTTATTAATTTTGGAAGAAATTCCATTGCAACACTATTCTCGCAATTTTTATATTTGGAATCCGGTTTTAATATTTCTAGTGACATATTGAGTTATATTGTTAATATACAATCTCTAGCAATAATACTAATGGGATTATTAGTTGGCCGTATTGGAAAACGTATTGGTACTCAACACTTTTTATTAGCTGGAACTGGATTAGCGGTAATTGCTTTATTATTGATACCTTTGGCGAATGAAATTGTGGTTATATATATTTCTAACTTTATGAGGGGTTGCTCTGAAGTCATTATTAATGCTTCATCATATGCATTTGTTTCAACCCTGATTTCACCTGAAAAGAGAGGGAAATATTTTGGTATATTCAATGCTACTTTCATTTTAAGCTGGGGTTTAGCTGGAACATTAATTTCTGGGCCTCTTGCTGATTTCTTAATCTTTGTAGGATTGACGGAAATTTTTGCATACAAAATGACTTTCATTGTTGGAGCCATAATTACATTAGTCGGATTTATTATTTTGATATGGTTATTCTTTCGAGTTGTTAATAACAATAATTCTAAACATTCCTCTGCATATGAAACCATTTAAATGGTTTATTTATAATTTAAAATTAATTATCTAGATTCTTTCCAATTTAGAAGGAATGAATAAAATGAGTTTCACACAACTCCCTCAATATAGATAGATATTATGTTCGATAACCTTTTCTTTAGAAATATGTTTTTGGAATAAGTATGTCAATAATATGTGTCTGGTTAGCTAAGGACCCTCTTAGAAGAATTTTTGCTTTTGAGCCAGGTGCAAGAATTTATATACACATTTCGTTAAGAGAAGAGCTAATTCCAGATCATTATCGTCTTCAAATCCTAGATAGCCGTCAAAATTCTCGTTTAAACCGTTATGGGAAAGGATCATCAGAAATTGTTGTAACGAATTGGCCAATACCTAAAGCAATTCGTGAGGAGCATTTAGGGGTTTGGCAAGTATGGGTTACTGATAGAGCTAATGAAAAAAAATCTTTCAGACAATTTTTCTTTGTTGAACACAAGCTTCGGAGTGAACTACCTTTATTAGAAGGAATCAAATTACTCTATCTTCCAGAAGGATTAATAAAAATTCCTAAAGTAATCAAAGAAGAAATTTCCGTCTTCCAACCTGAAGAAGAATTAATTTACTTTGCAGATGATCCTATAACAGAAATCGCTCAAAGTTATCTAGAAGAGCTAAGCCCTTCTGATTTAGAAATTAGAACTCAGGAACCAATAGTAAATGAAGAACACACCATTGCTAGCACCCAATTAGTTACAGTGATAAAAGGACTTGGGAAAACGTATGCAGATCGTTTAGCAAAAATATCCATTTATACTCTATCAGAATTTTGGTATTATTCAGATAGAGAACATTTAGCAGACGTGATGCGTGTTTCAGACAGTAGATTATCTGCAATGATGCAAGATACTGAGATTCTTTTAAGTCAAGAAGCGGAAAAATCAGCAATAACAGTGAAAGAAAAACAATATGAAGTAATCCCAGACGATCTACTAGGTGTAGAAGGAATTGGAAAAACTTCTGTTGATAGACTCTTCAAAATTGGAATAACATCTAAATCAGATCTTTTAGACTATGACGATTTGGTTATTCTGCGGAAAACTCTTCGAATGTCTAAGTCTAGATTGGAACAAATTTTAGCATCAATAGGGAGGATAATTGCTCCTGTAGAAGCAATAAAACCGAAAATAGTTGATCTGATGATTCAATCTGTTATCAATGTTAAAGGGATTGGAGCAAAAACGGCTGAGAAACTCAATAAAAATGGGATAATCACAGTAAAAGGTCTACTTGAGTCTAATTTTACAGAACTGAGTGGTATTCCAAAAAATAGTTACTTAAAGTGGATGAAAAATGCATCAATTTTTGCAGGGAAGGAACCAGATTTAGAAATTCTAAAAGATCAGAAAATGATCAAAACTAAAGAATTAACTTCTATTCCTGGAATTGGCAAGAAAACCAAAGAGAAATTAAATATCGCTGGTGTTACATCGATTTCTGATCTGGTAAACTATTCCAATATAGATTATCTAGCTAGTATGACAAAAATTTCATCAAAAAGTTTAAGCAAATGGCAAACCTCTGCAAAAAAAATGCTTTAGTTATTTTCACATCACTATAAATAATAATGTCGCCTTAGAACGAATTCTCCTGCACACTAACTATTAGAAATTTAAGAATCTCTATGCTTTATATTAAAACGGATGTTTTTTAATTGGCAGATAATCTGTCTATAACATTAATCGAATATTTCAAAAGTTAAGATGTCAACAAATTAACAAGTAGAAAACGATTTTTTTATTAAAAAATATATAAAACAAAATTTGTATTTATTTGAAGGTTGGTGATATAAATTGTCAGAATTTAATGACCTTGAAAGTAGTGATAGAGGAGATCGTGAAAGAGCAGTACGATCACTTGGACAACAAAGAACAAAGGCCTCACTAAGAGCGCTTTTAGAAGCCGTAGAAAAAGATAATGATAAGGATGTTCGAAAAGCTGCAATTGAATCGCTTCAAAAATTGAATGACCCTGAAGCGCTATCTGTCCTAAAACGAATTCAGGATGATGATAAAGATCGGGGAGTTAGAAATAAAGCAAAAGATGTTATAAAATCAATTGAGGCATCTGGAACTCCTATTCCTGAATCAGATGGCTTTTCAGAGACTGATGCTGAACGTGCTCGTGATGATTATCGTGCATTAGAAGAACATGAAAAAACACAAGCTGGTCTTCATGTTAAACTTGAGGAGTCATTGAAGTACTACATTGATCAGGAAAATAATCTTGTAGACGAAACTGGGACCCCTATTGAATCATTTAAAGGGGTAGGAAAAGTAATAGTTACTAATGCAGGAAATAAAGATAAAATATGGGCAATTGATACTATTTTAACTGATGTAGATGGAGTACAGTTTGAAGTAGATGAGGAACAAGGTACCGCTGTCTTTGGAAATTCTTTTGCCTTAAAGGAATTGGACCCTCAAGGACAAAAATATGTTCCTTTCGATTTTGAGGTACCTGCGCCAAAATTGAAACTCGTAGAAGATTTCTGGGATTTAGAAAAAACAGATTCACCACCTACATTTTCTCGTGGGGCAGACGCTGGTATGCGTTTCGCGATTGAATTGACTAATGAGTTTGATTGGCCGGTGAACGAAGTTGTGTTAAAAAAATATATCCCTGATTCATCGACAAATATTGACTCATTTCAAACAGATAAGGGAACATTAGAAGAAGATTCAGATGAAGAAGGACGATTTATTCTCTGGAAAATCGATGAAATTCCTTCAATGGATAAAGCTGCAGCTAGCTGTGAATTACGTGTCACCATGGATGAAGAATCTAACGAGCCTTACCGTGTAGGGGACACAAAAATAGTCTATAAATGTTTGGAAAACACTCTTTCAGGCTTAGGTCTTGATACGATAACTGGTTCATCCTCTGTATTTCAGTTTATTTCCCGAGATGAACAGGAAGAAAATCCTGGAGATTTCGATTGTAAATTTGAACTTGAAAATACAAGCGAATTTGAAATGGATCTTAAAGAAATTCGGATTTACGAAGGCTCCCTTGATGAAGGTAATGTTAGACTCGAATGGCTTGGAAAAGAATTTGCTGAAGAAGAGAGATCTATAGATCCTGGTGAAACATTTTCACTAGACCCGTGGACGATTACCGTTGAAGATGATAGCGTAATTCCCCAATTTGGCCGTGAACTTGATCTTTCTGTGAAATATCTCTTTGATGCTGAAATTGTTTCAGAATGTGTACTACCTGGTTATAATTTACCTTTCATGGATATAGAAGCATCCAAATCATACTCGATCAATACAATTCCCTCCTTCCGTCGAACAGAAGTTATTACAGAAAATATCATCAAATCCGTAGGAAGCACAGAAGTTCAATACCTTCAGTTACAGGATACAATTCCCGATGGATTTGAACCACCTGAATCTAATAACGTTCAGATTTTTAAAGGTGAAAATCAAATAAGAGAAGGTGATTTCTCTGTCGAAGTATCTGAATATAATCTGATTCTCACCATAGAACATCTTGAAGATACCAATATGGGCACATTAAAGCAAGATGAGGAGTTATTAGTGAAATATCCAATTTTTGCTATCTCCCCGAAGCCAGATGAGGAATTCACAGGAAATTTAACCGTCTTAGGGAATATTTATCCCCCAGTTAAACCTGTGTCCACAGATGCAGAAGCTGATCTGATTACTGTGATTCATGAACGCCGAAAGCTTAAGATAGGTAAAATGGTCAGATCAACTACTAGTGAGGGTTCAAATGAATATGAGATAGTAATACGTGGTGAAAATGAAGGGACTGCTGTAATTCAAAATGTCGAAGTATCTGATTTTCTACCACAAGGATTTGAATTGGCATCAGAAACAGAAGAGGATCCTCCAGTTGGATTTGAAGAACATTCTTCCATTAAAGGTGGAAAAGCTATGAAATGGGTCTATGAAGAAGTTCAACCAGGACAGAAAGTCGAAATTCGTTTCAAAATTCGAGCTTTAGGAGAGCATGATCCTAAAGATGTCTATAGAATGCTTTTAGGATAATAAAACACTCTTTTATTAGATTGTTTTACTACCTAAACCTTTTTCTCTTACTCCCCTCTATTTCTAGTTCAGTGTAAATGTCGTTTTATGTTGATTAATAGGAAGTTAGTGATTGTCAAAACCTCCAGTAGATTTTGAGGAAGTTAAATCTATACTTCTGTCAAAAAACATCCACGAACTAGAGAATTTAATTAGACTAAAAGATAAAAAATCCCAGAATATATCTATGTTTCTATCTTGGGCACTAGATTACTTCAACCAGCATCCAAAAGAGATTCCAGAAGATTCTAAACATATATTAATTAAAAATCGTACATTTTTAGTCTCAATCCAAGATGAGCTGATTGATAAAGAGCTAGAGAATTTACTGAGTAAATATTCTCAGAGATTCGTACTAGGCTCATTAGAGTTTGTCATTCGGGAAAGAGAGGCTCAGATTGACAGGTATTCGGAATTTTCAAAACTTTATGACAAAATTACAAAGTGGCCAATTATCGGCTTTCCTAATGAAGATTTCAAAAAACAATGGGAACAACGTATAGCGAGTATACAGGAAATTCAGGATTGGATGAAATCACGTGCAGATGAGTGGTATGGAATAATTCTTATGTTGATAAATTCGAACAAATATCGAAAAACAGCAAAAGTTATTTTAAAAACTCTTAGAAAAGGAAAAAATGATGATACTGTTTTTCAAATCCTTATTGGAGTTTTACATTCAAATCCATTATTACACCTACGTCTTGAGGAATTATGCAATAAAAAAGAAATATCACTTCAAGAATTGAAACAACAACTTAAAAAAACTCTAGTTCTTCTTGCTTCTCAAACTAAAGATGAAAAGGTTCGTGACTTATGCAAATTATTTTTATCAAGGAATAAATCGGGTGGAAAATTTTGAAAATATACCTTTCTGGTTCTATTCGTGGAGGAAGACAATTACAGCCAGTATATCATGAGATATACCAATACCTAAAGAAAAATGGTCACAAGGTGTTAGCTCACCATGTTGCAGATGAGAATATAATTGAGATGGAAGAATCGGTATCCAATCAAGTGATTTATACACAAGATATTCTATGGCTAAAGGAATGTGATGGTGTGATAGCAGAAGTTTCAATTCCTTCATTGGGGGTAGGGTATGAGATAGCTTTCTCTATTAGTTTAGGAAAACCGGTGATGGCGGTATATAATGAAGAGATGAATCCAATTTCCGCAATGATTTCTGGAAATACGTCTCCTAATCTAATATTGAAGTCCTATAATGAAATCCAACAGCTTCAAATCCATATTAAGGAATTTTTATCCAAGCTGTAATACTCTTTAGTCGATAATTTGCTTTCCTTTTCCTGAAACTAACATATCATAAGTCTTTTGAATCCGATCCCAGTTTTCTTCTCTATCTAATGACCAATGTCTTCCAATAATTGAAGCAACTTTAACATTCCCTAACGTGTTTGACCTTTGCTCTAATTTGTTTACGTACATCGCTCCTGCTTCAGGTTTTTCACCTCTTCTCCCCAGCATACCATGAATAAAGACCTTCCGAAGGTCTTGTTGTTTTGCTAGATCCATAAGAGCTTCTAAATATTTAATTGATCCATGAGAACTGTAAAAACTTATAATTCCAATCAAATGTAAGCTAGAATCATATTTTTTAACATGATTTATCGTTTCTAGGAAAGCAGGATTTTTGAAAAAACTTCCATTATTAATTGATTCAAAAATTCTCACTCTATCGCTAACCACGCGTCGTCCCGCACCCATATGTAAATGGCCAATCTCACTATTCCCAACAGTGCCATCAGGCATCCCTAATGGTAATCCAGATGCAGTTAATGTAGTAAATGAATATTCTTTTTGCATTGAGTCCATATTCGGCGTTCCAAACTCCAGAAATAAGTTGCCATATGGATTAGGATTATACCCCCACCCATCAAGAATTAATAGAAGGATTTTGGGTTTTTCAAAATCTAAATTCTTAGGATCAGGTAGTAAACTTACTCCCTCCATTTCTTGAGGTTGTTCTAAACCGAAAATGTCTAATATAGTTGGAGCAATATCAACTAGAGATCCTCTATTTCTCAATTTTACCTTAATATCATCAGGAGCAACTAAAAGGAATGGTACAGGGCTTGATGTATGACCAGTATCTATTGATCCATCGGGGTAAAGCCAAGATTCTGCGAGTCCATGATCTGCAGTAACTAGTGAAATATATCCTTCTGATTTAGCTGAAGCAATAATTCGATATAGCTGATGATCGACTGTATGAATTGCTTTCTTTATAATTGACTTATCTTCTATATGTCCCATTACATCACATGGAGACAAATTTATTACAATTAAATCATGTTTTTTCTCCTTCATTGTCGAAATTGTTGCATCCGCTACTTCGCAAGCCTTCATTTCAGGATAATCCGCTAAGTTTTCTGCTTCATGCGAAGGAATTATTATTCTATCCTCCATTTCATACCTAACGTGTTGCTTACCATTGAAAAAAAATGTAAGATGAATAGCTTTTTCACTTTCAACAATTTTCATGGTTCGTTTCTTGCGAAGAGAAAGAAATTCTGTTAAATTATTTCTCAATTTACCCGTTGGAGGAAAAGCAACATTAACTGACAGCTTAGGGTGATATTCGATCATAGTACTCATGTTTAAATCGAGTTGCTGTGTGGGAAAATGAAGGAATTGGTTCTCTGTCAAAGCTTGCGACAGTTCAATTTCTCTTTCTCCTCTAATGTTAGCGAAAATAATCCCATCTTTGAGTTTTATCTTGCCGATGAAGGTCTTTTTATCGTCTATGATGACAATTGGTTCAATAATTTCATCATCCTGGCCTAATTTATATGCTTCTGATATTGCTTGAGCAAGGGGGGTGTCATATTTTTGTTTCATTGTCAAAAACCTATAATAAAGTCTTTTTATTTAAGAATTTTGAGAATGCTAATCCTATACATATGAGGATGATGTCTAAACTGTAGATAATAAATATAAAAGTTGTGAATAATGGTTTGAACGTATTATATTGTGCGAGGGTTGGATTCGCAAAAGCAAGTAGTCCAAAAAAATCAGTAAAATCATTAAATGCCGTTATTAAAATTATAAGTAAGGTCCATCTATTAAGCTCCAGCTTGGAGAATAGTGGTATGATTGCTAAGGCTTGTAAAATTAATAGAGTATGACCTATTATCACAATTTCTCTGTCAATGGATGGAAAATTGAACACAAGAAGATAAGTGATAACTGCTCCCCGAATAGACTGAATGAAGACTAAAAAATTAAAATTACCAAATGACTGATTATCTTTTTGTAGATAAACTCCCACCAATAGAAGGGCAGCCATTGGGCAATCAGGGACAAGAATCCAAAAAGCTGGATGATATAACGAAGTAAATCCTATTATATCAAAATAGTAAATGAACCCAAAAAATGCTCCTAAAAAATTTCCAATAGCCAGAACTATAACCAATGGCGTTGAGCTTAATATTTTCAGCTCTAATTCTGCAATCGCTAGTAATTTTGTTCTTATTACCTCTTTCATAATCAAAACAGGAGTTAAAGTTTTAATTAATTAGTTAATTGAAAATTGAATTGTTTATTAAAGCTTTTAAAGGGGAATATCAGATAATATTCAATAAAATTGGAGAATCTCTTAAGTGATAAGTAATCGTAGCATCTTATTTAGTATATTCGATAAGCAAAAAGGACCAGTTCCCATATTTTTTGAAGAATTAACAAAGGAAGAAGCTTCTCATATAACCCTTCGTTCACAAATGACACTTTCGATGATGAATTCCTCTGAACTAGAAACCGCTGAAGCAATTTTACCATTTCCACAAATTAAAAAACTTGGTTTCATTCTTCTTTTCCAGGTTTCGTCTTTAGAAGGTTCACAATGTGTCGCCTCCCTATTTTATATTTTACCCCTAGATCAACAAGTATTTCTTTATAATAAGGTTGCTTTTCTTAAATTCAAGGCAGAGGAGATTGCTACACAAATTAAAATGAATTATAGATACTCTGAAAATCAAAAATTACCAAAACAATTAGTAACCGTGCTAAAGGATTGGCGAGTTACAGAAAGAGATTCAACAGCCGAAATTCAAATAGTAGAAAGGAAAGTTACGCTATCAGAAAAGAAAGACGCTGGAAGTGTATCATTCTTTCTCTCACAAGTACAGAAAAACGCTGATCGTGTGTTAGGGGCAATTTATCGGAATAAACCAGTTTTTGTTTCCGGGGATCAAGTATTAGTTGATTTGTTAGTACATAGTATGGATTTACTTGTACCTATTCTCAACTTACGAAAAATCGGGTACACGGAGTCTATTGTTGATCCAACTTATGCGGATGTCATTGGAATTAACAAGAATTTAGTAAAAAATTATCCAAAAGAAGTTTTAATTGAAATTGAAAAAAAGAGAGTAAAAAATGGGGAGACATGTGATTTTTCAAAGAAGCTGATAAAGCAATTAAGGAAAAATTCAGAGAATTCCACTGAAATTCTTGACACATCTACTAAAGAACTTCTTGCGGTCGTAGGTCTACTTGTTGATGCTTTCTCATATGCTGAAGAGGAGCGGAATCAAAAAATTGATGAGATCAAAAAAAGATATGATTCAACTTTAGTTGAATTAGCAGCGGAAATTGGTGCTCAGAGAAATCCATTAATTAGGGAATTATTGCTAGATCGCGTATCTAATAAATTTATGGATTGGATGGATGAACTATGAATTCTACTTTGTAATATGAATAAAATTATGTTTCTATTTTTTACGGATATCGAGGTCAATCCAACATTCTCCTAAAGATTTAAAAGGACTATAGTATTAGAAAATATATTGGTATTTAGTAAAAAATATTTAGAAATAAGAATGTGAGTGTGAGAAAATGGCATTAACCCAATTAAATTTGACCCCCACAGGAGTTCTCGGACTATTATTTATTGTAATCGCGATAATTCTATACTTAATTTTTGGGCTTTATTTGTTAAATTCATTTCGAAAATCTAAGCGAAATTCAACATTTTACATGAGCTTAATTCTTTTATTCGGATCTTTAGCTCTACTTTCATTGGCAATAGAACAGCTAATCCTGAGAACTTCAGGTGTAACAGCAGCTGAAGCCCCGGATTTGAAGAGTTTTCTAAGTTTTAGTGTTACCGAAATGCAAGAATTTTATGTGTTCTGGCTAGCTTATTTCTTTGCATTTATAGCATGGGTAACCTCTTCTACAGCAATTTTTTCAGCATGCGTTTTTACACAAAGTTTTCTTTCTGATAAATATAAGAAGGTTTTGATCATTCCCGCGATAATGCTTATTCTGTATGTAGTAGTCTTAACATATGCTCCATTCCAGTGGAAAGCATTAGAGGGTGATTGGCAACCCGATCATGGTGAATTCTTTGAAATAATCGCATATATTCTCCTATTTCCAAACCTTTGGATGGTGGTTGTATTGTTCTTTTACCTGACATTCTCTTTATATAGAAGAGGAGTACCTCGGTGGAAACAGACTTTTGTACTTGCAATCGGACAATTATTCCTTTCTATTGGCTATACAGTTGAAATAATAAATATTCCTGATCCAACGATAACGTTGATATCTCGGTTTGCGATAATGATGTATCCTGTCGTCATGTGGCTAGGTTTTACTCCTCCAAGTTGGTTTAAGAGAGCCATTGGAGTTGATTCCTAACTCTCTCTCCTTTTTTTCTTAATTAAATATCATCAAAAAAAATCAAAAAGTAATAGTTTAAAAAATATCAGAGTATGAATGAAATTATTCAGGGGATTATTATCAAATAATAAGGAAGTGGAAGTTGTTCCTAGTATTTCTCGTGATGTTGATGTTCTTGGGAAAGAGATGGAAAATTATGTTGTTCAACTCAATGAAAAACGGTTCAATCAAAACGCTGGTCTTCCTTTTGATGAGGATGAGATGAAAAGTATTTTAGAAGTTTTAGTCAACTTAAGTTCTGAATTTCTGAATACTTATACTGAACCCCGTTCTTCATTTTTAAATTGTATAGCTCTTATTGCTCAAGCTAGGAAACTTCCGATTACACTAGAAATTTATGAAAAGAGAATTTCGGAGATAATATCTAGTAAATACGAGATAAATGGTAAATTTGTGAATTTGGGGAGTTGGAGACAATTTAATGCTTCAAATTCTAATTCAGATGATCGCAAAGACCTTTTTGACGAATTTATTTCGAAAGCTTCTCTTATCGCTCCATTAATTGAAAAACGCTTCCAAATCTCAAATCAAGTCTATTCTCTATATGGAAGTTCTCCACTGGAAGCTTATTTGGAAAACGAATTATTCTCCTATGAAAAATTGACTGATTTAATTACTTTATTGGGAGATCTTGCCAGAAAACCATTTTTGACCGCTTCTGATCATTTTACTCAAGAAATTCTGAATAAGAATTCATTTGAATATTTCGACGATTTTTATGCTGCAAGAGGAAGAGTTTATTCTCCTATCAATCATTATCTTGAGAAGAAGAATCCTCTTAAGATCATTGAAAGAGTATTGACAAATTGGGGATTTAGAAAGGATATTTCTCAAATAAAAGTAGATAACAAAAATCGCCAAAAAAAATCTCCGTCAGCTTTCTGTATTGGAATTCAAATCCCAAGTGATGTCAGAGTAGGATACAAGCACGTTTCACCTTTCAGTGATTTTACTAGTGTTTTCCATGAATTTGGTCATGCAATCCATGGAACATCTGGAAACAAAGAGGATCCCTATTGGAAAAGATATTTAGTTCCGATGAGTGTTGCGGAGACTTTTTCCATATTTATGGAAATGCTTCTCCAAAATCCATTATTTTTAAAACAAGAACTTGAACTTTCTGAGGAAGCAGTAGTAGATATAGTGGATCGGCGTCATTTTATTAATCTTTATTTTATAGCATTTTATTCTGCAAATGCACTTATGAAACTTGAATACTGGAAACGTGGGTATTCTTGCGATAGTGCTTCGGAGCGGTTTCAAGAATTAACGAAAAAATTCTTTTGGGAAATGCCTGGTGATTATTGGTTATTGCACCATATTATGCCTCAATACGATTTATTCACTCCCTCTTATCTTCTCGCTAGTTTAAGAGCAAAGGAATGGATGGATCAAATGATTAAGGAATATGGGGAAGATTTTTGGTGTAATAGAGAAGCAGGAGAGGTATTTCGTGATCTTGCAGCAACACGAGGTGACTTTGATTTATCTGTATGGGATTTAAATCCTAAACCATATCTCGAAGAACAATCCACTCTCTCTTTTTTATAAAATATAAAGTAAAAAAAAGAATTAAACGAATTCTATGACAAAAATGTTCCAGTCAATTCTATTGATATCATCAAGAATTAGCTGAAATTCATCGACTATATTTATAACATCAGCTACATCATTTTCGATTTGAGTTATAAGATCTAAACATCGTTTTGCGTTCATATATATTGAGTTCGTTGAATTGTTTCTTATATCTCCCTTGATTATCTCTCTCCAATTATTTACAGCACTTTCATTCAATAGATGTTCTTCAATTCCTGTGAGAGTGTCATCAGTTGCGTTTGCTAAAATCTGGCATTGCGTAAAATTATTTGTTGCATCAAGGCTATTAAACGTAAGGGTGGGAAGAGCTGCCATAGCTTCCTCAACGGATTGATTTAAGCTATAAGAACCCATTGAAAAATGATTAAGTGATAGATAAGTAGTATTTAAGGCTGAAAAATAACTATCAATCACTTCAAATCTAGTAGATGCGTCCCTGGTGAAATTATCGAGATTATCTAAGAAATTATTGAGTTCTGGCAATATTTCAAACTCTAAAGCTTGTTGAGATTCAATAACTCTGCTCATTTCGTTTAAGCTGACTTTAGTTAAATTTAAAAACGATGATGTGTTCTGAAGTCCATTTTCTACATCATTCCAATAATCAGCTAATATATTTGTTTGATTACTAAAATTTATGTCCTGAAAATTTGATAATGTTCCATTTAATGATTGAAACATATAACTGGCGTTTTCTACTGCTGAAATTAAATGTCTAGTTACTTCGTACAGATTTTGACTAAAAGTTACCAAATCACTTACTGGAATAAACGAATCTGTGGGAATCCCCTCAATATCTATATTTTGAATGGCTTCCGCTAGCTCAAAGTCTTCTTTTGATTCAGAAAGCATATCGGGGTAAAAATTATAATCAAAAAGCTCATTTAATGATAAAGTTAATTTGTATGTGCTATTAATCCATGGAATTGAACTAGAGATGACTGTAATCAGAATTGGTAAACCAGTATCAATAGTTGAAAGTAAATCTGAGATTTCAGCAAAAACAGAATAATCTAGTTTTTCTTGTACCTGATTTATAAGATTAGTTAAAGGTGTTTGAGCTACAGTTAGATTAACTAGTCCTAATTGCATAATGTCAAGTGCTTCCATCATATCAATATCATATTCCTGAGAAATTTCAGATCCTATTCCTTCTTGAGATATTCCTTGAATGGAATTCATGAGAATATCAAAAGTTTGATTGAATCCTGTTTGTAGATTATTAATTGCCCAAAGAATGTTGGGATAATATGGTAGTGTCTCTCCTAATACACTAGTGAGCGTTAAAATGTCTGGGAGATCCACCAACGGTATTCCAGCTACTTCTGGCAAAAAATAGGGAAGAAGAAAAGCAATTAGTGGATTCTGTCCAAACTGTTCAAAAGAATTTCCCGCTTTTAGCAGATGCTCTTGAGCAGATGATATTAATTGCAATAATTCCATTTGTATCATTTCATTGTCAAGATTCTCAATGTACTTCGGAGTAAACATCTCAGCTGTTTCCACAAGACCTATACTTGCGTGTAACGTTCCTTCAGATCCTTTACCTAACATGTGATAACTCATAGGTATAGCAATTATTGAAGATACTAATAGTAAAAGAAAGAAAATTCGTAAGAAAATCAATTTTCCTAATCCTAAATCGAATTTCTCAATAACACCTGCTGATCCCACTCCAATGGTGAATGGAATGAATCCAATAAGTAGTATATCTAAGAATGGTATAATTATTTGAAGAAATTCTAAACCAAATCCAACTTGATTCCCAAGATCAAGAATAAACTCTTGATTTTGTAGAATTCCAACTAAATTTTGACGAGATATATTATTGAATATCCCCCATGGATTTATTCCACTGATTAAGATTTTAAGATGTATTAATATCTCAAGGATGATATAGCTTGATAACACAGAGAAAACCGCTAATGGAGCATGTCTTGATGACCTTTTAGCAATAGGGTAAATTCCCCAAAGCAAAGCTAAAATGCCTAGGCTAATGAGATACCCAAACATTGAGTCCAAAACAGTTAAAGGAAGGACGATAATTACTGCTGTTGGTAAGATGATGCTCAAACTGAAAACAAGAATTTGTCCTTCTATGCTTTCTAAAAATGGAACATATTCCGCTTTTTTTGTAAGTTCGACATCATTAGAGGCATAATAAATCGTTTTAATTCTTCCTATACCTTTCACAACTGGACTATCGGGTTTAATTATTTGAACTAATACATTCAGTAAAGCTTCGTGACCTATATAGTTATAATTAGAATCTATTGCCTCTAATGTTAAATGTAAGAAAGATTGTCTGAATATAAGTGAAACAGGACCTATTTTTTCGAAGACGAGCATTAATATATGAATTTCCTGAGTGTCATCATACTCAGAAGTTTTTTTAAACTTCAAATTCTTTAAAGTGCCTTTATTCAAGATATATTTATTTTCTATACGGTGTGCATCCAAAGCTCTAAAAAATTTCTCTTTGGGAAAACTAGGGAAGGGTTTATCTGGAGATTTTACAGAGCTTACAGAAAAGGAAAATGATTCTGATCGTTCTGCAGCTTGTAAGTTAAAACTAATTTCCCAATCATCCGACATATTTATTCCACCTGATATGGAATATTTTCTTTCCAATGGAGTTAATAAAGGTATCATAAAAACTTTTGAGAACAGGAACTTTGGTTTTAAAGTAATATGTAAATGCACAAGTTTATCGCGAATCAGTTTTACATAATCAATTTCAATAAATTTTTAAGGAATACTTTTAAAATAGAAACAGCTTGTCAAACGCTGTGATTATTTGCTATTGTAAGCGTAGACAAATCTATGTGGAACCGTGAAAACCGTGCCTAGAAAGAAAGCTAAAGGTCCTAAATATGCGTTTAAATTGTTACTCGTCGGTGAACCCGAAGTAGGAAAGACATCCTTGATAAAACGATACGTAGATGACTTTTTCAAAGAAGGATATCAAATAACCTTGGGAGTGGATTTCTTGTCAAAAACAGTCGAGATTAAGGACACTGAAATCTCATTTCAGATCTGGGACGTAGCAGGTCAATCAGGCTTTACAAATTTCAGACATTTGTATTTAAAGAAAGCACATGGTGTCTTTTTAGTATTCGATTTAACTAGGCCTGACGATACCTATGAAAAGCTTGATAGATGGTGTTCTGATGTGAGAGAAGAAAGCCCTAATGCGAAAATTATTGTGATTGGCAATAAAGAGGATATAGCTGAAGGGGAATTTACAGAGGAAAAAGATGCGGTTCTTAAAAGATTTGATGCAAAAGCATTTTTCCCTACATCTGCGAAAACTGGAGAAAGTGTTCAGGAAGCTTTTGAGCTTATAGGCAATTTAATTCTAGGAGAATGAGTAAATGGTTTCATTTGATGAGCTAGAAACGTTTCTGGCTTTTTTCGTTTTTAAATCTACTAGTAAACCGATTATCAGCAAGGATTTCAGAACAGAAGAAAATATAAAGGGATTTCCTCCTGATAAAATCCAAACTCTACTTCAATCAGCTTATGATATATCTAAAAGGCTAGAAGAAGAATCAATAAGTGAAGGCCAGATTTTCTATGTTGATTTCGCATCATTGAGGATCGCTGGTATTGTTCGGCCTGAAGGATTAATGTTTTCATTGATTTCCTCCTCATCAGCCTCTCTTTTGGATATAGAATTTAAATTAAGAACATTAATGACTTTGTTCTTAGGTAGTTTTGCTCATAAATTAATGAAAAAGAGCTTTCGCCTCTCAGTTTCAGATAGAGACGATTTTGATGATTCTTTAGCAACAGTTATGACAGGAGAATCACGATATATGAGTGAAGCAATAAAACAGACAGTGAGAGAAGCTCTTTCTGTTTGGATAAAAAGTGAAGATGCGATAAGAGGAGTCTGTATATCATCATTTACGGGAGCTGTCATTGTAAATAAAATGAATACAGATATCCTACCTGCGGCGGTTCGTGCGATCCGTGGAGCATTTGCAGCTCATTTAGAACAACCTAGATTTTTCCTTGCAGTTTCGGGAGTATCTAACATTTTTGTTTATATCCTTGGAGAAGGATTGCTTGTATTAATCGATTCTGATCCGGAATTTTCCCCTTCCAAGACAGTTACTATTGTAGAAGACAAAGTAGCAGATTTAAAAGCATTAATCCTTTGAAAATAGTCGATTTTTTGTTTGAAGGGCCACCTTTGCCATCAGAAGAAGAAGGTACAATATATTTTAACATAGTTTTTCATCATCATCAACCAGTAGGTAATTTTCCTTGGGTTATTGAAGAAATCTATCAGAAATCTTATCTTCCCTTGATTCAAACAATAGCTGAATATCCGAAAATCAAAACTAACCTCCATTATTCTGGTTTTTTACTTCTTTGGCTTCAAAAAAACCATCCTGAGTATTTAAAACAAGTTTTAAGCCTTATCAATAGTAACCAGGTTGAAATTGTTGGCGGGGGGTTCTTTGAACCAATTTTAGGGTTTATTCCAGAAAAAGATCGGAAACTCCAAATTCAGATGTTAAATAGTTGGTGGAAGGATAATTATAATATTAAAACAAACGGGATATGGTTAGCGGAAAGGGTATGGGTTCCAAATCTTCCTCCTGTTCTTCACGATCTAAATGGAGAATTTGTGTATTTAGATGAAAATATTTTCAGGAATGCCGGTCTTTCAGAAACAGAAACATTCTATGCGTATGTTACGGAAGATCAAGGAAAAGAAATAGTTGCTTTTCCAATAAATGAACAGATTAGATATCTTATTCCTTGGAAACCTCCAGATATTACTTTAAAATATCTAGCAAAAAATTGTGACCCAAATCACAAAAAAATAATCGTGATGATGTCTGATGCGGAAAAAATGGGCGCTTGGCAAGCTGGGAATCGTACTACTCATGACATTTGTTATGTTAGTGGATATGATGGAAAACCTTGGATGAAAAGCTTTTTTGAGCAAATTGGAAAAAATAAATGGATTAAACCTATCCTCATCAGTAATTACTTAGAAAAGCATAGTCCTATAGGATTAATCTATTTACCAACAGGTTCTTATGATAAGATGTCTGAATGGGTATTACCATCAGATTTACGAAAAAAATATGCAATTTTAAAGGAGAAACCTTTAACAGAGGAAAAATTCTCAATCGAGGAAGTGGGTTATTTTTTAAAGGGGTCAATTTGGCAAAAATTTTTAGTAAAATACTCGCAAGCCAATATAATGCACAAAAGGATGCTCTTTACCCGTAAAAAACTCGAAAGAGCTGAATCTGAACTACTTAATCGTTTTCCTGATGAAATTCAAGAGATATGGGATAATATCCTTGCTTCCCAAGCGAATGATGGTTATGGCATGGTGTCTTCGGTGGAATTTACTATGTATTTTTACGTCATTCTATTCATAAACATATTATTAACGCAGATTTTCTCTTGGATCAACTTTACATTCAGGCTGGGCTTGATATTTTGGCTATTCAAACTGTTGATATTCTTTTTGATGGATCTTTCGATGGTGTTCTTGAAAATAAATTCGTGTCATGCTATATTTCATCCTTATATGGTGGATCAGTTTTTTCCTTGAATTTAAAAGGGAAAAATTATAATTTTCTTAATACTATGACCCGTCAAATCGAATCATATCATGATGACACCTTTCCTGTTATACAGGATCGATATGAGAAATGGATGTGCCAAGATCATTTCATTCTGGAGGGAACTCTTAGTGAAGATTATTTGAACGATTCTTATCAAGAATTGGGAGATTTTGCTAATCAATTGTATGTGATCAAAAGAACTTCAGAGTGTTCATTAACCTGTTCTCGTCATGGAAAAATAAAATATGGTAATTTCTCAATTCAAGCATTCCTAGAAAAAGAATTTACTCTACAGAAAAATAAATTGACTATTATGTATAAAATATATATTAATGAAGAAGAACAGATTGAAAACCTAGTATTCTCACCAGAAATCAATATTATCGCAGCCTCTCACCCTTATCAATCATTTGGAACATTTGATAACAATTTTTTTGATCTTAATCATCATATTCCTATCTTAGAATGTCAAAAAATAGGTCTATTTGATTTAAATCCTGATGAAAAAGTTGGAATACAAATAAATTTTAATGAACCTATAAGTTGTGAGATTTTTCCATTGTATTCGTATCCTAAAAGTGGAGTAGGATATGAAAAGCTGTATCAGGGAACTTCTATATATCCAAAAATTAAAATTATAAGTAAAAAAACAAGTTTTAAGATTACTGTGCTATTGGATGAAATTTTAGACGATTATGATAGTACTATTAGGAGAAAAATTATTCCTAGAAGCAAAATCAATCCAGATCCATAGGTAAATAGGATGTCTAAAAACGTTCCAATTTTACTTCTTGTATAAATCACTTGCTTTCTAAGTAGTTTAGGATCAAACCAATATATAAATCCTTTCACCTCTAATATAACATTTTTAATAGAAACTTATGAATGAATTCATTTGAGTACATTATATTTAACTATAAATCTCAAGAACTATGAGTATTTAGATAATCATATATCTTAAGCCTAATAGATCAGAAAAAAACAATATAGAATAATATAAGATAGAAGTGATAAAAATGGTAAAAACGACACTTAGGAAGTTGATTGATAAAGGTGCGCGAGTACGGCAATATTTTCTTAGAGGACATGGCAATTGGTTTGCATTAGCTTTCTCATTGATTAATTTCACATTGATATTTTACAACCTGTTTTTCATTAATTTATTTTTCGTCCCAGAGATACTTAAATCATATTCGGTATTTTTTCTCATCTTTGGTATTTGCTATTTGCCTGTAGCGACCTGTATTGGATGGTTAGACTTCCAAAAAGGAACTTATAAAGAAGAACAACGACTTTCTTTAGAAATATCCCCTATTTGGCAAGCAGTATTTAAGAAATTGAACAATATTGAAGCTACTAATACAGAAGTTCTTTCAGAATTGCAACAGCTAAAAGACAAATAAGAAAAATGGGATTTTTAGTTGATTTCAATGATAACGAACTTCATTCTTCATTCGATAATCTTTCGCACATTTTAATATATTTAAAAGAAATAATATTTGAAAGTAACTTGAGGAAATAAAGAAGAGTTATTTCAAAGGATGCTGTTTTTAGTGGTTGTGGTTTCTCAAATTTGGGTGCAATGTACTCGATGCACATCTATAATAGGTCATGTTCATCTACGAGTTGGGAGTGAACTAGAGCCAGAGTTGGGAGGATCATTATATACCGCTTTGGTAGTAGCATTATCAGAAATGGAACAATCAGGTTCAACACACCAACAGTATGCTGTATCTGGAGTGTATGGATATCGTATTCCTGATAATGAGGGGGTTGGATTATTTACCGTTCAACGCGAAAATTTCCGGATATTCTTCCTTTGTGAGGGCCTTTATGGAAGAGGAATTCCCTATTTGTCAGGAATGAAAATTGGGAAAAAATTAAGAAAATTGTTTTTACGATTAGAGGAGATCATCAATAAAGAACATTGCTATGCGCTTCATCCTATTGATGAACTTGGATCCTTCTGGTTTGATTTGATCGTTTCAACTGGATTTGGGGAAAATATACCTTTAGAAGAGATTGAAAAAGTTTTACCTTTGCAATTCATCCGTATGCAAGTAAGGAGGAAAAAGGATATGGGAGTGGACATTGAGAGTATTGAATCAGCAGAATTGGGATCTCTAGGTTATGGATGGCAAAGTATTGATGATTTGTTAAATTCAAAAATCCAAGCAATCTTCGGAAAACCAGAATATTCATTTCTCATTTTTGAAGCTCTCTTTCACCAAATTTCCGAGTTTGTAGCAGATATGGAATTCATTCCTAATACAATCATACTCTCTTATCAGACTGGAGATTTACAGGAAAACATTAGTTTAATTGCATTTTTATCTTTACATAAAAAAACAGATACAAGTAATGAAGAGGAGCTTCGAATCCGTTATTGTCTTCCTGTTGTTGAAAGTTTAGAATTAGAAGGCGAAAGAAAAGTTCATATATACCTCAGATCCCTTTTTTTGGATCCACTCTAAGTTTTAATTATCCATTTTTCCGTTTTCGGGAATTTCAGGTGTGGTTGGTAAAAAGTAAATCAGCAAAATTAAAATTACTAGAATTGTAGGTATTAATATTATATATGGGTAGATATTGATTATTCCTAACATTACCAACCATAATGGGGTTAAGAGTAGCATTAAAAAGAAAGTTGGAAGAAAAAAAGAATAGAAAAGTGATTTCAAACGAAAATTCAAAGATTCCTCTCTGAATTGTTCACTAACATCACTGGAGCTCAATTGCAAATTAGTTAAGAATGATTGAAAGCTCTCATATGGGTATTTTGAAAGTGGAACTCTTGCTTTATCATAAGATTTAGATTCTCTAATAATTTCAATTCCAATTATTAGACGAAAAAGGATTATTATTCCTAGAATTAGATCAATTAAATTTGGGAATATTGAATAAACAACTGCTTCAAAAATATTTGCCTGGTGGGTAAATAAATTATAAAGATAAAGATAAGTGATCGAAATAAAGATTACTAACTGACTTAATGGAATAATAATAATTGGAAAACGTCGTAAGTATACATCTAGAATAATAATGATAACACTAAAGAGGAATAAGACAACCACAGGGATTAAGCTTATTTGATCTATTACATTTACTAAGGTTAGGAATAGAATCACTAAGGTGGTTATTCGGAAAATCTGCCATAGTTTTTGTTGATATTTAGACGGTGCTTTCTTTGCCCAAATTCCAGATAACTCTGAACTCAAGGGAGAAATACTTAGTGGGTTCATTTTATCACCATATTGACATTGAAATCAGGATTATTTAGTTCAAATTCTTGTTTAAGCATTAACAGGAGATTCTGTTTGATTTCGTCAACTCTTATGTAAGTTCCCCCGATCTCTTCAAGAATAGATCTAAGTATCTTTTCACGAGCATTGTATTTTTCTACTGTTCTCTTTTTAGCGATTTGAATGTGATCAATATCGCTTATTGTAGTTAGTTGGTTTAGGGTAAGTTCAGCCTGAACTATACCAAATTTATCTCCTCGTAAATCTACATATATAATCCTATGACCAAATTTTGCTAATCGTCTTATAGATTTAATTTTTTCTCCTAAAATCCCCTCTGTATCGCTAATTATAACTAATAATCCTCTAGTACCTTTTAATGAGAAAATATAAGGTACGATTGTTTCAAAATGAGCTTGATTAGCAACAGCCATTTGATTATAGGTTAAACGAGCTGTTTTTTCATATAATCGTGGACTTTTCAATGGTTTTAGAAATTTCTGGGGGAATTCATCAAAAAGAATAAACCCAAAAGCGTCATCATTCTGAGCTGACATCTCTGCAAGTTCAAGAAGAGTTGTCAGAGCATATTCGAGTTTTTTTGATCTCATCGTCCAACTAATATCCACAGCAACTAAAACTCTAAACACAAGCTCATCTGTAAAATCCTTTGATATTAATTTACCTTGTTTTGCGCTTCCTTTCCAGTAAATTTTACGTGGTTCGTCCCCTCGTATATATTCTCTTAGAGAAAAAAATTCATCTCCTTGACCTCTTCGCCTATAGGCATGAATACCTACAAGGGTATCTCTAATATTTTTTTTCTGTTTTTTATCAGTTTTAATATAAGGACGTGCTGGAATAATTCGAATTTGTACATTTTCTTCAATTATATACAAATCTCGATATAAACCTAATGAATCACCACGATAGATGACGAGTGGAGAAAATTCATGGATCCCTCTTGTTTTAAATGTAAAAACGAACGAAAATTTCCGAATTTCACCAGGTTGGAGATAAATTGTCTGATGGGTCCACCCTTTAATAAGAACTATTTCATCTGAATGATTGTTTTCATATCTCAATGACATAGCTGAAGTGTTCGACAAATTCTGAATCCTCAGTCTACAATGAAGAAAACCTCCAAGCGTAACTGTGGAAGCAGAAAAAACTCTGAAAGCAGTAACTTCTATTGGAGGGGTGAAGTGGTAACGAAGAAATGGCAGAAAATAAAGTATAATTGCAAAAGAAGGGAACCAAAGAAATGATAAATTGAAATTCATGCCTAGTAGGCCCCCAATGAAGGCCAGAGCCAGTAATATTTTTCCCAGACCAGTTATTTCTCTTTTTCCTTGTAATTGGGTCAATCAATACCCTCTAGTACTTATAATATTACATCAGTTGATTTTAGGATGTTATCAACAATTTGAATTACTGGAACTTTATCCATTTCTGTTTCTGGAGAGAGAATTAAGCGATGATTAGCAACAGGGAAGAATAATTGTTTAACATCATCAGGTTCAACGTAATCTCTACCTGAAATCGCAGCTTTTGCTTGTGCTACAGTCATTAAGGCGATAGATGCTCTAGGGGATCCTCCTAGCGTTAAACCATAATGCTCTCTAGTTTTACGGAATAGATCAACTATATATTCCAAAATCTTTTCTGATACCAATACCTCTTGTCTAACGTATTGCTGAACTTTGAGTATTTGTACTTTATCAGATAATACTTGAACAGGTAAAATATCCTGATTTTGTTTCAATTTCAGCATTTGTAACTCTGCAACTTTATTTGGATAGGGAATTATTTGCCGAATTAGAAATCTATCTAACTGAGCTTCAGGTAACGGATAAACTCCAGCCTGTTCAATTGGGTTTTGAGTTGCTATAACTAGAAATGGCTCGGGAAGTTTATAGCTAACACCTTCATGACTCACTTGTCGTTCTTGCATAGCCTCTAATAATGCTGATTGAGTTTTTGGAGGTGCTCGGTTAATTTCATCACATAAAATGATATTTGAGAAAACTGGCCCTTGTATAAAAGAAAATTCTTGTGTTTTCATATTGAAAACTGATACTCCAGTTATATCTCCTGGCATAAGATCTGGTGTAAATTGAATACGTTTAAAATCTAATCCTAATATCTCTGCTAATGAAAAAGCCATCATTGATTTAGCTATTCCAGGTACACCTTCTAGAAGAACGTGTCCATTTGCGAAAAAACAAGTTAAGATATTTTTAATCGCAAAATCTAATCCTACAACTCGTTGATGCATTTCTTCAACGATTTCATCTACAATATTTTTGATTTCATTTGGATCCATCTATTTTCTCTCCGTATCATCCTTAGGTAACGTTTTTATTAGTTTGTTATAATCTCTGACATCAATTAATCGTTTTCTTAACATTTTCTCTAATTCTACCTTATCCTGATATGTAAATTCTTTTGTAGTTGAACGAATTTCATCAGCTACTAATGATCGGTATAAGTTTGACATTACACGACTTTTAGCTAAACGTGCAAATTCTTCTTCTTCTTCAGATTGAATAAACGCTGGGATGGATTCAATCTTGTCACCAGACTGAAAAAATTTACGAACACTTCTTAGGGGATCTAATATTTTTTCCTCGCTTCTAATCCCTATTAGTCCACCGAGGATAAGTAAAGCGCTGATAGCAATTAAAGGGGAATGAAAAAGCCCCATTATCAATACACAGATTGTACCAATAGCAGCTTTACCTGTTGGGGGGATCCATATTTTTCTACTTTCATCAAAAATAACAGATGTAGTACCATCCGATACTAGTAAATTAATGATAGTAGAAAGCATTTCACGGTTATCTTTTAGATCTATCATGTCATTAGTAGGGAAAGAAGAGTCTCCTATAATAATGAATTTTCCTCCCTCATCGAAATCCAGTATACCGCCTAGAAAGCAGGATTCATCTTGTGGAACACGCTCGCCTTCACGATAAAAGTTCCCATCTCTGTTTACATCCTCCCAAACGTTTCCTTGAGTTTCAAAAAGTGGGTATTGGGTTGAATTGCTTATTGGGCGAGAAAATTCAACACGAACTGCATGGTTAAAAACAATCTGAGGAGAAGGAATATCAAATCCTGAAATACTGAAGCTAGACTGTGTAATTAAAGGTTGGTATGGATTTAAATGGTGAACTGTTTGGTCTATTACCGTTCCACCTAATGTAATACCAAAAGCAGAGGTGAGTAATCTGGCATATCCATGATCCTCAAAAAGAATCACATTGCCTCCTTTTTTCACATACTGGAATAAATAATTCCCATCCTCGGAGAAATAAGGTAAATTTCCTCCAACTACGATCACAACGTCTTCAATTATATTATTTCCTATTAAACGTAGAGGAAGTGTTGTTTCTGAAATAGTCATTTTTTCTTCTATCAAATCTTTGAACTTAGAAATCCCATCCCAATTCGAATTACTTATGGTGAATGGAGCGGGTTGGATAGGGGGAATAATTATCACAATACCGAAAAATATGAATAAAATAACGAGAATTTGCTGTTTTTTCACTTTTTGCTCCCCTTTTTATTGATTGGGACATCTGAATACCATTCGAGCGCTTTTTGATCTTCAATTGCACTTTTTAGATATTGAATGAAGTCTTCTAGATCTTTTCTTAAGGCTGTTTTTTCACCGTAGGTTATTCTATAGAATTTTTCAACGGCATTGTTCATTGCAGTGTGGTTAAAATATGGAATTTCAAGACGAGAAAACTCACGGGGGGTTAACCATCCAGGTCTGGAAATTTTGGAATATTCTTTCATAGCCTCATCAAGACGCTCAAATCCAATGGTTATTCCTTCGCTGTATTGGTTATCTAAACATGATTTGAGATAAACAATGATTTCTTCTATTCGTTGGCCAAGCTTTTTTCGCCGAATTTTTATTTCTTTTTGATCTGGTTTGCTAGTTTTGCCTTCTTTTTCTATAAGTTCCCTTTTTTTAACTTGACGGTAGTGTGATACAACTATTGACCCAATTAAAAGAACAACAACCACTAAAAGGATAATAAGGAGTATAGTCATCCCTGTATTACCGAAACCAAGGATTCCTCCAATGAATGGGATGTTAATTTCAGGTAAATCTATATTGAAGTCTGGTAACTGCCAATTACCATTAGGGTCATCAGATAAGGGGACTTCATCGTAATTATTTTGATTTGAAATTGGAGTATTGCTACTTCCATTAACAATGAGTAAGAAAATACTAATTACTATCAACAGGAGAATAATTACATATCGTTTCTTACTTAATTTCATCTATGTAGTCACCATCAATGGTAATGTTTCTAGTTTTTCTAGATTTCATCTCCTTGAGATAATACCCACAAGTTGCATGATTCCACTTATTATCACAAAGATTAGGTATCAAGAAAACTTGTCTCCGACCTCGAGAGATTGTGCAAAAACTTTGTTGGTTTAAAAATCCGCATCGAGTATGGGTTTGATCCTGTCTATCGGGTTGGGCGATAAAAACTCGTGGAGCTACAGGACGGTTTGTGTACTTTCTTCCAAATGAGTATCCAATGAAAGCTGGAATGATTAAAGGCATGGTTAATAATAATAAAACTGTACCTAAAGCAATAAGTAAAAATAACAACCCGATTAGCATAAAGGCGATATCTGAAGAAGGATAAATAGTTCCAATTCCCATAATACTGAATAAAAGAAACAAGAAAATTAGAAATATCCCTCCGATAAAGATAGGTAGAGAAAATATTAGTGTACGGTCATGTTTTGGTCCAAAAATTATACCTATAATAAATCCAGAGAAGAACCATGGAATTATGGACAAAACAAAGATAAAGAAGTTGGTAAAAAGGTACATATAGGGTGCCAAAGAAATCAATATTAGAGGTGTCAGTACATCAAGTTCAGGAATACCCGTTACCTCAAGCATTAACAAAGCTTGTGTTTGAAAAACATCTAAGTTTAATAGGATTGTCAATGTTTCGAAAAAAAGAATATAAGAAGAAAATCCAGTGAAAATAAACAGGATTCCTACCTTCAATTCTGAACTTGAATCTGCTGAACGAGGTTTTGTTAATCTTTTGAAGGGGAAGGTAGATCTATAACTCATCTATATTCCTCCAGCATTGAATTATCAATTGAATCTAAGCTATATTCAGAATATATTGGAGAATAGTTGTAATAAAAAACAAAAACCAACCGATAAACTAGAAAATAAAGGATAGTCCCTCCTAGACTGAGTATGAGGATACCTAGGATATCTCTTATCATTAATGCCCGTAGAATTCCGACAATGACTGTTCCACCCAATATGGTAATTGATAACAAGACATATTGTATAAAAAGGCAAAAGAGAACAAGCATTCCTGATGTTCGGTTAAAAAATAACGCAATGATTATGTTTATAATTGTCGTGAGACTCATGATAAAATAAAAAACCAAGATTGGAATTATAAGCTCTCCAATCCCATCTAATTGTCCAAAAAGGATGATAGAAACTGGCGCGAGTAAAAATGCAATACTTGATAGCGAAGTGATTCCTAAGATTATAGTTTCAGCCGTTGATAATGTATTTGTGTGTATTTCTATTAAAGGTTTAATTTTTTTGTTGCAATGAGGACAAATTGCCGTGGATTCGGAAATAAAACCATTACAATGAGGACACGCGACGAATGTTCGGGCTCCACAGGTGGAACATGTCCCCAGTGTTAGTGGTGTGTGACAGAACGGACAACCCAGCTTTTTAATTAGATTTTTTTTACGAAAATGAGTAAAAATCTGAAAGATCGAACGGATGATATTAATCCTACTTTCATCATGCTTGTATTCTGTTACCACAGTTTTGAAATGAAAATGCTCTCCTTTTTCTTCATAACCGCAGTAGGTGCAAATATTTGGCTCTTTTTTGAAAATCATGATTATGCTAAAGAATAGTAGGATATTAATGAGAATTCCGAGCAAACCAAGTATTGAATAAAGTAGAATTTCTTCATTTGGTAGAAATACTACGAAGTAAACATTTAAAGTGTTCCAAAAAGCGTGAAATCCCCATCCAGTAATAAAATAACCAAATCCAACATAAAAAGCTGTTTTAACATTTTGACCTTCTGCTAACCGTCCTTTAAAAGAACCAATACCTAATGCAATAATAAATGTAGCCCATATGTGGATAGGAGCGAGAGTGCGTATGATTATTTGCAGAAAAATGGCTTCATTATCCCCACCACTTCCAATGGTTTGCCATTGATAAAGAAAGAGCTCTAGGAATGTGAATACTGTACCACTTATAATCCCATAAACCCCCAATTGCCTCTGACTTATAATACTGCTTTTTCTATCAAATTCCATAAGATCTTCTTTTTCAGGGTTAAAAAATATAATAGAAGCTTGAAGGATGACAGCTATTGGAATAATCTTCATGATCTCTTCATTAGCAGGACCTATAATTCCAAATAGAAGTTCATTGACAAAAAAAGAGCCTATCTCACCAGATGCATCATCAAAATTAAATAGACTAAAGAGTGCGTTTAAAAAAATAAACATTAATCTTGTATTAAGCAGTAAAGCTCCAAAAACAACTAAAACACTACCGAAAATCATTACGGGAAAAGTATTCTTAAAAGATATCGTTTTAAATTCTAAATCCAAAAATGATAATGCGAAAGGAACCCAAATTCCTAAAAATATAATTGGGCCTAAATATTGGGTTATAGTCCAAATTGTTGGTTCCCATTCAGAGAACCATGATAAAATGAATAAACTTACTAAAGCTACTAATGAAAATAAGCTGATTAATCTTAACATAATTGAAATTTTTTTGAACCCATTTTCTGAAGTTTTGTGAGAATATATCGAAATCTCTCCAAATTTTGCTTTAATCTATCATCGATTTGAATTCATCATAAGCCCATCCCAAACTCAATGTTTTATATGCTTCAACGCTTCTTGCGACAATAGAACTCACTAGTGATGTCATTAATAATAAAGAAAATATTCCAGCAGGAAAGAATAATAAAGTGGATCCTAATACCATGCCTGCAGGGATACTAAGTATTCCTCCAACAAAATTGAAAACTATTATGACGCCTAGGGTTGTCCAAAAGTTTTTTCGGGCAAATTTGTATGAATCATTAAGGCTTTTGAAAATTCCCGCTTCGCCAAATACAATGCTTCCTGGGACATAGGCAAATAAGATCGAAAGTAAAAAGGTTAATCCAGCGACTCCAGCTAATATTGCTAAAAAGAGAAGCGAATAGAATAAAACGGATTCATAACCCATGTCATAAATATCCCCAGTTAATATTAACGCAGAAAATAATAACGAAATTATTGATAATATTGTTGTAAATCCAGTAATTATGAATTGAGCGGCTATTACTCGCGGAATGTATCGAAGGCTAGATTTCAAAGATTCTAAAATGTTGATATTCTTTTTTTCTTTTTCTCGGAGTTCCTTTAAACTAGCCAGAATCCAGGTCTGTATCACTCCATTGATAACAAGAGTGATAATTGTACTTATAACAAGAAGTGCTATAAACATGATTGGATCTAGCGTACCAGAAATCGTCGGATTTAAATCAGGGCTTGCATTAAGTAATAAAGAATCAAAAATTGTGAGGGAAAAAGAGTTAATTCCTAAAATAAAGGTCATTGCATCAAGAAAAATCCCAATAAGTATTATTACTATCAAAATGGGATGATTACGTAAGTAAAATATTCCAGTTCTTAAAATATTGCCAGCATTGAGAGTTAAATGTCGAAAAGATCCGAAACGGCTAACTCGTCTAGGCCTGTTTGTAACTGGTGCATAGGAATATGAACCACATGCAGGACATCTAACCTTGGTGATAACAGTAAATTTGTTAGTTATTCCTTCATCTAGTATTTGTAAAGCCAAATTTTTCGCTTTTTCTCTATCGTGTGTCTCTAACAGACGATTTTTTATAGCTTGCATAAGAGATTCATCTACAGAGTCACGAGAAATTGGTATTTGTTGATCTGGATCCACTTCGGCCATTATCGCTGAATCTCTCTGGCAATACCACCAATTATGTGAACTTCTTCTCTCGGCTTCCATTAGATGATATCCACAATTATTGCAATAATCACCTTTGGTCATTAAACCGCAAGCGGGACATTCTTTCCTGCCTTCGTGAATTTTAATTCCGGGAGAAGATACAGTTTTCTTTATAGCGGAGTGATCTATTAATGATTGGCTACAATTTGGACAGAATTGATTAGATGAGCTAACTGTTATCCCGCAGGTAGGACAAATATCTGCTTTTACAGTAGAGCTCCTGGATTGTAATAGTTCTAATCCACATTCAAAACAGAATTTCGCGTCAGATGGATTATTGTATCCACATCTCTGACAGAGCTTCAACTGCTCTGGAGAATAAGCAATACCTATTGATGGTTGAGTAATGACATTCCCACAATTAAAACAAAATTTAGCTTGTTGGGGATTTTCTCTCCCGCATTTTGGGCATTCTATTTGAATCAATCCTTCCTATTTTCATCAAAATATTAAGCGAAATTTCAACCTAGAACTATCTTGCTTGATTGGTAATCAAAAATTATATTTATTTAATCTTTTAAATTGTTTCTATTGACGAACAAAGGAGAATCTCACGGATATTTTTATCAAAGTTTTTAATTTGATTCATTGTGTATTACTTTGATTTAAAATCACGCTAGGAAAATTAAGGGTAGCAATAATTATGGAAATCCTTTGAAACCGAAAAAATTGGAATAACAAATGATATAGTTTGAGATCAGAGAGAGAGAGGTTTAATAGTATAAAGATTTATTTGGTGAAAAGATGATCTTTTGATGAACAGTAGGGATTTGGATTTAAATTTTCTTCTAAAGTCGCTTGTTATAGTTGTATTCTGGTCAACTCCTCCCTTAGTGTCAAAATTGTGGGTTGGGACAAAAGAAGCTTTCCCTGGATTATTTTTTGGTTTTCTTCGGTATTCATTAGGATTTACAGCACTTCTTTTAATAATTTTATTCCAACAAAGAAATTTACGGTCACTAAAACGAATCATATTGAAAAAACCAAAAATAATCTTATTTTGTTCGTGTTGGTTAGTACTAATGATCATTGGTCAGAATTTTTCGGTTTATTTCATCCTTGGAAGCAGTAGTTCAGTCTTATTGAATTTTAATCCATGCATAATATACCTCTTTGCTCCTGTGTTATTCGTGGATGAAATTTATTCAAAAAACAAGACAATAGGTTTTATAATCTCTTCCGTTGGAGTTTTTTTTGTTTTTTTTGCATCAATAGAGGTCACATCATTCTTGAATTTTGTAATTGGTAATTTTTTGGGTTTTTTATCAGGGGTTGCTTGGGCAGGTTATTCTCTCTCTTTAAAAAAATATTTTCAAGACGATGATTCAGAAGCGGTAACTGCTCTTAATCTGATGAGTGCAGCTGTTCTACTCTTTGTATTATCTCTAATTACAGAAACCCCTCCTCCATTGGAAAGTTTTACGATTGAAAGCATTTGGGGTCTATTGATCATAGGTTTTGGTGCAGCAGCTATAGCTTTCACGTTATATCTGCAGCTAGTACAGAACTATGGATCAATAAGAGCGGGGAATATACAATTTCTCATTCCATTGGTTTCTTTTTTGATAGCTTGGATATTCTTGGGGGAATTTTCATCATTTACTCTTATTGGGTGCTTTTTATGCGCAATTGGAGTTGCTTTAGTTAACTATGAAGCGAAAAATCATGACTGGATAAGTGAATCTTCTATATGAGATATTAAAATAGATTATTGTTTTATCAGGAAAACAGAATATAATAACAATCAGAAAAGCGAGAAAAAATTTGGTTTTTCTAGTAAAGATAATAATCGAGTTCGAAATCAATTACTATTTTCTCTTGACAGAATAGAAATGAATCATTTATTAGATAGAAATTGCTAATTAGACCTGGTAATAGATGAAAAAATCAACCCGAATTTTTATCATTGCGAGTTCAGGGACAGCTAGGAAAAATATTTTCTCTTTGATAGATCGTAAACTTGGTTTATCAGTTTGTGGAACAGCTCCTGATGTAAATATTGGCTTAGCAAAAGTCTCTATGCCAAAATATAGACCTGATATAATAATTCTCGAATTATTCAGCTTAGAACATGAATACCTTAGAAAAATTGATAATTTAGGGATTTTCTTCCCTATGATAATTATTTCATCATTTCACAAAGAAGACATCTTTTCAGCTTTTTTTAATAGAACTCAACCAAATTTTTCTTTCCAAGCAATGAGAATTCTTGAAGTGAGAGATGTTGAAAAAAACATTGACGATAAACGATTTCAAGTCAAATTAAACCAATATGTTTTCTCTCTAGCCCAAAAGAAAAGATCGACTAAAGGAAAGTTTTCTGAACTTGACTATTTTCAAAAACAGGCGGAAACTAAGGAACCAACCAACCAAATTAATGAATTTAGTGATATTCTAATTATTATCGGTGCGTCAGCAGGAAGTACTGAAGCAATATTATTCATTCTTTCTGAAATCCCACCTGAATATCCTCCTATTCTTATAATTATACATTCAAACAGCGAAGATAATACTTCTTTTTTCGTAAAATGGTTAATTACCTTATATCCATATTTAGATATTCAAATTGCTGTAGATGGTCAACAATTGTCTCCTAAACAGATTTATTTTGCTCCAGGTGATAAACGATGTGTTATTCAACGTAGAAACAAGAATAACGTGATAAGAATTGATACTGGTAATCCAGATCAAATTTACAAACCTTCAATAAATGAGATGTTCTCCTCTTCTGCTGAAATTTACAAATCACGAATAATGGGAATTGTACTTAGCGGATTAAATGCTTCAGATGTTCTTGATGGTGCAAGAAAAATAATAAAAACGGGTGGAGTCGTGATTACTGAGCATGAATCCACCTCTAAGTTAACAAATATGCCTAAATCTGTTCATAAAGCAGGTTTGTCCACTGAAAACCTTCCATTATATAAGATTCCTGCTATATTACGTAAGAGGGGATTTATTTAAGATTTCGAGAAAGCAACATAACAGAATTCAATAATTTTTTCCAAAACTAATTACTCAATATCAACCAATAATTCTAGATAAGCGATTTTATTATATTGATAAAGGACATCTTGGAAGAAGGATACAATCTAATGAAAAAAGATAATCAAAAAAGTGAAAAAGAGTAGCTCAAAAAGCTTTTCTTTAGATTAGAGCTGTTATTTTACGGGGTTATAATATGATAGATTTAACAATGAACGAAAAAGTTCTTGAACAGGCAGTACAGAGAGCAAGAGAACAAAATATCATTATTCCAACATTTGCTCAACAAAAAAATCCACAACAATTAGTACCACAGCAAATTAAAGATAAATTATCTCAAACTAGCCTTTGGGAGGTTGTACCACCAAATTTATTCCGAATTACTTGGAAGAATGAACCTATTGATACAGGTGGAGGATTTCAGGAACTTGCGAATTATATCGAACTTCCTCCAGAGCTTACAGGTGTTGAAGCCAGAATTATCGCTCTGGTTGGAAAATGGTTTCCCACTGGAACTCATAAAGTAGGTGCGGCTTACAGCTGTTTAGTACCACGTCTTGTTACTGGCCAATTTAATCCAATAACCCAGAAAGCTGTTTGGCCTTCTACTGGAAATTATTGCCGTGGTGGTGCTTTTGATTCATCCATTCTTGCTTGTGAATCTATAGCTATTCTTCCTGAAGAAATGAGCAAAGAAAGATTTGAATGGTTGAAAACCGTTAGTGGAGAGATTATTAAAACCCCTGGTGGAGAGAGTAATGTTAAGGAGATTTTCGATAAATGCTGGGAATTGAGAGCTGAAAGGGGAGAAGAAGCTATTGTTATCTTTAACCAATTTGATGAATTTGGTAATCATTTATGGCATTATGAAGTTACTGGCAATGCTATGAAAGAAGTTCTTGAAAAAGAACTCCGTGGAGGGAACTACAGAGGAGTTTGTTTAACAACTGGATCTGCAGGTACAATCGGATGTGGTGATTTCTTAAAAGAACACTATCCCACCAGTGAGATCGTTGCTGGTGAATCACTTCAATGTCCAACACTACTTCTCAATGGTTACGGTTATCATAGGATTGAAGGGATTGGAGATAAGCATGTCCCATTTATTCATAATGTTAAGAATACTGACATGATCATTGCTATTGATGACCAAGATTGTATGAATTTATTGCGTTTATTTAATGAACCCGTTGGTCACAGTTATTTAAAAGAACAAGGAATCTCAGAAGAAATAATTAATCAATTACATCTTTTAGGGATCTCAAGTATAGCTAATACCTTAATGGCAATTAAAATGGCAAAATATTACGAAATGACAAGTAATGATGTTATTTTAACAGTTTTTACTGATTCCACCGAGCAAATGTATCAATCACGATTAAGAGAATTAAAAGCTGAATTCGGAGAATACAATGATCGTAATGCAGTGGTAGATTATCATAGTTCATTAAAAGACATTAAGACCGATAGTATGATAGAACTTCGTTATACCGAGAAACAGAGAATCCATCATTTAAAATACTATACTTGGGTAGAACAACAGGGAAAGAACGTTGAAGAATTAAATCGTCAATGGTATGACTACGATAATTACTGGGGAGAGATTCATAAAATGACTCCAACCATAGACCAATTAATAAACCAATTTAATGAAAAAGTAGGAATTCTATAAGGAATTTTTTCATCTATTTTTTCTTTTATTTCTAGCTCATTTTGTTTTTAATAGCTTTTCCAATTCATTTAATTGTGGTTTTATGGGTTCTAAAATGCTTATAGAATCGAACACAATTTCTGGATCTTTGAATCCAATTCCAGTAATTGGAATTACGACAGTATCTTGAGCATCAATTACTCCATTTTCGATTAAATATTTTAAGCCTGCTAGCGCAGCTGTCCCTGAGGGTTCCCCAAAGATTCCTTCATATTTTGCAAGCCATCTTTGAGTCTTAAGAATGTCATTTTCATTTACAGCAATGCCTGTTCCATTGCTCTTATAGATTGCTTCCAGGGCTGAATCAGCATCCCAAGGATGAGGATCAGCTAACCCTCCTGCAACTGTATTTGGTATTTTAGTCCAATCTTTAAATTTCAAGGGAGGAATTTTACTTTTTACAGCATCAATAACTGGTGCGCATTGCTCAGGTTGAACTGCGACCATCTTAGGGATGTTATTAATAAAATCGAGTTTCCCAAATTCTTCATATCCTTTGTAAGTTCCAGCTAATAACCCTCCGCTTCCTGTGTTACATAAAATCCAATCAGGAACTTCCCAATCTAATTGTTCACATAACTCGAAACCAAGGCTCTTTGTTCCCTCATATTGAAATGGGTTGAAAGGTCCGAAGCTTGGACAGGGAGTCCAACCATAATTTTTATATGCTAACTTGAATAATTTAACTGTAGGATCTTCTCCTTCTGTTTCTGGTGACACTCGTATCACTTTTGCTCCGAGAAAGGACAATTGGGCTAATTTTCCTTGAGGGGCGTGTTCTGGGACAAAAACGACTACATCTATTCCTGCTCTAGCGCCATAAGTTGCTAATGCGGCTGCCGCATTCCCCGAAGATGCTGCGGTTAATGTTTGAGCATTATGTTCTTTTGCTTTTGAAACGCCAATAGAAATTGGGCGATCTTTGAAACTACCAGAAGGATTACCATTTTCTATTTTTAACAACAAATCTTTTGATCCGAGTTTTTTTGCTAATTTATTGCTTTTAATTAGAGGAGTTCCACCTGTACCCATTCGTATCAAGTTTTCTGGATTTCTGAGAGGATAGAATTCTAAATATCGTTCATGATTTAACGGTCTTTCATTTAGAGTTTTCTTTGAAATGTTCTCGATTAGGAGATCATAGTCAAAATGAATTCGCAATCGGAATCCACAAGAACAGGATTCTCCAATAAAATTTTGTTCATCTACCCTCTTTTTACATCGTGGACATTCCAATATTGGATCATAATAAAGTAATTTTTTGTTGGCCATCGTATATTCATTCTTTCTCTTTACTTTAATCTGTGTTACTAAGATTAATTTGAAACCAATATAGGTGATTATCTTATTTTACGATGATTAAGTTAATGTATATAAAAATATATTTTTATTCTTGTTTCTAAACAGAGATTTCGCTCAAATTGTTGCGCTTGAGGCAAGGGGATAAAAAAGGTTAATTCATCGACAGAAGGGTTAAACGAATTAGTAAGAAACTATGGGGAGAGATAACAATCAATAGTAATAAGAGA